>WOYI010052834.1_pt1 | contig 12231 bp, 12 predicted proteins | sample 6423411 | NCBI WGS metagenome assembly WOYI01 (sample SAMN13441803, study PRJNA592873) | oil field metagenome | biome: oil field; feature: oil-well bore; material: oil-contaminated soil; isolation source: oil-contaminated soil from oil-well borehole | place: Germany: Wietze | collected 2016-10-18 ... | reverse complement strand
CATTCAGATACACGTTAGGAAGCACAATTGCAAAAGAACTACAGCTATAGTATACCATGATATTTTCACAACTCAAGAAGGACCCAGATACAACCACTCGGAAATCATCTTTGCCTATACATGGTGATTCTTTCCGAAAAGCTATCGAGATTTTCCAATCCCTGTATTGGGTTATCCCCTAAGGGAATCAGCTCTAGGGAAGACTCCGGGAACGAGTTGGCGATTCTTTCCATTTGCTGTGATTGCTCAGAACCCTTGTTTACTAGTATCTTGCTGATGCTTATGGAAAGTGATTTCAGCTGTTCTTTGATCATGAGGCTTTCGGAAAAGCTCAGATCATCTTCGTTGAGCACCAGACATATTTCGGTAATCTCTGTATCCATCAGTTGTTCCTTGAGCTTAGCATAACGTTTTTGCATACGGATTAACCTGCCAAAGATAGGATCTTCACTCAGAGTGTTGAGATTCTCTTTTCTGATATTGGCGATACAATTCTTTTTCTGAACGATTTCCTCCCTCATCCCTATCAGATGATCAACCCAATGGAGGTTTACGGATGGCAACGCCAGAGTTTTCAGGGTGAGAGCGGTGGGAGGCGTATCGATAAGCACTTCATCGTAGCGGTTCTCTGAAAAACATTGTTCCAGAACCAACAATGAGGCGTATTCTTCCATACCAGGTGCAAATTTCAGAATGTTGAAGTATTTGTCGATATTAAGGGCTTGCTGGTAGTGGTACAGACCTTTCAGTTCCTTCCTAATGGAAGCCATATACTCTCGACTTCTCTTGTCTAGGTCGAATTCGCTGAGAGAGAGATTTGATGTTACCTTTGTCTGTTTCTCCCCCAGCCTAGTCTCGAAGAGGTCATGCAGGTTATGGGCCGGGTCCATTGAAACCAATAAGACTTTCTTTGCTTTGTCTTTTGCAAAGCGGATAGCCTCCATTGAAGAACTGGTCGACTTCCCGACTCCGCCTTTCCCAATATACATATGTAGCTGTGCCATTAGGGTTCTCCCATGATGCTTGCAAGTTCACTGAGCCCATTTCCTGTCTGTGAGGAGCGAAGCAGCATCCGATCCAAATCATCAGCCATGACTGGCAAGAGATCCAGTGCCAAAGGCATCGGAGGTGAGGGTAACCCCACAAAATTCCCAAACAACATAAGGGTAAAGGAGTTTTCCATCTCCTTGATTTCATATTCTATCTGAGCCGTAGCCTTGTACATCGAAGCGGTGTGAATGCCTCCCAGAAATTCGCCTACGACATTGGCAAGGTGTCTAATCATTTTCATCAATCACTCCAAAGCTTTGCAGTTCTTTCTGATAGGTAGCCCTGGAAGGGAAAATGGAATAGATCCCATAGAGTCCTAGTAGAACCGACAAATACAGATGGTAGGTATAGATGGGAAGGTAATATGCAAAAAGCATAAAAAACTCACCGATGCCTACAGAAGAAATGACCAATCGCTTCATACGCAGGAAATCAGAGAGGTGCAATCCCCCTTCTCTTGATCCTTTCTGGAAATATCCTGTCCTAAGAAGTATGGGAATGCCAATTGCAAAAAGAGTGACACCCAACATGGCCATTACTGAATTGATCCTGTCTGCTTCCATTGCGCTTTGCACATTGGGAAAGAACCTGTGTACTAGGGAAACAAGGAGCAATCCGAAAAGAATCAAAGCAATCATGCTGTAGGATTGTCTTCGAATTGTGAGAAAATCACGTTCATCCATACTGAGATACTTCCTATGCAGGAAAACTTTTGCAACAGGACAGCCAGAATCGGCTGTCCTGTACGGATATTTTGAAAAATGATACCTAAGCCATACTCGGTTCTGGAATCACTTTTCCTACTTTTCTGAACAATGCCTTAAAACTTTCGAAAGCGACAAAGACAACAATGAGAATGATGATGAGATTGATGGAACCCAGCAAGACCTGGCCAGTTGCAAAATATGTGATCTCATTGCTGATAAGTGCCCACGTTGTCATGAACATCATGAAGCATGCAGGAATGAAGGTTACGAGATATTTCGTTCCCTTGGATTGTTTGAGATACACCGAGGCGGTAAACAAAGCAAGGGCAGCCAGAGCTTGGTTGTTTGCCCCGAATAACGGCCAGAGAGCCAAAGCCCCTGTACCCCCTACCCCTGTTGAGAATGCCAAAATGAGTGCAGTGATCAGCGCAAGGATGGTGGCTCCGTATTTGTTTGTGAAGAAGGTCTTTTTTTCAGAAGCCCCAACACGGTTGGTACCAAGCAATTCTTGGATGACATACCGCTGAAGGCGAGCAGTTGTATCGAGAGAGGTCCCGGCAAAGGAGGCCACAAAGACACCCATGATAATCAAACCAAAAGATTGGGGAATACCAAGATAACTGATCATATTGGCAGACCCTTCGACAAATGCACTGACTTTTGCACCAAGTCCTGCAGCGGTACTCCAGGATGCATAGTGTTCCGTCCATTTTGCCATACCTGTAAGGGCTGTGGTATCACCACGGGCAGCAAGTCCGATACCAGCTGTTGTCGCTATGATTACCAGTACGGAAAGGGCTCCTTCCATCAACATGGAACCGTATCCGACAAATTTGGCATCCTCTTCCCGTGCAACTTGTTTGGCTGTTGTCCCCGAGGCTACTACGGCGTGGAATCCAGAAATGGCTCCGCAGGCGATGGTGATGAAGAGGAAAGGCCAAAGGGAGGGTGCTCCCTCAGGCGTTGCCTGTACGGTAGGGGCTACAAAATGCAAGCCACTGAATGATGCGAAAACTATACCAAGTATCAACAGGGCCATCGCAACAAACAGTTCCCAAGCATTGATATAATCCCTAGGTTGCAACAAGGTTGTTACAGGAAGGGTTGAAGCGATAAAAGCGTATATGAACAAGATGATTGTCCAAGTCCCTGTTGCAGGCATACCTCCAATTGCCGGCATGTCAAGGGGAACCCAATGGCCAAGAACAACAAAAACGTACATTGCCAAAACGGCTATAAAGGTGACTTTTGTCACATTCGCGTTTCGTTTATAGATTGCACGCCCCAACATGATAGCAATAGGAATCTCCATCCAAACAGGTAATACAGCTTGTGGATACATATGGAAAATTACCGCGATGATCATTCCCAGGATAGCGAGGAATAGCCACAGCTCGATGAATACAATGAGGAAAAATACATACCGAATTCTTTTGCTTACGTATTGGGCAGAAATCTCAGAGATTGATTTCCCCTGGTTTCTCAAGGACATGACCAAGGCTGAGAAGTCATGTACGGCCCCCATGACAATTGATCCGACAAAGACCCAGATCATAGCTGGAACCCAGCCCCAAATGACTGCGATTGCAGGCCCTACGATAGGGCCTGTACCGGCAATAGAGGTAAAATGGTGGCCAAAGATGATACCTTTCTTTGTTGGTACATAATCGATACCATCTTCAAATTCTTCAGCAGGGGTTTTGTTCTTGTCAGAAAGCTGAAAAATCTTTTTCCCGATAAACTCACCGTATAGTTTGTATGCGATGATATAGCCGACAAAGGCCAATACCATGATCAATACAACGTCCATAGCGTCCTCCTTAGATTTTTTTTGAAACCACTTTCATTAAACACCCATTGGTTTTGGATGTCAAAGTTTAATTCAGATATTACGATAGTACAAAAGTAACGGCCGAATGCATGAACACCTGGTAGACGTCTATTCACCTATCGGGATTATACCAAGACATCGGAAATGATCTGAATGCCAATTCTCACAGGGTACTGTGTATCATAGGGGTGCTTTCCAATACGGCGTACATACATCCAGAGGGGGAGTATGCGGTTCCAATCACCACACAGAAACCCTGATCCCTTACCAAAGTATCATCACAGGGTTCAGTGCCTTCTTCGCCGCTTGACCCGATACCATGCTTGCCACTAGTCTTTCCTTCCAGTTTACCAACTATACAAGCATACAATTCAAAGAGGAGCTTCCCTCGCCAAGTATACCTCCATTCCTACCGAGAACAGACTGGTAGTCTACACCAGGGTGAGTAACCAAAAGATGCTGTTGAACCTTCATGAACTGGTTGCTGAGTTTACGATAAGGGAGTTCCGAGCCTACAGACAAACATGTAACTAGGTGTTATTGTACGCCTATGAGTACACGTAGTAAGACCCTGCTCGTTACCCCTCTCTTTTTTCTCATGCTACTCTCCCCTGCTTTTGCAGAGGCTCAGTATCCAAACGCCTTGGGTGTCCAGGTGGGAAGAATTGCAGGCTTTGGTATCAGCTACCAGAGATGGGAAGAAGGCTTTGGATATCAGCTGGCCACAGGATTGAACTACCACTCTTGGGTGGCAGAAGGTGATGATAGATTTGTCTACAACCTAGGCTTTGAGATACAGCGGCCCTTGGTGAGCCACGATATTTCCTCCTGGCTCTCGGGAACGCTCTACCTCTTTGCAGGTATCCACCACCGCGGCTATGAAGAGGCACTGGGATCTGAAAGTACTGGCTACACAGTCGGTCCCTATACTGCTGAGTTTGGAGCAGGGGCCGGAGTAGGCGTGGAAGCAATACTCTTCGACCATTTTGCCTTCGGAACAGAGTTCGTCATATTTGGTATGTACACCCCAAGAGAGGAAAGGTTCGCAGTGAATATGCTACCCCAGCTCAGCCTGAGATATCGGTTCTGAACCATACCATAGGGAGGATTTCGCAGTACGGTAAGGCCTTGCAGTTCACTAATCACTAAACAACCAATTGCCTACCAAAGTATCTTCCCAGGATTCATGATCGCCGCAGGATCAAGTGCGTTCTTCACCGCTTCAAAGAGCCTGTACTCAGAGGGAGGGGTCAGGCTCTTCAGGTAAGCCCTTCTCTTCAATCCAATGCCATGCTCCCCGCTAATCTTTCCTCCCAGTTTACCAACTATAAAGGCATACAGTTCAGTGAGGATCTTCGGCTCAAGATCATGCCATGTCTCCAGACTGCTTTGCGGGTTCTTCACTATCGTGGCATGGAGATTGCCGTCCCCTGCATGCCCGTAGCAGGGTATGGTGACATCATACTTCTCAGAAAGACGCTTGAGTTCGGGGAGCACACGGGGAATGGAGCCAATTGGGACAACGACATCCTCCAGGCTTTGGACAGGGCTGTACACCTTGATGGCTTCGGCGATGTTCCTTCTTACCGACCATATCCGTTCCCTGTTGGAAGCATCCTCGGCGATATACACCTCCATCGCCCCTTGCTGAAGACACAGATCCCCAACTGCTATGAGCTCACGTTCGACCTGATCTTCATCAGAGCCGTCAATCTCGATGAGCAACATCGCCCCCACACCCTCCAGGGGGAGGCTCTCGTTGAGGTAGGAGCAGGTCATCTCTATTGAACTCCGGTCCATGAATTCAATGCTGGTGGGGATTATCCCCCCCTTCATGATCAGGGGGACCACTGAGATTGCATCCTGAGCACTCTTGAAGGGAACCAGAAGGTCAGAAGCAACATTGGGTATACCCAACAGCCTGATGGTAGCCTTGGTAATGACCCCCAAGGTACCCTCTGATCCAATGTACAGTTGCTTCAGGTCATAGCCACTGACATCCTTGGTGACCTTGCCCCCCAGCTCCACTATCTCACCCTGGGGTGTCACCACCTCCAAGCCCAGGACGTACCGACCTGTCACACCATACTTGACCGCTTTTCCCCCACCTGCATTTTCTGCTATGTTGCCACCTAGGAAACAGGTCTCAAGGCTCATGGGGTAGCCTGCAAAAAACAACCCCTTTCCTTTCAGCTGCTCATTGAGCTCATTGGTCACAATGCCAGCCTCAGATGTGACAGTCAGGTTGGCCTCATCAATCTCCAACACCCTGTTCATCTTCTCAAGAGAGAGTACTATTCCCCCAAACAACGGGATGGCTCCTCCGGAGAGCCCCGAGCCGGCCCCGCGTGGGGTTACCGGGATTACGTACTTTGTAGCAAGTCTCATGATAGCAGCTACCTGCCCTACATCAAGGGGCGTAAGCACCACCTCCGGCATATGGGCATATTCCTCAACTGAGGTCTCATCATGGCTGTAGTGTTCCATCTTTTCAGTATCGGTGATCAGATTCCTGGCACCTACTATCTTCTCTAGCTCTTCGATAATCTCTTTCGTAAGGCGTGTATAGGAAGTGCTCATGATTTGCTCCTTTGTTCGAGGCGTCGCAGTATTTCCGGAACAATTGCAAACAGGTCGCCGACTATGGCGAAATCAGCAATGTTGAGCAGGTTTGCACCCTCATCCGAATTGATAGCAACAATACACCCTGCTGTCTTGATGCCAGCGAGGTGCTGTACAGCACCGGAGATGCCCAACGCCAGATAGAGGCGGGGGGATATTGTCTTGCCAGACAACCCCACTTGATGGGGATACCTTGCCCAGCCACGGTCAACTGCATCACGGCTAGCCCCTACCTGGGCACCAAGCTGGTGTGCCAGCTCTTCTACGAGTACAAAATTATCCCGCTTTTTCAAGCCCCTTCCTCCCGAGACCACCACGTCGGCCTCTTCGATGGAAGTCTGCTCATCATCAGGTCTTCTGATACCCAGGACCTCAACGCGCCTGTCATCCCATGTAGGGTCAAAGGGAACCTGTACAATAGTCCCCTTTCGGCTTTGATCAGGGGGCAGAGGACGCGCTGATCGGGGACGAACGGTAGCCATTTGGGGACGATGGTCGGGGGTCCTGATCGTCGCCAAGATATTCCCCCCTATGGCAGGACGGGTCTGCAAGAGGTTTCCCGTCCCCTCTTCTATACCCAACTCCGTACAGTCAGCAGTAAGTCCTGCATGGGTCCTCACAGCGACATACGGCATGAGCGTCCGACCCATGGTCGTAGCCCCTGCTATGACTATCTGAGGGGCATGGACAGTTATCAAATGCTGCAGAACCTTTGCATAGCGTTCACAACTAAAGGAAGCAAGCCTCTTGTCCCCGGCTACGTAGACGACATCAGAACCATAGCTGATCAGTTTCTGCAGTTCAGCAGGCTCTACAGAATGCCCCAGAACCACAGAGCCCAACCGTACATGCAACGAATCAGCGAGCGCCCTGCCCCGGCTCAGCAGCTCAAACGAGACATCCTTGATCTTCCCTTCAAGCACCTCGGCAATAATCCAGACCTCATGCATGGGAAGCTCCTGTTTTTGGCAGCAGATCCCTTGCATCAAGGAAGGTGAAGAGTTGGTCGACCGCCTTGGAAATCGAGGCATCATCGGTGGCATGCACGACTGTACAATGTCTTGTCACAATCGGAGTCTCTATCTTCACCACCCTGGTAGGAGAGCCTTTCAAACCGATGCACGAAGCATCACAGCCAATATCCTGGGCCCCCCATACAGGTATGGTGGATGCGATAGCGCGTTTCTTACCAGACAAGGTGGGTAACCGTGGAGATGCTATCTCCTTGACAACGGTAATGAGTGCAGGCAATGTTGAACGCACCCTCTGGTACCCTTCCTCGATCAGGCGCTCTACTACCAGGTGATTTTCTTCTATGGCCTCAACTGAGGAGACATAGGTTATCAAGGCCATATCAAGCCACGATGCCACAGCAGGACCCACTTGCCCGGTATCACCATCGGTGGCACGTTCTCCGGCAATGATCAGATCAGGTATGCCCAACTTCTCGATAGCCTTGGCAAGAGCGTAAGAGGTAGCCCAGGTGTCAGAGCCACCAAAGGCCCGGTCAGAGAGATGGACAGCCCTGTCACAGCCCATGGCGATCGCTTCCTTAAGGACCTTCACTGCGCTTGCCGGCCCCATGGTAAGCACTGTTACTGTACCACCATGCAGAGCTTTGAGTCTGAGACCGGTCTCAAGGGCGTACAAGTCCAAGGGATTGACAATCGATTTTGATCCACTGCGAATCATGGTACCAGTCTCCTTGTCCATCTGGACATCGCTGGTCTCAGGTACCTGTTTGATGGGAATGATGATATTCATGCAAGCTCCTATAGATTATATGCGAGGTATACAAATCGTCAGATTCATTGATTTCTTTCATTGACTCATTAGCTGGAATTGTGTTGCTCCACGATAATAATCGATCCGGTACTATCCTGAAACATGCGCAACAGCCTCCCACGAATGCTTCAGCAGTCCCTCAATCTTTTTGTGGGAACGGACAAGCATTATGGTGTATATGAGATCCACCACCAACAATTGTCCGAAGCGAGAGAGAGTAGCCCCTTCTCTGAATATGGACTCGTTGTTACCTACAGGGAGTGTCCAATCAGCGAGTCGGGAGAGTGAGTTACCTCCAATTCTGGTAATTGCCACTACCATAGCACCACACCTCTTCGCCTCCCTTGCCACCTTCAACACACTGCTGGTCTCCCCGGAATAGGAGAAGGCTACCAGTACATCCTGCTTGGAAAGGGCACACGCCTCCACAATTTGCATGTCACTGTCCGCTGTATAGACAGCGTGCAAACCAAGGCGGGAAAGCTTCTGTTGAAAATCTGAGGCAACTATACCAGATGCCCCCACCCCGGAAATCACCAGATGCCTTGCCCTGATAATTGCATCCACCACTGAATCCAATGTCTTTATATCGACCCTGAATTCGTTTTCCTTGATACTTTCACTGGTACTGGTGACAACCAGATGAACTATCTCACGTGTAGTGGTCTGCTCAGTTATCTGTGAGATTGGAACCTCATGTGATATTTTCTCAGACGAAAAAACCTCTTTAGCCAGAGCAATCCTTAGTGCCGAATACCCACTGTACCCCAAGTGATTGGCTAGCCTGATACATGCAGATGAACTCGAACCTGCTACCTGTGCAACTTGCATCACACCCAAGGACACAGCTTGCATAGGATTTGCCAACAGGTACTCGGCAATCTTGCGCTCACTTGCTGCCAAACTGGGAAGAAACTGCTTGATAATATACAAACAACCACTCATAGGTCCAGCATAGCACGATTATACAATTTCTGAAATTTTTTTTTACTAATGATAATTTTTAGATAAAACTATTTTTTGTTTTTCTTGACAATCTCGTATAGCTAGCGCAGAATTTATAGGAAAGCAAGTACTTTGCTTACAAAACAAAAGGAGACTCCCAATGAAAAAAAATGCGCTCTTGATCCTATTTATTGCTCTCTGTACAGCAAGTATGCTCTTTGCTGCAGGGGCAGTAGAACAACAGACCAGAGAGGGAAAGGATATCACCACCCTTGAGTTCTGGACATGGAGACCTGAAGATGTAGATTTCTACGCTAAACAGATTGCACTTTTCGAACAAGCCAATCCCGACATCAAGGTTGTTCAGACAGCCCACAAGAACACCGAGTACAACACTATTTTGGCAGCGTCATTGTCTGGAGGGGCCGGACCTGATGTATTCCAAGGCCGTGCGTATGGGGGCCTTGCCACCTTCGCAGACTCAGGTTTCCTCGAACCTTTGGAATCCTGGATGCCTGAACTGAAGAACTACTCTGAAAGTGCGCTGCTTGGAGCCACCAGTCCTACAGATGGCAAGATCTACGGTAGCCCTGCGGTAAGTCAGACAGTCTTCATGTACTACAACATTGACATCTACAAGGAACTCGGTCTTTCGATTCCCAAGACCTGGGGTGAACTGATCCAAAACTTCGATGCTGCCAAAAGAGCTGGGTACATTCCCTTAGGCAACGGTGCCAAGGACGGATGGTGTCTTGAAACCCTGCTTGGTGGAATGGGTGCAGCCTTCTACGGCGGGACTGATTTCTACAATGCAGTGATTGCAGGTAAGAAAAACTTTGAGGATCCTGCATTCATACGGATGATTGAGCAGATGAAGTCCCTGACCAAATATATGCCAGACATGTACATGGGCATCAGCTATGAGGACATGCGCTCCAACTTCTTCAACGAGATGTCACCCCATTTGATTGCGGGTTCGTACGAGGCCGCATACTTCAGGGCACAGAACCCCAAACTGAACTTCGGCATCTTTGCAGTCCCCAGTGAAAAGGCCTCTGATCCTGCCTATGTGTCCGTCTATGCTGACATGAACTTTGCCATGAACGCCAACTCCTCCAAGAAGGAAGCGGCTGTCAAGTTCCTGAAGTTCCTATCATCGAAGGAGTTTGGGAAGTCTATGGTCACAGAGATGAAGATGGTATCAGCGGTTCCTGGTGTTGATGCATCAGAGGACCCCTTTATCGCCCGTGTCCTGGAGCTGCAGAAGAACGCTACTCCGTATCTCTTCCTCGTCGGATTCCGCTACCAGCAGCCTACAGGATCGTCCCTGTGGCAGGCAGCAGCACAGGGAGTTATGGCAGGTACCTTGACTCCTAGGCAAACAGCGAAGCAAATCCAGGATGGAATCGCCTCCTACTACAAACCCTTCCAGAAATAAGGAAGTATGATCGTTCCTACAGGGGCAAAGCCCCTGTAGGAGTTCTCATACCATCACCCTTCTCGCACCCAAGGAATTGCCATGCATCAAATCCAACGCAACAAAGCACTGTGGATAGTTTTCTTCATAACACCTGGGCTTCTGGTCGTAGGGACCTTCATTCTCCTGCCGCTATTCATGTCACTATACAACAGCCTCTTCTCTTGGAAACAACTTATTCGCCTTGATTTCGTAGGGCTTGAGAACTTCAAGAGACTCCTCTTTACCTTTCCTTACCAAGAGAGGTTCTTCAATGCACTGAAGAACAACACCTACTGGTTTCTCTCAACCACCTTGTTACAGAACACCTTTGGGCTGCTCTTTGGATATCTGCTGAGTCGCAACATACCAGGAGCCCAGTTCTTCAAACGCATATTCTTCATACCGGTCCTATTTTCCATTGTTGCGGTGGGGTTTCTATGGGGCATGTACCTCAAGCCCTCGGGCTTGGTCAATAACTTTCTCAAGCTGGTTGGGCTTGTATCGTTCCAACGCGCTTGGCTGGGTCTAGAGCACCTGGCAACCCCCACGCTCATTCTGGTCAATATCTGGCGTTGGGTAGGTTTCCCCTCGCTCGTCTTTCTTGCTGCTATTGACAGTGTACCGCAGGAGTGCATGGAAGCAGCATACCTGGAAGGTGTAAACGAATGGAAACTGTTTTGGAAAATCATCTTTCCCCTGATCATCCCTGCCATCACCATCATTATGGTCCTTACAATCATAGGAAGCCTCAATGTCTTTGAGCAGGTCTATACGATGACTGGCCTGGATGGAGCCCCAAACTACTCTACAGATACGATAGGCACCCTCTTTTACCGAACCGCATTCGGTTCTATCGATGCTGGGAGCCCCGAAATAGGGATAGGGTCGGCGATTGGGTTGGTCATCTATATGCTAACCTTCGCTGCCTCCCTCTTGTCCGTGTTTGTGACTAAGCGCAAGGAGGTGCAACTATGATAACCGACCTGCGTTACCGAGGCGCATCAAGGCTCAGAAAAGTATTCATTACCCTAGCAATTGTCATCATGAGCGCTTATGTACTATTGATCATTTATCCTCTGCTGAATATGGTCCTCAGTTCCTTCAAATCCAACCGTGCCATCCTGACCACACCATTTGCACTTCCTGAGGCCTTATCCCTCTCAACCTATAAGACGGTCTGGATAGACAAGGGATTTTCTGGATACTTTACGAACAGCCTGCTGGTTACGAGTATAGCCATGGGATTTGTTCTTCTGTTCGGCTCAATGGCCTCGTATGGCATCTCACGATATACGTACCGTGGGAATACCCTCGTCTACATGCTCTTTCTCAGCGGTATCATGCTACCCCTGAAGGCAGCCATCATACCCTTATTCCTCCTCATCAAGACCCTAGGCCTGATCAACTCCCGTTGGTCAGTCATCCTGATCTTCATGGCTATGGGGCTCCCTTCAACAGTGTTCATCCTTGCAGGCTTCATGAAGTCCATTCCCATTGAACTTGAATATGCTGCCAAGATAGATGGATGCAATGACTTTACTATCTATCGCATGATAATCATGCCTATGGTGGCACCAGCTGTCGCTCTTGTCACCATCTACAATTCGGTACCGATCTGGAACGACTTCTTCTTCCCCTTGGTTTTTCTTCAGTCAAACTCGGTAAAGACGTTACCCGTTGGCCTCAGTACCTTCTTCGGACAGCATAGCACTAACTGGAGCCTGCTCTTCACCGGCCTGACCATTGCCATTATGCCGATGCTCATCCTCTACCTGTTCATGTCCAAGTACTTCATCAAGGGGATGACTGCAGGTGCAGTAAAATAAGAGAGA
>WOYI011080500.1_pt1 | contig 12233 bp, 14 predicted proteins | sample 6423411 | NCBI WGS metagenome assembly WOYI01 (sample SAMN13441803, study PRJNA592873) | oil field metagenome | biome: oil field; feature: oil-well bore; material: oil-contaminated soil; isolation source: oil-contaminated soil from oil-well borehole | place: Germany: Wietze | collected 2016-10-18 ... | reverse complement strand
AATATATGCAGATATAGAAGATATTGATATAATAATGGATTGTTATGGTGAGCAATTTATAAAAGCAATATATGGAATTCCGTTAAATGGTGATACAATTATTAATATAATGAAATCTCTTGAAAATAAAGGCATAGGAAATATTGGTATGGGGGAATTACAGCAATATGTTTCAGAAATTGATTTGAGTGGGAAATCATTGAAAAGTGTATTAGATAAACTTGTAGAAGTTGGTTTTGTTGAACAATTACCAGACAAAACTTATAGAGTTATAACAACCATAGATAAAGCAATGAGTTTTAGTATTAAAGAAATAATGAATGCGGCTGAAGATTTCTTTAAGAGCAACGAATCAAGTTTATTTAATGAATGGAAAGTAAAGAATGGAAATAAAACATTTAAAAACATAACAATTGAAGATACAGAAATGCCAGTTCCAAAAACAGATAAATCAAAAAAGAAAACGGAAACTTTGGGGAATTATGAACCATTTGCTTGGGAGTAAAAAATGAATGTTCAACTTATAGACATTGATTCCAAAATTCCAAATTTGGCACTGATGCAGGTGTCAGAATATTATAAAGAAAGAGGCGATACGGTTGGTTTTAATGTTCCAGAACCAGAAGAAGTATGGATTTCTTGTATTTTTGAGAAGAACAAAGCACAAACATTGGGTATTAGAAAAATGTTTCCAAATGCTGAAGTTTATATTGGAGGTAGTGGAGTAAATTTTGATTGGTTGCCCAAAGAAATGCAAAAAATAAAACCAGATTATGATTTATATCCTTCAAGATATTCTCAAGGATTTACTACAAGAGGTTGTATAAGAAATTGTCCATTTTGCATTGTGCGAAAAAAAGAAGGACATTTTCAAAGATGGCAACATATAAAAGATTTTTATGATGAAAGATTTAATGTAGTTATGCTTATGGATAATAACATATTATCAGATAAAGAGTGGTTTTTTGAGAACACAGATTTTATAATTGAGCATAACTTGAGAATTATAGAACACGGTATGGACATTCGTTTATTAGATGAGGAGATTGCACAAAGATTATCAGAATTAAAATTTGAGAAGTGTATGCATTTTGCATTTGACAATTTAGCTGATGAAAAAGCAGTAAGAAATGGAATTGAAATTCTTAAAAATGCTGGGATTAACTTGAGAAGCAAAGTGCAATTTTATGTTTTAGTTGGTTATAATACATCTCCAGAGGAAGACATATACAGATGCAGAACCTTAAAGGAATTGGGGACAAATGCATTTGTTATGCCATTTAAGAAAACCAAATGGACACAAGACATAGCCCGATGGGCTAATAGAAAATGGTTATACTGGAAGTGTGATATAGAAGAGTATATAAAGAGGTGAAAAATGGAAAACTATAAATGTGTAAAAAACATACATAATAATATGTGTAAAAAAGGTAATAAAAAAGAAAGAAAGGTTAAAAAATATGTTGATGGGATCACATTCTATAATGATGTGGAATATCCAAATTCAGATTATGATAATTCTGAAAATGTAGAGTATCCAGATGAAGATTATGATGAAGGTGAGTAAAAATGAATGAAGCAAATGTATGGTTTTTGGGAGACACTCATATAGGGAGTATCTATTGTGATACGAAAACATTTAAATATGTTTTAAGTCAGATAAAGAGAGATAAAAATGCTCATGTTATTTTAATGGGAGACATCATAGAATCTGGTTTAATGGGGAAATTGGGTGGTTGGGAGCAAGAAATAAACCCACAAGAACAATTAGAAGAAGCAATAAAACTTCTTAAACCACTAAAAGACAAAATAGATTATAGTATTATAGGAAATCACGAACTACGAATATTTAAAGATACTTCAATTGATATAAGTTATTTATTAGCACAAACTTTAGATGCTAAATATTTAAATGTTGGTGGTATAATAAATGATTATGGGCCATCTATTGTAGTTTATCACGGTTCAGCAAATTCAACCAATCCAGAACTTGAACTTAATAGAGCATTATATCTTTATCCAGATGCAGATGCTATTTGTTTAGCACATGTTCACCAATTTTTCTTAAAAGAAAAGTTAAGATTTAAGAGAGATGGTTCAAAGATGATAACATATTTGTTAAGAACTGGTGGATACATCAAAGAAGCGAATTACGCAATGAGAAGGTTTATGCCAATAAGCAGAACTGGTTCTTCGGTGATAAAGATTAGAGATGGAAAAATATCTGAAATTAGATTTGTGGGTGAGAAAATAGATGGTTGATAAAACAAATAGACAAACACAAAAATTAAGAAGTCCTTTATTATGGTATGGGGGGAAAGGAAAGATGATTCCTAAACTTATTAAGCTCATACCACAGCACAGTGTCTATGTAGAGCCTTTTGGTGGTGGTGCAAGTTTATTATTTGCAAAAGAACCAGTATCTTTAGAAGTGTATAATGATATTGATAGCGGACTGGTGAATTTCTTTAGAGTATTAAGAAATCCAGAGAAGTTCAAAAAGTTTTACTCTTTGGTTTATCATACACCGTATTCACGAGAAGAATTTTATTACTGCTCATCTACTTGGCAATACTGCAATGATGATATAGAGATGGCTTATAGATGGTTTGTCTCAGTGATGCAGAGTTTTAATGGAAAAGGAAAACAATGGAGTTATAGTAAGAAAATTGGAAAATGTGTAAGTGGGTGGAATTCAGTTATTAAAATTTTACCAGCAATTAACGAAAGACTAAAATCTGTGCAAGTAGAACATGACGATTTTAGAAAGATTTTCCAGAGATATGATAGCAAAGAAACATTTTTTGAAGTTGATCCACCGTATGTTCATAATACCAGAAAATCAAAGAATGTTTATAAATATGAAATGAGTGATGACGATCACAGAGATTTGGTTAATATATTGCTTAATGTAAAAGGTAAAGTAATGCTGAATGGTTATAAAAATACCATATATAATAAACTTGAAAATGATGGATGGCAGAGAATAGATTTTGATGTTGCATGTAATACAATAAAAAAAGATAAAATACTTGGGATAGGAATGGAAAATAATAGAAGAATTGAAAGTATATGGATTAATTATCAGTTAAAAGATAAAAATTATTTTGAAGTAAAACCATATAAATCTTTAACCGAATTTGGTTTGTCAATACAGTGAACTACTTCTTCCAAAATCATTGATTTGGATGGGGACTTATGCAAGTATGCAGTTCACAATTGTTGTATAAAATATGGTAAAAATGATCTCAGACAATCGGTAAATTGTTCGGTAGTATAATTATACTGGTTGAACTATTATCGTTTGTGTTTTGAAAATAACGAATTCGTAAATTTTGATAATGTGATTTTTAGTCGTCATTTTTTACGCTCAATTTCAAAACTCAAAATGTCTGGGACAAAATGAAAAATTATTTTGAGCGTAATCGCAAAGTATTTAAACTTAGATAACAATACACTATTATGGCAAAGGTTGAAAGAACACAAAGAAAAAGAAGAACACAAAAAAGAAGTAAGGCGAAGAAACCAGTAAATACAACAGTATCAACAGAGGAAACCTCTAAAGTAAGAAAGTGGAAAAGTTCCTATGTCATAGATGTTGATGTAGATGAGCCGATGACTGGTGCAGATGTAGAATGTCCAGAAATAGCAAAGCTTGATAGAGGAGTAAAGATGCGTATTACAAGATTTAGAAAGAAGCAGAAAAATCCAGAAGATTGGGTAGCCAGAATTTATAAAGACAATACAGTATTGTTCTTCCAGAGAGACAATTATATTCAGGTATTTCAGATTATGGTGAAAAAAAATTATGAAGATGATGAATCTTAATCGTCTAAAGATATATAGGAGAAAACCGAATAATTCTTTCATTCCCTATTATAGAGCATATTCTGAACAGAGAGAAAATGAAATAACGAAATTTCTTGAAGAAAATAATATCATTTTTTTCAAAAAGAAGGGTGCCAAAAAAGAACCATATCCCAAAGATATTGTAATAAACTATGATGGTGCCATAAAGATCGGAGAAATGTTGGATTGGAAATTAAGTTCTGATTTATATACAAAGAGATTAAAAGCACTTGTCATAACTTACAAATTTAAGTATTTTCTTGATGAATCATATTTTCTTGAAAAGTATTCTGGCGGGGAAAGAAGTATCTGATAAATAATAATTAAATCTTAAAGGAATATCTATTGTATTGAATGTTTTATGAACTATTTGTAGTGGATAGTGCGAACTGTTGTTAGAATAAAAAACAGCATAATTGTTTTTTTCCTTTTCTGTAAAATCAAGACATAATGATATTGTAGATGTTGTGGGAGTAATAAAAATATCTTGCCAACCGGGTTGTGGATTAAAACTTTTAATACAATTACGAATTAATGGTTTAGTATTCCAAGTAATAGGACAAGAAAAATTATCACATAAACAAATATCAATTGAACAACCAATAGTATAAGTAGTTGGTTTTAATCGAATTCCAATTGTTTCATTTGGCGTTAATCCCTCAATTTTAATAAATGTTAATGTTTGAAATTCCATTTTACCAGTTTTATCATATCTTCTTTCAATGTATATATAACTATCTGTGCAAAAAGAAGTTTCTGGATTCAAACTTTGAACATAAGTATCAGTTATGGTATATACCATAATGAAATATATTTACTTTTTATTATAAAAATATTTCTACTTTTCTATTTTGTTTAAAAAATGATGCAAGTTCTTCTACATAAATACCAGCATTCTTATCATAATTCATTTTATCTTTGTGCCCGTGCCCAGATAACCAGAATAATATTTTATTAGAATGTTTCTTGAGAATAGAGCATATCTTATTATATTCAGTAACAGAAAAATCTGCTAATCCAAGAGTGGGAATACCATATAATATTTCTGATTGCCACCCTCTATCTAATGGATGATGCAGTGGTTGATGTGCGATTATAATACATTTTTTGGGTGCAGTTTCAATTTGGTTTTCAAACCATTTTAATTGTTCTTCCTTTATATCTGCTTTAAATCCATCTATTCTTGAACGACTATTAAAATCCACACATATTATTTTGGTATCTCCTGCAAAGAAAGAATAGTTTAATTCAAATCTTTCAGAAGTCAATGCATTTATATCATCTATGAAGAACCGCACAAAATTTCCATCATTGGGGACACTTAATTTGCATTTTTTATACATATCGTGATTTCCAATAACTGGGACTATCTTTACATTATTTGCATAAGCAGTAAGAATTTGAAAAAATCCATCAAAATTATCATAAATACCATCATTAACTATATCTCCAAGAAGAACCAGATAATCGGTATGTTTATTCATATAGCATAAAGTTTTTTTTAATTTTTCCACATCAAGAATAGAATTTCCGTAATGTATATCCGCAATTATACCAAACCTTTCCATTAATATTATATTACTGTTTTTTTATAAAAATGTTTCTATCTGGAGTTCAATACTAAATAGTAAAGTATTTAAAGTTAAAAAACATATTAGATATTGATGAACGATAAAAACATCTACAAAAAAGAGTTTAGGAAATTGGTTGAAGAAGCGATATCAGATAAAGAAGTCGCTGAACTATTACTTGATACTGCTAATACGCTGGGAGTATCTTTTGAAATATTCCAAACCCCACAAGATATTTCAGAAGAAAAATCAAAGGAGTTTATAGAGAAATATAGAGAACTTAAAAATAGGAGATGATTGTAAATGGAATTAAGAAAAAGTAATGATGTAGAAGTCATATTAAACCATCTATCTGAAGATTTGGCAAATTCTGAAAAGAGCAGATTTGCAGTATCAAGTTTAATCTATCCACGAAAACATTTCTTTGAGAAAGATGGGAGAACAATTGATGAAAAAAGCACTGCAATATTAACCAGAGGAATTGCACTTGGAAACCTACTTGAAGAGAAGCTTATAAATATATATGGTGGATATGGTGAATATGAAGTGGAATATAAAGGAATAACAGGGCACATTGATTTTTATGATGCTAAAAGAAATATTCCATATGAGATCAAAACCTGCTCAAAAGAAATTACTGTTGATACAATTATAAATTGGTATATGTCATATATTGGGCAATTGTCTATTTATATGAGTATTCTTGATGCAGATGTTGGAAAATTTTTATTTTTTAATGTAGTTAGTAATACAATATATACATTTGATTTATCCATAGAAAAGGAAATTAGGAAGAAAATTCTTGAAATTATTGAGCAACTAAAGGTTTCAATAGAAAATGCAGAAGATGTATTTGAAATTCCGCATTGTTTTATGAATTCTTGTAAATTTTGCTCATATAAGAATATATGTGTAGATGTTGAAAAAGAATTTACACCAAATCCACTGGAAGAATTTTTGATAGAGGAGGTGTTGGTGAGAGGACTTCAAGAAAAACTGGAGAAACAATAAAGTATTTATTTCTAAAAAACATAAGAGAATCATATGTTGCATACTAAAAATTATTTGGATCTTTCATTAAATCAAGATAATGAAATTATACTTAAAACCAATTTAAATTTCAATGAATGTGAATACAAAGTGTTAACATTTTTAGATGGTTTTATAAAATTGAGAAATAAAGATGGAAAGGTTTTTTGGTGTAAAATAACAGTTGATAAGCAACTACTTGATACGCTTCCAGATGATATTCCAATTGAAAAAGCATTTTTAATATTTGCCCCACCTGTTTTTTTTAAAAATGTTGATGCAAAAGTTGCATTTCTGGATATAGAAACAACATTTAACGGAAACATAAATAATAATGATTTAATTCTATGTGCAACATTATGGTGTGATGGTAAGTTTTATTATTATGGTCCACCATTAACAGAAAAGGAAATTGTTCAACATATTTTAAATCACGATTTTGACATTGTTGCTGGTTGGAATCTCAGAGATTTTGATTGGGCAAAAATAAAAGAATGTGCAAAAAAATATGGATTAACTATTGGAAAAGTTATCCCGATTGATTATGATGATATTGTAAGATCAAGTTTTGGGAAGCAGTTTAAGTCATTTAAACTTGAAGATGTTGCACAAGAACTTCTTGGGTATGGGAAAACAGAATTAGATGGAAAATATCCAGTAGAACTTAATTCAGAAGAATTAGAAATATATAATATGAATGATGTTAAATTATTAGTTAATATGGAAAATAAATTTAAAGCATTAAGAAGTAAATTAAATATTCAAAATGTCGCACATTGTTTTTTAGATGATTGTTTTAATTCCAGTATGTTTCTTGATTATCTCATAATAAGAGAATCACTTAAAAGAGATATTAAAATACCATCAAATGATTATAATAAAGAACACTCATTCTATAAAGGTGCTTATGTTTATGCTAAACCGGGAGTTTATAAGAATTGTATGATGGTAGATGTTGTAAGTTTATATCCATCAATAATTATTGGGTTTAATGTTGGGCCAGATACTTTAACTACTCAAGAAGAAACAAATATTCTAATAACTCCCAATGGCAGATATTTTAAGAAAGAACCCATTTCCATTTATGCCAGTATTGAAAGAAATTTATGGATTAACAGAATGAAATATAAAGATTTAATGAAAAGAGAAATTAATCCAGAAAAGAAAGAACAATATAATATTCAGCAGAACACATTTAAAATTTGTCTTAATAGTTTATATGGATTAACTGGTGCACCATTTTATAGATTTTATGAACCAATAATTGCAGAATCAATAACACAAACTGGAGTATTTATAATAAAGATGGTTAAAGAATTTCTTGAAAAGAACAATATAGAAATAATCCAAGTAGATACTGATGGTTGTATTTTTGTTCTTCCACCAGACAAAACCCAAGAAGAAATGTTAAGTAATATTAATGAAATGCTTGATAACTGGTGTAAGGAAAAGAATCTCAATTGGCAGATAAAGATGGATTTAAAGGGAATACCAGATACTGTGTTAGTTCTCAAAAAGAAAAAGTATTGTTATCGTATTGGAAATAATATAGAATTTGTTGGTATTGATGCAATTCGTTCTGATATATCTGAATTCGCAAGAAGTTGGGTATTAAAGACAACAGAAATTATTTTGAATGACGGTAAAGATATTAATGAACTTAAAGAAAAAATTGCAGAAATAAAGAAAAACATAAGAGAAGAAATAAAAAAAGTTCCAGTTGATCTTATAGCTATTCCTAAAGGACTTCAAAAAAATTTAAATGATTATAAGACAAAAAATCCATGGCAAATAGGAAGTTATTTGGGTAATGTATTGTTTAACCAGAATATAACTGGTGGCAGTAAACCAAAGATGATTTATATTAAGCCGATATTTTATAATGGTGAATGGTATGATTCTTTATCATTTCTTGATAGTTCAAAAATAGATTGGAATAAAATAACCATAGATTATGATCGTATGCTTGAACAAACCGTATTCAGAAAGATATACATTATGTTAGAACCGCTAATGTCATTTGATATCTTTAAATATTGTGATCTTATGACTTTAGAAAGATTTTTTTGAATGAAAAACTATTTAAATATAAAAAACATTATAACATATAATGAGTAAACCAGCAACATTTATAGATTTATTCTCCGGTATAGGTGGATTTCGTTTAGGAATGGAACGAAACGGATTTAAATGCGTATGGAGTTGTGATAATAATAAATTTGCAAATATGGTTTACCAGTATAAATTCGGAGATGAAAATCATGAAACAGGAGACATTAGAAAAGTGGATACAAGAGAAATCCCAGAACACGACATATTGTGTGCTGGATTTCCCTGCCAGAGCTTTAGTTTGGCTGGAAAAAGAAAGGGATTTGAGGATGCAAGAGGTTCTCTCTTTTTTGAAATATGCAGAATCGCAAGGGATAAAAAACCCAGCATTTTATTTCTTGAAAACGTTAAAGGTTTGCTTTCCAACGAAAGAGGTGGAACTTTCGCAACTATCATCAACGCCCTTCAAGAATTGGGGTATGGTATTGAATGGCAGGTGCTTGACAGCCAATATTTCGGAGTCCCACAGCACAGAGAAAGGGTGTTCATTATCGGACATCTTGGAGGATTCCGTGGAAGACAAATATTTCCTATCTCAGAAAACAATACAGGGATTTCTCAAGAGAAAAAAGAAATACAAAGAAAAGGGGAACAATTTCAATCCGCAAATATTTGTCCCACATTAGATGCAGACATAGCAAAGAATAGAATGTCTGGTGCATATATTTTAGATATAAATAAAAAAGAACAAAACAATTCTTTGGTTTTCCCATATGCAACTCCAGATTTTAAAGAAAAGAAACAAAATGGAAGAAGGATTAAATCAAACAATGAACCTATGTTTACTTTAACTGGACAACATCCACACGGAATTTTAAAAGTAGATATTGAAGATATTGTTATGAATACTTTAACAGAAGCCGTTGGAACAAGACAGGGTTCTTCTAAAGAGTTTATGAAGAGTGTAGATAATATATTAAAAACCAAAGGACAATTAAGAAGATTAACACCAAGAGAGTGTGAAAGATTACAGGGATTTCCAGATGATTGGACAAAATATGGAATAAATGATAAAGAAAAAGTTATAGAAATTTCCGATACTCAGAGATATAAGATGGTTGGTAATGCAGTTACAGTAAATGTTATTGAAGTAATTGCAAAACAAATTAAACAAAAACTTTTTATAGAAAAATATTAATATTATAACTATGGTTGAAACTGGATGGATTGATATAAGTAATATAACACCAAATTTAACATTTACTGATGGAACTACACAAATACAGGAAACTATATCTTGGATTAAAACAGAAGGGCAACCACCCGTCGGGTTTTCACAAAATCCAGTATCTATACCAGCAGATACTAAAAATACGGTGCTGGGAAATACCACTCAATATTCTTATTTCTGCACAATAGATTTTTCTTGGAAACCAATAGAACTTCTTAAATATTTAACCAGTGTCAATTTATATTCTGGAGTAGTTAATGGTGGATACACTGGAACATATAGAAAAACATATTATAATGGAAAAATATTTATGTATCAATGGAATAAAGTTGCTAATAGTTGGGTGCTTATGGATGGAGTTTTAGATCCCACTCCATATCTTGAAAATGGTAAATATAATAGTGTATTAGTATGGATTATATTAAATCTTAATTTAACCAATGCATCTTTTGAATTGCTTTATCCAACTTTAAGTATTTTGTTTAAACCAGATACAAGCTATGTAAATGCAAATAACTGTAATTTTGGTATTTGGGGGCAAGATGATAATTTCTTCCCAGACGGATATGGATATACGTATTTTTCCTGCAAAATGGTAAATAATTGGCAAAATATGCAATTAAAACTTTCAGATGCCAATAAATTTGCAGTAATATCTTCTTGGGATTATGGTAACAGAGGTAATTTGTTTGATATAACGGCGTCATATTCAGATGATGATATAAATTATACTGAAGTAACTTTAGTAGGTAATGTAGAAGAAACCAGTAGTCCAGATGAATTTAAAAGAGCAAAAACAATATTTGATATAGGTAATCATAAATATTGGTATATTACCATTACTACAAAAACGTGGGCAATAGTTTATGGATTTCAATATCAAGAAAAAATGTTGTATGATTCTAATTATGTTGATATTAATTTTAATATAAAACCACAAACAATTATATATGGAGAAAGTATGCCAATGCGAATAATGTTCAAAATAATATAAAAATATTTAAATATAAAAAATACAATACATATAATTATGCCTATAAAAAAATATTATGTTACGGAAGATGCGGAACTTAAATATGGAAATCTCATTTCACCAACTCTTATTCCAGATGCTCAAACCATTACTATTGGTGAAACGGGAACTTTTTTTGGTATAAATGTAAGAGAACATGATGCACTTTTAAGATTTCAATTAAACATACCACCAGATGCAACAATTCGTTCCGCAAAAATTTATTTAAAATCGGCAAATACTGCATCATCTTCAAGTTATACTTCTAAAATTTATGTTTTTAATGTTACCAATATGCCACCACTTAATGAAAATATTATAGATGGTAGTATTTTTACTAAAGAAAGATATACAATACCACTTGGAACATATGAAAATATAAGATGGAGTAATTGGCAAAAAGATGTATGGGATAATACTGGAGATATTTCTTATTTAATTAGAAATCGTATTAAAAGTGCTGGGTGGGAGAGTGGAAATTTTATCGGATTTTGTATAACTTTAACTCCCAATGATAGCGGTTATATAGATAAAAAAATTTATTCAATAGAAAGCGGATTGAATAATGCACCATATTTAGAAATAGATTATGACATATATGGTAAATCATATGTAAGTTTATTGACTTCTCTGTATAGAAGAGGACAATCTTCATCTAAATTAAATTTCTTTGCAAATACAGAAAATATTAGAAAGATTGAATTAGAATGTCCGAAATGTGATGGAGTTGGTTTATTAACTTGTGCAGATTGCGATGGCAATGGAGAAATAATCTGTGATGAATGCAATGGTATAGGAGAAATAATTTGCAGTAATTGTAACGGATATGGAAGTTGCCCAGATTGTGATGGAAATGGTGGTGAAGATATTTCAGTAACTTGTTCTTCTTGCGATGGTAGCGGAAATTGCCCAGATTGTGATGGAGATGGAATAATTTGGGAAAATGTAGCATGTAATGAATGTGGTGGAAGCGGAAACTGCGGTTATTGTGATGGTTCCGGCGAAAATTCTGCTGGAAATCCTTGCCCATATTGTAATGGTAGTGGTATTTGTTCATTTTGCGATGGAACTGGATATGAAGCAGTTGAAACTACTTGTTCTTCTTGCAGTGGTTCTGGAGATTGTTCTTCCTGCGGTGGAACTGGATATATTGAAGAATGGGAAGATTGCGAAAATTGTAACGGTTCGGGAAGTTGTTCAGAATGTGATGGGAGTGGAAAAGTAATATGTCCTGCTTGTAATGGTAGCGGAATAGTAACTTGCGATAATTGTGATGGTATTGGTTCAATAACTTGCGATAGATGTAATGGCAATAAAGTAGTTTGGGGCATACAAAATACAGAATCATTTATAGATGGTAATATTATTGTAAGACAAAAGAATATAATATATGGACAAAGTATGCCTATTAGAATAATGTTTTTGTTATCATAAACCAATTGATTATTCTTTATGGAAATACCAGTATAATTCCCAAATAAGAATTGTAACT
>WOYI010042075.1_pt1 | contig 12240 bp, 8 predicted proteins | sample 6423411 | NCBI WGS metagenome assembly WOYI01 (sample SAMN13441803, study PRJNA592873) | oil field metagenome | biome: oil field; feature: oil-well bore; material: oil-contaminated soil; isolation source: oil-contaminated soil from oil-well borehole | place: Germany: Wietze | collected 2016-10-18 ... | reverse complement strand
TGCCGACGCTGGGGGTGCGCCTTGCGCTGGGGCGCGGCTTCACTGCTGCCGAGGATCGGCCCGGCGGCCCGTCGGTGGTCATGCTTGGCCACGCCTTCTGGAAGAGCCACTACGGCAGCAACCCTCATGTACTGGGTCAGCGCCTGACCATCGAAGGCAAGCCGCACACCATCATTGGCGTGTTGCCGGCAGGCTTCGAACAGCTCGGCAGGATATTCGACCTGACGGGCGACATCGACGTGGTGCTTCCCACCGTACTGCCGGCAAACAGCCACGACGACGGCACCAACTACATGAGCGTGGCGCGGCTGGCGCCCGGCGTCGGCATCGGGGCGGTATCGGCACAGGTGGATGCGCGTGCGAGGGCCTTGCTTGCGTCCGAACCCCTGACCGCGTCGCAGAAAAGCTGGTTATCGCGCCAGCGCTTCCTGGCGACCGACTTGCAGCGCCAGATGCACGTCGGCGCGCGCGGCGTGCTGTTGCTGTTCCAGGGCAGTGCCTTGCTGGTGCTGCTGATCGCGCTGGTGAATCTGGGCAACCTGATGCTGCTGCGCTCGCTGGCCCGCAGCCACGACGGCGCGGTGCGCCGTGCGCTGGGGGCATCGCGGTGGCGTGAGTGGTTGCCGGCGCTGGCCGATGCCCTGCTGATCGGCGTCTGCGCCTCTCTGGTGGGCGTGCTGCTGGCCTGGGCGTCGTTGCATGTGTTGCGCCACGTGGTTTCCAGTGATGCGGTGGACCTGCATGCGGCGGTGCTGGATACCTTCACTGTCGTACTCGCGCTGTGCGTCGGCGTGGTGGCTGCCGTGAGCGCTGCCGCGCTGGGCGTGTGGCGCAGTCGCAAGTTGATCGCCATGGACCCGTTGCGCGAAGGCGGACGTAGCGGCCTCGGCCGCGCGGACCAGCGCCTGGGCCGCGTGCTGGTGGTGACCCAGGTCGTGCTGGCGACCTCGTTGCTGCTGGTCGCCGGGCTGTTCCTGCATGCCCTGTACAACGCCGCCCATGCCCAGCTGGGGTTTTCCGATCAGCGCATCTTGACCATGGAACTGGCGCCGGTGAAAGCCAGCTATCCCGACGCCGCCAGCGTGCAGCAACTGGCCCGCGAGGTGCTCGATCAACTGCGCGCGCAGCCAGGGGTGGAGGACGCGGTGGCCAGCACCAACCTGCCGGTAGGCCAGCAGTTGAATCTGCCTGCCCATGCGCCAGGGGAGGAGCCGTCCTCCATGCAGTTTCGTGCCATCAGCCCGGACTTCTTCGCGACGTTCGGCATTGCCCTGCGGCAGGGGCGGGCGTTCGACACGCACGACATGCGCGGTGGCGAAGCGGTGGCCATCATCAATAGCGCAGTGGCCGATCACGTCTACGGCGGTCATGCCCTGGGCAAACGCATCGACATCCTCTCCGGCCCGAACATGGTCGAAGCGCGCATCGTCGGCGTGGTGGAAAATACCAGCCAGTACGGTCCCCTCGGGCCCCAACCACCCATGGTGTACCTGCCGTTGGCGCAAACGCCGGACAAGTTGATCGAGCTGGTCCGGAGTTTCCAGCCGATGCGCTTCGCGATCTGCGTGCGGGGCGATGCCCTGAGCTATCGCGCAGCCATGCGCGAAGCGGTAGCGCGGGTGGCGCCGACGCAGCCGATCGCCAACATGCGCACGCTGGCATCCATCGTCGAGGGCACCACGGCCGACGCGCGGCTGGATCTGCTGCTGATCGGCGTGTTCGCCGCGCTGGCCCTGATGCTCGCCAGCGCGGGCCTGTACGCGGTGATGGCGGTATCGGTCGCCGCGCGTGAGCGCGAGATCGGCGTGCGCATGGCGCTGGGATCGTCCCCATCGCAGCTGCTGGGCTGGGTGCTGCGAAGCGGGGTGATGCAGGTGCTCATCGGCCTGGTCATCGGCCTGGTGCTGACGCTGGCTGCGTCGAGGTTACTGCGCAAGCTGATGTTCGACACGTTGGGCAACGATCGCGCCCTCGATCCCTGGACGCTGCTGGGAGTGGCCGTGCTGTTGCTGGCGGCCGGTGTGCTGGCCTGTCTGCTGCCGGCGCTGCGTGCCCGCCGGGTCCACCCCATGCGCGCCTTGCGCGGAGCGTGACGATGATCCTGCGTGAATTTCGTGATGCAGGACGGCGGCTGTTGAAGCGTCCAGGGTATGCGGCGTTGTCGGTGGCGGTGCTGGGGGTGGGGCTGGTGCTGTTTCTCTTCAGCATGGTCAATGCGCTGATCCTGCGGCCGCTGCCGTTTCCTCATGCCGATCGGCTGATGGCGGTGGGCGAGCCGGCCTTCAATGGTATCGAGGGCATCGACAGCGACCAGTACCTCCAGCTCGAGGGCAACCTGCAAAGCGTGGATCTGATGGGTGCCTACGATGACTCCGGCATCAGCCTGGATGGTGGCAGCGGCGCGATCTTCTACCCGGGGTGCCGGCTGACCGCCTCGATGATGAAACTGCTGGAGGTAAAGCCCCTGCTGGGGCGCGGCCTGGTAGCGGCGGACGATGTGCCCGGCGCGCCGCGTGTGGTGCTGTTGGGCGAGGCGTTGTGGCGGCACCTGTTCAGCGCCGATCCGCATATCGTCGGGCGGGCGGTGCGGGTCGACGGCGAATGGGCAACGATTGTCGGCGTGATGCCGGACAGTTTCCGCTTCCCCGCACGTGCGCAGTCGTGGCTGCCACTGCGCATGACGAGCGGGGAGCACCACTACGTCGCCGGCGTGGCTCGGCTGGCGCCCGGTCAGCAGCTGGGCCAGGCGCGGGCGGAACTGGATGCCTGGGCCGAGCGCTTGCAGCATGCGTCACCGCCGGGGCAGCACGTGGCGCGGGTGGTGATGGGGCCGATGTCGCTGACCTTCGTGCCCACCGACATGCGCCACTGGGTCTGGCTGATGTTCGGCGCCGGCGTGCTGGTGTTGCTGCTGGCGTGCATCAACGTGGCCAATCTGCAACTGGTGCAGACGCTGCAGCGACGCCATGAGCTGGCCCTGCGCAGCGCCCTGGGCGGCAGCCGTGCGCGGCTGATGTGTGGCGCGCTGGCCGAGAGCCTGCTGTTGAGTGCGGCGGCCCTCGCGGTGGCCTTTCCGATCCTGCGTGGTGCGGGGTACTGGCTCAAGGTGACGTGGACCGCCAGTCACCCGGGCTCGGCCGCTCTGCACCACAGTATCGATGGATGGGTGGTGGCCTTCGGCATGCTCGCGGCGGTGCTGAGCACCCTGCTTGCCGGTGGCATTCCGGCCTGGCGCGCGTCACGGGTGGATCTGCACGATGCATTGCGCGATGGCAGCAAAGGATCGGGCGGTGGATTTGCGCGGGTGGCCCGGATCATGGTGGTGGCCGAAGTCGCACTGACCGTGGTGTTGCTGGTGGGCGCAGGCACGTTCGTGCTGGCGCTGGGCAAGCTGCTGGCGCAGCCGGCAGTGGGCGCCACGCATTCGACGCAGGTAGTGACGGCGAACGTGGCCTTTCCGGCCGCCTCGTATCACGACGATGCCAAGCGCATCGCGTTTTTCGACAGCGTGGTCGAGCGCCTGCGTCGCCAACCGGACGTGGTCGGGGCCACCGCGTCGAACACCATCCCCAGTGCGGTGCTGGGCAGCCATGAAAATGTGTCTCTTCCGGGCTGGCCACGACCTTCGAATGGTTGGCCGCGGGTACAGATGGGCATCGTCGGGCCGGATTTTCTCGATACCTACGATGTGCGCTTGCTGCGTGGGCGCTTCATGGATGCGCGCGACCGTGCCGACAGTGCACCGGTGGCGGTGATCGACGCCAAGATGGCCGCGCAAATGTGGCCGCACGGCGACGCATTGAATCGCCAACTGATCGTGTATCCCGGGGAAAAATGGGCCAAGACGGTGACCGTGATCGGCGTGATCGAGCCGCTGCAGCTGGACAGCCCGCTGGAGAAATCCTTGCCCGGGTTGCTGATGCCGCTGCAGCAGGCAGCCGGAGCCAGGCCGCTGCATGATGTGGGTCTGGCGGTTCGTACGCATGCCGATACGGCGGCCTACGCGCAGCGCCTGATCGAGGCGGTGCATGCCGTGGATCCGCAGGTCGCCGTGTATGGGGTATTCAGTCAGGCCCGTGTGATGGCCAGGCAGCGCGCCGGGTTTGTCGTGCTGACCGACGTCTTCAGCGCGCTGGGACTGGTCGCCTTGTTGCTGGCCGCTGCCGGCCTCTATGGCGTGCTGGCGTTTTCAGTGGAGCAGCGCACGCGCGAAATCGGCATACGCCGCGCCATTGGTGCGGGCAATGGCGCGATCGTGCGTCAGGTGGGCCGGCAGTTGGCCTGGCAGTTGGGCATCGGTCTGGTGATCGGGATCGTGCTGGCCATACCGTGGTCGGGCGTGCTGGCCGATCCCAACCTGCAGACCCACGCACACGACCCGGCGGTCTTCGTGCCGGTGCTGCTGATGGTGTTGGGTGTCGCGGCCATGGCCTCGCTGGTGCCGCTTTATCGCGCGCTGCGCGTCGATCCGGCGATCGCCTTGCGGTATGACTAGCAGCCTGTCGGGCTTTGCTCGGGCATGCTGCGAATCCGTCTGTGCGGTCCAGATTTCCGCCGCTTCTTGACCCATGGAACCACCATGGGCCGGCGAAGCGCCAAAAATCGGTCCTCGCACAGCCAAATTCTCGCCTCGACCAGCAAAGCCCGGCAGGCTGCTAGAGGAGGCTGCGGCAACCGGATGTCCGCTGCCATGCAACCATGGCGCGTATCGACCAGATTGATCCATGGAACGTCATGACGCGTGAAACCATCCCTACGGTGCTGTTGGCCGATGACCAGTCGGATGTGCGCGAAGCCCTGCGTCTGCTGCTGAAATCCGAGGCCATCGCCAGCGTGGGGGTCGATGGGCCGGCGGCGGCGCTCGAGGCGGTGGCTCGACGCGGTCTCGACTGCGCGCTGATCGACCTCAATTACACCCGCGACACCACCAGTGGCGAGGAGGGACTGGCGCTGCTGGAACAGCTTCGCCAGGCGGCGCCGGAACTGCCGGTGGTGGTGATGACCGCGTGGGGCAACGTGCCGCTGGCGGTGGAGGCGATGCGTCGCGGCGCCGCCGACTTCATCGAGAAGCCGTGGGACAACGCGCGCCTGCTCGGCGTGCTGCGGGCGCAGATGGCGCTGGCGCGCAGTGCGCGGCGGCAGCGCCGGCTGGAGGCGGAGAACGCGCTGCTGCGCGAAGAGGGCGAGAGCGATTTCATCGCCGAGTCGTCGGCCATGCAGCGGGTGCTGGCGCTGGTCGCGCGGGTGGCGCCGAGCGACGCCAACGTGCTGGTGCTGGGCGAGAACGGCACCGGCAAGGGCGTGATCGCGCAGCGGCTGCATGCGCTGTCCGGCCGTGCCGCACAGCCTTTCGTCAAGGTCAACATGGGCGGCATCGCCGAGACGGTGTTCGAGTCGGAGATGTTCGGCCACGTGCGCGGCGCCTACACCGACGCCAAGAGCGAGCGCATCGGCCGCTTCGAGCTGGCCGACGGCGGCACGCTGTTTCTCGACGAAGTGGGCAACGTGCCGGCCTCGCAGCAGCCCAAGCTGCTGCGCGTGCTGGAGGACGGCGAGTTCGAACGGCTCGGTTCCTCGCGCACCCAGCGTACCGACGTGCGACTGATCTCGGCGACCAATGCGGATCTTGCCGCCGACGTCGCCGAAGGACGCTTTCGTCGCGATCTGTTGTACCGGCTCAACACGCTGGAGATCGTGCTGCCGCCGCTGCGCGATCGCGCCGACGACATCGTGCCGCTGGCACGGGCCGCGCTCATGCGTAGCGGCCGGCGCTACGGTCGCAGCGGCCTGCGGCTGGCGCGCTCGGCCGAACGCGCGCTGCTGGCGTATGCCTGGCCGGGCAACGTGCGTGAGCTGGGCCATCTGATGGAGCGTGCGGCGCTGTTGACCGAGCACGACGAAATCGCCGCTGCGGCGCTGGCGTTCGGTGCGGCGGAATCGCCGGCGAGCGACTTCGAGCAGATGACGCTGGAAGAGGCCGAGGGTTGGCTGGTCCGGCGTGCGCTGGAGCGCCTTGACGGCAACCTGCTGCGCGCCGCCGAGGCGCTCGGCATCACCCGGCAGGCGTTGTATCGGCGACTGGAAAAGCACGGCCTGCGCGATGCGACGGATGCCGGCGATGACGGCGACTGAGCGACCGCAGGGTCCGGCATCGCCGCCTGTTGCCCGGTCGCGCCACGCGCATCTTCCCGCGTTTGAGCGGCGCATCGTCGTCGGCAGCGTGGGGGTCGTCCTGCCGCTGCTGGCGCTCGCCGTAGCGCTGGCGTTTGGCGGCCGCGAAGTAGCGGCGCTACGCGGCATCCTGTTCGCGGTGGCCCTCGTGCTCACTGTCGCGCTGATCCGCTGGCAGGTGCGGCGCCTGATGTATCCGATCCACACGCTGTCCAGCCTGCTCGACGCGCTTCGCCAGGGTGACTACAGCCTGCGCGGGGTGGCCGGCGGTGTGCTCGGCGACATCGTCTACGACATCAACGCGCTGGCCGAGCGGCTGCAGCGCGAGCGGCTGCAGTTCGAGGAGTCGTCCTACCTGCTTGGCAAGACGCTGGCGGCGCTGGACAACGCGGTGCTGGTGTTCGACCAGGAGACGCGCCTGCGCCTGCTCAATCCGGCGGCGCAGCGACTGCTGCAGGCCGAGCGCCACCAGTTGTTCGGGCGCCGCGCGCAGGAGCTTGGCGTGCAGGCGCTGCTCGAGCTGCCGTCCGGCCAGTTGGTCAACCACCGCTTCGCCGGGCGCAGCGGGCGCTTCGAGATCCGCCACGCGCCACTGCGCACCGAGGGGCACAGTGGCCGGCTGCTGGTGATCAATGACGTGGGCCGTGTGTTGCGCGAGGAGGAGCGCCTGGCGTGGCAGCGCCTGCTGCGCGTGCTTGGCCACGAGGTCAACAACTCGCTGGCGCCGATCCAGTCGATGGCGGGCACGCTGGCCTCGCTGGCATTGCGCGAGCCCTTGCCGGAGGACTGGCGCGAGGACTTCCGCGGCGGGCTGGAACTGATCGGCCACCGCGCCGGCGCGCTGTCGCGCTTCCTCGCCAGCTACAGCCAGCTCACCCGGTTGCCGCCGCCGCAGCGTCGCGGGGTGCCGCTGGGGCCGCTGCTCGACAAGGTGGCGCGGCTGGACGCGCGGCTGCCGGTGCAGCTTCTCGTCGGGCCCGAGCTGTGGGTGTCGGCCGATCCGGACCAACTGGAGCAGGCGCTGATCAATCTGGTGCGCAATGCCGTCGAGGCGAGCCTGTCGGATGCCGGTGCGGTGATCCTGCGCTGGCGCGTGGAGCCGGACCGGGTGGTGATCGACGTGCTCGACGAGGGCGCGGGGCCGCCGGCCAGCGACAACCTGTTCGTGCCGTTCTTCACCACCAAGCCGGGCGGCTCGGGTATCGGCCTGGCGCTGGCGCGGCAGGTGGCCGAAGCCCACGAGGGTGGCGTCTCCCTGCATGCACGCACGGACGCGCGCGGTGCCGTGGCAACGCTCTGGCTGCCGCGGTCCGCCGGGCAGCGGGAGCCGTTGTAGCTAGCGTTCGCGGGTGATGCTCTTGCTCGGGTGCCACCTCAAAGCCGGCAGCATCGCCCGCGAGCGGGCTCCTGGTGCGGGCGTGGCGCTCGACGATCAGCCGGACGATCAGCCGGTGGCGCGCGCCTCGAGCGCGGCCACTGCCGGCAGCTCCTTGCCTTCCAGAAACTCCAGGAAAGCACCGCCGCCGGTGGAGATGTAGGAAACGTCCTTCGCGATGCCGTACTTCTCCACCGCCGCCAGCGTGTCGCCGCCGCCGGCGATCGAGAACGCGTTCGATGCGGCGATCGCGCGGGCCAGCGTTTCGGTGCCCTTGCCGAAGGCGTCGAACTCGAACACGCCGACCGGGCCGTTCCACACCACGGTGCCGGCCCTGGCGATCAACTCGGCGTAGCGCTTGGCCGTCTGCGGCCCGATGTCGAGGATCATCTCGCCGTCCTTCACCTGGTCCACCGGCTTCACCGTGGCCGGCGCGTGGGCGGAGAACTCCGGCGCCACCACCACGTCCACCGGCATCGGCACCTCGGCGCCACGGCGCCTGGCGTCGGCCAGCACCTTCTTGGCTGCGTCGATCAGGTCGCGCTCGTACAACGAGTTGCCCACGTTGTGGCCGGTCGCCGCGATGAACGTGTTGGCGATGCCGCCACCGACGATCAGCTGGTCGACCTTGCCAATCAGGTTCTCCAGCAGGGTGAGCTTGGTGGAGACCTTGGAGCCGGCGACGATCGCCAGCAGCGGCTTGGCCGGGTGCTCCAGCGCCCTGCCCAGGGCGTCGAGCTCGGCCGCCAGCAGCGGGCCGGCGGCGGCCACCTTGGCGAAGCGGATCACGCCGTGGGTGGAGGCCTGGGCGCGGTGCGCGGTGCCGAAGGCGTCCATGATGAACACGTCGCACAGCGCGGCGTACTTCTTCGACAGGGCCTCGTCGTCCTTGCCCTCGCCGATGTTCATGCGGCAGTTCTCCAGCACCACCACCTCGCCGTCGGCCACCTCGACGCCGTCGAGGTAGTCGCGCACCAGCCGCACCGGCTTGCCGAGCTTGTCGCCCAGCCAGGCGGCGACCGGCGCCAGCGAGGAGGCCTCGTCGAACTGGCCTTCCTTCGGGCGGCCCAGGTGCGAGAGCACCATCACCCGGGCGCCGGCATCGCGCGCCGCCTCGAGGGTGGGCAGCGCGGCATCCAGCCGCCGGGTGGAAGTAATGCGGCCGCCCTCGATCGGCACGTTGAGGTCTTCGCGGATCAGCACGCGCTTGCCGCGCAGATCGAGGTCGCTCATGCGGAGAAAGGACACGGCAGGACTCCTGTGGGATCGAGGTGGCGCATGGACCGGCGAACCACGCGGGTCCGCCGCACCGCAGCCGCGCATTGTCGCGGCCGCCCAGCGGCGATGCAAACCCGGTCGCGGGTATGCTGGCCGCCGGTTCGGCCCCCTTTCCGCGGAGGATGCACGCATGGCTTCGGGCCTCGCCCTGTACGGCTACTGGCGCTCCACCGCGGCGTATCGCGTACGCATCGCGCTCGAACTCAAGGGGCTGGCATGGAAAAGCCGGCCCGTCCATCTGCTGCGTGACGGCGGTGAACAGCATGGCGCGGCCTTTCGCGCGCTCAATCCGCAGCAGCTGGTGCCGGCACTGCTGGACGGCGAGCGCGTGCTCACCCAGTCGCTGGCCATCGCCGAATACCTGGACGAGACGTATCCGGAGCCGCCTTTGCTGCCGGTCGATCCGCGCGGCCGCGCGCGGGTGCGTGCGCTGGCGTTGACCATCGCCTGCGACATCCACCCGCTGGGCAACCTGCGCGTGCTGCGCCAGCTGCAACGCCAGTTCGGTGCCAGCGAGGCGCAGCGCGGGGAATGGTCGCGGCACTGGATGAGCCAGGGCTTTGCCGCGATCGAGGCGCTGCTGGCCGACGACGTCGCCACCGGCGCGTTCTGCCATGGCGACACGCCGGGACTGGCGGACATCTGTCTGGTGCCGCAGGTCTACAACGCCCGGCGCAGGAACCTGCCGCTGGAGCCGTATCCCACCGTGCAGCGCATCGATGCGGCGTGCGCCGCACTGGAGGCATTCCGCGCGGCAGCGCCCGAGCTGCAGCCGGATGCGCCGGCTGCGGGATGAGGCGAAGACCAGACTGTCGGGGCCGAAGCCTCCCACACAGATCCAACGAGTCAGAAACCCAGGCCGTAGGGATCGTTGCCGGCCAGCTCGTTGTCCACGCTGGCGCCGCCGCCCTCGGACAGGCGGATCTTCAGCGCCAGGCCATCGCGCGAATCGGCCTTGGCCAGCGCCTCTTCCAGCTCGATGCGACCCTCGCGGTAGAGCTTGTAGAGCGACTGGTCGAAGGTGCGCATGCCTTCCTGCAGGCTGCGGTCCATTGCTTCCTTCACCTCGTGGATCTGGCCGCGGCGGATCATGTCGCGGATCAGCGGCGTGTTCAGCAGCACCTCGGTCGCGGGCAGCCGGCGGCCGTCCTTGCCGACCACCAGGCGCTGGCTGATCACCGCGCGCAGGTTCAGTGCCAGGTTCATCAGCACGTTCTTGTGCGCCGACTCGGGGAAGAAGTTGAGGATGCGCTCCAGCGTCTGGTCGGCGTTGTTGGAGTGCAGCGTGGCCAGGCAGAGGTGGCCGGTCTCGGAGAAGGAGATCGCCGCCTCCATCGTGTCGGTGTCGCGGATCTCGCCGATCATGATCACGTCCGGCGCCTCGCGCATCGCGTTCTTCAGCGCCTCGTGGTAGCTGTGCGTGTCCAGACCCACTTCGCGCTGGTTCACGATCGACTTCTTGTGCCGGTGCAGGAACTCGATCGGGTCCTCGATGGTGAGGATGTGCCCGGGCGAATGGATGTTGCGATGATCGATCATCGCCGCCAGCGTGGTGGACTTGCCCGAGCCGGTCGCGCCCACCACCAGGATCAGCCCGCGCTGCTCCATGATCAGGTCGCGGAAGATGCTCGGCAGCTGCAGCTGCTCGATGTTGGGGATGTCGCTCTTGATCGCGCGGATCACCATGCCCACTTCGCCGCGCTGCTTGAACACGTTGATGCGGAAGCGCCCGGCCTCCTTCACCGCCAGCGCCATGTTCAGTTCGAGATTGCGCTCGAACTGCGGTACCTGGCCTTCGTCCATGAGCGAATAGGCGATCTTCTTGACCATGCCCCCCGGCAGGCCGGTATTGCCGAGCGGATAGAGCCTGCCCTCGACCTTGATGTTCACCGGGGCACCGGTCGTCAGGAACATGTCCGACGCGCCCTTGTCCACCATCAGCTTGAGGAAGTAACCGATATCCACCTGACGTCCCCTGAATTCAACTACATTGCGTTGGGCGATTGTGCCCGCCGACAATACGCCGCGACACGACGAGGTACTGAGTGATGGTGCACAGCTTTTCCCGGCCTGCTGCACGCCCCGCATGTATCGGCAGGAGCATGCGGGGCTTGACCCTGTGCGCACTGCTGGCGCTCGGTGGCTGCGCCAGCGTCCCCCCGCCCGACAGCGCCATGAACATGGCGCAGATCCAGCTGCAGGCTGCCCGTGACGCCGATGCGGTCGATTATGCGCCGGTGGATCTCGGTTTTGCCCAGCACAAGTTCCTGCAGGCCCAGGCCGCCATGGCCAGCCGCAAGTACGCCGATGCGGCCAGGCTGGCCGACGAGGCCCGGGCCGATGCCGAACTGGCGCTGGTCAAGGCGCAACTGGGTGAGACGCGTGCCAAGATCCGGGCCAAGCTCGATGAGAACCGCCGTCTGCGCCAGCAGATGGAACAGGCCCATCCCGAGCTTTCGGGCCAGCCGGCCCCGATGCCGAGCAGCCTGCCGCCGGCGGCGCCCACCGGCGACATGCCGGCCCCTTCGTCCTCGGTGCTCCATGCGCCGCTGTCCGCCACCGATGGATTCCAGACCATGCCTCAGCACGGTGCCTCTTCCGCCGGTACTTCGCAGGGAGAGCAGCCATGAAGCGTTTGACGATCCTGTTCGCTGGCGCGGTGTTCGCGCTGGGCAGTCGCGTGGGTCGGGCGGCCAGCGACGATATCGACGTCAGCCGTCTCAGCGGCAGCCTCGGCCAGCTGGCGAGCGACCCGGTGCTTGGCCGTTACGCGCAGGCCGAGCAGGCGCGCGCCCGCGACGCGCTGTCCCAGCTTGCGCACGCCAGCTCCAGGGAGCGGACGCACGCGCTTTACCTGGCCGAGCGCCGCGTCGACCTGGCCCGCGCCGCGGCGCAGCTGCAGGACGCGCAGGCCAAGCTGGCCCAGCTCGACCGCGAGCATGACCGGATCATGCTGGAATCGGCCCGGCGTGACGCCGAAGCGTCCAGGCTGGAGCTGGAGCGCCAGCGCCTGCAGTACCAGCTGGCGCAGGAAGAGGCGGCCCGTCTGCAGCAGCAGGGGCTGGAAGCCACCCAGGCGGCGGAGCAGGCCAAGGCCGAGGCCGAGCGCGCCCGCAAGCTTGCCGCGGCGCAGAGCCGGGTGGCCAATGCGGCCAAGCGCGAGGCCGCCCTGGCTGCCCAGGCGGCGCGCGCACTGCGCTCGCAGATGCAGGACGGCAGCGCTCCCCCGCCCGCGACCGAGCCGTCCGAGAAGGGCAAGCCCTGAGAGGCTGAGAAAAAATCGCCCGCCGACTGCGAGCGTCGCCGAACGCCCGTGCCGGCGGCGCGCCGCCGGCAAATCTTAGGTCATTGGGCTCACCCAAGAGCCTCTTGCGAAATTCCCCAGCGAGGCCGATTTTCTCACCGGCGGTAGCGGT
>WOYI010086402.1_pt1 | contig 12253 bp, 9 predicted proteins | sample 6423411 | NCBI WGS metagenome assembly WOYI01 (sample SAMN13441803, study PRJNA592873) | oil field metagenome | biome: oil field; feature: oil-well bore; material: oil-contaminated soil; isolation source: oil-contaminated soil from oil-well borehole | place: Germany: Wietze | collected 2016-10-18 ... | reverse complement strand
ATGCGGCGGGAAAGGGTGCCTTGGCTGTTTTGATGCACACATCGGCGTCCGATGCGGTGGAGCAGATACGATGCGGCACCAATTATATCGAGCTGTCGACCTCGATGGCTTTTCAAGAGCGGTATGTCGAGCATATGATGTTTATGCAGGAGGAGTAGTGATAGGAGATATTTCGATCGATACGGCACACGGAGAGGTCTCTTTCATGGATGCAGCTGTCGATATCCCCCAGGGTGTGCGGGATGTCGCCGACCACTATGCGAAGGCAACCGGGATTCCCTGCATGATCCTCGATGTGGGCAACAATCGGCTATCCGCTAGGAAATGTCCTATCTGTTCATTGGTCCGGCAAGCCGATTGGCAACTTGGGGAGCGGTGCGCGCAAACCCATCTAAAGAATGCCATGCTCTCCGAACGGTTCGGCGGCTCCTATATCTACTTTTGCCTCTACTCGACCCTCTATTGGGTCAGTCCGGTCATCATGAACGGGCGCATGGAGTACGCGATCATCGCCGGTCCTGTGATGGTGCTGGATGAAGCCGATGCGTTGGAGGATCCTTCGATTCCTTCGGAAGCCTCGCGCGATCGGGTGCGGCAGATGCTCTCCGAACTTCCCCATCTCGAGATCAGCCGAGTCCACAATCTGTCGGAGGTCTTGCGCATGTGCGCGAGCTGGGCATCGGGGTATGCCGAGCACCGGATGGTGGAGAACCGGCAGATCCTGCAGGTGCAATCGCAGTTGTCAGAGTATATCCAAGAGATCAAAAGGGGCAATGTCACCGATATCGACCAACTGCGATGCTATCCGATAGAGAAGGAAGAGAAGTTGCAGGAGGCGATCCGTTGGGGTGATCGGCAGACGGCCCAACAGGTGATGAACGAATTGCTCGGTATGATCTTCTTCGTGTCGGGAAACACGATGGACCGGGTGAAGTTCCGTGTGATGGAGTTGATCTCCCTGTTGTCCAGAGCCGCCGTGCGAGGTGGGGCTCCCGAGGAGGAGATCATGGAGATCAGCTACCGCTGTCAGCGGGAGATCGGCTACTACACCAGCCTTGAAGGGATGTCCCTGTGGCTTTCCAGGATGCTCCACCAATTCACGGATCTGGTGTTCGCCTCCAAAGACGCGGAGTACGGGACGATGATTGCACAGGCGATCCAGTATATCCGGAAACATTATCAGGAGCGTATCACATTGGAGGAGACCGCTTCAGCTGTTTCCTTGAGCCCCAATTACTTCAGCCGCATATTCAATACGGAGATGCACATCTCGTTCAGTTCATATGTGAATCGGTTGCGGGTGGAGCAAGCCCAGCGGTTGTTGCTCAACACTCGTCTCTCCTTGGTTGAGATTTCAGGCATCGTGGGATTCGAGGACCAAAGCTATTTCTCCAAGGTGTTCAAGAGTGTCACATCCGTCACGCCGGGCCAGTACCGAAAGCGGGCTGGACGATTCCCCAGTGACACGCAAGAGATCCACTGAACAAGGACCGGTTCCCACATCTCACAACAGATTCCCAACGTAGCCATGTTGGAAAGCAGACAGGGGAAAAAGCTTCGGGATGAGCAAGCTGAAAATGAGGATAGCAGGATCCTTTCGTTCCCCTGAAAGCGGATCCAACTTCTGCTCGGGGTACCTGAGTTACGGTCAGGGAATGTTTCTAGGTTGCAGGGAGAAGGTGGTGGATATGTGATTGCGCATTCAGACAACTTCTTCGATACCGCCCCGAAATTGATCCAGGCATTTGTCGACGAGGCGAAGAGCCCCATCTACTGATTGTTTGATGTATCTATTCGCATTGGAGCAACCATATACCCCGATCGCACACATGTGTCTTCCGGGGGATATCTCGTGTTCCGAGAGAGGTTGTCAGGTGGGTACCGTAAGATTTTACCAAAAATGGCATGATTGTTACAGAAAAGGTGGCATACTTGGATTATCCTTTATCATGTAGAATTTTAGCGGACGATTACAAGGGAAGTGAGGTGGGATGCCTCCACGAGCCCGTCACTGTATGTGCTGACGAACCTGCGGGAAACCACTGGGAGACCGGGAAGGTGTGGGGGAGGATGAAGCGCGAGTCAGGAAACCTTGGTCGTCAGAGAAGTGCTTCGTGGGCCAAGCGATCGAATTGACACCATAGAGGGAGGAAACGATATGGCAGACATGAAAGCACTTTCCGAATTTTTACAGAAAGGGAAAGCCAAGGAAGTGAAGGAGCTCACACAGCAGGCTGTGGACGAGGGCATGGGTCCCGAAGAGATTTTAGACCAGGGATTGCTCGCGGGTATGAACGTCATCGGTGTGAAGTTCAAGAACAATGAAGTGTTTGTCCCCGAAGTGCTGATCGCGGCACGGGCGATGAATGCCGGTATGGAGATCCTCAAGCCATTGTTGGCTGCGGGCAATGTCCAGAATCGGGGAACCGTGGTAATCGGGACGGTGAAAGGCGATTTGCACGATATCGGGAAGAACCTGGTTGGTATGATGATGAAGGGCAAGGGGCTCACGGTCATCGATCTCGGAACCGATGTCGCCCCGAAGCGTTTCGTGGAAGAGGCAGTCGCGAACAATGCGAATATCATCGCATGTTCGGCATTATTGACCACTACCATGAAAGAGATGGAGCAGGTGGTGAAGGCCGTCCAGGAAGCGGGCTTGCAGGATAAGGTCAAGGTCATGGTCGGAGGAGCTCCGGTGACCGAATCATTCAAGAAAACCATTGGTGCGGACAGCTATACACCCGATGCGGCCACAGCCGCCGAGGTAGCTTTGGAGCTGTGCAAGAGCGCCTGAGATAACAAGGAGTGGACATGACAGGTAGAGAGCGGGTTCTCAGCACGATTGAGGGAAAATCGACAGATAAATTGCCATGGGTACCGTTTGCGGGAGTCCATGCGGGCAAGTTGGTCGGCTACGGGGCAAAGAAGGTTTCGACAGAGGTGGATGCCTTGGTGGAAGCTGCCCTTGAAGTCAACAGACTGTATCGTCCGGACGGGCAACCGGTGATGTTCGATCTTCAAATCGAGGCGGAGATCCTCGGTTGCGACATGGTGTGGTCCGAAGATGGTCCCCCTAGTGTCGCCAGCCACCCGCTCTCCGATACCACCGACATTCCCACCCGTCTTCCCAAGCCGGAAGAGGGGAGGCTGGCCATGGAGCTTGAGGCGACCAGACGGTTGAAGAAGGAGATCGGTGATACCAGTGCCTTGTATGGCATCTGTTGTGGTCCCTTCACCTTGGCCTCGCACTTGCGGGGAACCGAAATCTTCATGGACATGATGTTGGAACCCGATTACGTGCATGCATTGCTCGTCTATACCAACAAAGTGGCAAAGACGGTCAGCGACTACCTGATCGATGCGGGTATCGATGTAGTTGCCGTAACCGACCCACTCATTTCCCAGATCTCGCCAGAACACTTCGCCGATTTCATGGAGAAGCCATTCACCGATCTGTTCGCCCATATCCGCGAGAAGAAGGTCGAACCTTCTTTCTTCGTGTGTGGCAATGCAACGATGAACATCGAGCCGATGTGCCGGACAAAGTGTGACAGTCTCTCGGTGGACGAGAATGTGAACCTCGCTGCCGCCAAGAAGATCACCGACAAGTACGACATCACCATCGGCGGAAATATTCCGCTCACCTCGGTGATGCTCTTCGGTAACCAGCAGGACAATATGAAGACGGTGGTCGATTTGATCGATTCCGCTACTCCGGGTCGGTTCATCGTCAGTCCAGGATGCGATATGCCCTATGATGTCCCGGTGGAGAATACGATCGCGGCTGCGCACGCGGTCCACGAAACCGAGAGTGCTCGGGCAATGGTGGCGAATTACCAGAGTGAAGGTATTGAGTTCACCGGTGAGTTGCCCGATTACGAGCATCTGGCCAAACCATTGGTCGAGGTGTTCACATTGGATTCGGCGACCTGTGCCGCTTGCACCTACATGTGGGCAACTGCCCGGGATGCGGTGAAGAGCATGGATGCCAATATCGATCTGATCGAATACAAGTATACCGTTCCGCAGAACATCGCACGGTGTCGTGAGGTGGGTGTGAAGCAGTTGCCGAGCATCTTCATCAATGGCAAGCTCGCATTCTCCTCCATCATCCCCAGCCGTGAAGAACTGGTGGAACGTATCAACGAGGTGCTTTGACGTGGAGAGACGACTTGTCAAACTGTATCTGGTCACCGGTTTCCTCGGTTCGGGAAAGACATCGGTGATCAACAGTCTGCTTTCCCTTTTAGCCGATCGCAAGGTCGGCCTGATACTCAATGACTTCGGTTCCATTGCTGTCGATGGGGCATTGGTGGAGGGCTCCGACTCGATCGTTTCATTAAAAAGTCTTTCCGGTGGCCAGATCTTCTGCAGTTGTCTGAGCGGTTCGTTCATCAATGCGGTCCAGGAGATGGCGCCATTGGGACCCGAAGTGATCCTCGTGGAGGCTTCCGGATTGGCCAAACCGGCTCCTTTGTTGGAGATCGTCTCGGTGATCCGGAAGCAAACAAAGGGGCAAGTGGAGTACGGTGGCATGTTGTGTGTCGTCGATGCCGAGCGGTTCCCGCTCTTGTCCAAGTCCCTCAAGACCCTTGAGGAGCAGATGGTCTTCAGTGATTGGTTCATCGTGAACAAAATCGATCTGGTGGACAAAGAACAACTGGAATCCACCATCGGACGAATCGAATCGCTGCGTCCACTTGCTCCCGTGTTCAAGACTTCGTTCGGCAAGGTGTCGCAAGATTTCCTTGAGGCGCTGTACCAACCGTTGGAAGAGGAGCGACATGCATCGGTGAATGCTTCGTCGTACCGTGGTTGGGGCGTAGAGGGTCGTCCAAAGACGTGTGTCTTCTTTCCCAATAATACGTTCCAACGTTCTTCTTTGGAGCGGTTTTTGCGTGAGGTCTCCTCGCAGATGCTCCGGATGAAAGGTTTTGTCCCCACCGGGGACGGGAAGGTCTTGCTGGTGGATGCGGTGGGACCACATGTGACGGTGAGCGAACGAACGATGCCCGATTCGATGAAACCGGGTATCGTGTGTATCCACAGCACGTCGGTCGATGCGGTCGAATTGTTGAAACATCGGTGGCAGCACTTCGGCAAGGGCGATGCGACATGTATCCCGACGGTATGAGTAACATGCGGTCAGATGAATTTGGAGTGATATGATGAGCAGTGATGCATTGGGAGCCGAATCCATGGATGATGTGATTGTCCTCACACCCCCGTTCGAACCGAAGTTGAAGCAGTATCAGCATAGTATCAGATTCGATGATATCGACGATGCGCAGGAGGATGCGCTTGCGTTGTTCAAGGCGGCGGAAGAACGGTTGCAACCGAAGGTGCTGATGCGGGAAATGTTCATCGATTCCCATGGTATGGTCGATGGTCTGCCATCGGTCACCATTGGGGATGTGCGATTCGTAGGCAAGGCGCTCAGTGCTTTGGACGATGTGTACCGGGTGATCGGCTACGTCGCCACCTGTGGTGGTGAGATGGAGCCTTACGATATCCATTCCCTCGATATGTTGGCTCCCTACTGGTTGGATATGGTGAAGAACCAAGCATTGGGTACAGCGCGACGCCATATGCTCGAGTGGTGCAAGGAGCATATGGGCATCACCAAGCCGTTGAGCCTCAATCCCGGATCGGGCAATGTCGATATTTGGCCGATCGAACAGATGCAGGGGTTGTTCACCCTCCTAGGAGGGGCACAGCGGATCGGTGTGTTCCTCACCGAGAGTTCGTTGATGGTTCCCAACAAATCGATAGCAGGCATGCTTTTCGCCTCCGCATCGACCGATTACGAAAGTTGTGCCTACTGTGAACGGGAGAACTGTCCCAACCGACGCGTCCCTTTCAAGGAGCGGTTGTAAGAAGGTACTTCTCAACCGATCCTTCTATACATCGATAACCTCCACATTCCCTATGCGGAGACCTGTGTCTCCGCGGGCATGCGTCCATGTGTAAATTGGAATAGTCTCAAAATATTTTCACATTATGGTAATGTGTTGACATTTTAAAGAAATAGTACACATCGTGGTCTTCGACCATATGAAGTTTTGAAACGTTACTTGCACAGTATTGATACATTCCCATTGGTACATGAAACAGCAAAGACCTATACTGTGGTTGTAATTTGTAGAGACCGATGGCTGGATAGTCGCGATGTGGTAGTCCCTATCTTGCCTCCATCTTCTTGCAAAGGGCTACCACATGAAGAAATTCAAATCAAAATCCAGGAGGAAGACTCCCTGGTCCGGTATGCCTGAAGCCACAGCACTTCAAGCATGTATCGATGAGAGCAATCAAGACAATTGTCACAGGAGGCATCCGGTCATATCTGATACTGGCGAGGCTGAGCTGCTCAACTCGTTGGATGTGCATGAATGCAGGCACTGCAAAAGCACCGCCATCCAGAGAATGGATGACGGTAAAGAATATCGGGGATTGTCTAGGAACCAGAACTGCATCGGCATAGTCTGTGACCACAGCAGCACAATTTGCTTTGTGGAAGGTGCTGGAAAGCCAACCAAGCAGGGAACGTAAGGTTCCATGCCTCGCCCTTTGGGGCGACAAAGGGGGCGAAGCCTCCCGAGTCCGGGGCTCGCCCCGGGGTATTGATACCTTTCATTCCGAAAATCCACCGAACAGGATAAACCAAGGCTGTTTTTGAGAAAGCGTATTGTTACCCCTGTTTAAAAGGGCATATCCTCGGCAGTGGGGTTTTCAGGCTTTTCCTTCGCTCCCATATACCTCTCGACAACGAAATCAGGGTATTCCATGGCTTTCAGATCCTTCCAGCGGGTGACCTTCCCAACATTCTGCTTCTTCTCAAAAAGGATGTCAGCCATCTCGCTGGTCGATTCGCCTTTCAGCTGGAGAATCGGTATCTGCCTGTCCTCCGCATAGTTCCTTGAAGCCTTTGACTTGTCGGAGACCAGGACCGCATCTTCGGAAAGGTGGCCCTCATACACCTTGGAAAGGTCCTCGGAGGAAGGGGCCCCATGTTTGTAGCGATCCCCCAGCAGTTGCCCTTCTCGTCAACGGCCAGGGGTGCGCAGACCTGGTTTTCCTTATTCAGCCCCCTGACATGGCCGTCATTCCCGCGCTTTCTCTGGATTCCTGCCCGGGTTGCCGCCGGATCTCCCGTTCCCCTTGAAACTCAGGCCCACATAGGTCTCGTCAGCCTGGACCTTCTGTTCAAGAACGGCACTCCCGCTTGCATCAAGAAGAAGCGCAGAGTTCCTCCTGCTGTTGAGGTCGACCTGCAGAACCCGCTCGCAAACCGTGTCGATGACGGACTTGAGATCCTCCGTCTCAAGCTTCAAAAGCAATCCTACAGCATTTTCTAGGGTTGGGGATAGTTCTACCATACCATTGACATGGCATACCTTCTTGAAGAATCAATACGTATTTTTAAAAACAGCATAAACCAATACCGCAGGATGCTGGAACTGTTTCTTATCGCTCACCCAGGGTTCATCAGGGAGGATCCACAAGACTGTCTAAACCTTATTCCGCTTTGTCATGAACCAACCCAAAGACAAACACAAAAAGGTCGAAAAGTTCATGGTCATGGCAGTGGACTGCCGTATTTTCATAAATAGAGGGGGTAAAACCGCAATTCACATAGTGAATGGCAATTTCCCATCAACACTGCGCAAGTGACTTTTCATAATTCTTCAGGTCTAGAACCCACTCAGAAACCGCAGCTTCTGGTAGGCTTCCCACGCATCAATCTTTTGCTGGTACTCGGTGATCTGGGATGTGAGAAGGCTCATCTCCGCTTGGATCACCTGGCTTCTTTCACCATATCCACTCTGGTAGAGCTTGGTATTGGTTTCTATTCTCCTTGCGAGGGTTTCCTGCTTTCTCCGTTCCAGGTCAAGCTTCTCCAAGGTGGTTCCGAGGAGAAGGTAGGTCTCTTCCACTTCGTTGGCAATGAGCTGTTTTGCCTCCTGCAGTTCCAAGGTAGCCGAATATTCCTGACTTTCTGCACGTTTGATGGTGTTTGAGATCTTTCCTCCATCAAAAATCGTGCTCTTCAGTCCCACGGAGATGGTGAAGTCATAGTTGTCCTGGACATTCCAATCTGATTCTACCAAAGGGAACTTCGCTCCGTTGTACCCCGCTGAGACAACCAGGGCGAGATCGGGTTTGCCGTAGAATGACCCTCTTGCCAGGTCCTCAGCTGCTTGGGTGGCTCGGTGCATGGCGGCAATCGCCCCAAGGGATGCATGCCTTGGTGAGAGTGCCTGGGCCACGAGAGTCTCCACCGGTTTGCCGAACATCTCGAGGACTGCCTCCTCATTGTACTGGTACGCAGTAAAATCTTGGATACTGGTCAATTGTTTCAGTTTCCTCTCTTGCTCGGCTATGGCATACGCACTATCCAAGAGGGCAAGCTCTATCTCCTGAAGATGCAACTCCATCTCCGCTTGCTCTACCTCCAGGAGCATCCCCGATCTCACTACCTCGTAAGAGAGGGCAAGCAACTCCTCTCCCATGGCATGCTGCTTCTTTAGGAGCTCATCGATGGCCCTCAGTTCCTGCAGTGCTCCAGCCCTGGTAGCAATCTCTGTGGAAAGCTCCTGTTCCCGGTTTATAAGCTCCTGGCTCTTTGCCTCGGCTATCGCCTCCTGTGCCTTCACCGATGCATTGATCTTTCCCCAGGTGAAGATTGGTTGGGTAATGGTTACCCCAAGCTTATAGAGCGTTGATTCCATTCCCTCATATAGGGTGAGATCACTTGGAGGAATAGGGGGAGGCGATGAAAAAGTCCCTGCAGGAACCGTTATAGGGCCGATGAGGGGATTGCTCATATAGGTGCCATTGGCTTCCAGCTCAATGGTTGGCCATCGCGAAGCCTTTGCGTCGCGTATATCCAGGATGGCTTGGTTGACCTCTTCCTGGAGTCGGGCAAGCTCCAAGTTCCCTGGGATTACTGCGAAGAGGAGCGGGCAGAGGAACCATACCATGATACCAATACAGGTGGTTTTTCTCATTGGGCGCCTCTTTTCGATCGGATGATCCTTCGCTCACTCATGTAGTAGAGGATGGGGATGATGAAGAGGGTAATCAAGGTTGAGCTGAGCAGTCCTCCTACAATTGCCTGTCCGAGGGGGGCATAGATGGCTGCTCCCTCTCCAGTGGCGAGTGCCATGGGAACCACCCCAAGCATGGTGGTCAGAGTGGTCATGAGAATCGGTCTCAGGCGGCTGGCTCCACCATCTGCGACAGATCTGCGTAGCGCTTCCACTGTCTCCTCACGCTGCCCGGACTGTTCTTTCCTCAGGACATTGATGGAGTCGATCAGGATAATTCCGTTGTTCACCACAATGCCTCCCAGTGCGATGATCGCCATGAAGCTGATCAGGGAGAGGGATGAGCCAAAGGTTAGGAGACCCAATACCACCCCGATCAAACTGAAGGGGATGGATGCCATGACGATCAAGGGCTGACGGAACCGCTCGAACTGGATGACCATTACCATATATACGAGGAAGACTGCAATAATCAGGGCGGTTGCCATCGGCTCTATGGAGTCCCCGATCAGTTCCACCAAGCCACCACTTGCCGTTTGTATTCCTTTGGGCAAGGGGTGTTCTTCAAGATACTCCTGCATTCTCGCCGAGACCCCTTTGGTATCTTCACTGATCAAGGTAGCCGAGACAGTCACTGTCTTTGCGCGGTCCTCCCGAACAATGCGGCTGACTGCCCGTTCCTTCTGGAGCCCAGCCAGGCTTGCAAAACTGATGAGTTCACCTGTTGAAGCAGGTACCTGCGCAGAGAGCAGGGTAGAGCTTGTGATGGGAAGTCCATTGAGATCGGACTCCAATTTGATCGGGTACCGCTCTCCCCGACCATCGGTGAGATTGCCTACCTCCATCCCTCGAAAGAGCAGGTTTGCCGTAAGGCCAGCTTCACTGCTGTTTACCCCAAGGTTGCTCATCAGCTGGTGGGACATATCCATGACCAGGGTGTTTGCGTCATAGCTGGTATTGACGCTGGCAGCCAGTACCTCCGGGTCTTCCTGCAAGACCTGCCTAAGTGACTCGGCAGTCTCCCAAAGGAGGTACATATCCTCTCCGACCAGCTTCAGGCCGTAGCCTCCACCACCGGATATATAGCCTACCAGGGCATCAAAACCGCCATTGGTGGTATTGACGGTTGCTCCTACAAGGGTGGAAGAGAGCAGCTGTTGCACCTCGTTGACAAGCTCGTGTACCGTCCTCTCTCGCTCCTTGGAGGGAACCAACACCACCCGTATGCTAGCCTGGTTGGGAGATGGGAAACCCTTTCCCGAGCCTTGTCCGGAAAAGAGAACCATTGCATCAATCTCTGGTACCGCTTCACCAACCAGCGCCAGTGCTTCCAAGGCATGCTCCCTGGTTTGCTGGAGCGTATAGCCTTGGGGGTAGGTGATGTCGATATTGAAATCCCCATTATCGGTGGAGGGGATGAAGGTCAGGCCCAACATCCCAGCGGCAAGGGCAACCAAGGCCATGGCGAGAATGGCAAGGAGCAAGATGAACCTTCTGTTATCAAGACTCCAAGCCAACGCGGTCCGGTAGCCTGCTTCAAGTCGGTCCAGCATCCTGGAGAAAAGCGGCTGTTTGCTGCGTACCTTCTCCGGAACACGTAACACCAAGCGGAGGATGAAGGGGACTACCACCAAGGCAACAAGAAGGCTGGCAACCATGGCGAGGATCAGGGTGAGGGCAACATCACGGAGGATTGAGCCGACAATACCGGGAAGCAGCGAGAGGGGGACGAAGACAGCGAGGGTTGTGGTTGTTGAAGCAAGAATCGGGGAGCCGACCAGGTCTGCGCCCCGTAGCAGTGCTGTCTCGCTTGGCATATCGTGCCCCTTGTGTAGACGCATGACCTGTTCAAGCATGACGATGGACCCGTCAACAACCATGCCCAAGGCCACCACGATGCCGGAGAGGCTCATCAGGTTGATGGTCACCCCAACCAAGCGCATCCCGATGAAGGTAAAGAGGACACTGAGCGGGATGGAGAGTGCGATGGTAATGGTTGCCCTGGGGTCGCTGAGGAAGAGGAAGATGACCAACACTGCCATGAGGATGCCGAGCAGTCCCGACTGCGATACCTTGAACAAGCTGGCGATGATGTTCTTGCTGTCATCGCTCAGGATCTCAAAGGAGGCAGCTCCTCCTGTCTCGGCTTCGGCCTCAGCAAGGACCTGCTTGATCTCCCTGACAATGGAGAGGGTGTTGCCGTCACTGCGCTTGGTGACTGAGACCACCACACGGGGGACCTGGTTGGTATCGGCATACGCATCCAACTCGGCTTTCTCAAAGCTGATATCTGCAACATGGCCGAGTCTGACAATCTGTCCATCCCCAGTCGCGGCAATGGGAAGTTCCTCGAGTGTTGTAAGGGAGTCGAGACTTCCATCATACCGCAGGTTTGTACTGCCGCCATGCCAGATTGCATTTCCTACCGGGATGCGCATATTGGCATACTGGAGGACCTGGTAGACCTGCAGCATGGATATTCCCCGTGCGACAAGCGCATCACTGTGCACGGTTACCCGCACCTCTTGGGACTCGAGGCCGGTTGCGGTAACCTCTGCAACTCCCTTGATTCTCGTGATTCTTGGCAGCAAGGTATCTTCCACATAGGAAGAGAGACGCTCTGTATCGTTTCCGGCATCGACGCTGAACATCATGACCGGGAGCATGGTGGCACTGCCTACGATGGCTACCGGTTCCCCCTCAAGGGTATCGGGTAGTTCATCTTCCATCTGCCGGATACGATTGCGAATCTCTCCCAGCATGTCATAGGGATCTACCCCGTCCTGGAAGGTGATGGTCACCCAGGAGAAGGAGTTGCTGCTTGCCGATTCTATTCCCTTGAAATCTGGCAGGGTGACAAAGTGTTCTTCCAAAACCTTGCTTACATCCCTCTCCACATCCTCCGCACCTGCTCCTGGATAGACTGCAAGCACCTCCACCGTCGGAAGGCTGATATCCGCCATGAACTCCACATTCAACCCAGAGAGGGCGTAGAGCCCGAAGGCGATGAGGGCAATGAGGAGCATACCGATGATTGCAGGGTGTCGTACCGCAAAGTGTGATATCTTCATCGGCCACCCCTACCGGGTTTTTTGGACGGTAACCGGCTGTCCATCCAGCACGGAATGCTGTCCTCCTACAATGAAGGAAACATCCCGGTATGCTGCATCTATTGCCACAAACGTGTCATTCTCTGCCTCAAT
>WOYI010640240.1_pt1 | contig 12259 bp, 9 predicted proteins | sample 6423411 | NCBI WGS metagenome assembly WOYI01 (sample SAMN13441803, study PRJNA592873) | oil field metagenome | biome: oil field; feature: oil-well bore; material: oil-contaminated soil; isolation source: oil-contaminated soil from oil-well borehole | place: Germany: Wietze | collected 2016-10-18 ... | reverse complement strand
TTGATAAGCGTCCCGTCTTTTTTTTCTGAAACTGGTAATTGCTGCTTAAATTGCACAGTCAAAACCGTAGTCAAAAATTCTTCTTGAATCGAATCGGCCAGATAAAAAATAGATTTGGCAATACCAGTCCAATGAGGAGGATAGAAATCACTCACAATAGTGATTTTTTTCATGATCGCTGTTGCTCTGAATTAATAATAGATATCGCTTGCTTTAAACTATGAGCTTTGGCATGGTAATCAATGCGAAAATCCAAAATATTAGTTAACCAAATAATTTTCGTGCTTGATTTGCGTTGATGACAATTGTTAAAACTTTGATCCAAGTATTGAACAATGTCCCAATTATCTTCGATAAAATAATCAAGTTTTAATTCTTTAATTAATCTTTCTTTAAAAAGATGAGGTTGTTCATCCTGGTCATTGACTAAACATTTTACAAAAATTTGCTCAGCATTCATTTTATTTTTCCATTTTGAATAATCATCTTTTAGATGAGCAAAACGACCAGTTATTAAATAAGGTTCAATTAAACCCTGTTGCTTTAATTCATTAATTTGGGCAAAACCAGGCGCTAGCCACACACTGGATTTATGTAAAAGTTCCCAAAAAAATTGCCCCAGTCCTGGCTGCGGAACATAAAATTCTAATTGTTCACGATGGACAATAACTTTTTTTTTCTTCATCAAGGCAATAATCGGCCGCACAACTCGCGCTGGGTTGTAAAGCAAAACACCATCTAAATCAAAACCCACTTTTACCGGCTGCTGCTTCATAAAGACTCATTATATAACTTGTCAACTTCTTAAACAATTTGCCTATTTTTTAGCTAACCACTTCACCCCCCAATAAGTTAGGGGTGTTTCTACCACTGACATCAAACACTTTAGTGACCAATAGGGAATAACGATGCTCAAAATGAAACTAAAGTTGGCACTCAAACCCTCCTGAAAAGAATAAAAAGCAATACTAGTAAAAATAAAAGTATCTAAAAATTGAGAAATAAAATTGGACAAATTGCTACGCAACCACAACATTCTGCCTTGAGTTTTAACTTTGATTTTATGAAAAATGGCCACATCTAATAAGCCCGAAACAATAAACGCAAGCAAACTGGCGAGAGAAATTCTGGCAGCTCGAGCAAAAATTAAATTATAAGCCTCACCATCAGTAAATCGCGCAGACTCTGGTAACCAGGTCACAAAAATTGCATAAAGCATAATCAATGCCACCATGATTAAACTGCTATAAACCAATTGTTTAGCACGAGCCCGACCTTTAACTTCAGCAATCACATCGTTAATCGCAAATAAAATGGGAAAAACAAAAATCCCCACACTCACATTTAACTGATAACTAAAAATTCTCATTAGCGGAATAGTCTTCATGCTCATAATTTCTGCCAGAGCCAAACAGGTCATATATAAAGCAACTAACAAATCCATTTTATTGATTTTGTTTTTCATATTTCTTTGAAATTAATAATGACGTTAGTGTAACACAGTCGAGAAATAATCAGTCAAGAAAAAACTAAAATTAATAATTGTGCCAATCGTGATTAATGATTTTTAACAGATCTCCACCAAGATCCTCAGCCTTAATTATTTCAGCGCCAAAAGCAGAGACCATATCTTGACGATTATCAAACATCAAAGGCGTTAAGCGCAAAAAAGCAAATTGATCATTGTTAACAGTCGTAAATAAACTACCCTTGGGTAATTGAATGCCATTAAAATAAATTGGGGAGAGATTGATTAAGGTATGACTGCCATGAGTTTTTTCCAAAAATCTTTGGCCATTAATTATTTTTAAGTACAGCTTTCCATATTCATAAGCCTGACAATAGTAAGTAGCTACATCAAAACAAGCTCCTCCATTAATACTAACAGTATCTCTGCTCGCTACGATGTCACTAGGCTGGTTGTCATTTTCATCTTTACTCAACAATTGCATTAAGATGTTTTGCAGTGCACACACAGCCTCATCTTGATTTGGATATTCTGCCAGCAACTTTAGTTCGGCAAAATTAGGAGTTTCATTGTCTTGATTAAGAAAAATAGCACTAATTTTTTGCATTTCACCTGACCACAAAATTTTGGCTAACACTCGACTAATTTGCGTGTAAGCGCCACCCATTCGATCATTAAAATTGAACTGTTGATTACCAAGCAAAAAAGCCTCAAAGTCTTTGCTGAATTGAAGCTGAGCAAAATCTAGTGCTTCCAGTAAAACTTTACCAGTTGGCCGATTGATGAAAGCTTCACAACGAGAAGTAGAACTACCACTCGCTACTTCCATCAGCTCAGGATATTGACTAAATTTGTTTTGCAAACTAGTTGTCAGCTGATTGCCACGCTCATCTTTCTTTTCTTGGTTTTGTTCAATTTGAGAAAGCATCAATAAAAATTGTAGCAGTTTTCAAAATAAAAGAATATTGGGGTGGCTGACGAGGCTCGAACCCGCGACCTCCGCTTTCACAGAGCGGCGCTCTAACCAACTGAGCTACAGCCACCATTTTAAACTTTGCATGACAACAAAGCGTACGTCGGGAGGGATTCGAACCCTCGACCTACTGCTTAGAAGGCAGTTGCTCTATCCAGCTGAGCTACCGACGCGCAACAGCAATTACATTACTCCTGGTTAATTAACTATCGCATTATACTAAAAGCCCCAATATTAGACAAACTAGAATTTGCAAGTGACTTAACCCCGAGGCATTAAAACCCTTCTCAAATAGGGTATAATGGAGGGTTGCCTTACTTTTTTGAATTTAATAAAAAAGTTGAAAGTTGAGCCAAAAATAACAACATAAAACTAAAAAATGAAATTTGCACTTCAAGCTAAATACCAACCAACTGGTGATCAACCTCAAGCTATTGAGCAATTAACTGCTGGTGTTGAGGCAGGTAAAAAAAATCAAGTTTTATTGGGAGTCACTGGTTCAGGGAAAACCTTTACCATCGCTAATGTGATTGCCCAAACTCAACGGCCAACTTTAGTGATTGCGCATAATAAAACTTTAGCTGCTCAGCTTTATCAAGAACTGCGGGACTTTTTTCCCAAAAATGCGGTCTCTTATTTTGTTTCTTATTATGACTACTATCAACCTGAAGCCTACTTACCTAGCAGTGATACTTACATCGAAAAAGAAGCGATGATTAATGACGAAATTGATAAATTGCGTTTAGCTACTACCACCAATCTTTTAACTAGATCAGACAACATTGTAGTGGCCTCAGTATCATGTATTTATAACTTGGGTTCACCGGCAGAATATGGAAAATTTGTTTTAGAAATCGTCGAGGGTGAGCTAATTGAGCGAAAAACTTTGCTGTTGCAATTGAGCAATCTTCAATACGAAAGAACTACTAACGATTTACAAAGAGGTAGCTATCGTCTCAGAGGCGATAGTATTCAACTCTGGCCAGCTTACAGTGACACGGCCATTCGGATCGACACGCTCAATAACCAAATAAGCCAAATTGATGAGATCGATCCAATGTCTGGACAAAAAATTCCTGTGGCAGCTGGAGAAATCAGACCTAAACACTATGTGATTTACCCAGCTAAACATTATCTGCTAGATCCGCAAAGCCAAAAAAAGGCTTTGCAAGAAATCCGCCAAGACACAGCTCAACGAGTGGCAGAATTAAATCATTTGGGAAAAACTTTAGAAGCTTATCGTTTACAACAAAAAGTTAATTATGATTTGGAAAGAATTGAGGAATTTGGTTTTGTTAACGGCATTGAAAACTATTCTCGTTATTTTGATGGACGTCAGGTGGGAGAACCTCCTTACACTTTGATTGACTATTTAATTTTTAATCAGAAAAAATTTAAAAAAGATTCCTTTCTGACCGTGATTGACGAAAGCCATATGACCATTCCTCAAATTAAAGGAATGTTTTTTGGTGACCGATCGCGCAAGGAAACTTTGATTGAATATGGTTTCCGTTTACCAAGTGCTATGGATAATAGACCACTTAATTTCAATGAATTCTTAGAGCGCCAACAGCAAATTATTTATTTATCGGCCACCCCAAAACCTTGGGAAATCAATCAAAGTCAAGGAGAAATCGTCGAGCAATTGATTAGGCCGACTGGTTTAGTTGATCCACAAGTTGAAGTCAGGTCAAGTCACCATCAAATTGAAGATTTAATTCGCGAGATTATTAAAAGAGTAGAGTTAGGTGAAAGAACTTTAGTCACCACCTTAACCAAAAAAATGGCTGAGGCCTTAACCGATTATCTCAATGATCCGCAAAAAATTAATAAATTGCTCAAACAAAAAGCAAAAAAATTGCCTAAAGTGGCCTATTTACACTCAGACATTGACACCTTGGATCGCAATGATATTTTGGATGATTTGCGTGCTGGAACTTACGATGTATTGGTGGGTATTAACTTACTAAGAGAAGGTTTGGATCTTCCAGAGGTGAGTTTAATTGGCATTTTGGATGCTGACAAAGAGGGTTTCTTAAGGAATGATATTGCCCTCATTCAAACCATTGGTCGGGCGGCGCGCCACCTTAATGGTCTTGCTATTTTATATGCTGATCAAATAACTCAATCAATGCGCAGGGCTATTGATGAAACGGCGCGCCGCCGCCAAAAACAACTCCGTTACAATCAAGAGCACCACATTGATGCCACCAGCATTAACAAACCGATTAGAGAAAAATTACTGCAAAGAGAAAAAGACGGAGATGAATGGCAAAATGAACTAAATCGAACACAAAAAAACCAAAAAGAAAAAGCTATTTATTTGCAATTAAATAAACATTCTAGACTGAATTTAATGGCCATCAGCGGAGAAGATTTAACACCCGCTGAGCGAGCCACACTCATTAAACAACTCCGCTTGCAAATGAATCGGGCAGCGGCTGATTTAGATTTTGAACTGGCCACGATTATTAGAGACAAAATTGCTGAATTAAAACTGTTATAATGCCCACTCATGCTCACTCGTGCCCACTTATGCCCACTCACTAACAACGCAAAACATAAACAACACAAAAAACATATAAACAATGACCCAAACTGAAATTACCATTACCGGCGCTCGCGAACATAACTTAAAAAATGTTAGTTTGTCTTTGCCCAAAAACAAACTGATTGTTTTTACTGGCCTTTCTGGATCAGGTAAAAGTTCCTTAGCTTTTGACACCCTTTATGCAGAAGGTCAGCGTCGCTATGTGGAATCACTGAGTTCATATGCTCGTCAATTTTTGGGAGTCATGCACAAACCCGACGTGGACCAAATTGATGGTTTATCACCGGCGATTGCTATTGACCAAAAAACCACTTCTCATAATCCACGCTCAACTGTTGGCACCATTACCGAGATTTATGACTACCTGCGACTCTTATTTGCCAGAGTCGGCCATCCCCATTGTCCCAACTGTGGCAAAGAAATCGCCACCCAAAGCATTGACCAAATCATTGAACAAATTTTACAAGACATTGAGCAGCGCATTAAGCTTAATGCTGGCGCCCCACAAAGGATGCTCTTGCTTTCGCCAGTAGTCAAAAATCGCAAAGGCGAATTTACCGGTTTATTACAAAATTTAGTAAAAAAGGGTTATTCTCGAGCGAGAATTGATAAAGATATCTATAACTTAGAAGAACCACTAACCCTCATTAAAACCAATAAACACAGTATTGACGTGGTCATTGATCGCTTTGTTTTAGATAAAAAACAATTAAATGATGAGCAAGAACAGCGCTCGCTTCGCTCGCGCCTCAATCAATCCATCGAAGATGCTTTACACCTCAGTAATGGTCTAGTTATCGTCGCTTGGATTGAAGATCCTGGTTTTACTTTTCCGGAAAATCCCCAAAAACTTAAAGAGCAATTATTCAGTGAAAACTTGACCTGTACTGACTGTGGGATTTCTTTGGACGAGTTAGAACCTCGTTTGTTTTCGTTTAATGCTCCTGAAGGGGCTTGCGCAACCTGTAATGGCATTGGTTCAATTTTAAAAATTAATCCCCAAAAAATTATTGCTCCGGCCCTAACTCTGAGCGAAGGAGCAGTCATTCCTTTTGCGCGAATGATGAGCAATGACTCTTGGTTTTCTCGTTTAGTTAAACAAGTCGTAGAGGCAGAACATTATGATTTTCGGCAAACGGCTTGGCAAAACATGGATGCTAATTTTCAACAATTATTGTTGTATGGTAGTGATAAAAAATATGAAGTGGTTGGAAAAAACCGCTTTGGTGAAGTGACTAGTTTTGACACTGAATTTGAGGGTTTTGTCAACAATCTGGAACGCCGTTATCGTGAAACCAACAGCGACTTTATTCGCCGAGAAATTGGCCAATTCATGCACAAAGAAACTTGTCCAACTTGTCACGGCGACCGTTTAAAAAAAGAAGCGTTAGCGGTACATATTGATGAAAAAAATATTGCTCAAGTTACTCAGCTAACCATCGAACAATCATTAACCTGGATCGATTTTTTACAAGACCCTCAAAAAACCGTGCTCAGTCAAAAAGAACAGAGTATTGCTCAATCAATCTTAAAAGAACTTCGCAGTCGCTTGCACTTTTTAAATGCCGTTGGCCTCAATTATTTAACTATTTCTCGTGAAGCGGGTAGTTTGGCTGGTGGAGAAGCGCAACGAATCCGCTTAGCTTCCCAAATTGGCACTGGCTTAACTGGCGTGCTCTATATTTTAGACGAGCCAACCATTGGTTTACACCAGCGAGATAATCACCGGCTGATTAAAACCCTTCAAGAACTACGCGATAAGGGCAACACCGTTATTGTGGTTGAACACGATCGCGATATTATGCAAGCTGCTGACTTTATTGTTGATTTTGGACCACTAGCTGGTCAGGAAGGGGGCAAAATCGTTTTTATGGGCAGTTACCAAGAATTACTTCAACAAAACACCCTAACTGCTCAATATTTGTCTAGAAAAAAACAAGTCACCCGTCAAGAAAAAAAGGCTCAACGGCAGCTAATTGATCCCAACGAGACAGTGGCCAATGTTTTTCAGCGCTCCAAGATTTCTTTTCGAGGGGCTAAACACCACAATTTAAAAGCAATTGACGTAGATTTTCCGCTCAATACTTTGACCTGCATTACTGGTGTTTCTGGCTCCGGCAAATCAACTCTTTTGGACAATGTGTTACACAACCACTTAGCTAAATATTTGGGTAAGAGCTTTGACGGCAGGCTGGCTAAAATTGAACAATTAATTGTTCCAGAACAAGTTAAACGCTTGAGTTTAATTGACCAAAGTCCAATTGGTAAAACCCCCCGCTCAAATCCCGCTACCTACACCAAAACCTTTGACCACATTCGGCAAGTCTTCGCTAATACTAGAGATGCACAAATTCGCGCCTACAAAGCTGGTCGTTTCAGTTTTAATGTCAAAGGCGGACGTTGTGAAACTTGTCAAGGAGAGGGTCAAATCAAAATTGAAATGCAATTTTTACCTGATGTCTATGTCGAGTGTGATGTCTGTCATGGCAAACGTTACAACAAAGAGACGTTAGAAGTTTATTATCAAGAGAAAAATATCGCAGAAGTTTTAGATTTAACGATTGACGAAGCCTATGATTTCTTTAAGCATCAGTCCTTAATTCGTCACAAATTGGCGACTTTGCAAGCTGTCGGTTTGGGCTATTTGCAACTTGGGCAAAGTGCTCCCACTTTAAGTGGGGGTGAAGCACAGCGGGTTAAACTGGCCAAAGAATTAAGTATCAAAAGCCATGACCATACGGTTTATTTATTAGACGAACCAACGACTGGACTGCATTTTGCCGATATTCAAAAGCTGCTTAATGTCTTGCACAAGTTAGTCAAACAAGACAATACAGTGATCGTGATTGAACACAATTTAGACGTAATTAAAAATGCTGATTGGATTATCGACCTGGGTCCTGGGGGTGGAGAAGCCGGTGGACAAGTGGTGGCCACTGGTACTCCTGAAAGCTTAAGCCAAAACCCCAATTCTTTAACTGGTAAATACTTAAAAGCCGAGTTGGCTGAAAGTTAGCTTTTCCGCTACAATTAAGTTGATGTTAATGGCAAGATTTAAAGTCAAATTTTGTGCGAAAAAGAATTTTCTATTAAAAATTTTTTCCTTGATCTTAATTTTAATTAGTCTTTTTTCCATCACCACACCGGTAGTTGCTGAAGAAGAAGCAACAAAATTTAGCATCACTTTAGAGAGTAATTATCAAGTTAATGCTAGTGGCAAAACTTTAGTTACGCAAAAATTCACTATTCGTAATCTTAGCCCAGAATATTTTATTAATCGTTATGGCATTATTGTTAGTTCTACCAACCTGGAAAATATCCAAGTAACAGATAACGGCACAACTCTAGAACCTCAAGTCACTAAACTGACTGGTCAAACTAGCATTGGGATCACTTTCGAAGAAGAAATTCTCGGTGAAGGGAAAACAAGAGAATTAATCATTAGTTACGTAGACGGTGACATTGCCAATATTAGTGGCAAAATTTTGGAGGTTAATATTCCTGCTTTAGCCGATATTGAACAATACGAGCAATATCAGTTAAATTTATCAGTTCCTAATATTTTTGGTCCAGTGAGTCGGATTAGCCCCAGCGATTTTACGGTCAACAGAAACGGTGATTTTGACACTTTCCATTATGACAATCTGGATGGTCAGGCGGTCAGTGCCATTTTTGGCGATAGACAAATTTTTGATTTAAAACTAAGTTACTACTTAAACAACCCCAATAATCAAAATGCTTTGAGTCAAATTACTCTTCCTCCAGAAACCCCCAATCAGCAAGTTCATTATCATTTACTCGACCCACTGCCTAAGTCAATTAAGGTTGATGCCGATGGTAATTACATTGCCACATATCAGGTGCCGGCTAACAATTCAGTTAAAGTTGAACTTTTAGCCCAAGTACTGCTCACTCTGCAAGCCGATCCCCATATTCAAACTCCACCTGTACTACCAGCCCATTTACTCCCTCAAAAATATTGGGAAACTGATAATGCACAACTGCAGGAAGCAGCTAGTCAATTAACTAGTGCCAGCGACATTAATCAATTTGTGCTTGATACGCTAAACTATACTGAAGAAAGTTTAGATGGAGAATTCTATCGTTTGGGAGCAGCCAATAGCTTTTTGCCGGAAAATAGAAACTTGGCCACCTGCCAAGAGTTTTCTGATTTATTTATTACTTTAGCCCGCATCAAACACATTCCAGCCAAAAGAATTGTTGGTTTTGCTTATAGTAATAATGAAGAATTACGACCAATTAGTGTGGTTGGTGATGTATTACATGCTTGGCCAGTATTTTATAATCAAGCAACTAACAGTTGGCAAGAAATAGATCCAACTTGGCAAGAAACTACTGGCGGTATCGATTATTTTGCAAAATTTGATCTTAATCACATTACTTTTGCCATAAATGGTGTTTCCAGTGTCTTACCTTATCCAGCTGGCTCTTATCAAACTGATTTTCAAGCCCAAGAAAAAAAGATTTTTGTAGAATTCAGCCAAAACGAATTTCCTGATATTGAACCAGAAATTAATTTGCAGTTAAAAGAAAAGCAATTGTTTAATTTGGCCATCCCCGGCAAATATTCATTAATAATCAGCAATAAAACTGGTCAGACTTGGTATTTTAGCAAGCTAGGTCTTGAGGGAGAAACAGTTGATCTTAGTCCAGAAACTGACTGGCCACTGCTCATTGCTCCCTTCCAAGAATTGATTATTCCCTTGAGCGTTTATAATAAAGATGGTTTAATTGGCCAGCAAACACAGATTAAGGCTACAATCCAATTAAGCGAAGGAGAAATTATTAACTATGAATTCACAGTCAGAGGCTTGGGCAAAATCGGCATCAACGACCCCAGAAGAATCCTTTTTGTGGTCGGCGGATTTGTCCTCCTTACCCTCACAGCCGGGAGTTTATTCCTTTTTGGACGAACACTCGCAGGTGCTTTACGTCGGCAAGGCCAAAAATCTGAAAAAAAGAATCAAGAGTTACACTCACTATCAGCAGCTCTCAGCGAAGATCAAACAATTGGTCAAGAAGGCCAAGATCGTACGAGTCAAAGTTCTCCAAAGCGAACTTCAAGCCCTGCTGATAGAAGCTGAGTTAATTAGAGCCCATCAACCCTTTTACAACAGCCTGCTTAAAGACGATAAATCCAAGTTGTATCTTTTTTTCACTAAAGAAGCTTATCCAAGAGTTTTACGACTGAGAAAAACTGATTTAAAAAAACAACGTTACCAACATTCACTAGCCGTTCTGGGCCCTTTTGCTAGCAGTTATAAAGTCAATGAATTATTAAAGATTGTTAGACCAATCTTTCCTTGGTGTAATAAACAAAATAAAAGTAATCACCAAGCTTGTCTCTACTATCATTTACAACTCTGTCCAGGAGCTTGTTGCAACAAAATCAGTCCTCAAGCTTATCAAGAAAATATTAAACAATTAATTAAATTGCTTCGAGGTCAAAATCGGGCACTACTCAAAGAACTGACTCAAAAAATGAAAGAGCTTGCCCAGGCCGAGCAATTTGAAGAAGCCCAAAAAATCAAAAACAAAATTGAGTTGATTAAAGAAGTCACTGAAGAGCAGTATCAACTCCAGCCAGAATTAATTTTGCCAGATTTGACTAGAAAAAAACAACAAGAGGCCTTGATCAACTTACGCCACCTCATGCATGAACGAGGCTTAGTCGATCTAAAATACCGTTTTCAGCGTATCGAAGCCTATGATGTGAGCAATACTCAAGGAAATCAGCCAACAGTGTCGATGGTCTGCTTTATTGATGGTTATCCAGAACCAAGCGAATATAAATTTTTTAAAATTCGTCAAGTCAATCAAGCTAACGACTATGCCATGTTACAAGAAGCAATTATGCGCAGACAAAGGCATCCAGAGTGGGGTAGACCAGACTTAATTGTGATTGATGGGGGCAAAGGACAATTGCGGAGTGTTAATCGGGTCTGGCGTCAAAGTCAATTTTTTAATTGTCCAGTAATTTCAGTGGTGAAGAATCCAGATCGCTTAGTCTTAATTACCCCCAAAATTGACTCAAAAAATCAAGAGTCATGGCAAACTGACATCGTTCACTTAGCAAAAAACCACCCCACCCTCCAGCTAATTGGTCAGTTGCGCGATGAAGCTCATCGCTTTGCTAAAAAACAGCACACTAGACTAAGAGAGCAAAATCTTTTACAATAGCAACAACTGGATTGAACTATAAGGCCATTTATGAAATTACTCAAACCAATTATCGTCTTAGTTGTCACCATTGCTATCTTAGCCTGGGCATTGCCCAATGTTGGCTATAGCGATTATTTAGCCCTCATTTTAGCTGGAGTAGTGCTAACAATATTGGAAAAAATCATTAAACCGATTTTAAAATTTTTATTTTTACCAATTAATATTGTCACTTTAGGTTTCTTTTCTATTGTTATTAACGTCTTTATCTTATGGTTAGTTACCTATTTTGTACCAGGCTTTAACATTGAACCAATGATTATTTTTGGCATTCCTTTAAATCAATTTTTTACTCTCCTTTTTGTTTCAACCTTAATTGGTTTTTGTCAAAGAACCGTCAACTTTATCTTATAAAATAATAGATTAGGGCCTTATGTATTTCAAAAAAATTCTCGTTAGCTTTTTCATCTTGTTTGGCGTTTTGTTAATAAAAAACCAATTTTTAGCTACTTCAAACCCCATTGGCTTAAGTAACATTTTTGCCCAAACCGTTAATCCGGTCAGATTTGAAGGTACGGATTTGGAGAATTTAGAAGCTATCGAAGAAGCAACGGCCGCGGCTGAAGCAACTGACAGTACCAGTTTAGCCTCACCTTCCGCAGAAATTGTAGAAAAAATTCAGCAAAAAGCCGATGAAGATATTACTGAAACGACCGGTCGCCAAAAAAGTGTTTTGGCAGCTTATCTCGACGAACATCCAGTTGGACCACTGAGTCCCACTAATTTTTTACAAAAAGCCATTCGTCAGGCTATTGCTCAAGGACTACCAGCCAGTTTAGTAGTGATTATCTTAATTTTTCCAGTGATTGCTTCATTGGTTGCCTTTGCTAGACATGTGGTTGGTTTTAAAGGTTTTGGTATTTATATTCCAGCTGTTTTATCAGTCGCTTTTGTTTCAACCGGCTTAGTCACTGGTATTATTTTATTTATTGCAGTCCTACTCTCTGCCATGTTGGCAAGATATCTCGTACAATTTTTGAAAATGCCACTTTTGCCAAAAACCGCCATGCTTTTGTTAATTGTGTCA
>WOYI011043338.1_pt1 | contig 12261 bp, 11 predicted proteins | sample 6423411 | NCBI WGS metagenome assembly WOYI01 (sample SAMN13441803, study PRJNA592873) | oil field metagenome | biome: oil field; feature: oil-well bore; material: oil-contaminated soil; isolation source: oil-contaminated soil from oil-well borehole | place: Germany: Wietze | collected 2016-10-18 ... | reverse complement strand
GATGCATAGTGCAGATTCTCATATTCATATTATGAATAAAGAAACGAACGAGATTACTGAAGTCGTCAGTCCTGAGATTTTTGAATTCATTGCGAACAATGAAAACTTCAAAGATTTGAATCTAGATTATATTAGAATCATTATTTCTGCCAGTAAGAAACGTAAATCATAAAGTGTGATGTTTAATTGTCACACTTTTTTTATGTATTTCGTGTGAATGCCCAGTTTTGAGCACCTTCAATCTGATGATTCATACGATTTAAACGCTTTGTGAACTTAACGATGCTTTTAGTCTTATAAGAACATGTTGGTAAACCGAAGACCAGCAATGTGAAATCTTTTACATAAATCTTGTGATATTTTTATCGATACGAACGACACATGTTGATTAAACTTCTGTAATGGCTAATACTATTTTCTCAAGGTTTCCAAATACTGAATCATACACAACTAAAGATCCATCATAAAGCCCCTTATTTTTTTTCGGCAATTCTAAGTTTTGCAGATTTTGATCTCGCGTTTACTGTTATCTCTTCTTCGGATGGATAAATGGGTTTTTTATTGATTATTTTCAATGTTGTTGTATCCTTCGGCAATACTGGTAAATGTTTTGGAACCTGCATCTCACTCTTTTCTTTGAAAAAATGCTTGACGATTCGATCCTCTAATGAGTGGAAAGTAATGATTGAGAAACGACCACCTGTATTTAACATATCGTGTGCATCATGAAGAACTTGTTCCAATGCGTCCAATTCACCATTTGTCGCGATTCGCAAAGCTTGAAAAACTCTTTTTGCACTATGCCCTTTTTGATGTTTGTTTACTTGATCACATATAGCAACCAGTTCTCTCGTAGTTTCCAGTGGTCTTTTGTTAATAATCTGTTTAGCGATTTGGCGACTGTTTTTTTCTTCACCATAGACAAACAAAAGTTTGGCTAAAGCCGCCTCATCAAATGTGTTGAGAATATCTTTAGCTGACCGCATGCTGTTTTGATCCATACGCATATCAAGCGGTGTATCAACTAAATATGAAAAGCCTCTTGAAGCATCATCAATTTGAAAAGAAGATAATCCTAAATCCAGTAGCAATCCATCAATATGCATGATGCCTCGCTGATTTAATTCTTGTTTCAAATGTTTGAAATTTGCTTTAATGAATGTGATTTTTGAATGATTACCGATGAAACCTTTCGCATAATCAATAGCAAAAGCATCTTGATCGAATGCAAATAAATGGCCGTCGCCCAATTGTTCAAGGATTGCTAGAGCATGCCCACCACCGCCAAGCGTTCCATCGACATATATGCCATTCGGTTTAATATTTAATCCGGATACGGCTTCTTTTTTTAACACAGTCACATGCTTCATAGGATATCTTTCCTTTCATTCTTATTATACCAAAGAAAAAGGTGCTTGTTAGCACCTTTTCTTAATCCGCCTTGGATTCTTTCTTGGTTAATACTTTCTGACCATTGTAATAACCGCTATTGGGTGTTACACGGTGGGGTAATGTGAATTCCCCAGTTTGTGGGCAAACGACGAGTGCTGGAGCAGTCAGCTTATAATGCGTTCTTCTCTTCCGCTTGCGCGTTTTACCTGTTCGACGAAATGGAACAGCCATTCAGTCACCTCCTATTTTTTTAAGAATTGTTTAAGATCAGCAAATGCAGGATGTGGATGTTTTGTTTCTTTGAATGCCAACTTTTTAGCATCTGGATGATAGACGACTAGTGGCTTTTCTGAGAGGATATAGCCAAATATAATATCTTTAAATGGGATAGCATCCTCTAAGATAAAATCCGCATCAATATCATTACCAAAAATAATCTTTTCATTCACTTTCAAATGGTAATCCACCGGTTTTAGTGTTTTAGCACATGCCAATTGCATATCGGCTTCAATCAAAACGTCCATGGTCAGACTGTCGTTAAGAAAGGTCGCGTTTGCAATCACTTTAACTGGCGCGATTGTCAGTATTTCTGGTAAGCTCTCAATAGCATCATGATAATCATAGGTGCGTATAATCGAGGGGTTATTTTGTAAGTCTTTCAATAATAAATTCATAAAAAACACCTCAACGAAAGTATTATACATGATGCTTTTATAAAAGTCAACGAAAGCAGGTGTTATATTAAACTTTGTTGGCTCTTATACGATCTTTTAACATTTGTAAAATATGTTGTTCTTTTTCACTTAGCAATGGCTGACCACTACCTTGATTGGTGATTCTTTGATTCCGCAAGTGCAACATGAACGACGCATGATTTGCTAATGTTAATGCTACATTTAATACTGAATATTTAGGTTTACGATCATTATCGTATTTTAAACTTGTTTCGATTGACACGATATCTGAATAATTGAATTCTTCAGCTCGGTCATGGGCAATGAACCCATTACGATGGTCGATGTTCGCCTGATAGATAAACAATGATTTTAAACCGTAAAATAAAATCGTCACGTATGCTTGGTCAAAATAAAGTTTGTTGCCATCTTCCTTTTTCACTTCAAGATGAAATTTCACATCATCTTTATTAGAAAATGAATCTGGGACTGTAATGAGGATTTGTTGATGATAGTCTTTTTCACTGATACCCAATAATAATTTGGCACGTTTCGTCGCTTCCAAATAGTCGTTCTCAACTAAAACATCGATTTGACCTTTTGCTTTAGACTTAATTTTACCAAAGAATCGCTTGGTGAACTTCACACGACTTTTCATCAATTTTGTTGCTTTATCTTGCGATTCCTTGTATTTTTTCACCTTTATCTTTTTAGGTTTTTTAAAATCGGGTGTGTCATCTTCATCGATGGGTTGGTTATCATCCGTGGTTTTTGTTTTTTCAGACTTAAGTACAAGCTTCTTATTGATGCCTGGTTGATCGTTTTTTTTATTTTTTTTCTTCGTCTTTTTATCCACTGAATCTACATTTTCTTCAACTGGATCAGGTTCTTTTTCATTTTCCTCTGAAGACACATTGAGATTTTCGTTTAAAACCGGTTCGTCTTTACGCGAATTTGCCATAGTAGACCACCTTCCACATATATATTCATTGTATAAAATTTATATAATTTAGTCAAATAATTATTAAAGAAAACCGCATAATAACGCTAAATTAATGTGCCACTGATCAAAAGTTCACTAAATTCATCACTATCAATATCCAAAATGTAGTGTCTAATGTCATGTTCCTGTAAGATTTTTTTCATGTTCTCTGCTGTATATGTTTGGTTTATAAACGCTTGTTCAAAACTAGAGAGATCATGCTTGTCAAAAAAATCGCCATGCAATGTCAATGATCTAATCATGCCATCATGCAAATCGAGTTTGATTTCCATGAGACCACCTTGAATTCTTTTTTTAAGCATTTTTGTATACGCTGGTTGCTTTTGATAAATCCATGCTTTGGTTTCATATTTTTTTGCCATCTGATGAATCAAAGCAATTTCATCATCGGTCAATTCATACGTTTTATTTGTCAACGTGTTTTCCCAATGTTTGATGAGTTCTTCTTGTGTCATACCGTTAAGAAAGGGTTTTAGGTTGGTCACGCGAGATTTGACGGAACTGATACCTTTTGATACCAGTTTTTCATCAGATGGTGTAATTGCTCTAACCATCGTCTCCAAATCACAATCATATAGAAATGTACCATGCATTAACATACCGTTTTTGTTTTGCAAAAAAGCATTGCCAGAAATTTTTTTACCATCATAGAGTAAATCATTTCTACCACTAAATGTGATATCTAAGCCCAATAAAGACATTGAATCAATAATTCTTGATAGATATGTCTTGAATGAAAAATCTTTATTTGTTCGTTTGGTCAATATCGAAAACATGGTGTTTCTATGATCTGCGTATACACATCCGCCACCGGTTGGCCGACGGTAAACATCAATATTGTTTGCCCGCAAGAATTCTAAATTCACTTCATTTTCAATCACTTGGTTTTTACCGATAACAACACCGTGAATCTCCCAAGTGAAAAAATATGTTTCGCCGTCTTTCAGCAATGTATTTAATATATATTCTTCTAACGCAAAGTAAAAATACGGTTTTAGTTGACCTTCATTATGATGTCTAATTAATATCATTTGAACCTCCCTAATATTCACTTAATCATATTATACCAAAACATAGAAACTCTATAAATTCAAATACATTATGGACATGATAAAAAAGAGGTTTTCACCTCTTTATCATTTAAATAAATTTTTGAATTTTTGCCAATTAGACGCGTTACTTTTTTCTTCAAAGTTAGCTAATTCTTCGTAAAGTTTCTTCTCTTTTGAGCTGATATTCTTCGGCATTTCAACATTGACAATCACTTGTTGATCACCTTTTTTCTTTGATCTCACATTGGCAATCCCTTTTTCACGCATTCTTAATATGGTACCTGGTTGTGTACCAGCTGGCACTTTTAGATTTACATCGCCATAAATCGTTGGAATATCGATTTGTGTACCCAGAACAGCTTGTGGTACGGTCAGTGGCACATTTAAGATAATATCGTCTCCTCTTCTCTTGAAAACCTTGTGAGGTTTTACACGAAAGTTAAGATAGAGATCTCCAGTTTCGCCACCGTTCTTTCCACCATTACCATAACCTGCGACTTTTAGAGACATGTTATTATCCACACCTGCAGGAATATTGACATCTACTGTTTTATGCGTTCTAACCTGACCACTGCCATTGCACGTTTTACATGCATTTTTAATGATTTTACCTTTACCACCACAAACTGGACAAACCTGTTGCGTACGCATCGTGCCCAACATCGTTCGTTGATCGATATAGATAGCACCATCACCGTGACACCGCGGGCATATCTCAATGTCCTTTGCTGATTCTGCACCAGTACCATGACAGACATGACACGTTTCTTCGACATCGACAGATATAGACTTCTTTGTACCTAAAGCGGCTTCTATAAAGTCTACAGTCATGACCTTCTCTAAATCCTCACCACGTGATGGTCCATTGTAATTATGTTGTCTTTGACGACTTCCACCGAAAAATTGTGAAAAAATATCACCAAAGCCACCCATATCTGAAAATCCAGAACCACCACCAAAACCACTTGCATTGCCAAAAGGACTTCCTGCATGACCATATTGATCATAAGTTGCCTTTTTTTGTGAATCAGAAAGTGTGTCATATGCTTCTTGAACTTCTTTGAATTTCATTTCAGCATTGCTTTCTTTCGAAATATCGGGATGGTATTTTTTTGCTAACGTACGATAAGCTTTTTTGATCTCATCTGTGGATGCATTTTTACTAATGCCTAAAACGTCATAATAATCTCTCTTTGTTGTTGTTGGCATGACATCATCTCCATAGGGAATAAGGGGCGATGCCCCTTATTGGTTTACTTTTCTTCAAATTCAGCATCGACGGTTGTTTTACCGTTTGTTTGAGTGTTATCTTCTTGTTGTGGCTGTTCAGCTTGTTGTTGCGTTTGTTGTGCTTTTTGATAAGCTTTAGTTGCAACTTCTTGTGCATCTTTTTCCAATGCAGATTTCTTTTCTTTGATCAACTCAATATCATCGCTCTTGAGCGCTTCTTCAAGTTCGCTGATTTCTGTTTGTAGTTTTTCCTTCATTGTATCATCAACTTCATCTTTAAGATCTTCTAATGCTTTATTCGTTTGGAAAATTAGATTCGAAGCTTCATTATGAAGATCAGCATTTTCGCGTTTTAGTCGGTCTGTTTCAGCTTGTTCTTCGGCTTCTTTGACCATGCGATCTATTTCGGCATCTGATAATGAACCTGAACCAGTAATGGTGATCTTTTGTTCTTTGTTTGTACCTAAATCTTTAGCTTTAACAGAAACGATACCATTCGCATCAATATCAAATGACACCTCGATTTGCGGAACACCTCTTGGTGCCGCAGGGATATCACCCAATTGAAAACGACCCAATGTCTTATTATCAGTAGCCATTGCGCGTTCGCCTTGAAGCACATGGATGTCTACAGCGGGTTGGTTGTCTGCCGCGGTTGAAAAAACTTGTGATTTAGATGTAGGAATGGTGGTATTTCTTTCAATTAATTTAGTGAAAACGCCACCTAATGTTTCAATACCAAGTGATAGTGGTGTAACATCTAACAATAAGACATCTTTTACATCACCTGAGAGAACTGCACCTTGAATGGCTGCACCCATGGCGACCACTTCATCTGGATTAACACTCTTATTTGGTTCTTTGCCCAATTCGCGTTTAACAAGTTCTTGAACTGCTGGAATACGTGTGGAACCACCGACCAATAAGACTTGATGAATATCTTTTGCTGTCATCTTGGCATCAGCTAATGCACGTCTAACAGGTGCTTGACATTTATCAACTAGGTGTGCGGTTAATTCATTGAATTTTGCACGTGTTAAGTTCTTTTCTAAGTGAAGTGGACCTGCATCTCCCATCGTAATAAATGGTAGAGAAATCGTTGAAGATGTAACCCCTGATAATTCTTTCTTGGCTTTTTCAGCAGCATCTTTTAAACGTTGGACTGCCATCTTGTCTTTAGACAAATCAACGCCATATTCACGTTTGAATTCAGCAACGAGCCAATCCATGACTGCTTGGTCAAAATCATCACCGCCAAGCATATTATTGCCTGCTGTAGAGACTACTTCAAACGTACCATCTGCTAAATGTAGTACCGAGACATCGAATGTACCACCGCCTAGGTCAAATACGAGTACGGTTTGTTCTTTGTCTGTCTTATCGATACCATAAGCTAATGCAGCAGCAGTTGGTTCGTTGATGATACGTTTAACATCAAGTCCAGCAATCTTACCAGCATCTTTTGTGGCTTGTCTTTGATGGTCATCAAAATAAGCCGGTACAGTAATGACTGCAGATGTAACTTGTGCACCTAGATAATCTTCAGCTGTCTTCTTTAAATTTTGAAGAATCATCGCTGAAATTTGTTGCGGTGTATAGTCTTTACCTTGTATCTTGACGCGGTAGTTACTATCACCCATATGACGTTTGATTGAACTTACTGTATTAGGGTTCGTAATTGCTTGTCTTTTAGCAACCTCACCGACTGAAATATCATCGCCTTTAAATGAGACGACTGATGGCGTTGTTCTACCACCTTCAGCATTTGGGATGACTTTAACATCGCCACCTTCCATGATAGCAACAACCGAGTTTGTGGTACCTAAGTCAATACCGATAATTTTATTTGTCTTTGCCATTTTCATCACTCCATTCATTCACTACGACCATGGCTGGTCTAAGTAATTGGTCTTTGTATGTATATCCTTTGGAAACAACTTTTAAATTAATACCGTTTGGTTTTTCGGGTTCGCTTTCTTTTTCTACCGCATGATGGAATTTAGGATCAAATTGTTTGTTTAAAGCGTCAATTTCCTTTAATCCATCATCTTCTAAAACTTTATAGAGACTATCAGAAATCATTTTAAAGCCCACAAGAAAATTTTTTAAATTGGGATCTTCAGTATTCATATTGACAGCCATTTTTAGATGGTCAAGATGAATGAGTAAATCGCCGATCAAAGATTTCGATGCGAATTTTCTTTCATTGATGCGTTCGTTTTGCATACGTTTTTTGAAATTTTCCAGTTCCGCAGCTTCTCTAAGCAATTTTTCTTTTAGTTTAAAAATCTCTTTGTCTCTTTCAGCTAACTGCTCTTTATATTTGTCTTTTTTTGGTTTTTGAACAGTTTCTTTTTTTTCTTCAATCACCGGTTCTACCGGGGTAACTGTCTCTTTTTTAATGTCCTCTGCCATATTTTCATCCTTATTTTTTATAGAGTTTTGCGAGATTTACCGCAATATATTCAATGAGTGGAATCACCTTGTTATATTCCATTCTTGTTGGTCCGACAACAGCAATCGTACCATGCTCGCTTTCCGATATGCGATAAGGGATGGAGATTACTGTACAATTTTCCATCGGAATCATATGCAAATCTGAAGCGAATTTAATGGACAATGAATCACCATCACCAATCAGTTTTAACAAATCTCTTCGATCAAGCATATCAACGAAGCTTTTAATGCGTTTGACATTGTGAAATTCGGGTTGCGTGAAGATATTTGTCATACCCGATAAATAGAAATTGTCTTCTGAAAATCTTGAAAATGCATTGATAAATGATTCGATAATTTGATTTTGATATTCCATGAAAGAGTCGATTTCTTTTTTTGCCAGTGTGTTTTTCAATATTTGATTAGCTTCACTAATCGATCGATCACGCAATAAATCATCTAGTGTTTTAATTACTTTTTTGACATCATCGATACGCCTATCTTCAGGGACATGTATATGTTGATGCTGAACATGGCCTTGATCTGTGACAATCAAAATGACTGCTTCTAAATCGGTGATGGGAATGAAATCGATGCGCTTAATGAGATTTTTTTGTGCATTTGGACCGATAGCCATCGCCGTGTAATTAGTTAAATTTGACAGTAAACTAATCGCTTCTTCTATCGCTTTTTCTCTTGCCATTTTGTTTTTGAAAAATATTTCATCAATCAGCGGATATGATTCCTGTACATCTTCATCTCTAGTTACCAAATGTTCGACATAATAGCGATATCCTAGTTCTGAAGGAATACGACCACTTGAGGTGTGCGTTTTTTCCAAATACCCTAAGTCTTCTAAAGCAGCCATATCATATCGCAGTGTTGCAGATGAAAAATCCAGAAATGGTAAATGTGTCAAGTATTTAGAACCTACCGGTTCAGCATCTTTTACATATGCTTCAATGATCGCTTTTAAAATCAACTTTTGTCTACTTGTCAACATGGAATCACTTCCTTTTGCACTCTATTTACTTTTGTGCCAACACTATTGTATGATAAACGTTTGGCACTGTCAAGTATTTTGTGCTAATTAATTTATTTTATCTATTTGTTTAATCAAAAAGCCCTAATGAGAGGGCTTGGCTTTGATGCATCGGTAACGGCTGCTTTACTGATGTGTGGATTTCGCTAATTTGACGATACGATTCACAAAATCTGACTTTGCATCTGCATATGCATCGGGATTATTTCGATGCATATCTGCCATGTCAATTTTTAGTGATTCATACGTTTTGGCCAATTCGGGATGTGCGTTCATATAGTCTCTGAAATAAATCTCATCACAATCATTTTTCAAGCGGAGGTGGATATGAAAGACATCTTTTGCAAAACCATGTTTTGTATAACCTTTGTGCAATGTTACGCGATAACTTGATTCACTCGTGATGCTGTAATTTAGTTTAATCAATTTTTGGGCAACCGTTTGAAGATCTTGCTTTTTGCTGACGACAATCAAGATATCAATAATGTTCTTAGCTTTAATATCATTGATGGCAGTACTGCCAATGTGTTCAATTTTTTTGATATATTGTCTTGATACGTGATTAAGTAAATATCTTTTTTCTTTAGCAAATCTCCTTGACCATGAATTTTTATGCGTGACCAAAAAGATTGGAAATAATTCCCATAGCTCCTCCATGGTCATTTGATCAAGCGGTGTATGCTTCATTAATAGGTGTCTAACGAGCATAATAGATGATATCAATATGGCCATAATCCCTACCGATATGCCCGATATGGCACTATACATTTGATAGCTACTACCATCGTTTGTTGCAAACGTCATAATCGCACTTTGTGTGACAACAAGCGCGACCATCGCGTTGGTTAGCGTCACTGTTTTTCTAGCTGTGAGCAATGAATCTCTTAAGTGATAAGATTTCACTAAACCTCTGATTGCAATACCTAACTCGACAAATGAGACAACTGCAATTCCTAAACTAACCAGCATGCCATAATTAAATTCTGTCACTTCTATGTAGAACAACCTAATCATATAAAACGAGTAAATGATTGAACTAATCAGTAAACCCATATAGATTAGAATGACGTATTTTTTTTCTTTTGTTTGTACCAATTTGGATTGATTTACACCACGAAAAAATAATTGTAGCGTCAAACCAATACCCAGCGAATAAAAACTTGACACAACCAAAAAATATGATGAAATATAGAACGCTGCAATGATTTTAAATGCAGCCGAGCCAAAATTAATTATCATGGCAACGATAGCTAATTTGTGATTTCTTGTTTTGAAATCACTTAAATTATGTTTAATAAAAAAGTGCTTGAGTCGATTATATAATGTCATCGCATAACCCTTTTTTGTGTTATCTTAACTGTTTAGACCATTTCCTATAATAAATATTTTTCTTTTGTTCATCTCTAATGATGGTTGCCTCATCATGCCCAGGATATACTTTTGTGTTCCCCGGCAATTGGCATAATCTAATGATGCTTTTTCTAATGGAAGACAAACTACCTGAATATAAATCGTGTCTTCCCACATCTTCTTTAAACAATGTGTCTCCAGAAAACAATCGATCCTGATGCAAAAATGATAGTGACCCCGCTGTATGACCCGGCGTGTGCAATACTTCGATGAATTGATCTGCGAGCGGAATTCGATCACCATCATCAACAAAACGGAATTCAAGATTTTTACGTGCGTAAGGATGCTTTTGGGGATCATATCCATTATATTCATCGGCGAACAATAAATGAGCATCCGCTTGATGCATATAAATGGGCGCGTTAAATTCGCCAATCAAATCAATGTGATCGGCATGTGCATGCGTGAGTAAAATGCCCGTCAGTCTTCTATCGTCAATGGCTTGATCAATGGCATTATGGTCATGTGAGGGATCAATGACCACACAACAATCAAAACGACATAAAACATAACAATGCGCATAATCATCCCGTTCTTTAATGATTTTAAACATCTTTTAATTTAGAAAAAAAACTATTCGGAAGAATAGCTTATTTCTTTTCCTTGTGATTGGTATGTTTCATACATGTTGGGCAATATTTTTTGAATTCGAGGCGTTCTGGCTTCGTTTTCTTGTTTTTATCCGTGTGATAGTTTTCGTTGCCACATTCTGTGCAGACCAATTTCACGAGATCTCTCATGTTATCCCTCCAGACATACGCAAGCATTATACCAAAGATATATAAATATTTCAACGATTTTCAATGTTTTTCCGCCAAAAGTAAAAAACTATATTTTTGAACATTTTTAACATATAATGGAATGGGTGATGATTATGTTACAAAGAGAAAAGACAAAACAATTTCATGTTGGAGATTTAGTTTTTGGTGGGAATAACAAGGTTTATATCCAAAGTATGACCACGACATATACAAAAGATGTCGAAGCGACTGTTAAACAGATTAATACCCTTTATGAAGCGGGTTGTGATATTGTTAGAGTTGCTGTTTTAGATATGGAAGATGCGCAATCTTTAGGTGAAATAAAAAGACAAATTAAAATTCCTTTGGTTGCTGACATTCATTTTAATTATCAACTTGCGCTAGAGGCGATTAGACAAGGTGTCGATAAAATTAGACTTAACCCTGGTAATCTTCCTAAAAGAGAACAAGTTGAGGCTGTTGTTGCTGCATGCAAAGAAAAGCATATACCTATCCGTATTGGCGTAAATTCAGGTTCTCTACCTGGACGAGCAAAAGCGACTGCAGAACTTATGGTAGAAACGGCTAAACACCATGTTGAGATTTTAGAATCCATGGGTTTTTATGATATTGCCATTTCGCTAAAAGCTACGGATATGAATTTAATGGTTGCTGCTAACAGGTTAGCTGCGAAAACATTTCCTTATCCGCTTCATTTAGGCGTGACAGAGGCCGGTACAGCATTTTCTGGTGCAATTAAAAGCGCATTGGGCATCGGTATTATATTATCTGAAGGGATTGGTAATACCATTCGGGTATCACTAACCGATAACCCCGTGTTAGAAATTCAAGCAGCAAAAGAAATTCTCAAAAATTTGGGACTGAAAGATAAAGTACCAAACCTAATCTCGTGTCCCACGTGTGGTCGTATTCAATATGATATGATTGATATTGCCAAAAAGGTTGAGCAATATTTGCTCAAAGTCAATAAAACGATTAATGTTGCTATCATGGGATGTGCTGTTAATGGTCCCGGAGAAGCTAAACATGCTGATATCGGTGTCGCTGGTGGTAAAGGAGAAGCTATACTCTTTAGAAAAGGTGAAATCATCAAAAAAATCAAAGAAGCTGATATTTATGATGAACTCATCAAAGAAATTGATTTATTCGATGATCGTATCGAAGCATAGTCAAATTTTAAAAAATGCATCTTAGATAGCAAGCAATTAAATCTACTTTAACGCTTAATAAAGCGTTCCTAAGATCTATCCATGTGTTACTG
>WOYI010460732.1_pt1 | contig 12271 bp, 3 predicted proteins | sample 6423411 | NCBI WGS metagenome assembly WOYI01 (sample SAMN13441803, study PRJNA592873) | oil field metagenome | biome: oil field; feature: oil-well bore; material: oil-contaminated soil; isolation source: oil-contaminated soil from oil-well borehole | place: Germany: Wietze | collected 2016-10-18 ... | reverse complement strand
CCGGTCCTACAGTTTTTTTGCGATCAGATCCTTCATCGCGGCGTTATCCAGCGCCCTACAGAATGTTCAATGAAAGCCGATATCAACAACGGTGGCCTTGACTGAATCGCCCCGGGGCGATTCATGACCAGCATCAGCAGCGACACATCGTGGCCTTTTGGTAAGTGCAAGAATGTACGGATTGCGGTGCGGATTATAGATCGCTTTGGTAACGAGGTGAGGAAAGTTTTAAAAGTCTTCTAACGGCAGGATAAATTAAGGAAGCGCTGATTTATTCAGATCTTGTCATCACGAGCGCAGCGAATCAATCCATGCCAGATAGAAATCAATAGCCTATAGATAGACCAAGCGCTGCTCACCAAGCGATTACTGAATAAATCAGCGTTTCCTTAAAAATAGTCATCCAGAAATTACGGGGAATAACGCTGCCAAAAGAATATCAAGAAAATATTTTCGGGTTCGCGGAGGAAAAATGTCAGAAGCGAGTAAGTTCTCACCGTTCTCTGACTGGAAACGCGAGCTTCTTATTCAACGTGAGCTTTCCCGGCCTGACGGTAGGGCACTGTATCTCTATCGCCTCACGGATGATGAGTTCAATGCGCTCGAAAGGCTATTGCGTGAGGCTTCGTCTCGACTTGAGCTCACTAAGATAGCACGCTTGCCCGGTTTTTCTGACCTCTTTGTTCTTTACGCTTCTGAATGGTGGCGACGGCGTTACGACGGCTCCGGCTTTGCTTGGGAGCCCATCTTGCGCGCCTTGGGCACCGATCCAGAGCAATGGAAACCCGGCGAACGCAGCGAATGCGTGCGCTTGGGCCTCCGTGCCTGGGATCTGCAACTGCGGGCAAGCGGTGGGCTGCGATTTTTAGGGACTGTCGCGGTTCAAGGTGGGCTGCCGTTGCGTTTGCTGGCTGAGGCCCGCGGTGGCATCGGACAGGTACTCAGGCGGGTGCTCCAGCTCTCCAGTAATGGCCATGTGAGCCAACCCGATCTTCAATCCTGGGTCGCGAGTTTGCAAAACCTGTTACCCGGAACCTATCGGCAGGAAGCCATTTTTATTCTGTTGGCGGACGTGGCCTGGATCGCCTTGCAGTTGAAACGAGAGGCCGGCCTGACAACAGGTGCCGACGCTATTGCCATTCTCGATCAGCAAATTCCCGGCTGGCGCGAGCGTTTCCCTCTACCCATAGGGGATGCCCATGCGCGGGGGTTGATTGAGCAGTTTGTGCGCGATGCGGCCAGTGTGCGTGTTGAAAAGCAGAGCCTTTGTCTACCCTTGGAACGCGCTTTGGAATCCGACCCCAAGTGGGGATGGATGCTTCGCTCCATGCTCTCGTTGCCGGACAGCATCCCCGCTACCCAACTCGCCAAACTCTTTGGCATAGCCGAAGAAGACATGCCACGCGCCGCAGAATTGTCGGTGACAGCCGGCGGTCAATGCCTGGAAACCAGGCTACGCAGGATCGCGGGCCACAATGCCTACCGGGTCGAACGCAAGCCTTGGGAGTTCGCCGGCGAGAAGGCCGCGGGCGAACATGTGCTGCGTCTGGCCGCGCCGGACGGTCGGGTCTGGTCAGCAACTACCGCAAAGGGCGAAGCGCTCGATGACGAGCTGCCCTGGGTGTTCGAAGCGGAAGATGCGTCCTGCTCGCTGTTGCGCCAGGGCGGCGGCAGCGTCGCGGCTCACTCAATCATTCTGGCTTTGCCGGCGGGCTGGCATCTGCAACCCCAAGCAGAAATGGACGCTGTGGCGCAAGGGCAGCTGACCACACCGGTGCGGCAGCTATGGCGCGTCCAAGGAACCGTCGAGATTCACAGCGGCGGCGGGCTCAACTGCCGGCTTCGCACCGGACAGGCTGGCGCGACCGGCGGCAACTACGAATGGCATGGCCATCGTGTCTGGCTCGATTTCCAGCAGCCCACGATGGCCTTCAGGGGACTGCCCGAGCTGTATCGGCTGGGTGAAGACGGCACTAGTCAGCGGACGGACACCAAACCGGGCTGGAGCCTGAACGGCGCCCCGTCCACGACCCCGCTGATAGGCCCCGTCGTTGGCCGGTACCCTGCGATCGGCGAGATCAAACACCGCAGCCGCCTGCTGGTGCTCCCGCCAAACGCCGCGTTGGCGCTGGAATTTCGCGATGCGCAGTCCGGTACGCTCCGACTGTCGGGCTGGGGTGCAAGCAACGCCGCCGCTCTCACCGATGGTGTCAACAGCGCATGCCAAGTGCAGGACGATGATTTGACGCTCGATCTGTCGATGCCGCCCGGCGCACGCGCCCCGGATCATGTCGAGATTCGCGTGTTATGGCCGCACACCACCGCCCCGGCACGATTCAGGGTGCCGTTCCCTGCGCAGGGAGTGAGGGCATTCGATGGCGCTGGGCGCGAACTGCGCACGGGCGACCTGTTGGCACTCCAACAACTCATAGGGTCCCGGCTGCGGGTATTGGCGGGCGGCGAGAACGCCGAGGTTGCGCTGGAGTTCAGCGCAAATCACGGCCGCGCGCTGCGCACGCACCGGCTGCGCATGCTGCCTGGCGCGGTTAATCTGGAAATCCGGCTGCAAGACCATAGCACCGATCTGCACCATTTGCTGGCCACCGATGGCAGCCCCGATGCCCGCGTCCAGGTTGTCGTCAGAATTGCCGGCCGCGCCGATTTCAACCTCAACATCGGCCGCTATGCGGCGCTGCTGGAACAAGACGCTGCCCGCGTCTACCTGGATCACACCGGCCTGCAAGCACTCAACCCCCCACAACAGGCTGCGCTGCCGGTGCTGGCGATCAGGCTGGAGCATCCGGGCGACGAACCCATTGTCCTACCCGCCTGTCGCTCCGAGGGCGTCGCCAATGGCGCCTGGCTGTTCGAACCGCGCGAACCCGGTTGCTGGTTGATTTACCCCGGCCCGGACGCCGCGTTACCGTTCCGCCCGACGGTATGGCCCGTGGTTGGGGACGCGGGCGGCGTCAGCCTGCTTGCCCTCGCCGTCGGCGTCACCGACCCGAGGGCGCGCGCGGCCGATTTGGACGATGTCATCGCCATGATGGTGGCCGATCCACACGACGATAGTTGGCTCGAAATCGAGCAATTGGTTGGCCAGACTGGTCATCTGCCTTTGGTCACGTTGGACGTGTGGGGTCGTTTCGCACGCTCACCGGAAGCGATGGCCACGCTGGCGTTACGCTCTTGCAACCTGCCGGTTGGCTGGCTCGACCGGTTTGCCCAGGAGTTTCCCTTTGCGTGGGAGGCCGTGCCTTACGCTGCGTGGAGGCAGGCGATAGTCTGCCTGCAAAAACAATGTGTCGGCAGCTTTGGCGATGACGACGGCGCATCCATTTTTCGATCACACCTCGATTTCAGAATCAAGGATTTGACGGCGGGGCACGGCGGCCTGGCCTATATGCTGGGCATCGCGAGTGCGGATTTCAGCCCTCAGGCAAGCCGTCAGGCTCAGGTGCTGCGGGCTACTGGCAGTCAATCGACTCATATCCTTTTCGAAAGCGAGGACTCTTTGTTGCAAAAGCTGCTGCGCGGCCATGGCGAAGAAAGCTGGCCACCTGAATTCGCCCCGATACTCCGCCAAACCCGCAACCAAACGCAGGTGGACAGGTATCTATCACCAAAAAAATTCGGCTTCCACGACGGGGTGATCAACGCGCCGCTACTGCTCGCGGCACAGGCCGCCGCCAACCAGACGCAAAACTGGTTTGCCGAACCCGCCAATATCGACGCGCTGCGCACAATCCGCGCCTTCGATCCCGACTGGTTCGACGACGCCTACAACCAGACCATTGCCCGCTGCCTCGCCGATGGCCTGCTCGATTGCGGATGAACCCATGACCAAAGACTATTTCGCCGAACTGCTCCCGGTGCTCGCCGAGCGCGCCAAGCTGGCCGCCATCAGCCGTCTGGGCTTTGCGAATGTGCCGCTGCGCCGCCATCTGGCGGAGGTGTTTGACCGCCCCTACGGCCAGCCGGGCGCCTTTCTGGCCGACCCGAGTTTCGAGGCGGTGTTCGGCTGGCAGACGGCGGATACCAACATGGGCGAACTGGCGAACTCTTTGCTCACCGAAGACCTGGTGCGCGCCATGGACGCACCGCCCGCCGACCTTGCCAACGAGTACCGGTTCGCCCGCAGTCGACGGCCCTACCGACATCAACAGGAGGCGTGGAATATTTTGGCGGAGACCACGCCCCAATCGCTGGTGGTGGCCAGTGGCACCGGCTCGGGCAAAACCGAGTGCTTCATGGTGCCGATCCTCGATCGGCTGGTGCGTCAGCGGGAAGCACAACAGAGCCCATTGATCGGCGTGCGGGCGCTGTTTCTGTACCCGCTCAATGCGCTGATCAACAGCCAGCGCGAGCGGCTGCGCGCCTGGACCCACGCCTTCGGCAGTGACATTCGTTTTTGTCTGTACAACGGCACCACACCGGAGCGGCCAGACCCGGCCCGCATTCAGCGCGACTACCCCAGCGAGGTGCGGGATCGGCAGGCACTGCGCGCCGCGCCGCCGCCCATCCTGGTCACCAACGCCACCATGCTGGAATACATGCTGGTGCGTATGGTAGACGCGCCCATCCTCGAACAGTCTCAGGGCAAACTGGAGTGGGTAGTGCTGGACGAGGCTCACACCTATGTCGGTTCGCAGGCGGCAGAGGCTGCGCTGCTGATCCGCCGCGTGCTGTTCGCTTTTGGTGTCAAGCCGGAACAGGTGCGCTTCGTCGCCACCTCGGCCACCATCGGTGACCCGGAGGGCGAAGCCGGGCAGGCACTGAAGCGCTTCCTCGCTGAGGTGGCGGGTATCGACACGGAAAGAGTTCATCTGGTCGCAGGCCACCGCAAGATTCCAGCATTGGCGCAAAAAAAGCCCGCAAGCAAGGCGACGTTATCCGCGCTGGCTGGCATCGATGCCGAACGGGAAACCTCTCCGCACCGCTATGACGCCGTCGTCGAAAGCCTGACCGCCCGGCGGATACGCGACCAATTTGTCGCCAACCCCGACAAGCCGGTGGCGAAGCTATCGGCAATCTGCGCGACTCTGTTTGGCGAGAAGCCGGCATACACCCGCGAGCACCAGGTAGAAGCCCTGCGCTGGCTCGATCTGCTATCGGGCACCCGCGACAACACTGGCGACGACAGGGATGACGGCGAATGCTTCCTGCCGCTGCGGGCGCATCTGTTTCATCAAAGCCTCACGGGCCTCTGGGCCTGCGCCGACCCGGCTTGCACTGCAAAACCGGGCACCGAGCTCGCCGAGGCGTCATGGCCCTTCGGCCAGGTCTATTTCGATCCGCGCAAGCACTGCGTTTGCAAGAGCCCCGTTTATGAAGTGGTGACCTGCGGCGAGTGCGCGCAGGTGCATTTGCTGGCCGGCGAACATGGGGGCCGGCTTACCCATTGGCAGCCCCAAGCGGCCCTCGACGAGTTTGAGTTGGAAATGGAGCCGGGCGAGGAAGCGGACGGCGACGGCGAAGGCGAAGGCGGCGGAGAAGAAGAACCGGCAGTGACGGGCCGACATAACAGAGTGCTGATCGTCAATCGCGAGCTGACACAGGTCGGCCACCTCGACATCGACCGCGTCTCGCGCAAGATCACCGACCCCGCCGACGACACCTTGCATGTACTGGCTCAAGAGGATGCTGGCAGCGGGTTGCAATGCCCCGTCTGCGCGGGGCAGGAAAGCCCCAGGCGCAAGCTGTTCCAGCACAGCCGGCTGGGCGCGCCCTTCCTGCTGGGCAGCATTCTGCCCACGCTGCTGGAATACGCGCCCGACGGCGATAAGCCCATGGATCACCCTTGCCGCGGGCGCCGTTTACTGACCTTCAACGACAGCCGCCAGGGCACCGCCCGCATGGCGGCCAAGCTGCAACAGGACGCGGAGCGCAACCGGGTGCGTGGGCTGGTTTACCACCTGGCATTACAGCACGGGCGGGCGGGAGCGAGCGCTCAGGCGGACGCGCTGAGAAAGGAAATTGCTGCTTTGGAGCAAGTACCGGTGGCAAGCAGGCCCCCCGCACTGATCGAGATGATCGCCCAAAAACAAGCCAAACTGGCCGAACTAAGCGCGCTAATTCCGATTCCCTTCAATCACTTGGCCCAGCAATTGGCGAACCAAGGGCGCGATTTCGAGCGGATGGTGGCGCACTACCGCCATCATGCGCCCGATACCTTCGGCCAAGCCAGCGGCGCCGAGTTGGCGCGCCTGTTTCTGGTGCGCGAGTTCGGGCGCCGGCCAAGGCGGCTCAACAATCTGGAGAGTATGGGTCTAGTCGCAGTGCGTTATCCGGTGCTCGATGGTATTAGGGTGCCGCCAGCGGTAACCCAGGCCGCCGGTTTCGATCTGGCGACCTGGCAGGATTTCCTCAAGATTTGCATGGATTTCTTTGTCCGCGCTGGCGGTTCGCTGGAGTTCCCGCGACACTGGCGCAACTGGCTGGGCGTACCCTTCCCGCAATCCTGGCTGGTGCAACGCGACGCGCCAGAGACCGGACGCAATCAACGCCGCTGGCCGCGCGCCCGGCGCAGCGGCTTGCGCAGCACACTGGTGCGGCTTCTTGCCCACGCGCTGCAAGTGGACATCACCACCGCCCAGGGCGAGGATCGGGTGGACGCCATTTTGCAGGCGGCCTGGGATGCGCTCGTCGGCGCCGGTCTGTTGCAGCAGACGGCAGACGGCCGGGTACTGCCCTTGGATCGCCTCGCCTTCGCGCCCATGGCGCGCGCCTGGATATGCCCGGTCACGCGCCGCTTTCTCGATACGACCTTGCGGGGCATCACACCCTATTTACCCGAGAAGTCCGATGCCGCGACCGCCCAGTGCCAACCGGTTGCGCTGCCCCTGTATGACGAACCCTTCGCCGGGGTGACCGACGACCTGGAACGCATTCGCCGCGGGCGGGACTGGCTCTCAAAGCGCGCGGACATCACCGCATTACGCGAGCAGGGACTGTGGTCAGATCTGAATAATCGGGTCATTGAACTCGCCTCTTATTTCACCACCGCTGAGCACTCCGCCCAGCAGGATTCCAAAACCCTGGACCGCTACGAGAAAGCATTCAAAGCCGGCGACATCAATCTGCTGTCCTGCTCGACCACCATGGAGATGGGTATCGACATCGGCGGCATCGGCCAGGTGGCCATGAACAATGTCCCACCCCATCCGGCCAATTATCTGCAACGCGCCGGCCGCGCCGGGCGGCGGCGGGAGGCGCGCTCGCTGGCCATGACGCTGTGCAAGGCGAACCCCCACGACCAGGCCGTGTTCAGCGACAGCCGCTGGGCGTTCGACACCCCGTTGCCCGCGCCCCGGGTATCCCTCGATAGCCCCATCATCGTCCAGCGCCATGTGCAGTCCCTGTTGCTATCAAGATTTCTCCGCGAAACCCTCGCAGGCAGCGGGCAGGAGCAGACCAAGCTTACCAGCGGGTTATTCTTCCAGGGCGACAATTCCCCGGCTCTGCGCTACGCCGATTGGTGCCGAGGCTTTGCGCAGGACGATATGCCCGAGCTCGCACAAGGTCTGCGGCAGCTCCTCCGCCACAGTATCCATGAGGGCCGGGAGCTGAGCCGGCTCACCGAGGCGGCCGCCGTTGCGCTGGACGAAATCGCCCAGAGCTGGCAGCTGGAGTGGGAACACTTGGAGAAGGACGAAGAGGAAATCAAAGCGGCGGCGATCAATTCGCCCGCAGCCCGTGCGGTGGCGCTGCGCAAGGCGCGACTCGCCGACGAATATCTGTTGCGGGAACTTGCCACGCGGGGCTATCTGCCGGCCTATGGTTTTCCAACCCATATCGCATCCTTCGATAACCTGACGGTCGCGCGCTTCAAGCGTGACCAACAGCAACCCCGTGCGGGTGGGGAGGATAACCGCTACCAGCGCCGAGAACTCGCCAGCCGCGACCTGACGACCGCGCTGCGGGAGTATGCGCCTGGCTCGGAAGTGGTGATGGACGGCCTCGTCTATCGCTCCGCCGGCGTGACGCTCAACTGGCACACCCCTGCCGACCAGCACGAAGCGCGGGAGATTCAAAACATCCGCCATGCCTGGCGCTGCAAACAATGTGGCGCCAGCGGCTCCAGCCACACCCTTGGCGGCGCCAATCTGTGCGATGCCTGCGGCGCCGATGTCGCGGATACCGTTCGGGAATTTCTGGAGCCGGTCGGCTTCGCTGTGGATTTCTACCAAGATGCCACCAACGACATCAGCTCCCAGCACTTCGTCCCCGTCGAAAAACCCTGGATCGATGCCCGCGGCGACTGGTTTCCACTGGCCAACCCCAACCTGGGCCGATTCCGGGCGTCACCGCGGGGCCATGTGTTTCATCAATCGCGCGGCATCCACGGCTCGGGCTATGCGCTCTGTCTGGAATGCGGGCGCGCCGAGCCCATGACGGCAGACCGTTCCCGACCAGGAGTTTTCGACAAACCGCACAAAAAGCTGCGCCGCGCTAAGGACGATGGCTTGAACTGCAAAGGCAGTGACGATGCCTGGAAGCTGAAGCTGGGCATTACGCTGGGTCACGAGACCTGGACCGATGTCGTCGAATTGCAGATGAAGACAGCCAGCGGCATTTGGCTCAACGACACCACCACTGCCCTGACCCTGGCCGTCGCCTTGCGCGATGCCCTGGCCGAGCTGATCGGTGTGCAGGCGATAGAACTGGGTTGCGATACCAAGGAAGCCCGACCGGAGGCCGGCGCCATCTGCCGGTCGATACTCATCTTTGATCGCCATGCTGCCGGGTATGCGTCGAGTGCGGAACGTTACCTGGACAGCCTGTTCCATCTCGCACGCGAACGTTTGGAATGTCCGGCACATTGCGACAGCGCTTGTCCAAGGTGCATTCTCGACTTCGACCAACGTTTTGCGGCTGACAGCCTGAATCGCCACGACGCCCTGCGCTTGCTTACCAAAGACTGGCTGGAGGGCCTGCGCTTGCCCGACCAATACCGCTATTTCGGCGAGGGTTCAAAGATCGACTATCAGCGGTTGCCGGACGCCATCCACCGGGCAGTGAACGGCAGTGGGCATACGCCCGGGGCCACTGGCATCCGAATTTACGCTGGCGGCGCAGCAGAAGATTGGGATATCGGCCCGTCGCCGCTGCGGGAACTGGCTTATGGCGTGGCGGCGCAAGGTGTTGCCGTGGAGATTGTGGTACCAGAGGCGATCATTGCTACTTTGGACGACGTCGACCGATATCAGCTCGCCAGCCTGATCGACCACCCGCGGATCGCACTGCACACGGTTGCCGCGTCACCCCGCAGTGGACAGGGCTGGCTAGCGGCGGAGACCATCGGCGAGCCTGCGTTGCGTTGGGCCTTGGATACGGAGGCCCTTCTTGCCTTTGGCCCGTCTTGGGGAGCAATCGACAGCCCGCTGATCAGGGGCGAAGGCAGCGAATCCCGAATCCAGGCGAGCAAAGCGCTCAGCGCCGCCGCCGTGCGGCCGCACCCAATCGACGGCGGCGACCGCGAAATCGAAATTCATCATGAACTCGACGGGCCGCTGCAAGGTTTTGGCGAGCGCTTCTGGCGCCATCTCGCCGGTGTTCATCCGATAACGGCAGCACTTTTCGACGATGACAGCGATGAAACAGTCGCACTGAGCTACCACGATCGCTATCTCTTCACGCCATTATCTGTTGCGCTGCTGGCAGAGATCGTCAATGGGTTAAGAAGTGTCGTGGGTATCAAGCGCTGGGAGGCTATGGGTATCGAAGTCGTTACAACCCCGTGCCGCCCTCCGAACAGCGACTTCCGCGATAGAAACCGGGACGGAAACAAAGTCTGGTCCGACTGGTTGGATACTACTGTCCGCAACCGAGTGATTGGTGCGACTTTCGGTTACTTGGGTATCGATGCGTCTGTTGAAGTGGCTGATAACTCGACCACCAGCCATGGCCGACTGCTCGAAATTGGCTGGAAATCGGGCAAGACGCTGACGCTACGTCTCGACCAAGGCGTGTCCTACTGGCGGGCGGCGTACGCGCGCAACCATCAGTCCCGTCATTTCAGCCTGAGCGAGCAGGATACGGAGTTACAGGGAACGCGTTTGGCGGAACTTGCGTTGAATATTGAAGGCGCCCAATTGCCTACACAGGTGTTTATAAAAGTCCGGTAGCCGCGGTGGTAAAGCTATTCCGTAAAATGCGCGGGGCGGTTTCCAGAATGCCTCGTTTCGGGTTTTCGTCTTCTGTGCGCTTTGGCATCACCTGCGAATATGAAGTGCCAGAAGAAGTGTTCATGGTTGTGGAGCTTCAAGCCGGCTTTTTGCGCGCTGCGTCCGGCAAGATCAAGTACCATGCTGCGTTCAGCAACGTATAACAACCGGTTGCAGCGGACGGCGCGCCGCGCCGCCGCTGAACCGGGGCGTGTGCGCCGGGCATGGCGCGTTACTTCGTAGGTGAAAGTCCTATGGCCAGGTTTACGCAGAGCCGAAGGCAAGGAGAAGGGCAAGGGCGTCGTCGCGAGGTGGGGTCTGGAGGAAGCCCAATCCGAAGCGGCGGGGCGATGAACAAAAACCGGATATGAGGCGTGATACATCCGGGGCGAGCGGGCACGTGACCGCGAAGTCCTCCATCTGCGACTGGGGTGCATTTTGTAAATCCGGCGTCTATGCCGCGAAGGTAACGTGTCTTACCCCGGGAGATCTCCCCGGTGCTTCAAGAGATTGAAGCTGGGCGTCTGGAGACGGGCGCTGAATACCGTGGAGAAGTCAGCAGAAGGCATAGTAGGCGGCAGCCACCGCTGAAGGCCCGAACGATGGAAGACAAAGGACCATGACGAAGAGCAACGGGAACGCATCAGACCCCCAGTGCAAGCTGGCGGCGACCCTGTCGCCGGATGAACCCGTGGCTGGATCGAATGGACAACCCGAGTCGATTCCTCCCAGCGCATTGCTGGCCCAAGTGCTCGACCGGGCCAACCTGCAACGCGCGTTGAAGCAAGTGCGCCGGAACCAAGGCGCGCCGGGCATCGACGGCATGACCGTCGAAGAACTCCCCGAGTATCTCAAACACCACTGGCTGGGAATCCGCGCGCAACTGGAAACAGGGCACTACCGCCCGAGCCCGGTCAAACGCGTGGAAATCCCGAAAGGGGACGACAAAACCCGCCCCCTTGGCATCCCCACGGTGCTCGACCGCTTCATCCAGCAAGCCATCGCGCAAGTGCTGTCCGCGCAATGGGAACCCCACTTTCACCCCCACAGCTACGGCTTCCGCCCCGGACGCTCGGCCCATCGGGCCGTGCGTCACGTGCAAGCCACGATCCGCGAAGGCTACGGCTGGGTGGTGGACATGGACCTGCAAAGCTTCTTTGACCGGGTCAATCACGACCGGCTCATGGCGCGGCTTAAAACCCGCTGCCCGGATGCCGACGTGCTGCGCCTGATCAACCGCTTCCTCAAGGCGGGGATGGTGGTGGACGGCAAGACCGAAGCCACCCTGATCGGGGTGCCGCAAGGTGGCCCGCTTTCCCCCGTGCTGGCCAACGTGGTACTGGATGAACTGGATTGGGAACTCGACCGGCGCGGCCACCGCTTTGCCCGCTATGCCGACGACTGCAACATCCTGGTCAAAAGCAAACGTGCGGGGGAGCGGGTGATGGCCAGCGTGATCCGCTTGGTAAGCGACTCACTGCGGCTCACAGTGAATCCGCTGAAGAGCGCGGTGGATCGGCCCTGGAAGCGTAGATTCCTGGGCTTCACGGTCAGCCGCAACGACAAGAGGCTGAAGGTGGCCGACCAGGCCCTCGACAAGCTGAAAGATCGGGTGCGGGCATTGACCCGTCGTACACGAGGCAACCGCATAGAAGTGATCGTCGCAGAGCTGAGAGTTAGCCTGCTTGGCTGGAAAGCGTATTTCGGGATAGCCGAAATACTGAGTCCTCTGCGCGACATCGATAAGTGGATACGACGCAAGTTACGCTGCTACCTCTGGAAACAATGGGGATCGGCGGGCTATCGGGAACTGAGCAAGCGCGGAGTAACCGTGCGCGAAGCGTGGAACACCAGCAAGTCCGCCCATGGGCCATGGCGTTTGTCGAAGACACCCGCCCTGGCTTTGGTATTGCCATTGCGCTACTTCGAGACCCTGGGAGTGCCGAGCCTTGCCGCACGGTAAGAATTCAATTCATCGAACCGCCGGATACGTGACCCGTTCGTCCGGTGGTGTGGGAGGGAGGGGCCGTGAGGCTTCTTCCTATCCCGATTAGGCGGCATGAAGATTCAGCGCGCAACCATTGCAGACGCCCCAAGAATCAGTG
>WOYI011019296.1_pt3 | contig 12275 bp, 8 predicted proteins | sample 6423411 | NCBI WGS metagenome assembly WOYI01 (sample SAMN13441803, study PRJNA592873) | oil field metagenome | biome: oil field; feature: oil-well bore; material: oil-contaminated soil; isolation source: oil-contaminated soil from oil-well borehole | place: Germany: Wietze | collected 2016-10-18 ... | reverse complement strand
ACATGCTATCTTTTATTAACTTGTTTGTCTTAATATCAATGTGTTTCGCTTTTGCGAAACTTTAGTTAATTATTTGAAAGGAATTAAATTATATCGTAGTTTTGATTTCTTCTTAAACCGGACTCTATAGTAATTTAAGGCAGCAAAAATCTGAAATTTGATTAGTACCGAAGGATATATAGTTATTGCAGTGGTAGTGATTACCATTGTCGCTTTGGCCAAAGAGATGCTTCGTCCGGGGCTGGTTTTCTTTTCTGCTGCCACCATCTTACTCACTTTAGATATTATTTCGGCCAACGAAATGCTCGCTGGCTTTTCGAATAAAGGTATGCTGACCGTTGGAATTCTTTTTCTGGTGAGTGAAGGAGTCCGGCAATCGGGGGTACTAAACCGTCTGGCACAAACCTATCTCCCGCGAAAACGCCGTAAAATGGTGTCTCTCATCCCTCAGATCATGATCCCGGTATCTGCACTTTCGGCATTTCTGAACAACACGCCGGTAGTAATTATTTTTGCTCCGATAATCAAAAAATGGGCAGAGAACCTGAATCTTTCGTCAAAAAAATTTCTGATCCCTCTATCGTTTGCAACCATATTGGGTGGCATGTGTACCTTGATTGGCACCTCCACCAATCTGGTGGTGCACGGTTTAGCTATTGAAAACGGGTTTGAAGGTTTTAGCATGTTTGAATTGGGGAAGGTGGGTGGAATCATTGCACTGGTGGGAACACTTTATATGACCGTTTTTGGGAACCTCTTGCTTCCCGGGAAAAAGATCGTTTTTAACGGCAAAAGTTCAGCCGAATTCAAAGATTACTATTACGACATCACCATCACCGAGAACAGCAGCCTGGCCGGACTCGAAATAAAAAACGGAAGGCTGAAGGAACTAAAGGGCTTGTTTGTTCAATGTATCAACCGCGACGGAAAGGTGATCGAGACGCGAAAAGGTGTTTTTAAAATTCTCCCGAACGATAAACTACTCATTGCAGGAAAATCGGATCAACTGAATTATATCATTAGCAACGACCAGATTAAACTAAGCGGTATCGATCTGATCAAAGACATTCCCAAAAACCAGCTCAAACAATACGAGGCGGTAATTGCCCCCCGGTTTCCCGCAGTGGGTAAAACTATTCACGAATTCAATTTTTATGATCATTACCAGGCGGTGGTGCTTGCCATTCACCGAAATGGTGAACGCATAACCACAAACATGGATAAGTTAAAGTTGAAAGCCGGGGACAACCTTGTTTTGCTAACTACAGAAAAATTTGCTAAAAATTGGGGCGATTCTAAGATATTTTATCTTACCTCGTACATTCGCGATTACCGGACAACAGGTACCTTCTGGAAAAAATGGCTCGCCATGGGAATCCTGCTGATTATGATTCTGGGATCGACTTTTGGCGAATATCTTGGGAAACCGTTCGGGATTCAGTTGGATATGTTCTACTTCGCAGCCATTGCTGCCATCTTGTTTATTTGGCTGAAGATTTTACCTCACCAGAAATACACCAAAGCAATCAGTTGGGATGTATTGATTACCATTGCGTGTTCGTTTGCTATCAGCAAAGCCCTTCAAAATTCGGGGGCGGCAGAAGGTATTGCGCGCACAACTGTTGATTTTTCGAAAGATTTTGGACCTATTGGTGTGCTGGCTGCCATTTATCTTATTACCACAATCTTTACAGAAATCATTACCAATAATGCCGCAGCAGCAATTGTTTTCCCTATCGCCTTAGCGGCCTCACAACAAATGGGAGTCGACCCCAAGCCATTCTTTGTGACCATCGCAATTGCCGCTTCAGCCAGTTTTTCAACACCTGTAGGATATCAAACCAACCTCATCGTTCAAGCTATTGGGAATTACAAATTCACCGATTATCTTAAAATCGGTATTCCACTCAATCTGTTGGCTTTCCTGATTTCGATGTTTGCGATCCCTTATTTTTGGCATTTTTAACAGCCGGCCAGCTATCAGTTCGTTGCCTCTTTCTTTAGAGAAAGGAATAAAATTCTATCTTTGCCACGCGCAAAAGATATAACAGAATAAAAGAGATAAATGAGTGATTATTTATTGACCAACCTCCGCGAATTGGAGGCAGAAGCTATCCACATCATCCGTGAAGTTGCCGCCGAATTCGAAAACCCGGTGATGCTCTACTCCATCGGGAAAGACTCTTCGGTGATGGTACGACTGGCTGAAAAAGCATTTTATCCCGGGAAGGTCCCTTTCCCGCTGATGCACATCGATTCGAAATGGAAGTTTCAGGAAATGATTGAATTCCGCGACAACTATGCCCGCGAAAAAGGCTGGGACCTGATCGTGCATTACAACAAGGAAGGTTACGAAAGTGGCGTTGGCCCTTTCACACACGGCAGTAAAGTGCATACCGACATAATGAAAACGCAGGCGCTGCTGGAGGGCCTGAACAAATATAAATTTGATGCTGCTTTTGGCGGCGCCCGCCGCGACGAGGAAAAATCACGGGCAAAAGAACGTATCTTTTCATTCCGTGATAAATTCCATCAGTGGGACCCTAAAAACCAGCGCCCCGAGTTGTGGAACATATACAACGCCAAAGTGCAGAAAGGTGAATCGATCCGCGTGTTCCCCATCTCAAACTGGACCGAGCTCGATATCTGGCAATACATCCGCTTGGAGAATATCCCCATCGTTCCGCTGTATTTTGCCAAAGAACGGCCAATTGTGGACATGGACGGCAACCTGATTATGGCGGACGACGAACGGATGCCAAAAGAATTGCGCGACAAGGCAAAAATGAGGATGGTACGTTTCCGCACGCTGGGTTGCTACCCCCTTACCGGAGCTATCGACTCGGAAGCCGATACTATCGAAAAAATCGTGGAAGAAATGATGACTGTGACCGTATCGGAACGAACCACCCGCGTGATCGACTTCGACCAGGAAGCCAGTATGGAACAGAAAAAACGGGAAGGGTATTTTTAAGATGTCCGGGGCACAAAATGAGACCGCCACGCCTTTGGCTCGTGGAATCCTGCCACAAACGTAATTTATTGCACGATTTCTCGAGGAGTAAAACGACGAAGGGAACTCATTCCAAAACCACAAAAGCAAAATTGAAAATGACAGATACAAAACTTAATATCAGAGAATTCCTCGATCAGGACCAGAAAAAAGACCTGCTCCGCTTATTAACCGCCGGGTCGGTGGACGACGGAAAATCAACCCTGATCGGGCGTTTGATGTTCGACAGTAAAATGTTGTACGAGGATCAGCTCGCTGCCCTCGAACGCGACAGCAAACGCGTGGGACATGCCGGAGATGATATCGATTATGCGCTTCTTTTGGATGGCCTGAAAGCCGAACGCGAACAGGGTATCACCATCGATGTGGCTTACCGCTACTTTTCGACTGCCAAACGTAAGTTTATCATTGCAGATACTCCCGGACACGAACAGTACACCCGCAACATGATCACCGGAGGATCGACCGCCAACCTGGCCATCATCCTGATCGATGCGCGTCACGGGGTGATCACCCAGACCAAACGCCACACCTACCTGGCCAACCTGCTCGGTATTAAACACGTGGTGGTAGCCATCAATAAAATGGACCTGGTGGATTTCAGCGAAAAACGTTACGAAGAAATAAGGGATTCTTACGAAGCTTTTGTAACCCAGCTTGATGTTCCCGATGTCAATTTCATCCCGCTTTCAGCACTGAAAGGCGATAACGTAGTGGAAACATCCGACCGGATGCCGTGGTATCACGGACCAAGTCTTTTAGAGTTCCTGGAGAATGTGCACGTAAGCAGCGACCGCAATTTCGACGACATGCGCTTCCCAGTACAGTATGTGTTGCGCCCCGACATTAAATTCCGTGGGTTCTCCACTTCAGTAGCATCCGGTATTATCCGCAAAGGCGATGAAGTAATGGTGTTGCCTTCGCTTAAGAAATCGAAAGTAGAAAAGATTATTACTTACGATGGTGAACTGGATTATGCTTTTCCACCTCAATCGGTGACGGTAACGTTGGAAGACGAGATTGATATTTCGCGGGGCGATATGCTGGTTCACCCGGATAACCTCCCGCGTGTGGAACGTCAGTTTGAAGCCATGCTGGTGTGGATGGATGAAAAAGAGATGAACCTCTCGACACAGTTTTATATCAAACACGCCAATAACAACACCAAGGCACGTATCGACCAGATCCGTTACAAGGTGGATGTAAATACGCTTGAGAAATCGAACATCGAAAAATTTAAACTCAACGAGATCGGACGCGTGGTACTGACGACCACCAAACCGCTCTTTTTCGATCCCTATAAAAAGAACAAACAAACCGGCTCGTTTATCCTGATTGATCCGGTTACACACAATACTTGTGCGGTAGGGATGATCATCGACCGAATGGGTAGCAAACACCTGCCATCGCGGATAACCGATATGGACAAGGAAAAAATTGCAAAAGGTGAAGCGTTGATCAAAACCGAAGAATACGAACAAAGCTATAACCAGAAAGGTGAAACTATCTGGATTACCGGGCTGCATGGATCGGGGAAAAACGAACTCGCGTTCAGCCTGGAACGAAAACTTTTTGAAAGTGGCGCAAAAGCTGTTTTGATCGACGGAAGCTCGTTACGTTCCGGTCTGAACCGGGAACTCGACTATTCACCTGCCGACCGCGCAGAACACCTGCGCAGGGTAGCTCATATTTGCAAGATGCTGAATGACCAGGGCATCATCACAATCGGTTCATTTATTTCACGCAACAGCTCACTCCGAAATCAGGTCGCAGAGATTATCGGCAAAGACCGCTTCCACATGTTCTATATGGATGCAGACCTTGAATATTGCCGGAATAATAAACCAGAATTGTACGAAAAAGCAGAAAAAGGCGCTATCGAAAACCTGCCGGGTGTGGATATGGAATACGAAATACCGGACAATGCTAAAATGTTGTTCAACCCCGAGGAGAACGAAAAGAATTTAGATGCGATACTGGATTATCTGGCGACAAATAAGATTTTTCCTATCAAATAAAATTCAACTATGAAAATACTGGTTACCGGAACAGCGGGTTTTATTGGGTTTCACCTGGTTAATAAACTGGTGGAACAGGGTGTGGAAGTGGTTGGGATCGACAACATCAACAACTATTATTCCACCGACCTGAAAATGGCCCGTTTGCAAGAAGCCGGAATTTCGAATGAAGCTGAAAACCGGGATCAGAAAATCATCAGCATTAAATTCCCGAATTATTCCTTTATCCGGATGAACCTTGAAGACAGGGAAGCAATTGACCAGCTTTTTTCGGACGAGAAGTTTGATGTGGTTTGCAACCTGGCTGCTCAGGCTGGTGTGCGCTACAGTATTGAAAATCCACATGCCTACATCGATAGCAACATTGTTGGGTTTATTAATATCCTGGAAGCCTGCCGCCACAACGGCATTCAACATCTGGTTTATGCGAGTTCATCAAGCGTTTACGGGAACAGCGCTAAAATGCCGCTCTCGGTTAACGACCGTGTCGATAATCCAATTAGTTTATATGCTGCAACCAAAAAAAGTAACGAGTTGATGGCATATACTTACAGCTATTTGTACGGTATCCCCACAACCGGACTACGCTTTTTTACGGTTTACGGGCCATGGGGCCGCCCCGATATGGCGTACTTTTCGTTCACTAAAAACATCCTTGCAGAAAACCCGATTAAAGTGTTTAACCACGGCGATCTGTACCGTGATTTCACCTACATCGATGATATTGTCGACGGGATCATCAAGATTCTTTCTAAACCCTCTCTTTCCGGGGGAGTTGGGGGCGACATTTATCGGCTATACAATATTGGCAATTCCACACCGGTAAAACTGCTCGATTTTATTGCAACCATTGAAAAGACGCTGGGCAAGGAAGCCATTAAGGAATACCACGACATGCAGCCCGGCGATGTGTATAAAACCTTTGCCGATGTTAGCCAACTTGAAAAAGATTTCGGTTATTCGCCCGACACCCCGCTCGAAAAAGGAATTGGCGAGTTTGTAAAGTGGTATAAATCTTACTTTAAATAAAAAATCGGGGCACGAACATAAGTCGTACCCCGATTTTTTTATAAAAGGCAAACCTGTAAGCCGGGTTCTGTGTCCCTGGCGATTGCTTTCGCAATATCAGGAACCTTTATCATTTATCTAGCCCCGGTATCGCTACCGGAGTCCTGCAGCCTACCCCTCCTGATTCTCTTGTGCGTTGAGAACGAAACGGGCCGTTTCGCTGTACCGCAACAGCGGCAAACAATCAGGATATACATGGCTTTGCAACCCGTGAGACGTACGGCTGATGATGTTGCCACCACCACCGGTGCGCTTTTACCGCACCTTTTCACCCGTTTCCGTCAGATGACAGATGGTTATTTTCTGTTACGTTACTATCCCCTTTCAAAGATCTTCCCGCTAGGAAGCACGGCGCCCTGTGTTGCCCGGACTTTCCTCCCCGATAGCTATCGGGGCGATAAAGCGGTTTGCCGGTGCAAAGATATAGATTCAGTTCAAAGTTCAGAACTTAAAGTTCAAAGTTTCTTTTCGACTTGCTCTGAACTCTATACCTTGAACACTGAACTCATCTATGCAGGATGACCATTGTAGCGCCGTAACCATATTCTTTGAACGACGCATCCTGAAAATAGTATTTTTTGAATTTGGCTTGAAGCAATTTCGCCACTTCCTGTTTCAGAACTCCCTGCCCTACCCCGTGAATAAATACGATCCGTTTTACATGATCACGAATGGCTGCATTCATTTCAACTTCTACTTTCTCTAACTGAATTTCAAGGATTTCATGCTTGCTTAAATTTTCATGCTCATCCAGCAACTCAGTGATGTGCAGATCGATAACAAGCTCATCAGCAGGTTTCTTTGAAACCGAAATTGCCGGCTTTGTGGCTTCTGTTTTCTGTTTTACCAGTGTTTTGAAATCGTCTTCGGTAATTTTATCAAGTTCATTCTCAGCAACATTCGGAGCGATTTTCAAAATTAAAGCTTCTTTCTTAAAATATGAGTTGGCCCGAAAAGTAGATTCTTTATAGAATTTTACCGGGTTGATTTTAAATTTCTTGGTAAAAGGCACGTTCAATTCCTTTTCGTTCTCGCGAAAATAAATAACCTGGAATCCAAAATCGGGCAGGTTACCCAGGTCTTCCTGTGTCAGCGAATCTATTTTCAACCTCGAATTCGATTTGAGCGTCGCACTGGTCTGATGTTCAACACCACTGTTTTTGATATACGAATAAGCGAACATCAATTTGAAATTACTGTCGTTTACCACGTAAAGTTCAATTTCGCCTGCCACTGCATTCTTCGCGTTGGCAGGGACTAAACAAAAATAAAAGTCGGGAGAATTTTTCCCGTTAATAATCTCGCCTTCGGGTTCTTCAAAGCTAATCCCGGCAGGCGCTGTTTGCAGAGAAACAGTTTCAGCAGTTTTCCCCCGTTCGGGCACGTCGGGGGCGCTCATGTTTACGAGTTGCGAAATCAGGTGCGGGACTTCAAAACCATCATCATCAGTTACGTTCACCATATTTTTACTGATAAACCCGGTAACCACGCCGCCACCCACATCGTTCAGGAATTTTACCTTGTCGCCTACTTTAATCATGTTCATTTGTTTTGCGCAAAAGTACAATTTCTTCCTTAGTGTTTATTTCGAATAAAAAGATTCGTTGGAAAGTGAACAATTAAGGGCTAAAGCCCATCAGCAAGACGCATTATTTACCCGGGCTTAAGCCCGGGGTTAGTGAAACCAAGTAGAAATCGGCTTTAGCCTTTAATACTTTTCCAAACCGCAACAATAAGAGAAAATATTACTTTTGCAGCGCAAAACAAGATATTTTGAGTTCACACAAGGAAATAAAAATCAGCGATTATACCTACAATTTGCCGGAAGAGCGGATTGCAAAATACCCGTTGGGGCAGCGCGATAAGTCGAAATTACTTACCTGGCAAAACGGAAAAATTGGCGAAGATATTTTTGAAAATTGTATTTCGTACCTGCCGCGAAATGTGCAACTTGTTTTTAACAACACCCGCGTAATCCATGCCCGTTTGTTTTTTTACAAGGAAACGGGTGCCAAAATAGAGATATTTTGTTTGGAACCCATCGAACCCTGCGACCACCAACTGGCTTTCCAGGAAACAGAAGAAGTAGTTTGGAAATGTATGGTGGGTAACTCAAAAAAATGGAAAGAAGGTTTTCTAAGCAATTCTTTTGAGGTTGACGGACAAACAATCAACCTGACTGCAGCAAAAATCAGTCAGGAAGACAACACCTTTTACATCCGTTTTACCTGGAATGGTGGTTTACATTTCTCCGAAATTATTGAACATATCGGACAATTACCAATACCGCCATACCTGAACCGTGATACGGAAGAATCGGACGAAGAAACCTACCAAACCGTGTATGCAAAAATCGATGGTTCGGTGGCGGCGCCCACTGCCGGTTTGCATTTTACAGATACCGTGCTGCAGAAATTGAAAGTGAAAAATATTGCCACTCGCGAAATTACTTTGCACGTCGGAGCCGGAACTTTTCAGCCTGTGAAATCGGAAACCATAGAAGGGCACACGATGCATCATGAACAGGTAATCATCCCGATAGAAATACTGCGCTCATTTCTTGAAAATCCGGAAAATATCATTGCCGTCGGGACTACTTCCGTGCGTTCGGTTGAAAGCCTCTACTGGATCGGGTTGCAGTTGGAAGAAAAACGTTTCGACCCTTTTCATCCCGAGGTAAAGCAATGGGAACCCTACGAAAACAAAGCTGGAATTTCGCTCGAAAAAGCACTCCAGAACATCATCTATTTCCTAGTGGAAAACGGTGAAAAAGCCATTCGTTTTTCAACGCAAATTATTATTCTGCCCGGTTACGAGTTTAAACTTATCAACGGAATGTTTACCAATTTCCATCAGCCACAAAGTACATTGCTTTTACTAATCAGCGCGTTTTTGGGCAACGACTGGAAAAAAGTTTACGATTATGCTTTGGCTAACAATTTTCGGTTTTTAAGTTACGGCGACAGTAACCTGTACCTAAAATAAAAAAACCGGCAGAAGAAGTTCCGCCGGTTCAACATATCATCAGGATTTCAATTATTGTTTGATAACTGTTTCGGTTAGAGGCGCAATATTGCTACCGCTGATAACGACCACATATGATCCGGCAAATAACGATGACAAGTTCAATTCCACCTTATTATAACCTTTGTGAATTGCCAGGTTTCGATTGTAAACACTTACCCCGGCACTCGAAACTATATCTAAAGTTCCATCTGTCTTTTCATCACTGGTAAACGAAACAGTAACCTTTTTAACAAATGGATTTGGATATACTTTGAAATCATCCAAACTTATGAGCAGAACTTCTTCTAAAGTACAAGCTCCCAACCCAGCACCCGCTCGTAGTAGTTCATCCACAGCAGGAAAGGCAACACACATCGATTTGCCATGAAAACAAACCTGGATTTTATCCATTCCATCTCCTTTTGTGCATAGCACATCAACTGTTGAAACTGTTACGGATGCAGTTGCTTCACATTCATTTTCATCACGAACAGTTAAGGTGTAAACCGTTTCTTCGGTCGGGCAAACATAAATGGACCCGGTAGTTTCTCCCGTGCTCCACTCATAGGTATAATTTCCTGTTCCACCATAAACATCCAATACCGAAAGTATTACGCAAGCAGAATCAGAATAAGCAGGATAAACAACTTTATTGCCTGACAAAATGAGTTCAATTGGGTCAGGATCAGTCAATTCAACTTCGGTACTTACTTCGCTGCCAAGTGCATCGGTAACCGTAACTGTATAAGTTCCGCCCGAAAGATTTTCGGCTGTAACAGTGGCCTGTCCATCGCTCCAAACGTACGAATAAGGAGGAATTCCACCGGCAGCTTCTACCGTTGCAGTTCCATTACTTCCTTCGTTACAATCTATTCCGCTTGTAGAAACAGAAACCAGTTCAAGTGTTTGAACCTGCAAACGTACCGTCACCGGGAAATGATCGGAAGTAGTTCTGGTGTAATCATTGTCGTAAAATTCGTAATGAACTTTAGCAGAGCCATCTATATAATTGTCAAATAATTCATTGCTCAGCATCACATGATCGATCATATTTGGGTAACTTACGTACGAACGAAAGTTTGCGTCACTCAACGCACGGGTCGGGAACGAATAATGGGCAGGATCGTCGACATATGCCTGATAAGTTGTAACTGTTGTACTTACGTCAGCCACTGTTTCATCAACATCGTCGTTGTAATCACCAACCATAACTATTTTTTGATCGGCATAGTAAGCGTCAAGAGTGTCTTTTAAAACTTCCACATCGTATTTCCGCATGTCGTATTTCACCTGATAATCTGCTGAGTTTGCCCTTGCATGCAGGTCGATAAACGAAATACGCTCAGTAGCTCCTCCAATTGTTACATCGGCAGTAAGCATAAATGGCATTCTACCACTGGCATAGAAATGAGTTGGGTCTTCAGGATATCCAACAAGCGCCGATCCATCGCCTCCATTGTAATACGGATGAATGCTGGCCAGTAGTACTTTTGTTGAAACAGGCGCAACAGTTGCGGTTTTAAAAATAAATCCTACTTTTTGTTTGTCACCGTCACCATCAGGATAAGAACATGCATCGGAAATAACAAAATCATAGCCCGGCATCTCGCTTACCATTTGAGCGAACAAGGCATCGTCCGAAATTTCTTCTACACCAATAATATCTGCATCCAAGGCTAGAAGAACAGCCTTAATACTGTCTTTCTGTATCTGATCGTCAGCCGGAGAATTCGATCCTGAATCACCAAACCATTCGATGTTCCAGGTAGCTATGTCCAACGTCAGGTCTTTTGAAATTCCCAAACCATCTTCAGTTGTAAATTCAGTAGCACAAGGTAAATCTGTCTTTATTCGGGGCATTAACTGGTAGATATCGTTATACTGACTCACCACTCCTGTCACCTCGCATACTTCCGGTTGAGCAAGGCCAACTAAATCTGTCACATCGGCATCCAGACGCATTTCTCCTGTTCCTGACACATCAGTAAGAGCAAAATTTGTATTTCCAAAGAGCAAATCTCCCGGGATTGGGAAAGCAGCATCTGCAACTGTTACCAACTCAGACGGATATAAATTCATTTCGGCAAGTGTTATTACTTTAGGCTGAATTGGTGAATTAGCCGGACCATGAGAAGTAACTGTAATCAACGAACTTACTTCAAGAAGGCCATTGTAAGGGGTTAAAGTTCCTGTAAGGGTAATCGAGTCTCCAATTTCAAATAGTCCGGTACCATGTACCTGGGAATCGAAAACTGCGATGCCGGCAGTGGCATCCTGCATATACGCTGCACCAGCAAACTGATCGGAAACGGTTAAGGTTCCGGTAATTGTAACCGTACCACCTTCTGCTACGTGACGAGCCTCCAGGATGCTGATTAATTCGTTAACTGGCGGCGTAACACCTCCAAAAGACTGATTGGTATTAACTGAGCCGAAAGTGCCAGCAATTGGCGTTGACCATACAAAATGACTATACCTGGTTCCGGTTCCCGTTAGTTGTAGTGAATAACCAACCAAGGTGGAAGCGCCTTCAACAACACCAATGTCTTTGCTCTCCATTCCGTCAGCCGGGCCTCCAACGGCTGTCATAGTCCCTTCGTAACTTAAAAACTGGACCACAGTACCTTCAGGCTCTACCAACGCAATTCCATCCGGCGCACCGTTTTGAATTCCGGAAATGGCAAAAGCCATGGTTCCGTAACCATTATCCTGATCCGGAATAATACCGCTAAGATTACTGGTGTAGTAACTGGAGCCTCCGTTTCCATTGTATAAAACCAAACTCCAGCCAGTCAAATCTGTTCCTGCAGGTCCGGCAACTTCAATGCCTTCCTCTGTGTCGGTACCATCATTATCGTAATGAATTTCGTTCACAAAAACGTTATAACTGAAAAACTGGTTTGTATTTACACTTCCATAAGTTGCTGTGGCCAACTGCCATATAAAATCTTCGTAAGTACTTCCAAAACCAATTAATTGCAAAGAACTTCCAACAGGTGAATCACTTGCTTCCAAAATACCAATATCTTCACTGGTCATTCCATCAGCAGCTCCACCAACAGCTACAAAGCTCCCTTCGTAACTTAAAAACTGGATTACATCACCCGCATCATCAACCAACGCAATTCCATCCGGCGCACCGTTTTGAATTCCGGAAATGGCAAAACTCA
>WOYI011053244.1_pt1 | contig 12281 bp, 9 predicted proteins | sample 6423411 | NCBI WGS metagenome assembly WOYI01 (sample SAMN13441803, study PRJNA592873) | oil field metagenome | biome: oil field; feature: oil-well bore; material: oil-contaminated soil; isolation source: oil-contaminated soil from oil-well borehole | place: Germany: Wietze | collected 2016-10-18 ... | reverse complement strand
CGCCGGCTGCATCGCGCCAGCCGCCACCGAGCGCCTTGTACAGCGCCACCTGGTTTTGCCGCTGCGCCAGTTGCGACTGGGCCAGCGCCTGCTGCGTGGCAAACAGGGCCCGCTGGGCATCGAGCACCTCGAGGTAGCTGGCCACGCCATTGCGGTAGCGCAGATCGGCCAGGCGGAAGCGGTCGGCCTCGGCGGTGGCCTGTTCCTGCTGGGCCAGCACCTGCTCGCCCAGGGTGGCGCGGCCGGCCAGGGCATCGGCCACCTCACGGAATGCGCTCTGGATGGCCTTGTCGTACTGGGCCACCGCGATGTCGCGCCCGGCACGGGCCGAGTCGAGCCCGGCCTGGTTGCGCCCGGCATCAAAGATGGGCAGCATGGCCTGGGGGGCGAGCATCCAGCTCCCCGAGCCGCCCTTGAACAGGTCCGACAGCGCATTGCTGGCGGTGCCTGCGCTGGCCGTGAGGGCAATGCGCGGAAAGAATGCTGCCCGCGCCGCACCGATGTTGGCGTTGGCCGCAATCAGCTGCTGCTCGGCCTGGCGGATGTCCGGGCGGCGTTCCAGCAGATCGGACGGCATGCCTTCGGGCACGTCGCGCAGGGCCAGCGCGCGCTCATCGCCCTGCATCGTGGGCAGCAGCCGCTCGGGAAGGGGTTGCCCCACCAGCAGCGTGAGCGCGTTTACATCGAGCGCGCGCAAACGTTGCTGCTGGGCCAGGGTGGAACGCGCGGCCGCCGCCAGGGATTCGGCTTGCCGCAGGTCCAGGGCCGACGTCACGCCCTGGTCGAAGCGCAAGCGGTTGAGCCGCAGAGAGTCCTCTCGGGTGGCCAGCGTGCGCTGCGTCAGGACCAGCAGCTCTTCGTTGGTCTGCAGGCTCAGCCAGGTGCTGACCACCGAGGCGACCAGGCTGATCTGCACCGCACTGCGCGCCTCCTGCGTGGCCAGGAACTGCGCCAGGGCCGCTTCCTTCAAGCTGGCCAGGCGGCCAAAGAAGTCGATTTCCCAGGACGCCAGCGCCAGGCCAGCGGTATAGACGCTGTTGATGTTGTCGCTGCCATCGACGGCCGTCTGGCGGTTGCCCGTGGCGGCAGCGTTGATGGTGGGCAACTGGTCGGCCCGGCGGATCTGGTACTGCGCGCGGGCCTGCTCGATGGAGAGCACCGCCACCCGCAGGTCGCGGTTGTTTTGCAGCGCCAGTTCCACCAGCTCGCGCAGGCGCGCATCGCCCACAAAGTCCTGCCAGGGCAGATCGGCGGCTGCCGTGGCAGCGGTGGCGGCCGTGCTGGCGCCCAAAGCGGGCCATTGCGCAGCCACGGGGGGCGCGGGCCGCTCGTAGGTGGGAATCATGGAGCAACCGGCCAGCAACGCCACCGCGGCAAGCGCAGTGGCGGCAGGCAGGCGGGCAGCGCAAGAACTGGCAGCCCGGCGGGGCGTGAAAATATCAAGCATGGGTGTTCCCTGTGTCCGCCTGGTGCGAATGCTGGGCGTCAAATTGCTGCTGGCGCGCGCTGCCCTTGAACAGGCTGCGCACCACCACGAAGAAGATCGGCACGAAAAACACGGCCAGGAAGGTGCCCACCACCATGCCCGAGATCACGCCGGTGCCAATGGCACGCTGGCTTGCCGAACTGGCGCCCGAGGCAATGGCCAGCGGCACCACGCCCAGGATGAAGGCCAGCGAGGTCATGATGATCGGACGAAAACGCAGGTGGGCAGCTTCGAGCGCCGACTCGATGACGCTCTTGCCCTGCGCCTGCAGGTCTTTGGCGAACTCGATGATCAGGATGGCGTTCTTGGCCGACAGGCCGATGATGGTGATCAGCCCCACCTGGAAGTACACGTCGTTGGTCATGCCGCGCAGGCTGACGCCCAGCAGCACGCCCAGCACACCGAGCGGCACCACCAGGATGACCGACAGCGGAATCGACCAGCTTTCATACAGCGCCGCCAGGCACAGGAACACCGCCAGGATGGCAAAGGCATACAGCACGATGGCCTGCGCGCCGGCGAGCTTTTCTTCGCGCGACTGCCCCGTCCATTCGAAGCCGAAACCGGCGGGCAACTGCGACGCCATGCGCTCCATCTCGGCCATGGCCTCGCCGGTGCTGTAGCCCGGCGCCGCACCGCCAGCGATGCGCATGGCAGGATAGCCGTTGTAGCGCACAGTCTGCATGGCGCCAGTGACCCAGCGCGTGGTGGCAAACGACGACAGCGGCACGGCCTTGCCCTGGCTGTTCAGCGCCGTCAGCTTCAGAATGTCCTCAGGCTGCATGCGGGCCTGGGCCTCGGCCTGCACCACCACACGCTGCATGCGCCCGGCGTTCGGGAAGTCGTTGATGTAGGCCGAGCCCAGCGCGGTGGAGATGATGCTGTTGATGGCGGCAAAACCCACGCCCTGCGCGTTGGCCTTGTCACGGTCGATATCGACCTGCAGTTGCGGGGCGTCTTCCAGGCCGTCGGGGCGCACGCTCATGAGCACCTTGCTCTGGCGGGCCATGCCCAGCATCTGGTTGCGGGCCGCCACCAGCGCGTCATGGCCGTTGCTACCACGGTCCTGCAGGCGGAAGGTGAAGCCCGAGCTGACCCCCAGCTCGGGAATGGGCGGCGGGCTCAGCGCAAAGATGAATGCATCGCGCACGCCCGACAGTGCGCCCATGGCCCGGCCCACAATGGCGTCGGCCGTGTGCTCGGCGCCCTTGCGCTCGGACCAGTCCTTGAGCGTCACGAAGGCCAGGCCGGCGTTCTGCCCCTGGCCGGAGAAGCTGAAGCCCATCACGGCAACCATGTTCTTGACTTCAGGCTGCTGCAGCATGAAGCCCTCGACCTTCTCGACCACGGCCCGGGTGCGCTCGATCGTGGCGCCGGGCGGCAGCTGGATGTTGACCAGCAGGTTGCCCTGGTCTTCATTGGGCAGGAACGAGGTCGGCAGGCGCATGTACAGCACGCCCACGGCGGCGATCAGCGCGACATAGATGACCATCATGCGGCCGCTGCGGCGCAGCAGCTTGGCCACCCAGCCTTCATAGCCCTTGGCGCTGCGGGCAAAGCCGCGGTTGAACGACCCGAAAAAGCCCTTCTTGGCGTGGCCATGTCCGGCCTCGACCGGCTTGAGCAGGGTGGCACACAGCGCGGGCGTGAGCGACAGCGCCATGAAAGCCGAAAAGGCGATGGACACGGCCATCACGGCCGAGAACTGGCGGTAGATGTTGCCCACCGAGCCGGCGAAAAAGGCCAGCGGCAAAAACACCGAGATCAGCACCACGGTGATACCGATGATGGCGCCCGAGATCTGGCCCATGGCCTTGCGCGTGGCCTCCACCGGCGGCAAGCCTTCCTCGCTCATGATGCGCTCGACGTTTTCCACCACCACGATGGCGTCGTCCACCACAATGCCGATCACCAGCACCATGCCGAACATGGTCAGCACGTTGATCGAAAAGCCCATCGCCAGCAGCGCACCAAACGTGCCCAGCAGCGCCACCGGCACCACGATGGTCGGAATGATGGTGTAGCGGATGTTCTGCAGGAACAGGAACATCACCAGAAACACCAGCGCGATGGCTTCGAGCAGGGTCTGTGCGACATGCTCGATGGAAATCTTGATGAAGTCGGAGCTGTCGTAGGGAATGCTCCAGCTCACACCGGGCGGAAAGTATTTTTCCAGTTCGGCCATACGGGTCCTCACCGCCGTAGCCGCGGCCAGCGCATTGCCCGAGGGCGACAACTGCAGGCCCATACCGGTGGCCGGCTTGCCGTTCAGCCGCGCGGTGGTGGCATATGCCTGGGCGCCCAGCTCAATGCGCGCCACATCCTTGAGGCGCACCGTGGAGCCGTCGGCATTGGCACGCAGCACGATGTCGCCAAACTCGGTAGTCGAGCTGATCTGCCCCGGCACCACCACGGTGGCCGAGATGGTCTGGCCACTCAGGTTGGGCAACTCGCCCAGGCTGCCGGCCGAGACCTGGGCGTTTTGCGCCTGGATGGCGCTGGCCACATCGGCAGCGGACAGATCGAAGCCCTGCAGCTTGGCCGGATCGATCCAGACGCGCATGGCGCGCTCGGCGCCGAACAGCTGCACCTGACCGATGCCGGGCACACGCTGCAGTTCGGGCACCACGTTGCGCGCAGCGTAGTCGCTCAGCGCGGTGACGTCGAACTTGGGGTCGGACGACGACAACATGGCGAACTGCAGAAAGTTGGAGCGCGACTTGTCCACGCGCACGCCCTGCTGGGTCACCACGACGGGCAGGCGCGGCGTGGCGCGCGACAGGCGGTTTTGCACCTCGACCTGGGCCATGTCGGGATTCGTGCCCGGCTCGAAGCTCAGCGTGAGGGTGCCGGTGCCATTGGCCTGGCTCACCGCTTCCATGTAGGCAAGACCGGGCGCGCCGTTCATTTCGCGCTCGATCACGGCCAGCACGCTGTCTTCCAGGGTCTGTGCCGAAGCGCCTGGATAGGCAACGGTCACCACGATGCTCGGCGGCGCTACCGTGGGGTATTGCGCGACCGGCAGATTGCCGATCGACACGGCGCCCAGCACCATGATGAACAGGGCGATCACCCACGCAAAGATGGGACGGTCAATAAAGAACTTGGCCATGGGGCTGGCTCCTTATTTCTGACCGGCGCTGGCGGCCGCAGCGGGGGCGCTGGCCGCTGGCGCAGCACCCGAGGCAGCAGCGGCCGGTGCAGCGGCGCTGCCCGGGGCCTGCCATGGCACCGCCTTCACGGGCGTGCCGGGCGGCATCATCTGGAGCTTCTGGAACCCATCGACCATGACCTGCTCGCCCTCTTTGAGCCCTTCCAGCACGACCCACTGGTTGTTGCGGGCGGTGCCCACCTTCACCGTGCGCTGGCTGAGCTTGCCGTCGGCGCCCACCACCGTGATCTTGTCCCCTTGCTGGGTGCGCGTCACGGCCTGCTGCGGCAGCGTGATGGCGTTGGCCACCTGGGCCTGCTCCAGGCGCACGCGCACATACAGGCCGGGCAGCAATTCGCCCTTGGGATTGGGCACCTCGGCGCGCAGCGTGATCTGGCCCGTGCTGGCGTCCACCGTCAGGTCAGAGAACAGCAGCTTGCCGGGGCGGGAATATTCGCTGCCATCATCGAGCACCACACGCACGCTGGCGGCCTCGCTGCCCTCGGCACGCTGGAACTGGCCATCGGCCAGGGCGCGGCGCAACTTCATCACCTCGCCGGCGGACTGGGTGAAGTTCACATACACCGGATCGATCTGCTGGATGACGGCCAGTTGCGTGGCTTCACCCTGCCCCACCAGTGCACCTTCGGTGACCAGGGCGCGGCCGATGCGGCCCGAAATCGGTGCGGTGACGCTGGCGTAACTCAAATTGATGCGGGCCGTCTGCACGGCGGCCCCGCCTGCGGCCACATCGGCCTGGGCCTGCTTGTGCGCCGAAACGGCATTGGCGTATTCCTGCTGGCTGATCGCGTCGACGACCACCAGGGGCTCGTAGCGCTGGGCCAGCGCGGCGGCCTGGATCAGGTTGGCCTGGGCCCGCGCCAGCGTGGCCTCGGCACTTCGCAAGGCGGCCTCATAGGGCGCGGCGTCGATGGCAAACAGCGGCTGCCCTGCCTTCACGTCGCTGCCTTCGCGAAACAGCCGCTTTTGCAGGATGCCCGCGACACGGGCCCGCACCTGTGCCACACGCAAGGCCTCCACCCGCCCGGGCAACTCGGTGACCAGACCCACATCGCCCGGCTTTGCCACGACCACGCCCACTTCAGGGGGCGGCCTGCCACCACCGGCGGCTGCCGGTGGCGCATCGGACTTGCCACAGGCCGCCAACAGCAATACAACGGACAGGCCACCCGCTGCAATGCCCAGGCGCACCAGCGCAGGGGACGAGGCAGAGGCAACAACGGGGGCAGTCTTGACATGGCGCAAGGCAGGCATGATGTTCCTTGGAGAAAAAGGCGCGGCGGGTCCGCCGATTGAATCAGTTTAGTGTGACGCGGCGTGCAGCGCGCAGGACTGCAGCAGCACGGTAACGAAGTGCAGCATTAAAGCATACATACATCCAAGAATGTATGTATGTATAGTGACGGAAACACCGCCATCCAGTGAGGTAATTCCATGGCCCGCCGCACCAAGGCAGACGCACAGACCACGCGCAACAACCTGCTGGATGCTGCGGAACAATTGTTTCAATCGCGTGGCGTTTCACACACCTCCCTCAATGACATTGCGGTGGCCGCAGGCACCACGCGGGGGGCCATCTATTGGCATTTCAAGGACAAGGCCGACCTGTTCAACGCCATGCTCAAGCGCGTGACCCTGCCGCTGGAGCAGACGCTGGGGGTGGCTTATGTAGCGCAGGCCGCCGACCCCGTGGCCGAGATCCGCAGCGCCATGCTGGAGGCGTTGCGCCTGATCGCCACCGACGCGCAAACGCGCCGCGTGCTGCAAATCGCCACCCATCAGGTCGAATACACCGCCGACATGGGCGCCGTAATGGAGCGCCATCTGAGCGTGCACGACGGCTGCGTGGCGCGCAACCATTTGGCTCTGGAGCGGGCTTACGCGGCCCGCGGCCAGCCACCGCCGGTGGCGCTGGACTGCGCGGCGCGGGGCCTGCAGGTGCTGGTCGAAGGGCTGGTGCACCAATGGCTGCTTCACCCCGAGGCATTTGATCTGCAGGCCAACGGCCGTGCCGTGCTGGACTTGTACCTGGCCGGCCTGGGCCTGCAGGAAGGCGCTCCCATCTGACGCTTCCATCTGATCAGGGCGTGACGGCGCCCGCCTCATACCAGCGCCCGATCAGTGCGCGCTCGTCATCTGTCATCTGCGTGGCGTTGTTCATGGGCATGAGCTTTTGCACCACGGCCTGCTGGTAGATGGCCTGGGCCTGCTGGCGGACGCCTTCGCCGGAATCGAGCCGCAGGTTCTTCATCTGCACCTGCGCGCCATGGCATTGGTAGCAGCGCTGCGCCAGCACCGCCTGCACGGATTTGAAGTCATTTTGGCCTGTAATGCTTGCTGCGCCTGCGCTTGCAGCTATAACATTAGTAGCATTCACGGGGCGCAGCCAGACCATCACACCGGCGAGCACCGCCACGCCGAGCAGCGCGTAGGGCAACGGGTTGCCATTGCGCCCCAGCTTATGGCCATGGCGCATGACGAAGAACTGGCGGATGGCCGCGCCGGCGAACATCATCAGGATCAGCACCAGCCAGTTCTGCGGATGGCTCCAGGTGAAACTGTAATGCCCGCTGAGCATGGCGAACAGCACGGGCAGCGTGAAATAGGTGTTGTGCACGCTGCGCTGCTTGCCGCGCCTGCCGTGCACCGGATCGACCGGCTGGCCCGCCTTGATCTGCGCCACCATGGTGCGCTGGCCCGGGATGATCCAGAAGAACACATTGGCGCTCATGGCCGTGGCCATCATCGCGCCCACCAGCAAAAAGGCGGCGCGCCCGGCAAACCAGTGGCAGGCCAGCCAGGCCGCCACGCAGACCAGCGCCGCTGCCAGCGCGCCCACGATGGCGTCGCCGTTCTTGCGCTGGCCGAAGAGGCGGCAGGCCGCGTCGTAGAGCAGCCAGAACACCACCAGAAACGCCAGCGCCACGGCAACCGCCTGGGCCGGCGCCCAGTTCATGCGGGATTTGTCGATGAGGTAGGTGCTGGCGCTCCACAGGTACGACAGCGTGAACAGCGCAAAGCCGCTGAGCCAGGTGCTGTAGCTTTCCCAGTAGAACCAGTGCAGGTGTCCGGGCAACCGGGGCGGCGAGACGGCAAACTTGACCGGGTGATAAAACCCGCCGCCATGCACGGCCCACAGCTCGCCGCTCACGCCCTGCTTCTTCAAGTCTTCATCGACCGGCGGCGTCAGGCTGCTGTCGAGAAAGACGAAGTAGAACGACGACCCGATCCAGGCAATCGCGGCAATGACATGGACCCAGCGCAAAAGCAGGTTGGCCCAGTCGAGAAGATAGCTTTCCATGTGTTCTGTTCTCAACCTGCGCGGCGCGCAAAAGCACTGGCCGCGTGTGCAACCTGCTCACCACTGCGGGCGCTCTGAGCAGAAAAAGGGCCGCGCACCATGGCAGAAGTCTGCCGGGGCACCGCTGCGACCCACCATCCTCACGATTCGGCAAAAAATGTATGCAGGAATTGTTCCCGGCTTCAACCTACCAATTGGCATCCAGGGGGGGGGAGGGGCGATGACCCCGTGAGCCTGTCCACGGCCTTTTCCAGCGCCTGCGTTTGCCTTGGCGCGGGGGCACCCTGCAAGGTCTGCAGCAGCTGCGCGGCCACCGCCACTGCAATCACCTCGGGCTCCTTGCCGCGTATGCCCGGCACCCCGATGGGGCAGGTCACATGCGCCAGCTCTTGCGGCGTGAAACCCCGCCCATGCAGCCGGTTGGCAAACGTGGCCCATTTGGTGCGGCTGCCGATCAGCCCGATGAAGGGCAGGTCGCCCTGCTCGCGCTGGCGCCTGAGGCAGGCCGCCACCACATCCAGGTCTTCGGCATGGCTGAAACTCATGATGAGCACCCGGCTGCCGGGCGCCAGAGCCGGCACCGCCATGTGCACCGGCCCGGATTGTTCGCACACCACATCGCCCGGCGGCGGGGCCGGAAAAATGCCCTCGCGGCTGTCGATCCAGGTCAGCGCAAATGGCAGCGGCGCCAGCACGCGCGCCAGCGCATGGCCGACATGCCCGCCGCCGAACAAGGCCACCGGGTGGCGCGCTGGCGCAAGGCGCTGTTTCAAAGCTGCCACATGCTGCCCCGCCACCAACTCGAAACCCAGGTGCATCACGCCGCCGCAGCACTGGCCCAGGGCCGGACCGAGCGCGTATCGCAGCGGCGATGCCCCCTGAACACCACGCAGCCTGCGCCGGGCCTCGGCAATGGCCTGGTGCTCGATATGCCCGCCGCCGATGGTGCCCACCAGGCCATCGGCAAAAACCGCCATCCAGGCCCCCACTTCCCGTGGAGCAGAGCCTTGTGTAGACTCCACGGTCACCAGACAGGCCGGGGCGGCCTTCAGCCCCTCCAGCAATAGCAACAGATCAGCCACCGCAACCTTCCAATATGTTCATTGCACGCCAGCACTGACCGCATGGATCGTGCCCACCAGCATAGCGGCAACACCATGCCACCCATTTCGTCCCAACATTCTTCCCGGGCTGGCCGCCATTGGCTGCTGGCCGCAATCATGGCGGCCATGGGCGCCATCGTTGCCGCGTGCAAATCCGCCCCTGAAGCCCCGCCACCTCCTCCCGACAGCCGCCTGCCCAGCACTGACGCAGGGCAGGCACCGGGCAGACCGGCATTGCCCGGCCCCTCGGCTGCCAGCAACGCGCGGGCCTATCGCCGCGACGCGGCAACCCACCTCTACAACCTGAACAACCCGCGTGTTTTCAAGGGCAAGCTCCCGCCCATGCTGTACGCCATTGGCGTGCTGGAAGTGGATATCGACCGCAGCGGCCGCATCACCAAACTGCACTGGATGCGCGCACCGCGCCATGCGCCCGAAGTGGTTGCCGAGATCGAACGCACGGTGCACGCCGCCGCCCCGTTCCCGGTGCCAGCCCGCATGGGCCGCGTCACCTACACCGACACCTGGCTGTGGGACAAGAGCGGGCATTTCCAGCTCGATACCCTGACCGAAGGGCAGCTCTGAGCCCAGGCTGAGAAACCACGCTCACAAATAAAGAGCGGCTAACCATTGAATCCATTGGGTTTCAGGCATCTTTGGCCGCAACATCGGCGCAGAGAAAGCGCAGCCAGCTCCTTTTTCAGGAGCATCCCTTCACGAGCCGCGGTAGGTGGCATAGCTCCACGGGCTCACCAGCAAGGGCACGTGGTAATGCTGGTCGGCATGGGCAATGCCAAAGTCCAGGCTCACACGGCCGAGAAAATTGGGCTCCGGCAAAACCACCCCCCGCGCCTTGAAATAGGCCGCCACGCCGAACGTGAGGCGGTAGGTGCCCGTGCGCAGGCTGGCATCGTCAAACAGCGGCGCATCGGTGCGGCCATCTTGGTTCAGCACCAGGCGCTGGATCAGCGCGGCCGCATCGCCATGGGTGGAAAACAGCGACACCTCCATGCCGGCCGCGGGGCAGCCATGCATGGTGTCCAGAACGTGGGTAGTCAAGCCCATGGGGGAATCTCCTGAAGATGTAAGGCCGGGATTGGCTGTGGCAGCCGGGGCCCAAAGTGCAGGCACCGCGGGGTGTTCAATCTATCCATGACTTACGCAAAACAGGCCCAGGCAAGCCGCCTGCCACAAGGGCAAGTACTGTTGTGGCATCCTTATTTGCGTAAGTCCCATTATCAATTCTCGCCCACCAGCGCCATCGCCCAAAACTGCCTGCAACCCGGTCCCCGGCTGGCCGGTAATTTGCTTGCCTTAGAACCTGTTCCCGATCTCAGCGGGGATCACGAGCGCCCCGCCAGCCATCCAGCGGCAATGCGCGCCCCCGCGACGCCCTCATTTCTCTGATATTTGCCGCAATCCATGCTCTACGACGCCACCCAAGCCTATCCCCGCGACCTGATCGGCTACGGCAAGCACCCGCCCCACGCGCAATGGCCCGGCGGCGCCCGCATTGCGGTGCAGTTCGTGCTGAACTACGAGGAAGGCGGCGAGAACGCCGTGCTGCACGGCGATGCGGGCAGCGAGCAGTTCCTGTCGGAAATGTTCAACCCCGCCAGCTACCCCGGGCGGCATATGAGCATGGAAGGCATCTACGAATACGGCTCGCGCGCGGGCGTGTGGCGCATCCTGCGTGAATTCGAAAAACGCCAGCTGCCGCTCACGGTGTTTGGCGTATCCACCGCCCTGCAGCGCCACCCCGACTTGACCCGGGCGTTTGTGGAGTTGGGCCACGAGATCGCCTGCCACGGCCTCAAATGGATTCACTACCAGCATATCCCCGAAGAGGTGGAGCGCGCGCATATGCAGGAAGCCATGGCCATCATCGAGCGCATGACCGGAGAAAGGCCCCTGGGCTGGTACACCGGCCGCGACAGCCCCAACACCCGCCGCCTGGTGGCCGACTTCGGCGGCTTTGCATACGACAGCGACTACTACGGCGACGACCTGCCCTTCTGGATGAAGGTGCGCCGCACCGATGGCACCGCCGTGCCCCAACTCATCGTGCCCTACACGCTCGATTGCAACGACATGCGTTTTGCGCTGCCGCAGGGGTACTCGCACGCCGACCCGTTCTTCCAGTACATGAAAGACACGTTCGACGCCTTGTATGCCGAGGGCGACCCGGCGGGTGACAACAGGCCCAGGATGATGAGCATCGGCATGCACTGCCGCCTGCTGGGCCGCCCGGGCCGCATCACGGCGCTGCAGCGCTTTCTGGACCATATCGCGCAGCACGACAGGGTATGGGTGGCCCGCCGCATCGACATCGCGCGCCACTGGACGCAACGCTTCCCGGCGCCCATTTTTTGAGTCAAATTGGCTTCCAGCCCTTACCCCATAAGCGCTGGCAGCTCACTTTATTGAAGCACTCACCATGCCCCTGACTCTGGATCAACTCAACACCGCCAGCGCCGCCGAGGCCCTGCAGATGCTCGATGGCCTGTACGAGCATTCACCCTGGATTGCCGAACATGCGCTGGCGCAGCGGCCCTTTCGCTCGCTGGCGCAGCTCAGGCACGCGATGGCGCATGCGGTGCGCACGGCCAGCGCACAGGCGCAGCTGGGCCTGATCCGCGCCCACCCTGAACTTGCCGGCAAAGCCATGGTGGCGCAGAGCCTCACGGCCGAATCGACCCACGAGCAATCGAAGGCGGGCCTCACGCAATGCACGCCCGAGGAATTCGCACGCATCCAGCAGCTCAACGTCGACTACAACGCCCGCTTCGGCTTCCCGTTCATCCTGGCGGTGCGCGGGCCACGGGGCAATGGCCTGAGCAAGCAGCAGATCATCGACACCTTTGCGCGGCGGCTGGACAACCACCCGGATTTCGAGCGCGCCGAGGCCCTGCGCAACATCCACCGCATCGCCGAGATCCGCCTGAACGACAAATTCGATGCCGAACCCCTGCTGGGCAACGATGTATGGGACTGGCACGAAAAACTGGCCGAACATTCCGACCCCGGCTTTGCCGAAAAGGGCCAGCTCACCGTCACCTACCTCACCGACGCCCACCGCGCCTGCGCTCAAGCGCTCAGCCGCTGGATGCGCGACTGCGGCTTTGACGAGGTCGAGATCGACGCCGTGGGCAACGTGGTGGGCCGCTACAAGCCGGCCCCGGCCAATGGCAAATACCTGCTCACCGGCAGCCACTACGA
>WOYI010390693.1_pt1 | contig 12288 bp, 11 predicted proteins | sample 6423411 | NCBI WGS metagenome assembly WOYI01 (sample SAMN13441803, study PRJNA592873) | oil field metagenome | biome: oil field; feature: oil-well bore; material: oil-contaminated soil; isolation source: oil-contaminated soil from oil-well borehole | place: Germany: Wietze | collected 2016-10-18 ... | reverse complement strand
AGGAGTTGAAAGACGCCTTCCCGACCCGGATTGAGGTGGAAAAGACGCCGCAGGGTTCGCAAGTTACAGTAATTTAATAGTAGGGTCGGCGACCCGCCCTTCAGAGGCTATGACGATCCATAGCCTAAAATTCTTATCATAGCGATGAGGTCGCCAAGGCCGAGAGAGCAATCCAGGAATATCATTTCACGCCGCCTGATTCTAAACAAGAGATTCCCCCTATGCCGAAACTCCCAGATAGTTTTGTTTTGACAAATCTGTAACAAAAAATTCCCTTGCCTGGAGCGCGGCCTTTAGGCAGCATGGATCGGGTCGTAATCCACCTCACCACTAAAAATTGCTTTTCACAGGGAGCAACTCAGACGTTGAGCCCTTTCCAGGGAATGCCAAAAAAAGTATCTCCAATTAAGGCTTCAATTTGCTCTCGGTTGGCATGGGAAGCATATTCAATGACCAGGATTCCCTTTTCTGGGCAGGCTTCGGAATCGCTGATATACACCCTGATAAATCCTGGATCAATACCTTCGATTTGTTCAATGACATCCTGGTGTGCTGCCACGGTTTGTTCGATGTCAGCAAGCTCCGGCATTTCCTCACAGCTCAAATAGGGCACCCGGTTGTCATACAGGACGTTAGAGATCCACTTTTGGATGAAGTGGGTGCCCATTTCTGCGCAAATAAGGACTCCGACGAGAACAAGCACGATAATTACAATGATTCGACCTGCGTTTGTTTTTTTCATCAGTACTACCTTTTAGAAATGCCCACCAGAGCTTAAGTATAACATAAGCCGGGTCGTCGTCGCGGCAAGCTGCAAGATGCAAGGATGCACTGACCCATTTTACCGATGATTGGTGTGGCGGCGTTGCAGCCTTAGCCTCCCGGAGGGAGAGCCGCTGTTACGATCACAATAATGACTTCAATTTTCGCACGTCAAATTGCTGTCATTGCACATGTGGATAAGAGTAACAATAATCCGTCTCCGTAGATTGCTTCGCTTCGCTCGCGATGACAAAAATTTTTGTCATCGCGGGGAAGACGTCGCAGGTCACGTGCTGTGGAGTGAAGCGGAACGCACGTGACGTATTAATCTTCAGCTATAAAGAAAAAGGGACTCTCGTGAACATCACGAGAGTCCTTTTATGGGGAAATCGGGTCCGCCTGTTATTGTAATTTTACAAGCTTTCCGTCTAAATGTGAATAGCCTTGCCCGCCGCGCCTTCCGCCGCTTCCATGATCGCCTCACTCAGCGTCGGGTGGGCGTGGACGTTGCGGCCGATCTCGTGCACGGTCAGCTCGAAGCGCTGCGCCAGGGTCAGTTCGGGCAGCAGTTCGGAGACGTCCGGCCCGACCATCTGGGCACCGAGGATCTCGCCGTATTGCTTGTCGGTAACGACCTGCACGAAGCCCTGGTAGTCATCCAGACCGAGGGCTTTGCCGTTGGCCTGGAAGGGGAAACTCCCGACTTCCACGTCATAGCCCAGTTCTTTGGCTTTGGCTTCGGTGTAACCGAAGGAGGCCGTCTGCGGAGAGCAATAGGTGGCGCGGGGCATCATGTCATAATCCAGCGTGACGGTTTCGACGCCGGCGATGTTTTCAGCGGCGACCACGCCCATGGCCTGCGCCACGTGCGCCAGGAGCAGCTTGCCGGTCACGTCCCCGATGGCCCAGATGCCGTCCACGTTGGTTGCCATCCGGTCATCAATATCAATATGACCGCGTTCGGTCAGCTTGACCCCCACGTCCTCCAGCCCCAACCCGGCGGTGTTCGGCCGGAAGCCGATCGCCACCAGGGTCAGGTCCGCTTCAACGGCCTTTTCCTCATCGCCCGTCAGGACGGTGACTTTGGAGCCGGTCTTGGTGGTTTCTACCTTTTGCACTTTTGAACCGGTCATCACGTTGATGCCGCGCTTTTTGTAAGCCTTTTCGATTTCCTTGCTGACGGCTTCGTCTTCCAGCGGCAGGAGGTGGTCCAGCATTTCCACGATGGTCACATCCACGCCGTAAGAACTCCAGATGGTGGCGAACTCCACACCGATCGCACCGCCGCCGATGATCACGGCTGAACCCGGGAGACTGTCCCGCAGGATGGCGGCTTCATAATCCACGACCTTCTCGCCGTCCAGTTCGACGCCGGGGATCACAAAGGTATGGGAGCCGGTAGCGATGATGATGTCCTTGGCTTTCAGGGTTTCGGTCTCGCCTTCCTCGGGGGTCACTTCCACGGTGTCTTTGGCGGTCAATTTGGCCGCGCCCATGTGCACGTCAATGTTGTTCTTCTTCATCAGGAAGCCGACGCCGCGCACCAGCCGGTCGGAGACCTTGCGGCTGCGCTTGAAAGCCACGCTGTAATCCAGTTCGAGGTTCTCGAAGTTGAAGCCGAAGTCCTTGCCGCGTTCCCGTAGGGTGTGGGCAACGTCGGCATTTTTCAGCAGTGCTTTGGAGGGGATACAGCCGATATTCAGGCAGACCCCGCCCAGGAACCGTTTTTCAACGATGGCGGTTTTCTTGCCCAGTTGTGCGCTGCGAATCGCCGCCACGTACCCGCCGGGGCCGGCGCCGATCACGATAACATCATATTCTTTCATTAATGGTCTCTCTTTCTTTTGATATTTTTAAAATGCAAATGCACTAAAAAGGTCACATAGAATAGATTGATTATACCGAATGTGACCCTTTCTGCGCATTGTGGTTTAAGTCACCGGCCAGTTTTCGAGCGCCTGCACAACCACCGCCAGGAAAGAATCCGCCGCGGCACCGTCCAGGATGCGATGGTCGAAGGTATAGCTGAGGTAGACCATGGACCGGATGGCGATGGCGTCATTGATCACTACCGGGCGTTTTTGGATCATGCCCGTCCCGAGTATCCCGCTTTGTGGCTGGTTGATGATCGGGGTGGCGAACAGAGACCCTTTGGTGCCGTGGTTGGTCAGGGTGAAGGTGCCGCCCTGGACCTCATCCGGCTGCAAAGCCCCGGTTCTTGCCCGGTCCGCAAGGTCGTTCACCTGCCGGGCCAGGCCGAGCAGCGAAAGCTCGTCGGCATGTTGAATGATAGGGACGATCAGTCCACCCTCCGGTTGGGCGACGGCCATGCCCAGGTTGATCTGGGCGTGGATCCGGATGCCGTCGTCCGTCCAGGAGGAATTTGCCAGGGGGACGGTTTTCAGTCCGGATACAATCGCACTCAGGAAGTAGGGCGTATAGGTCAGGTGCACGCCGCGCTGTTCCGCCTCAGCCTGATGGGCTTTGCGATGGGCGATGATGGCGCTCAGGTCCGCTTCCATCACGGTGGTGACGTGGGGGGCGGTGTGCTTGCTCATGACCATATGCTCCGCGATCCGCCGGCGCATGGGCGAGAGGGATAGGGTTTCGCCAGGTGTTGCAGCCGGTATTTGAGGTATGTCTGCCTTGTCCTCTTTTTCCTGAGCGAAGACCAGTTCGGTTGGACGGAACAAGTCGCCATCCGCGGGAGTCTCCCAGATCGGGATGTCAGCTTTGGGCTGGCTTTGGCCTGATTCGATATGGGCCAGGAGGTCTTTCTTCGTAATCCGGCCGTCTATCCCGGTGCCCTTCACCTGATGGAGGTCAACCTTGTTTTCCTGAGCCAGGCGGGCGACCACGGGGGAAATATACCCGAGGTCCGCATTCCGGCCTGCTGGTTGAGTGAAACGCGCGGCCGGGGTGTCCGGTTTGACCTCTTGCTCGGATTGTTTTTGAGGCAAGCTGCCCGCTTCCGGCAGGGATTCGCCGGGTTCGCCGATCCAGGCCAGAGGGGTGTGGGCGGCAACGGTTTCGCCTTCAGGAATCAATATTTTTAAGATCGTCCCGCTGGCTGGGCTGGGCACTTCCGTGGACACTTTATCCGTATCCACTTCCAGCAACGGTTCAAATTCCTTGATCGTTTCGCCCTCTTGCTTGAGCCAGGCGGTGACCGTGCCTTCTACAACGGATTCGCCCAGTTTGGGCATAATAACTTGGGTTGCCATAAAAACTCCTCGATCCCTTCCTTCTAAAAAGCCGCCAGGTCCCGGATGGCTTCGGCGATCTTGTCCGGGTTCACCATGAACCAATCCTGCATGGGAGTGCTGAACGGGACCGCGGGCACATCCGGACCGGCCAAGCGCCGTACCGGTGCGTCCAGGTCCTTGAAACCCCACTCGGCGATGGTGGCGGCGACTTCCGCGCCATATCCGCCGGTCAGGTTGTCTTCATGGACAATTAGCGCCTTGCTGGTCTTGTGGACGGATTCCAGGATCGTCTCCCGGTCCACCGGATAGAGCGTCCGCAGGTCTACCACTTCAACATCGATGCCTTCTTTGGCGACCGTTTCCGCTGCCTGAAGGGCATAGTGATGCATCATACCGTAGGCGAAAACGCTCAGGTCTTTACCTTCACGAGTGACCTTTGCTGGCCCGATCGGGACGGTGTATTCTTCATCGTCCGGCACTTCGCCTTTGATCAGGCGGTAGCCTTTCTTGGGTTCGAAGAACATCACGGGGTTGGAGTCGCGAATGGCGGATTTGAGCAGCCCTTTGGCGTCAAAGGGATTGGAGGGGATGACCACTTTCAACCCGGGGACATGGGTGAAGAAAGCTTCCACGCTTTGGGAATGATACAGCCCGCCGCTGATTCCGCCGCCATACGGGGCGCGGATAACCATCGGCACGGTCCATTCACCGTTGGAGCGGTAGGTCATTTTGGCTGCTTCCGAGATGATTTGATTAAAAGCCGGGAAGATAAAATCGGCGAACTGGATCTCGCAGATCGGGTGTTTGCCATACAGTGCTGCGCCGATCCCCACGCCCACGATGGTTAGTTCTGCCAGGGGGGAATCTACCACGCGCTCGGGACCGTATTTATCGAACAAGCCGACGGTGGCTCGGAAGACCCCGCCGCGCACACCAACGTCTTCCCCGATCACGAAGGCATTTTTATCCCGTGCCAGTTCTTCATCCATGGCCTGACGGATGGCTTCAATTAAGGTGATCTCAGCCATAATGCACCTCCTCGGCGTAAACCGGGCCGGCAGCCTCCTCACCTTTGGGGTAAGGCGCATCCGTGGCGATCCGAACGGCCTCGTCCACTTCCGCTTTGGCTTTCTCTTCCAGTTTTTCATATTCCGTTTCGGTCAACAACCCCTCCTCGATCAGTTGATTTTTTGCCAGGAGGATAGGATCCTTCTTTTTGTGAGCTTCCACTTCCTCACGGCTGCGATAGGAACGGTCATCATCGTCGGAAGAATGCGGCGTCAACCGGTACATCTTGGCTTCAATGACCGTCGCGCCTTCACCTTTGCGGGCTCTTTTCACTGCTTCCTGAACGGCCTCGTAAACCTCAAAAACCTGTGTGCCGTCCACCTGAATCCCGGGGAGCCCCAGGCCGCAGGCTTTGTCTGCGGAACTTTTAACCGCCATTTGTTTTTCCTGTGGGACGGAGATGGCATATTCATTGTTCTCGACCAGGAAGATCACCGGCAGGGTGTGTACAGCCGCAAAATTGACCGCTTCGTACCACTCGCCCTGGGAGGTGGAGCCTTCGCCGATGGTGGTCAGCACCACTTCGTCCTTTTTGTCCATCTTGATCCCAAAAGCGATGCCGGAGGCATGGGGAGATTGGGTGGCGACGGGAGCGGAATGGCTGACGACTCGGGCGCGGCGCAAACCGAAATGACTCGGCATTTGCCGGGACCCGGAAGAAGGTTCACCAGCCTTGCCCATCAAACTGATGACGAATTCTGTGGGCGTCATGCCCATGGCGAGCACCATGGCCAGATCACGGTAATAGGGGACCAGCCAGTCCTTGCCCTGCGTGAGGGCATAAACAGCGCCGATCTGCGCCGCTTCCTGACCAATCCCGGAAATGTGGAATGCAATTTTGCCCTGGCGATGCAGTACCCAGGCGCGTTCATCCAGACGCCGTGAGAGGAGCATCATCCAGAACATTTCCTTCCTCTTTTCTTTGGAGAGCGTCATTTGTTTATCCTTCCGAAGATAATATGACAAATAAGCTGTTATTAGTATTATTATACTGATAATTTGATGCCATGAAAAGCCATTCGGTTACGTTTGCCCAGTGAGAGCGCCTTTTAATTTATCAAACAGCAAAAGCCTGTATAATAATCGCACTCCGGCTTGGTCGAATGGTGTGATTTTATATGCTTCAGCAGAATGGACTTCCTAACCCAGATGAAGTAAACGGTCTCATGGCGAAGGCCAGTGCGACTGCGTTTCTTCTGTTGAAAGAGGAAACCGCTCGGATGGCTTTAGGCGGGCTTTCTCAAGCCGGGTTTGACGCAATGGCAGCTGCAATGCTGCGTTACTGGCCCGCACCCATCCCGCAGGATATCAACCGCACCGTTGGTCTTTCGCTTGACCAGAAATTTGTTTTTCTTTTCGCGAAATATTTGCCCGATTTTAAAACGATGTTGGGCCTGGTTTTTCCCTTGCGGACACCGTTGATCCGCATCCGACAGGATATGACCCATTTTATGCGGCTGTTCCTCGAACAGCCCGGTCCGGATCGCGATTTGGATCGGGGGCTGGAACAATCCTTGCAATCACTGGATATAATCGGCCCAATGCCCGAGCCTGAACTTCATCAACAGCCGGGTATCTGGGAATTGGAGATCACGGAATTGCCAGAGGACGCACCTGTGAAAGAGGATAACCTCTCAGCTCATCAAGAAAATAAGCCCAGTCCACCGAAACCTGAACTGTGGCTGGAAACGACGGACGCGCCCTGGCAGGCAGCGGAAACTGCGCCAAAGCCATTGCCGCACACCTCAGATTGGCGTCCGCTGAATGAGGAAAAACCTCAGGAAGAGGATTTGGTGAGCATTCTCCAGGGAAAGTACCAAACACAGGAGAATCACCAACCCGGTAGTATCGTTCATTCGCCATCGGTTGAAATGGCTCAAATAGTTCAACCTGAAAAGACGATGTTTTTGGAAGATACCCAACCCTGTCGTCCTCACGACGTCCAGGGAGAAGAGGAAATTCAGGCGGTTTCGGATGTCACGTTCTATCTGGTCCCGGCTTCCACAAGCCATTTCCTGATTGGGGAACTTTCCGTGCGGCTCAAACGATGGATGCCGGCGCTCTGTGAGATATACGGCTGGCAACTGGGATATCTCTCCGTTCGACCGGATTACATCAAGTGGACTTTGGTGGACTTTCCGGAAGCGCTGATTCGGAAGATGCTGCAAGTTGTTCGAAAACAGACGTCGGGGCGAATCTTCCGTGTGTTTCCCAACCTGAAAACGGATAACGCAAGCGGTGATTTCTGGGCCCCCGGATACCTGGTTGACACCCAGGACCGGGAGTTTACGACCCAGGCGCTGATGATCCATCTTGCAGCTAACCGATTGGTCGGCCAATCCCCACAAAAATAACCCAAAAAGTTAACAAAAATGTAATCATTTGCCACTTGTAAATGTGCGCAATTTATGCTATATTAATCAACGTCAAACGTCTGGGTGCCCCCCTCACCCAGGCGTTTGGCTTTTAACGGACTGAAGCTCGCCTTTTGGGAATATAAAGAAGGTACACTATCCGGACAAAAGAACGATAAAATTGAAGGGTTGTTAACTCGCTGTTCAGAATGGCTGGGTGAGGTTTTGACTGTGTTCAGGTTTGTTCAATGCACCAACCCGGAGTGTGGGCTGCGCTTTCCGTTGGACCCGGAGGTCCATCGCGGCGCATTCTGCCCGCGTTGCGGCGCGCGATTGGATCAAAACACTGAAACGCAGGGGACCCCGGAATGTCCCTCACTGGATATGCGTCCGGCGCGACAACTTTCCGCCATGTTGGATAATATCCGCAGCGCTTATAACGTAGGTGCCATTTTTCGGACAGCCGATGGGGTTGGGCTACAGCATTTGTTCCTTTGCGGTCTGACGCCCACGCCTGCGGAGAATCTGTCCGTAAGCAAGACCGCGCTGGGCGCTGAATTGGCTTTACCATGGAGTCAGCACCTAAACGCACTGACTTTGGCTGTGAGACTAAAGGAAGAAGGTTATGCTCTGATCGGCCTGGAGTGTACGTCAAAGGCCACCCCGATCTATCGCTTCCGGGGCGAACCGCGAGATGGCCGGCCCATGGTGCTGATCGTGGGGAATGAACGCGCCGGGGTGGATCCCGGTTTGCTGGACCTGTGCGAGGTCGTCCTTGCGCTGCCCATGATGGGTGAAAAAGAATCGTTAAATGTGGCGGTTGCCTTTGGGGTTGCCGCTTACTGGTTAACTTATATCTAAACCGGTGATCATTTTTCCGGTTGTCTAAGCATGTTTGGATGCAGGAATGATTGAGACAAAAGGACTTACAAAAGTTTTTGAGATAAAGAAAGGGGCGGACATCACGGCTGTTCAGGACCTGACGTTGTCCGTACCCGAAGGGGAAGTGTTTGGTTTCCTGGGCCCGAACGGCGCAGGGAAGACCACCACCGTCCGGATGCTGACCAGCCTCATCGGTCCGACGTCCGGTCAGGCCTGGGTCAATGGCTTTCAAGTGGGGGTGAATGACCAGGAAATCCGCCGTTCGGTGGGAATCCTGACGGAAAGTCCGGGCATGTACGAGCGCTTGAGCGCCAGCATGAACCTGGAAATTTACGCCAATCTATACGATGTGGATGATGTGACCGGACAGGTCGAAAAATATTTGCATATGCTGGGGCTTTGGTCACGGCGGGATGACCCTGCGGGGAGTTTCTCCAAGGGCATGCGCCAAAAACTGGCCATTGCCCGCGCCTTGCTGCATGAACCCAGGGTATTGTTTCTGGATGAGCCGACCAGCGGCCTCGACCCGGAAGCTGCCCGGCTGGTCCGCAGCTTTATCGAGCAATTGCGCGGTCAGGGCCGGACGATTTTTATCTGTACGCATAACCTGAACGAAGCGGATCGGCTTTGCGACCGGATTGGAATTTTTAAATCCCATCTGATCGAAGTCGATACACCGGAGAACCTGCGGGAAAAGCTCTATGGAAGGAAGGTTGTTTTTCACCTGCGTGAATTGGATCCGGTTTGGGTGGAAGGGGTCAAATCGCTGTCAGGCGTCAAAGACGTTCAGGTCGTGGAGCAGAAACTGCTTGTTGGGATGGACGATCCGGAAAGTGTGAATCCCCGGATTGTTCGCTGGCTGGTAGCAGCCGGTGCAGACATCCTGTTTGTTGGTGAATTGCGTCATTCCCTGGAGGAGATTTACATTCAAACCATCCAGGAGACAGACGAAGCGGCGGTGGCGGCATGAAGCACATCAAGACGATCATTAAGAAAGAATGGGCTGAGGTTTTCAAAAACCGGATGGTCCTGTTCACCATAGTCTTTATACCCCTGATCTTCACGATCCTGCCGCTGGTGATGTTGTATTTCACCGGGCAGGGCGGGATGGGCGGCGATCTGGGTTCCGTGGATACGGCTGATGTCCCCATTGAATTCTTATCACAATGCAGCTCGGACATGACGGGGATGGAATGTATGCAAATCTATGTCATCAATGAATTCCTGCTCCTGTTCATGATGATCCCTGTGATCATCCCGGTCACCATTGCGGCTTATAGCATCGTGGGCGAAAAAGCGACCCACAGCCTGGAACCGTTACTGGCAACCCCCATCACAACCTTTGAACTCCTGGCAGGGAAGAGTCTGGCAGCGGCCTTACCGGCGATCTTTGCCGGCTGGTTGTCGTTTGGCCTGTTCGTAGGTGTGTTGCCCTTGATCGGAGTCAGTCCGTTGGTGTTCCAATATATCACCGGACCGACCTGGTTGCTGGCGATCCTCATTGCAGGCCCGTTGATGGCGATTGCCTCGGTAAATTTTGCGATCTTTGTCTCTTCCAGGGTCAATGATCCCCGGGTGGCGGAACAAATTTCGAGCTTGCTGGTCCTGCCGGTTTTGGGGCTCGTTTTTGCCCAGCTGGCGGGCATGATTGTCATCAATATAATGGTGATGTTAAGTTTTATTGGTGGCATGATTTTGTTGGATATTGGTTTGATCTATTTAGGCTCTTCCATCTTTCAACGTGAGAAGATCCTGACCCGATGGAAATAAGGTCAGTAAATGAAAAAGAAATCGTTTATTAGCCTATTGATCCTGGTTGTTTTGCTGGTTATGCAATCAGGCGTTGTCCTTGCCCAGGAAGATTCCTACAGCGTCCACATGAGCCGGATTTTTGGCTATGGCGGTGGGGTTAATATCCGCGGTACCTTTAAGATCAGCCTGGTTGGCGATGATACGGCAGTCCGAAACGTGCGTTTTGTGATTGACGGGGAGAGGTTGGCAGAAGTTACGGCACCCCCTTTCAACTTCCAGTTTAGAACGGATGATTATGGTTTCGGTTATCACAACCTGTGGGCTGAAGTTGAGTTACAGGATGGCTCTGCCGTGACCACTTCAACGGTGCAATATAATTTCGTGAGTCCTGAAGAGGAACGGGAACAGGTGGGCGGCGTGATGGGCGTCATCCTTGGCGGCATCGTTGTGACGCTGCTGGTCGTGGGACTGGCCCAGGGGGCTTTCCTGAAAGGCTCGCGCAAAGAACTTCATCAGCCCGGTGAACCCCGAAATTATGGCATGCTGGGTGGGACGATTTGCCCGAAATGTGGGCGGCCCTTCCCAAGGCATCTCTTCGGAATGAATCTGGTGGTTGGCCGGCTGGATCGCTGCGATAACTGTGGGAAGTGGGTGATGACGATCCGGGCAACACCGACTGCTTTGCAGATGGCGGAAGAAGCTGAAAAAGCTGATCTGGCAGCGGATGAGGCTGTCACGACGGTTAAAGCTGATAAAAGCTCCTCGCTGGATGATACCCGCTATATGGATGATCTTTAGCATCATCTTGAACACTGTTATTCAGGCCACCGTTATCGTCAAGCGGTGGCCTTCTTTATTGTCCGATCATGTCCTGCGTGGTAGAATCCGAGAGCAATCATTATTGGAGGTGTTATGGAACAACAGGTCGCAACATTCAATGTTAAAAAGGGATTGGCGCAAATGTTGAAAGGCGGCGTGATCATGGATGTGGTCACCGCCGATCATGCCAAAATCGCCGAAGATGCCGGCGCGGTAGCCGTGATGGCGCTGGAACGCGTTCCGGCGGATATTCGTGCGGACGGCGGTGTCGCCCGGATGAGTGACCCTGAGTTAATTATGAAGATCATGGAATCCGTCTCGATCCCAGTCATGGCAAAATGCCGGATTGGGCACTTTGTGGAAGCCCAAATCCTTGAATCCCTGGGTGTGGATTACATTGATGAATCAGAAGTGTTAACGCCGGCCGATGAATCCAACCATATCTTCAAACACGATTTCAAGGTGCCGTTTGTTTGCGGCTGCCGCAACCTGGGTGAAGCCTTGCGCCGGATCGGCGAAGGCGCAGCAATGATCCGCACCAAGGGCGAAGCCGGGACGGGTGATGTGGTTGAAGCCGTGCGCCATGCCCGGACGGTCCTGGGTGAGATTCGCAAGCTGCAGAACCTGCCCGAAGAAGAGCTGATGGCTTTCTCAAAAGAGATCGGCGCGCCTTATGAGCTGGTCAAAGAGACTCGTGATCTGGGCCGCATGCCTGTGGTGAATTTTGCGGCGGGTGGGATCGCTACACCGGCTGATGCCGCATTGATGATGCAGTTAGGTGTGGATGGTGTATTCGTCGGTTCGGGCATTTTCAAATCCGGTGATCCCGCCAAACGTGCCAATGCGATCGTCAAAGCCACCACGCATTACAATGACCCTGCTATTTTAGCGGAAGTCAGCCGCAACCTCGGTGAGCCAATGGTTGGCCGCCAGATTTCCAGTATTCCGGAAGGGGACCTGATCGCCAAACGCGGTTGGTAAATTCTGAGATGGAGATTGGTGTTCTCGCCCTCCAGGGTGATTTCATTGAGCATGTCACCATGCTTGAACCCCTGGGCGTCACAGCCCGATTGGTCAAGCTTCCCCGGCACCTGGAAGGGCTGCAAGGGTTGATCATTCCCGGTGGGGAATCGACCACGATCGGGAAGCTGGCAGCGGCTTACAATCTAATGGAACCCTTGCGGGCGTTTGGGAAGACCCATGCCATTTGGGGAACCTGTGCCGGCGCAATTTTCCTTTCAAAGGACGCCCAGCGTGACCAGCCGCTTTTGGAATTGATGGATATCCAGGTCGAGCGAAACGCTTTGGGCCGACAGGTTGCCAGTTTTGAAATCGATTTGCAGGCGCCATTTTTAAGGGATGGCGAAGAACGCCCTTACCATGCCGTCTTTATCCGTGCGCCACTGATTAAATCCGTTTATGGTGAAGCGGAGATTTTGCTGGCT
>WOYI011148677.1_pt1 | contig 12290 bp, 18 predicted proteins | sample 6423411 | NCBI WGS metagenome assembly WOYI01 (sample SAMN13441803, study PRJNA592873) | oil field metagenome | biome: oil field; feature: oil-well bore; material: oil-contaminated soil; isolation source: oil-contaminated soil from oil-well borehole | place: Germany: Wietze | collected 2016-10-18 ... | reverse complement strand
AAATCGGACTTTCCCGTGGTCCAGGGCATCGTGCTCCTGGTCGCGGTCATCTTCGTCACCATCAACCTGGTGGCCGATCTCGCGTACGCGTACCTCGACCCGCGCATCAAGTACTCGTCGAAGAAGGAGCGGTAGCCATGAGCGAATGGAACCAATCCTCGGTCGACGAGGTCCCCACGATGGGGAGCGGGAGTCAGAAGGCCGACGAGACGCTCGCGATGGGTACCGCGCTGCCCGACGGCGAGATCCCCCCGTACGACTTCGACGAGACGTTGCACGAGAGGCCGGAGAACCAGTGGCTCGAAATGTGGCGCAGCCTCGTCGCGAACAAGGCCGCCCTCGTCAGCCTCATCTTCATCGTGTTCCTGGTGCTCGTGGCCATCTTCGGCCCGTACGTCACACCGTACAACCCGATCGAGACCGACATGGCGAGCGCGCTGCAGACCCCGAGCGCACAGCACTGGTTCGGCACCGATCAGCTCGGCATGGACATCTTCAGCCGCGTGATCGCCGGTACGCGCGTGTCGCTCACGGTGGGCCTCCTCGCGGTGTCCATCGCGCTCACCACCGGCATCATCCTCGGCGCGATCGCCGGTTACGCGGGCGGCTGGGTGGACACGGTGATCATGCGCGTGATGGACATGATGCTCGCCATCCCGTCGATCCTGCTCGCCATCACGCTGATGGCGGCCCTCGGCAAGGGCATCGACAAGGCGGTGATCGCCATCGGGCTGGTGTCGATCCCCGAGTACGCGCGCATCGTGCGCGGCAACATCCTGTCGATCAAGGAGAACGACTACATCGCCGCGGCGCACGTGGTGGGGCTTTCCGACGCCCGCATCATCTTCCGCCACGTGCTGCCCAACGCGCTCTCGGTGATCATCGTGCGCGCCACGCTCGGCATCTCGAGCGCCATCCTCGACACGGCCGCGCTCGGCTTCCTCGGCCTCGGCGTCCAACCGCCACAGGCCGAGTGGGGCGACATGCTCGGCCGTGCGCGCGGGTTCATTTTCCAGGCGCCGCACACGCTGCTGTTCCCGGGCATGGCGATCACCGCCACCGTGCTCACATTCAACCTGCTGGGCGACGGGCTGCGCGATGCGCTCGATCCCCGTGCGCGGATCAAGTAAGGCATGCCGATGATGACATCCGCCGAAGCTAAGACGCTGCTCGACGTGAGAGGTCTCTCCACCGACTTCGAGATGAAGCGCGGCACCGTGAAGGCCGTCCGCGACGTGAGCTTCACCGTGCGCGAGGGCGAAGTGCTCGCCATCGTTGGCGAGAGCGGCTCGGGCAAGAGCGTGGCCGCGCTGTCCGTGATGCGTCTGCTGCAGACGCCGGGCCGCGTGGTGGCGGGCGAGGTCATCTACAAGGGTGGCGACCTGCTCGCGCTCTCCACGCGCGACATGCGCGACGTGCGCGGCAACCACATCTCGATGATCTTCCAGGAGCCGATGACGAGCCTGAACCCGGTCTTCACCATCGAGGACCAGCTCACCGAGAGCATCCGCACGCACATGAAGCTCGACAAGAAGGCCGCGAGCGAGCGCGCCATCGAGATGCTGCGTCTTGTGGGCATCCCGAGCCCGGAGAAGCGAATCCACGACTACCCGCACCAGATGAGTGGCGGCATGCGTCAGCGCGTGATGACCGCCATGGCGCTTTCGTGCGACCCCGACCTGCTCATCGCCGACGAGCCCACCACGGCGCTCGATGTGACCATCCAGGCGCAGATCCTCGCGCTGCTGTCCGAGCTGCGCAGCAAGATCGGCATGGCGGTCATCCTCATCACGCACGACCTCGGCGTGGTGGCCGAGACCGCCGACCGCGTGGTCGTGATGTACTGCGGCCAGGTGGTGGAGGAGGCGACGGCCGAAGCGCTCTTCGAGCAGCCGCTGCACCCGTACACACTCGGCCTGCTCGCGTCGATCCCGGGCATGGATGCCGAGGAGACCGACGAGCCGCTGTACATGATCCGCGGCATGGTGCCCAACCCGCTCAACCTGCCCACCGGCTGCGCGTTCGCGCCGCGCTGCGACCACTGCATCGACCGCTGCGCGCGCGAGATGCCGCCGCTCGAGGAGCGTGCCGACGGCCGCAAGCTCCGCTGCTTCGTGGACGTGACGGCCGCCGCGCCCGCCACGCCTGTCTCCGCGTCTTGTGAGGTGGCCGAGTGACCGAGCCGCTCATCAGCCTCAGGCACCTCAGCAAGTTCTTCACGATGGACCGCGACCTGCTCGGCCGCACCACGTCGGTGCTCAAGGCCGTGGACGACCTGTCGCTCGACATCTACCCGGGCGAGACGTTCGGATTGGTGGGCGAGTCGGGCTGCGGCAAGACCACCGTGGGCAAGCTGCTCGTGGACCTCTACGACCCCACGGCGGGCCAGATCATCTACCAGGGCACCGACCTCGCCACGCTGCGTCCGCAGGAGCGCCGGCGTTACTGCCGCGACATCCAGCTCATCTTCCAGGATCCGTACGCCAGCCTGAACCCGCGCATGACGGTGGGCGACATCATCGCCGAGCCCATCCGCGTGAACCGGTTGCAGCCCGTCGAGAAGATCGACGACCGCGTGGGCTACCTCTTGAACGCCGTGGGCCTCTCGGCAAACTATCGCAACCGCTTCCCGCATGAGTTCTCCGGCGGCCAGCGGCAGCGCGTGGGCATCGCGCGCGCGCTTGCGATGGAGCCGAAGCTCATCGTGTGCGACGAGCCGGTCTCGGCGCTCGACGTGTCGATCCAGGCACAGGTGCTGAACCTGCTCGACGACTTGAGCGAGGAGTTCGGGCTCACGTACCTGTTCATCGCGCACGGCCTGAACGTGGTGAAGCACATCTCCGACCGTGTGGGCGTGATGTACCTCGGGCGGCTGGTGGAGGTGGCGTCCAAGCGCGAGCTCTACAGCAACCCGCTGCACCCGTACACCAAGGCGCTGCTGTCGGCGATCCCGGTGACGAATCCGGCGCTGCGCACCGAGCGCATCCTGCTCGAGGGCGACGTGACGAGCCCGATCGACCCCAAGCCGGGCTGCCGCTTCGCGAGCCGCTGCTACGCGCGGAGCGGCTGTACCGGCTGCGCGTGCGATACTGAGATGCCCGAGCTGGTGGAGGTCTCGCCGGGGCACTTCGTGTCGTGCTACCTGCACCCGGGAACGTAGGGTACCCACGCCCGAAAGGCGGGGAGGACCGATGGGCGTAAGCCCTGGTATGGGAGGGCACAGCACCCTCCAGTCGCTCAAGCGCGACGCCTCCGTGAAGGACATGAAGGTGGCGCCGGGCACCGCGCGCCGCATCCTCGACACGCTGCGCCCGTATCGCGGGCTGCTCGTCGCCTTCCTCGTGCTTGTGACCTTCGAGGCGGCCATCGGTGCGGTGGACCCGCTCATCTACCGCGAGATCATCAACCGCGGCATCCTCGGCGGCGACGCGGGCCTCGTGGTCGGCCTGGCGGCGCTCGTGGCCGGCATCGCGGTGGTGGACGCTGGCGTGCTCATGGTGCTGCGCTGGGTGTCGCTCCGCATGGGTGAGGGCTTGATGTTCGATATGCGCACCCAGGTGTACTCGCACGTGCAGCGCATGGGGCTCGCGTTCTTCGTCCGTACACAGACGGGCGCACTCGTGAGCCGCCTCAACAGCGATGTGGAGGGCGCGCAGCAGGCGCTCTCCGACGTACTCTCCTCGGTGGTGGGCAACATCTTGCGCGTGGCGTTCGTGCTCGCCGCGATGTTCGCGCTCTCGTGGCAGCTCACGTTAGTGGCGCTCGTGGTGGTGCCGCTCTTCGCACTGCCGGCGCGCTGGCTCGGGCGGCGGATCCAGCGCGTCACGCGCGAGCGCTACGACCTTCTCGCCGAGATGAACACCACGATGGTGGAGCGATTCAACGTATCCGGCGCGCTCCTGGTGAAGCTCTTCGGCCATGCCGGGGCCGAGGACCGCGCGTTCGCCGGTAAGGCTGGCCGCGTGCGCGATATCGCGATCACGCGCGGGCTCTACGGCCGCGTGTTCTTCATCTCGCTCATGCTCTCGGCGTCGCTCGCCACCGCGCTCGTGTACGGCTGGGGCGGCGTGCTCGCGGTGAGGTCGGTGCTCGACGTGGGCACCGTTGTGGCGCTCACCGCGTACCTCAACCGGCTCTACGGGCCGCTCACGTCGCTTTCCAACATGCAGGTGGACGTGATGACGGCGCTCGTGAGCTTCGAGCGTGTCTTCGAGGTGCTGGACCTGCCCACCCAGGTGCCCGAGAAGCCGGACGCGGTGGCCATACCGCGGGGTCCGGCGCGCGTGGAGTTCGACCACGTGGAGTTCTCGTATCCCACGAGCGGGGAGGTGTCGCTCGCTTCGCTCGAGGCCGTGGGTCTTCCCGAGACCGCCACCACCCAGGCGGTGCTGCACGACGTGAGCTTCACCGCCGAGCCGGGGCAGCTGGTGGCACTCGTGGGGCCCTCGGGCTCGGGCAAGACCACGATGAGCTACCTCATCCCGCGTCTGTACGACGCGCGCGGCGGCACCGTGCGCGTGAGCGGGGTGGACGTGCGCGACGCCACGCTGGAATCGCTCCGTAACGTGGTGAGCATGGTCACGCAGGACCCGCACCTGTTCCACGACACGCTGCGCGCCAACCTGCTCTACGCGAAGCCCGAGGCGAGTGAGGCCGAGCTCCGCGAGGCGCTCGCCGGGGCGCAGATCCTAAGCCTCGTGGAGTCGCTCCCCGACGGGCTCGAGACGCTCGTGGGCGAGCGCGGCTACCGGCTCTCCGGCGGCGAGAAGCAGCGCATCGCCATCGCGCGGCTGCTCCTGAAAGCGCCCGACGTGGTGGTGCTCGACGAGGCCACGGCGCACCTGGACTCGGAGTCCGAGGTGGCGGTGCAAAACGCGCTCGCCACCGCGCTTGAGGGGCGCACGTCGATCGTGATCGCGCATCGCCTGTCCACCATCCGCGACGCCGATCAGATCCTCGTAGTGGACGGCGGCACCATCGTGGAGCGCGGGCGGCATGAGGAGCTGCTTGAGGCTGGCGGGCTTTACGCCGAGCTCTACCACACGCAGTTCCGGCCGAGCGCGGGGGAGGGCACCGGGCTCTAGCGCGGCATCACGAGCATCCGGTGGGCTCGGGCTACGCCGACGCGCGCCGCCTGCTGTATGCCCGGCCGCCGCCGCCGTGCGTGCCGAGGTCGAGAAGCACGCCGAGAGCGATCACGAGCCACTCGGCGCCGATGACGCCACCCGGGGCGGTGAACATGAAGGCGACCGTTGACCAGGGGACGAACAGAAAGCCTGCGGCCATCCAGACCCATGCGGGAACCGTGATCGAGCCGATCACGGTCTGCCAGTTGAACACGCCGGTCACCCGTGCCGGGTCGAAGAGCCACCAGATGAACAGCGCCAGACGCGGCGCTCCGGCAAGAAGTGTCACTCCCAGACAGCAGCCCATCGCAAGAAGCCCCCTCGGCCGGTTTGGCTACGGGAGTTGATACCCCGTACGCGCACGCGAGTAGCCGGTAGCACTGACGCGCCGCTACTCGATGAACCGCACCCGGCAGGAGCGGGTGGCGGCCTGCCTGCGGTCCGCGGTCACCAACTCGGCGTCGAGCGCCGCCGCAAGGGCGATGAAGACGGCGTCGTAGAGCGCGAGGTGCTCGGCTTCGGCGATGCGGACCGCGGCGACGAGCAGCGCTTCGTCCACGGGCGCGATGAGAAGGTCGGCGTCTGCGATGAAACCCACTGCGCGCTCCATCTCATCGTGCGTCATGCGACGCGACGCGAAGACGTTCAGCACCTCTAGCGGCATGTGGGCGGGAGCCAGGAGTGCGACGTCATCGCGCTTGTGCTGTCTGAGCAGTTCGAGTGAGACATCGGCGCCGCTCTCAGACCCATCGAACCACTTGAAGGCCACGGATGAATCGATCACGACCGGCTGACCGGTGGCGACGCGAAGGGGGCTACTCATCGCCGCGTTCCTCGCGATCCGTCAGCCACTCAGGGAGGGCATCGCGCATCTGCCGGATGATCACTGATCCGGGTGGTCCGGGCGGGAGGCGCTTGCCGAGCTCGCGCATTCCTGCGATCGCCCGTTCGATTCGCTCGCTCCGCTCCTCGCGCTCGGCGTCGTAGTCCGTGCGTGCGATGTAGGTGGCGGTGGCCTCCTGGACGAACGCGCTCCGGGTGATGCCCGCGGCCTCGGCGCGCCGGTCGATCTCCTCCAGCATGCCCTCGGGAAACGAGATGTTCGCCTTGCCCATCGGTAGTCCTCTCGGTAGCACTCGCAGTAGCACTACTCTACGCCCTGGGTCTGACACGGGTCAAGGAGCCCTTGTTCTCGCTTCTACATTTTCGTAGAGTAGTCTACGGAGGTGTGACATGGCCGACTACGTACAGATCTCGGCGCAGATCAGCGAGGCCACTCGCGCGAGGCTCGATCTCTACGCGCGCGAGACCGGGCTCAAGAAGGGGCGTCTGATAGAAGACGCGATCGTGGCGCACCTTACTGCGCTCGACGAGGTGCCGGCCGAGTACCTCGTACCGCACCGCGTGGTGGTGGATGCCGGGACGTGGGAGCGGATCGTGGCCGAGATGGACCGGCCGGCCGCACCGACCACTCCGCTTCGCGATCTCATGCGTGCCGATGCTGATTAGGTCACTCGAGCGCTCGGACGTGCGCACCGGCTTCTCGTGCGGCGTGCCGTCGCTCGATAGCTTCTTCGAACGCTACGCCTGGCAGAACCAGGCGCGCTACCGCCTCGGAGTCACGTACGTGGCGGTTGACGACGCTTCGCGCCGCGTGCTCGGCTACTTCACGCTTTCGGCGGCATCGGTGAGTGCCGAGGAGTCCTCCGTGCGCGCGCCGGGTGGCTACGACGAGGTCCCGTGCATCCGCATCGCTCGGCTCGCGGTGGACGAGCGGGTGCGAGGCGTCGGCCTCGGGAGTGAACTCGTGCGCGCCGCGCTCACCATCGCGCTCGGCGAGTCGGAGCGCGTGGGATGCGCGGGCGTGATCGTGGATGCGCTGCCCGAGGCGGTGGGCTTCTACGAGCGCTTTGGGTTCACGCCGATGGGTGTACAGGCTGGCGCAGGGGCCGTGCGACCTCGACCGACGCTGATGTGGCTTGGGATCGGGACGGTTCGGCAGGCGGCTGCGTAGCCGCTCGGAATCCCCACAACACCTCCACACGCCAGAGGCGCCCCATGGCACGCGCATTGCGCTATGGGGGGCATGAGTCTGGTAACGATTCCGCGAGCGCGATGTGCGCCCGCGGACGTGAAGGAGTGAGTGACGATGATGTGGTTCTTCTGGTTCCCGCTGCTGTTTGTGCCGCTGGGGCTCCTGATGCTGTGGCGACACGGCACGGGTGCCGGGTGCTGCGGCGTGCATGCCGAGTACCGGCAGCCAACCAACGCCGGCCGAGCAGACCCGGTGGAGATCGTGCGTCAGCGGCTGGCCCGCGGCGAGATCACGCCCGAGCAGTACGAGGAGATCCGCCGCACGCTCGGGTAGGGCGCTGACGGATACGCAGTAAGAGAGGGCCCCGGCCGAGTTCGGCGGGGGCCCTTGCGCGCAGGCAGCAGGCGGGGGCCTGCTACGCCGCGTGTGCTGCGATCACCCTGCCGACATCCGCGGGCGATGCGCCGAGCGCGAGAAGCGCCTTCACGAGCAGGTCGAGGGAGACCGTCGCATCGGCTGCCTCCATCTTGGCCACACGCGATTGGCTCGAGCCGAGCCGCTGAGCTGTCTCCACCTGCGTGAGTCCTCGTTGTGCGCGGAGCTCCCGAGCGAAGCGGGCGAGCGAGACTTTCATGTTCACGAACGCCGCTTCTTCAGGCGTGAGTTGCAGGAATTCAGCGGCATCGCGAGCGTGCCAGCCTGCTGACTCGAGATTCGATCGCTTCCTGGGATCCACCGGTCAGCCCTCTTCGTGTGTCAGTCGGGCGCAGGCGCGGAGGCGTTTCCTGCAGCTACGGAGTCGCCTCGAGGATATGTCAGAAAGGACATAGCTGCAACCCGCTGTCACACCCCTGCGCTACGCTTGCTCCAGCACCTCGCCCGGCCGCAAAGAGTACCCCACAGGAGGCGCCCGATGCCCATCGTGCCCGCGAAGATCGTCTACCCGTCCGCCGCGCACTCGCCCGTGATCGCGCACGTCCCCCATGCGGCCACCGCCATACCCGATGGCGTGCGCCCGAGCTTCCTGGTTGATGACGCCACACTCCAGCACGAGATCGCCCGCCTCACCGACTGGCGCGTGGACCACCTCTTCTCCTGGGTGCTCGAGTTCGGCGGCGTGCTCTTCGTTGGTACGCACTCGCGTCTGGTCTTCGATCCCGAGCGCTTCGCCGACGACGACCCCACCGAGGCGGTGGGCCAGGGCGTGGTCTACACGCACACGACCACCGGGGAACCGCTCGCCCACATCACGCCCGAGGAGCGCGGGCTTCGCATCCGCGAGCTCTACGAGCCCTACCACGACGCGCTCACCGGGGTGGTGGCCGGGGCGCTTGAGCGCTACAACATGGCGCTCATCTTGGACTGCCACTCGTACCCCACCGAGCCCGTGCCCACGGAGACGCAGCCCACCGGGGTGCGTCCGGACATCTGCATCGGCACGGACGACTTCCACACGCCACCGGTGCTCGCCGACTCGCTCGAGTGCGCGCTCACGCGCGAGGGATTCACAGTGCAGCGCAACAGCCCGTTTGCCGGCACACTCACGCCGCTTCAGTACCTGGGCAAGGATCCGCGCGTGATGTCGGTGATGATCGAGGTGCGGCGCGACCTCTACTGCGATGAGGCCACCGGCGAGCCGAACGAGCACTGGGACCTTACCCGGGCGCTGCTGCGGCACTGCGTGGGCTGGGCGGTGAAGGAGATGATCGCGGAGCGGGAGCGGGGTGGCCTACCCGAGCAGCTCGCCGAGGAAGTCGCGCCGCAGGTGCAGGATGCGAAGCACGGTGACGGCTTCGACGGAGACGCGGTAGAAGATCGCATACGGCTCCACCACCACGAATCGGATGCCGGGCCGCAGTAGTTCGTACTCCTCGGGAGAGAGCGGCGCGCCCATGTCGGGCACCTCGCCGAGCATGCGCACCGCCGCCTCGATCCGGGCCAGTGAATCGAATGCTGCTCGCCGGTTGCGCTCCGCAACGTAGGCGAACGCCTCATCGAGGTCGTCGGCCGCTGTGGGGGTGAGCACGACCCGCATCCTACTCGCGGGTGTCATCGACCCTCGTCCGAATCCGGTCGAAGACGGACGTGGCGTCGAGAAGCGAAGCGGGGTCTTCCGCCTGGCGGTCCGCCGCAAGAAGCCGCGCCTGCAGCCTCACCCGGGCCTCGGCGCGCCGGTACGCCTCGTAGCTCATCACCACGAGGTCCGCCTCGCCGTTGCGGGTCAGCACGACCGGCTCGTCGATCGAGTGGCACAACTCCGCCAGCCCGGTGTAGTCCTGACGGATCGCGGTGGACGGCTTGATGAGCACCAGGGGCCTCCCTGCACGGGTTGCATGGGGTATATCACTTAGATGTCCGAATTCTAACACCTCCGGGGATCGGGGTGGGATGAGCCGAGTCTCCCACGCCACCCTTACCGGAATGTCACCGGATTCTGAACCATCGCCCCGACCCACCCCGACCGCCCGTCCTTCGCGCGAACGCGTGCGCCGCGGGTATCGTCATACCGGCGGCTGGTTCTGCGAAGACGTGGAGGACGACATGAAGCACATCGGGTGGATCATCGCGTTGACCGCACTCGGTCTGGCGCTCGCAGCGTGCGCGCCCAGCGTGCCTTCTGCCGAGCCCGACATCCGGGGTGTGGTGACCGACGTATCGGGTGCGGGTGGCGAGTCTGTGTCGATGCGCGTGGTATGGACGCACGATGCGGCTGTGGGCGCTCAGGCGGCGTACGACGCCGCCCAGGTGACCGCGAACGCAGACACCGAGTGGTTCTCCCGAGCGGCCGACGGCTCCACCGCCGCCGCTGAGGCCTCGGAGGTCGCGGTGGGCACGGTGGTGGAGGCGTGGTTCGAGGGGCCGGTGGCCGAGTCGTACCCGGTGCAGGCCACGGCGAAGACCATCGTGATCGTCGGCACGTACGACGGGGAGCTGCCCGAGCCACCGGGGCTGGCGCCGTAAGGGGCTCGGCCGCCTCCGGGCACTCCATCATGTCAGCCACACCCGACCCGCCGTCACACCCCCGCGCTACACTCGCGTCAGGCATCCCGAGGGGGGCGGGCCCGTGGCGGATCAGCGCGTCTACACCGTCTACGTGATCGAACTCGACGACGAGGTGTACAGCAACGCCAGGTTCCGCGCGGCCAACCCGGACTGGAGCCCCGCCAAGCCGTGCGTGTACGTGGGTTCCACGGCGCTCACGCCGGAGGAGCGGTTCCAGCAGCACCTGTCGGGCCACAAGTCGAACGCGCATGCGCGCCAGTACGCCGTGCGGCTCATGCCCCGGCTCTATCGCAGCTGGCAGGACTACCCCACGCGCGCCGAGGCCGAGCGCGCCGAGGAGCGGCGGGCGCTGAGCCTCCGCAAGCGCGGCTACGCCGTGTGGTACGGGGTGTAGGAGAGGCGAGGTCGGTTGGCCTGCTCAGGCGGTGGCTGCAAGCAGCGGCTCCACCTCCAGGAGCGGGCAAGTGAACGAGATGTCCTCTTGCGTGGGTGCTGATCTCGGGAGTAGTCTAATACCAACAATATTGGTCTTGAGACTAATGGAGTTGGTATGTCGGACATTGTAGGCATCTTCGCCACCCCCACGCTCGCAGCGTTGCTTGCCGTGTTTGCGCGCGAGCCCGAGCGGACGTACATCCAGAAGGAGCTTGTCCACGAGACCGGAGGATCCCTCTATCTCGTCCAGCGAGAACTCAAGCGGCTCGAAGATGCAGGTCTCGTTGCGCGTGAAACGCGCGGCCGCCAAGTGGAGTACACCGCCAACGTGCAGCACCCGGCCTTCGCCGGGCTGCGCGAGGTGCTGCTCGCCACGGTCGCACTCGGTGACCGGCTGAGGGCGGCGTTTCAGGATCTACCCGGAGTCCGTCTCGCGTTCGTCTTCGGGTCAGTTGCGGCCGGTGACGAGACGCCCGACAGTGACCTGGACGTGTTCGTGGTGGGGGACCTGAGCCTGCGGGATGTCTCTACGCGACTGGTACCGGTGCTGCGCGACATTGGCCGGGAGCCGAACATCATCACGATGAGCGAGTTGGAGTTCCGCGAGCGTGCGGTGAGCGGAGACCATTTCGTCGCCACCGTGGTAGCCGGCCCCAAGATGTGGGTTGTAGGTGATGATGATGAGCTTGCAGCGGTTGTCGGCTAAGGGGCGGCTGCGTCGTCTGCCTCCCGCAGCGAGCGAGATCTCCGACTTGCTGCGAGTGGTCGAGAGGGATCTTGACGACGCAGGCATCGAGGAGCTTTCGGCGGACCGTCGCTTCGCGACTGCATACAATGCTGCCCTGCAATTGGCCACCGTCGTTCTTCGCGCCGAGGGGTACCCTACCCAGGGCGTGGCCCACCACCACACCACGATCGAGGCACTACCGCTGATACTCGGGGCTGAGCACGCGGCAACCGCTGACTATCTCGATGCATGCCGGTCGAGGCGGAATACGGTCGACTATGACGGGATCGGCATCGCGACTGAGAGCGACGTGGCAGAACTCCTGCGAGAAGCCGAGGCGCTGCGGGAGGTCGTGCTCGCGTGGCTCAAGGAGGCGCATCCGGAGCTCGCGTGATCTAGCCCACCGGTGTGCTCGCGGTGCCGTTCGGTCTTGAGGCGGATCCGCCCGGGAGCCACGCCGGGGACTTCCACACTGCGGCCGGACGTACTGCGCCGAGCGTGTGGCGGGGGTGGGCGCGTCAGTGCGGTGCTGTATGGTGTTATGTGGACTGACTATGTGGTCCTTGAGGTGCGGAGGCGGCATGGGAATCCACGGCCGCCGCGACATGATGGGGGTCTGAATTGGCGCGAACTCGAAGCGGGCTCGGCTGGCCAGCATTAGTTGTGGCGTGGTTGTTGATACTCGCTTCCATCGTCGGGGTGTTCTTCCTGGGCCGGTCCTCGCAAGCGGACCCCGGATCTTCAAGCCCGACGATCACCGAGATTCAAGAACTCGGGGAGCTTGTGGTGCTTCGGGTGTCTGTTGCCGATGTCATGGAGGACGCAGGCTATGAGTACAAGGGCGTCTGGATAGTCAGAGGTGACGCGCAGGTAGCTGTCGACATGCAAGAGGCGCGGCTTCAGTCGGTCTTACCGAGGAGTCGGCTGGTCTGATCAAGCAATACGGCCTCATGACGAGCAAGGA
>WOYI010656096.1_pt1 | contig 12291 bp, 11 predicted proteins | sample 6423411 | NCBI WGS metagenome assembly WOYI01 (sample SAMN13441803, study PRJNA592873) | oil field metagenome | biome: oil field; feature: oil-well bore; material: oil-contaminated soil; isolation source: oil-contaminated soil from oil-well borehole | place: Germany: Wietze | collected 2016-10-18 ... | reverse complement strand
TATGATAAGTATCATTATCGCAAGCAATAATCACTCTATGACGGGAGCAGGGGGTGGATAAATCAGGTTATAGTAGCAAAAGACGTAGATCTCAGCTCTGCGTCCACCACCATCCATATAAAATTGCTAACAATCTTTTCAAGTTCATTCAAACCCACAGGCTTCGCATGATTGGATTGTTCTGGCAGCTCCAAGATATTGTATATTGTGAATCGAAATCTATTTTTTTGTTGGTGTGCAAGAAGTTGTGACCGGATATCTCTAAAGGCTACCTGTTTAGCTTCAACGCAGACACAATAACTCTTCTGCGCAAAATCCTATTCTGTGACTATACGATCGCCCGATCGTTTAAAGCGCATTCCCATATTTGGCATTTTCTTTACTGCCGTGAAATCATTAAGCAAAATACCAATGTTGTATATGTAGAAGGTATGTATAGGGTACGGCTTGGATTTAAAGCTAGCGATAAGCCGATGTGATAATTTATAATAAGTTCGTGGATCCGAGCGTGAATATTCAGGAAATCATTCAGAAGTACCTTAACTCGGTAAAACTTTCGCGCAGCATGAACACTGCCCGCACTTACTCAAATGCCATGCGTACTTTTTCGGAAGTCCTGAATGCGCATGATTTGAACCCGGAAACCACCTCTTTGACCGAATTGAAAGAAGAGACCATTATTTGGATGGCAGACGAGCTCAAAGGGCTTTCTCCTGCGACCGAACAATGCTACCTGACCGCGACGGTAGGTCTGTTTGAGCATATTGCTGGTGAAAACCTGGCACCGATCAACCTGCCGCGCATCCGGCTGTTGATAAAGCAGCGTGCCAGGCGGCCAGGCATCCGTTTACCTCAATTTCCAAAGTCAGATATCGAATCGGTTCTGCAATATGCTGAAACACTCAACCTTAAACCCTATGAGAATGAGACTGCTCATCTAATCAACCTGCGAGATCGAGCCCTTTTGTTGACCCTGGCGGATACCGGTTTGCGCATCCACGAAGCCTGTAAAATGCGGCGGGGTGATATAGATTGGCACGAATCACGCGCGATTGTAGTCGGCAAAGGCAATAAAGAAGCTGTGGTCCGATTTTCCAAACGTGCCATCGCAGCTGTTAAGGATTACCTGGCCTTGCGGGCTTCCAGAGATGGCACCGGCGGCAAGGCGCTTAGTGCTCTTCCGATTTTTGCCCGGCATGACAAAGCTGCCGGTAACAAGATTAAGTCCATCTCGACTACAACCGGCAGGGAAATCGTAGCGGGACGTGTACGCGAGTCCTGCGGTGAGGAAGCTGTTGGCAGTATTACCCCCCACAGTTTCCGTCATTACTTTGTGACCACGGTATTACTGAGTTCGGGCAACCTGAAGTTGGCCCAGGAATTGGCAAGGCACACCAATATTACTGTGACGCAGCGCTATTCCCATTTATCAGATGACGAATTGGACAAAAAGTACCAAGAAATCTTCGGATAAGAAACCCTGGTGGTATTATTTGGCAGAATCCTAAAAGTTCTAAGGAGTTTATGCCTGATAATCGTATCAAATCTCACCCGATTTTGACGGACAAATCCACACCAAACATCCCCTTTTATTGGGAAAAACAGAAACTCTTTGCCAAACCCGGAGAGATGATTTCTTCGGCGTTATTCGCTAATGGAATCCACATTTTTGGCCATCATCCCAAAGATAATTCTCCCCAGGGTATCTATTGCGCTAATGGTCAGTGTTCCCAATGTCTGGTTTTAGCCAACGGAATACCGGTCAAAGCCTGCATGACAGCTGTTGAGGAAGAGATGCAAGTAAACCCAATCGAGGGCTTATACGCATTGCCGGAGGTAGGTTCATATCGTTCTTCAAAAAATGCAGATTTGAGCTATGAGGAACCGGATGTACTCATTTTGGGCGGTGGACCAGCCGGGCTTTCTGCTGCTATTGAGCTAGGTAAATTGGGAGTCAGCATCATCCTGGTGGACGATAAGGACCGCCTGGGCGGCAAATTAGTTCTGCAAACACACCGCTTTTTTGGTTCCAGCGAAGCAGTTTATGCCGGTACCCGCGGAATAGACATTGCCAAAAAGCTGGAAGATGAAACCCGCGCACAGCTCAGCGTTGAAGTCTGGCTGCGCTCAACAGCTCTGGCAGTTTTTGAAGATAAATCGGTGGGTATCTTGCGCGACAATAAGACCTATCGTCTCGTCAAGCCGAAAGTTCTACTCGTCGCCACTGGTGCGCGCGAAAAATCCCTGGCATTTGTTGGGAACACCCTGCCTGGAGTTTATGGCGCGGGCGCTTTCCAAACCCTGGTAAACCGCGATCTGGTAAAACCCTGCAAGAATCTATTCATTGTAGGCGGCGGTAATGTGGGCCTCATTGCCGGGTACCATGCCATTCAAGCTGGCATTCATGTGGCTGGTCTGGTTGAAGCCGCCCCCCAGTGCGGCGGCTACAAAGTACACCTGGATAAGTTGAAGCGTTCTGGCGTTCCTATTTTCACCTCAACGACCGTGGTGAAAGCCATAGGTAAAGATGCGGTTGAAAAAGTTGTCATCGCCAGCGTGGATGATCACTTCCAGCCCATTCCTGGCACAGAACAAAAAATTGCTTGTGATACTGTACTGATAGCTGTTGGATTGGACCCCGTCAATGAATTTCTGAACAAAGCCAGGCAAGTTGGCATGCAGGTTTATTCGGCGGGTGATGCGAGGGAAATTGCTGAAGCTTCAGCAGCCATATTCTCAGGCAAAATCGTTGGCAACCAGATTGCGATGCTACTTGGGAAGCGTCAGGAGGCCATCCCCCTTGAATGGGCTGAATTTGAAGCCATCCTGAAATCGAAACCTGGAAATATGCGTTCCGCGCCAAGTTACCAGAAACTTGAAGGCGTTTATCCAGTCATGCATTGCGAGCAGGAAATTCCATGCGATCCATGCTCTACAGTCTGCCCCAAGCATTTGATTACGATCAGCAAAACCGATATTCGCAATATACCCAAATTTCCGTATGATGAAGAAACCGATTGCATCGCCTGCGCAAGGTGTGTTTCAGTTTGTCCCGGGCTGGCAGTAACTTTGGTTGACTTCCGCAAGAGCAAGGAACATGCCCTGGTAACCCTCCCCTACGAGCAAGATGCTGAACAGGTACGACCGGGCACGCTGGTGACGGTCACCGACATCGACGGCGAGGTCTTAGGGCAACTGAAAGTAATAGCTACGCGCAAATTACCCAATTATAGCGGTACCACTCTCCTAATTTTGGAAGCACCAAAAGAGATGGCGACCAAAATTAGCGGGGTAAAGATTATCACATCGGACCGTCCCGAGGCTTTTGATGAAAGTGTGGACTTCAAGAAGCTGGCTGACGAAGCCATAATTTGCCGCTGCGAGCGGGTGACAGCCGGTGAAATCCGGGGGCTGATTCGTTCTGGCGTTCGCGATGTTAATCAAATTAAAGCTAATTTAAGAGCGAGCATGGGTGCCTGCGGAGGCAAAACTTGCCTGACAATGATCAAAAGACTATTCCAATCCGAAGGCATTCCCCTTGACGAAGTGACGGATTCCACCGTTCGGGCTGTTTTTGTTGAGGTTCCAATTGGCGTTCTTGCAGGCCTTGAAGAATACAGTTTCAAGCGCGCAGGAGGCAAATAATGGACCCAACTTACGATGTTGTCATTATCGGAAGCGGTTCGGTTGGCACACCCACCGCTATGTTTATGGCCCAGGCGGGATATAGGGTACTTGTACTTGACGCTCTGCGAAGCAATGGGCAGGGTTCGAATAAACACGCCATCGGAGGCGTTCGCGCGACCCACTCCGACCCAGCTAAAATCTACTTGTGCAGTGATTCGATCAAAATATTTTCCTCCTGGAAAGGGACATACGGCGATGACATTGAATGGCATTCAGGTGGCTATAGTTTTGTTGCTTATGACAAGCAGGTTGAGCATAGCCTCAAAGATCTCTTGGTCATCCAAAAAAAGGCCGGCCTAAATATTGATTGGAAAACCCCGGAAGAACTACAAAAAGTCGTTCATGGGATCAACATGCAAGGCTTATTGGGCGGAACACTTTCCCCTGAGGATGGCTATGCTTCACCTTTGAAGTCCAACTTTGCTTTCTACACCCAGGCAGCCAAGGCGGGCGCAGAGTTCCGTTTCAATGAAAAGGTAATTGCCATCCATATTGATAACCACAAAGTTCAGTCTGTGCAGACAGTTAAAGGTACTTACCACTGCAAGTGGTTGGTGAATGCAGCGGGTAGCTGGGCAGCCGACATATCGAAATTGGCAGGTATCACCGTTCCTGTCAGACCAGACTCACACGAAGCTCTGGTCACTGAACCGGTAGCCCACTTTATGGAGCCCATGATTGTGGATTTGAGAAGGCGGTCTGGTTCATCAAATTTCTATTTTTATCAGAATGGGGATGGGCACCTGATTGGCTGTCAGACTCCGGACCCTCAAATTTGGGGCGATTTCCAGGCAGAAACCAGCGAATTTCTACCTCAAATTTGCCGACGCCTGATTGAAGTAATTCCCAGTCTGAAGAACTTACGGGTAAGACGCACCTGGCGGGGAACTTATCCAATGACACCAGATGGTTCCCCTATTCTCGGTGAGGTGGCGGATCTTGAGGGTTACATCCTGGCTGTGGGTACCTGTGGGCAAGGCTTTATGCTGGGTCCGGGTGTGGGACAGGTATTGAGCCATCTCATTCAAGGCAACTTGAGCACGGAAGAAAAAGCTTGTCTGCATGACCTTCGCCTTGACAGATCATTTGGGAACGAAGAAAAACTGAGATAACCAAATCCCAAATTTGGTTTAGAATTTGCGGTAGAGTATGAGTTTTGAAAGCTTTACCGCAAAAATACCTTCCAATTTTTCATCTGAAGATCGCGCCCACATAGCCGAAGCTTATCAGCTTGCCGAGGCTGCTTTCACTGGTCAGGACCGGGCTAATGGCGATCCTTATATCACTCATTGTGAAGGAGTAGCTGAAATTCTTCTGGACCTGGACACATCACCCAGCATGGTCATTGCTGGTTTGTTGCACGATGCCACCTTGGATACAGACCTGACCCTTGAAGAAATTCAGACCAAATTTGGAGCAACTATAGCCGGGTTGGTAAGTGGTTGTGCCAAGATTACTGCTCTTCAGCAACTTTCACGTGGTGACCAACATCCCGACGAACGCACACCCTTGCCCCCCACCACTCCAATTGAGACTGACAGCCGCAAAAACGAATTAGTGGCTGAGACGATGCGTAAAATGTTGCTGGCCATTGGTGATGACGTCCGCGTCATCGTCATCAAGTTAGCTGACCGTCTACATAACTTACGCACGCTCTCTGCCATGCCGCCAGACAGGCAAGTGCTAATTGCCCAGGATTCACTGGACATTTTCTCCCCACTGGCAAATCGCCTGGGAATCTGGCAAATAAAATGGGAGTTAGAAGATTTGAGCTTTTTCTATACCAACCCCCAAAAATACCAGGAAATTTCGGACCAAATTGCCCTCAAGCGTGATAAACGCACAGAGGAAATAAACGAAATCATTAACTCCCTTGGTGAACGGCTTAAGGAAGCGGGCGTCAGCGCAAAGATTACCGGCCGACCAAAACATATCTACTCCATCTACCGCAAGATGATCCGTAAAGGACAGAATTTCGAAGCCATCAGGGATTTACGCGCGGTCAGGGTGATTGTAGATTCTGTGGAATCCTGCTACAAGGTGCTGGGGCTGGTCCATATGCATTATCAGCCATTGCCAGGTGAATTTGATGATTACATCGCTGCCCGCAAGCCAAATAACTACCAAAGCCTGCACACAGCTGTCATTTATACCGATGGTAAACCCCTTGAAATCCAGATCCGCACGCCAGAAATGCATCAAAATGCGGAGTATGGTATTGCTGCTCACTGGCGTTATAAGGAAAACAGTGACTTAATATCCAACCAGTACCAGCAAAAGGTTACTTCACTTCGAAACCTTCTGGCACTGGGTAAGGATTCAGAAGACAGTCAGGACGTGCTGGACGCGATCAGCTCGGATTTCTTTAAAGATGAAGTCTATGTGGTAACGCCAAAAGGGAGTGTGGTTTCATTACCCGCAGGATCCACCCCCATTGATTTTGCTTACGCTGTGCATACCGACATCGGGCATCGCTGCCGAGGGGCAAAAGTAAATGGCAAATTAGTAACGCTTGATTACCAGTTGGCGACCGGCGATCAGGTTGAGATCCTGACTGTGAAAAAGGGCGGACCCAGCCGGGATTGGCTGAACCCCAATCTGGGCCTGGTAAAATCCAACCGCTCAAGAACCAAGATTCGACAGTGGTTCAAACAACAGGATCGTGAAGAAAACTTGCTACATGGCAAGGAAACAATTGAGCGCGAATTCAAACGTTTGGGAGTTTCACAACCCGATTTAGCACGTTACGGGGCTAATTTTGGTTTCAAGACCTTGGATGACCTTTACATTGCCGTAGGCAGTGGAGATTTTGGGCTTGGCAGGCTCATCAAGCTTTATTCGGACGAGCAGAAAGAAAGTCTGGCGCAAGAACTGCAGATTAAGCCCTCATCTTATAACAAACAGGCCGCCGACAGTGGTTTTACTGTAACGGGCATGAAAGGTCTTGCCACTGCAACTGCACGTTGCTGTCATCCTGCCCCAGGAGATGATATTATCGGATACATCACAAGGGGACGCGGAGTAACCATCCACCGCTCAGATTGTCCAAACATCTTGAGAGTGAAAGATAAGGAACGCTTGCTCAAAGTTGATTGGGGCCAAGCTCAGAAGACCTTCCCTGTTGAAGTGCAGATCGAGGCCTTCAATCACTCAGGTTTAATGACTGAAATTTCCACAGTACTTGGTAGCGAGCCGGTACGATTAGTGGATCTTAGTATGGTTAACCGAAATGAACTCGTTCGTGTGAAATTAGTGGTAGAACTAGCTGGATTAGATCAGCTCAGTCGCTTGCTTGCGCGGCTTGAAAATATACCAAATGTAATCGAAGCCTCAAGAGTTAAACCAGGCTAAAAATGTGTATTGTCTTTACGGTTTCTTGGGTATACGGTAAAATGCCTGCGAAACCCCTACCAGAGAGGTAAATTTAGGAAAATGCCAAAAATTAGATGCCACTATCTCGATTGCACCTATCTTGACGATCGCTATTGCTGCGCAGCTGCCATTGAATTGAACCCCGATTCAGGCTGTCAAACATACGCCCCAGATGAAGAAGCCGAAGCGCCTGCCTGGGATGAAGATGTTGACGATGAATGGGATAGTGAAAACAGTGAAGAGGAACCGGATGATCTCTGGGCTAGCGATGACGATGACACCGACGATGAAGACGAGGACGAAGCTGATCCTTATTAACCCTTAAAGCCGTGATTGGCAATAGGAGAGGAGTGCACGATGGAAGAAAACACCCTGGGGAAGACTACCATAGCCCCAAATGTACTTACGACAATTGTTCGGCTGACGACTTTGGGCACACCAGGTGTAACCAGGCTGGCAAGCACCTCAAGTGGGATGGCGCATACAGAACATCAGCCTGAGGGCGTCAAACTTTTTTATCATGGGAATGAAATCTCCGTTGATGTATACGTCGTTATTACAGCCTCTGAAAATGTCCGCTTGGTCGCTGAAGAAGTGCAAAAACGGGTTATCCGGGCAATATCTGAGATGGTCGGTATGCAGGTGGTCCAGGTGAATGTACACGTATCTGACGTGGACATAGAGAGCTGAAATGGTCGCAAAAAAAACAAAATCGCGCATGGCCGCGTTACAGGCTTTGTACGAATTAGATCTCGCAGATCACGCTTTGGGTTCCGCGCTCGAAGCCCGAGCTGAAGATCTTGAACTCGATGAAGCCCAATACGACTTTGCGCTGAAACTCACCCAAGGCGTCCACAAGACAACGGTGCAATTGGATGAGCTTATTAGCAAGCATGCCCCCGAGTGGCCATTGGACCAGGTGGCGGTTATTGACCGCAACATCCTTAGGTTGGCCTTATGGGAAATTGCTTTTTACCGTGAGACGCCCCTACGGGTTGTCATCAATGAAGCAGTAGAGCTTGCAAAGGTCTATGGCACCGACAGCTCCCCCCGCTTTATTAATGGCGTTTTGGGCAGCCTTGTTGAAAGCCTTGAGAAGATCAAGCAGTCAATTCTCAGATAAAACAGGGATTGTATTCCAGATATGGGTCTTCAAACTATTTTTTAGACACTGAAGGCATATTTTGTGTTGCATGTGAAATGCTAAGATGTGAAATGAAAGTCATTTCTTAAATAAATTACAAAAGGAGAGCTATGCCCGACACTCAAGATTACCCTCACCAGACGATCTCGCGCTCATTAATAGAATTAGGATTTGCCCCGGAAATTGAATTTGAATATAACCTTCCGGCAGCAAGCTTGGTCGAGAAGGCGATAATTCAAAAGGAGGGTGAACTTTCAAGCCAAGGCGCTTTCATTGTCGACACAACGCCCTACACAGGGCGTTCCCCCAAAGATAAATACATTGTTGAGGATGACGACCCGGATCTCTGGTTGGCTTCTGGTACTGAATGGATGTCCAGGGAAAAATTTGAAGCTTTGAAAGTAAAGATGCTTTCTCACTTAAGCAAACAGCATCTCTTCGTCCGCGATGTTAAAGCCGGCGCGGACCCGGATAATCTGGCCAAAGTGCGCATTATCACCAATCTAGCCTGGCACAATTTGGCGGCGTCCAACCTGTTTATCAAGAACGAAGGTGAGCAGTGGGATTCTCTTGATTTTCAAGTTATTGTTGATAGTAATTTTGAAGCTGATCCCGTCCTTGATGGCACCAGGTCCCCTGCTTTTATTATTCTCGATTTCAAATCCAAGCTTGTCTTGATTGCTAAGACTCGTTATTCCGGAGAAATCAAAAAATCTGTCTTCACCTTCATGAATTACCGCCTGCCGAAAAATGGCGTCCTACCCTTGCACTGTTCAGCCAACATCGGAAAGGCTGAGGATGTGGCCCTTTTCTTTGGGTTGAGTGGGACCGGTAAGACTACGCTTTCTTCAGATCCTGAAAGGGCCCTGATCGGCGATGATGAGCACGGTTGGAGCGATAAAGGCGTCTTCAATTTTGAAGGCGGTTGTTTTGCAAAGACGATTCGGCTAAACCCGAAGTATGAACCGCTCGTATGGTCCGCCATCAATCGTTTTGGGTGCCTGATCGAAAATGTGCCCATGGACGCTGAACGCGTTCCTGATTTTAATAGTGATGTGAAAACAGAAAACACGCGCGCGGCTTATCCGTTAAGTTTCATCCCCAATTTTGTGCCATCCGGGCAAGGTGGGCATCCAAAGCACATCTTCTTTCTGACTGCGGATGCTTTTGGGGTTTTACCCCCCCTCTCAAAATTGAGTACAGATCAAGCGTTGTATTACTTCCTAAGCGGTTATACCAGCAAGCTGGCCGGTACAGAGCGCGGCCTGGGGGATAAACCCGAAACCACTTTTTCGACCTGTTTTGGTGCTCCATTCCTGCCGCTTAGGCCGGCGATTTACGCAGAACTGCTGGCTCAGCAGCTCGAAAGATATGGAACCCATGTGTGGCTGCTGAATACCGGCTGGTCTGGTGGTGCTTACGGCGTGGGTGAACGAATGGCTTTGCCGTTGACCCGCCGCATGATTTCAGCGGTTCTGGGAGATGAACTTGAAGGCACAACAACCCACCTGCACCCAATTTTCCGACTGGAAATACCGGATACAATCGAAGGTGTACCGACTGAGGTTTTGGATCCGGAAAAGACCTGGTCTGACCAGGATGCGTATGAAAGGGATGCCCGCATGTTGGCAGCCAAATTCGTAGATAATTTCAAGAAATATGAGAAATCAGTCGCTAAATCTGTGGCGCTAAGCGGTCCAGTTCTTGATTAGCGGAGGTTAAATGGAAAAATTTGTGATTCAAGGCGGCATTCCCTTGCGGGGGGAGGTTCGCCCGTCAGGAAACAAAAATGCCGCCCTGCCAATGATGGCTGCGTGTCTTCTTACCGATGAACCAATTGTTCTGCACAACATGCCCGAGATCACGGATACCCAGAACATGCAGAATCTGCTGCAGAGTTTGGGGGTAGTGGTGGAAAAACTTGGCGAAAGTTCAAGTTACCGCTTTACTGCCAGTGCCATAAAAGCTTCAGACCTGGATCCAGATGTTTGCCAGATGATTCGGGCTTCCATCCTATTAGCTGGGCCGATGATCGCCCGTGAAGGTAAACTAAATCTACCCCCACCTGGAGGAGATGTTATCGGCAGGCGGCGGTTGGACACACACATCCTGGCCTTACGCAAAATGGGGACAAATCTGGTTTTCGAAAATAATCTGTTCAAGTTCAATGCCCCTGATCTCTGCGGGGCTGATATCTTATTAGATGAAGCCAGTGTTACAGCTACTGAGAACACGGTCATGGCAGCCACAAAAGCCAAAGGTCAAACCATCATTCGCAATGCTGCTTCTGAACCGCACATCCAAGAACTTTGCCATATGCTCAATGCCATGGGGGCAGATATCCAGAACATCGGCTCAAATACATTGATTATCAATGGTGTTGAGAAACTGCATGGTACGGAGTTTACAATCGGCCCGGATTACTTAGAAGTGATCAGTTTTGTGGGCGCGGTCGCGGTTACCAGGGGATCGATCCGCATACGGGATGCAGGTGTTGAACACCTGGGCATGATTCAGCTGATTTTTCACCGCTTGGGGGTGGATTTCGAAATTGACGGCAAGGATCTGGTAGTATCGGAAAACCAGCGCATGTGTATTGAACCGGATTTGGGCAATGCCATCCCGGAAATCAGTGTGATGCCCTGGCCAGCCTTCCCGACCGACTTGATGAGCATTGCCATCGTTGTGGCTACGCAATCAAAAGGGTCGGTACTTTTTCACGATTGGATGTATCCGAGCCGCATGTTCTTCATCGACAAGTTGGTATCCATGGGGGCTCAAATCGTATTGTGTGATCCGCATCGCTGCATCGTCAATGGACCCACCCCACTCAGCGGCGAAAAATTGGACAGCCCGGATATTCGGGCAGGAATAGCTTTGGTTTTGGCTGCCTTATCGGCGAATGGACCTTCTACTATACGCAATATTGCTCAAATTGACCGGGGTTACGAGCGAATTGACCAAAAATTGCGGGACCTCGGCGCGGATATAAAGCGCGTAAAAAGTTAATTTAGTAATTCCTGTTGATTTACATGTTTTTACAAAAATAAAGGTCCCGAAAAGGGGCCTTTTATCTAGCTTGATAATGCGCTGAGATTGATCCGATTATGCTTTTTTGGCAACCGCTTCAACAGCAGATAAAAAAGTGTCGATGGTATCCCGCAGCATCGGTTCGGGAAGAGCACCGGTTTGACGATGGACGATTTTGCCGCCGCTCATCATCAACATGGTAGGAATACCCTGAATGCCGTATTGTTGCGCCCATTCAGAATTTTCATCAGTGTTGACTTTGCAGACGATCAATTTACCTGAGTAATCCTTAGCGATTTTGTCGAGGATTGGGCTAACCATGCGGCATGGTCCGCACCAGGGAGCCCAAAAATCGACCACCACAGGTAATGGATTTTCAAGGATGGTCTTCTTAAATGCTGCGTCGGTGACGTGGATAGGTTCTTGAATCATTATTAGTTCACTCCTTCAGAATATTAGCCATTAGTATACAGTGTGCCTTCTAAGAAAACAATTAAAATATAACGTTCTCCTTAAAAAGCAACGCCAAGTTTAAGCAATAAAGGCATTCCAAGCACAATTAATCCAATTGCGGCAGCAACAATAGCAGTGATAAGTACGGCCGCAGCGGCCAGATCCTTGGCGATCCGCGCTAATGGATGTTTATCCGGACTGGAAATGTTGACAATGGTTTCAGCGACTGTGTTCATCAACTCAGCCACCCAAACCAAACCAATGGCCATGATAATGGCGACCCATTCAATTTTTGAAATCTTAAGCCAGATCGAGACACTGACAACCAGCACGGTGGCAATAGCGTGCACCCAAATGTTAGGTTGTGTTCTAAAGGCATAGAGTAAACCTCGAAACGCCCAGGCAAACGATCTACGGCGGGTGCGCAAGAACTCAGTGCTCTTTTCAGTTTGTTCAACCAGCTTGTTCTTCAAAAATCATCCAGTCAAAAATCATTCAGTCTTGACAGTAGATCAAAATCATGCGATAAAATAGGCTCTACGCGGGTGTTGCCAAGTGGTAAGGCATTAGCTTCCCAAGCTAATATTCGTGGGTTCGAATCCCAT
>WOYI010369498.1_pt1 | contig 12291 bp, 10 predicted proteins | sample 6423411 | NCBI WGS metagenome assembly WOYI01 (sample SAMN13441803, study PRJNA592873) | oil field metagenome | biome: oil field; feature: oil-well bore; material: oil-contaminated soil; isolation source: oil-contaminated soil from oil-well borehole | place: Germany: Wietze | collected 2016-10-18 ... | reverse complement strand
GGCTCAGCCCGAACGGATGGGATGAGATATCTGAGACAAGTTGCTAATCAAGTAATTTGATAGCTACTCGCGCTTTATGGATAAGCGCTGGCAGCATAAATCATGCATAAACCGTGAATGAACTGTGCCGCACACGTTGCGGCAGAGTCCCATGCCCAAGCTCTTAGAATCTTCCCACCACCGGGGAGCTCCATGAAATACATCCTGTGGCTGCTCAAGGCAGCCATTTTTTTTACGCTGTTTGCGTTCGCACTGAACAACCAGCAAGACGCCACCGTGCATTTTTTCTTTGGCACGCAATGGCGGGCGCCTTTGGTGCTGGTCGTGCTGACCGCTTTTTCTGCCGGCCTGATGGTGGGCGTGCTGGGCATGGTGCCCCGCTGGTGGAAGCACCGCCGGGCGGCGCGCCGCGCCCATATGTCCGAGAAACTATCGCCCACGCCAGCAGCGCCCGCCCCTGCCGCCCCGTCGTCTCCAGTCGAAATACTGCCCGCTCATGGAATTTGACATCAGCTGGATCCTGCTGGGCTTGCCCCTGGCATTCGTGTTCGGCTGGCTGGCCTCCCGCTTTGACTTGCGCCAGCTGCGTGCGGAAAACCGGCGTGCCCCCAAGGCCTATTTCAAGGGGCTGAACTTTCTGCTCAACGAACAGCAGGACCAGGCCATCGACGCTTTCATCGAAGCGGTACAAAACGACCCGGACACCTCCGAACTGCACTTTGCCCTGGGCAACCTGTTTCGCCGGCGGGGCGAATACGACCGTGCGGTGCGGGTGCACGAACACCTGCTGTCACGCGGCGACCTCTCCCGCGCCGACCGGGAGCGCGCCCAGTACGCCCTGGCGCTCGACTATCTGAAAGCCGGCCTGCTCGACCGGGCCGAAGCGGCACTGAGCCGGCTGGAAGGCACACCGTTCGAGGGCCAGGCCCGGCTGGCCCTGCTGGCCATCTATGAGCGCTCCCGCGACTGGCCGCGCGCAGCAGACATTGCCCGCAAGATGCACGACGCGCGCCAGGGCGATTTCAGCACCCGGCAGGCGCATTACCTGTGCGAGCAGGCCCAAGCCTGCATTGCCAACAACGACTGCGCAGGCGCACTGGCCTTGCTGAACCAGGCCGTGGACACCGCGCCCGGCGCAGCGCGCGCCCGCATCGACCTCGCCCGGCTGCAGCTGTTGATGGGCGACAGTGGCGCGGCGCTGGGCACAGTGCAGGCGCTCAGCCGGCAGTCTCCCGCCGCGCTGCCATTGGCCACCCCATTGATGGTCGAAACGGCCATCGCAGCGGCCAAGGTGCCAGAAATGCAGGCATTGCTGCAGGCGCATTACGCTGAGGCGCCTTCGCTGGATGTTCTGGAAGGCATCGTGGCCTTGCAGTCCCGCGACACCACCACCTCGGCCACGGCGCGGCAATGGTATGTGCGGCATCTGGACAAAGAGCAATCCCTGGTGGCGGCAGCGAAGTGGCTGGCAGAAGAAAAGCTGGAACATGAAGAGTTCCATCCCCAGGTGCAGCGGGCGCTTGACCATGCCGCCAAGCCCCTCACACGTTACCGCTGCGCGGCCTGCGGCTTCGAGGCCCGCCAGCATTTTTGGCAATGCCCCGGCTGCCAGACCTGGGACAGCTACCCCGCGCGCCGGGTGGAAGAGCTCTGAGCAGGGCAGGCAGGCCACAGTGCATTGCTATGATGCCTTCGCGGCTGCATCGTGCCGCGTCATCCATCAGGAGTTTATCCATGCTGAAAAAAATGCTGACCCTTGTTGCCATGCTGTATGCCGCCGCCGCGTTTGCAGCGGTCGATGTGAACCAAGCCACGGTCGCTGAACTGGACGGCATCAAGGGCATCGGGCCAGGCCTATCCGGCAAAATCATCGAGGAGCGCAAGCAAGGCGCGTTCAAGGACTGGAACGATTTCATCCAGCGGGTGCGCGGCGTGGGCGAGGCCAATGCCGGCAAATTTTCCGCCGAAGGCATGACGGTGAATGGCCGCGGCTTCAAGGCATCCGCCGCCGCAGCCCCCACACAGGCCGCCCCCGGCGCTCCCAAAAAATAAGCATCCCACGCCCGCACAAAGCCCGCTGCGGCGGGTTTTCTTTGGGGACGGGCGCAGTGGGCAAAAGCCCGGGCAGGTACGGTCTTTTCCATGACGGGATCGGACCGGCCCATAAAATTGCTTGCGCATGCCCCTGATCACCCTCATTTTTCTCCCCTTCATCGGCAGCTTCCTTGCAGCGGTTCTGCCCACGAACGCCCGCAACACCGAGTCCACCGTAGCGGGGCTGATTGCGCTGCTGTGCACCGTGCAGACTGCGCTCTACTTTCCCCGGATTGCCGACGGCGGCGTGCTGCGCCAGGAGATCGAGTGGCTGCCTGCATTGGGGCTGAACCTGGTCATCCGCATGGATGGCTTTGCCTGGATGTTCTGCATGCTGGTGCTGGGCATCGGCGCATTGGTGGTGCTGTATGCGCGCTACTACATGTCGCCCGCCGACCCGGTGCCGCGCTTCTTCTCGTTTTTTCTGGCCTTCATGGGGGCGATGACCGGCGTGGTGCTGGCGGGCAACATCATCGAGCTGGCGTTCTTCTGGGAGCTGACCAGCCTGTTCTCGTTCCTGCTGATCGGCTACTGGCACCACCGGCGCGATGCACGGCGCGGCGCACGCATGGCGCTCACCGTGACCGGCACGGGCGGCCTGTGCCTGCTGGGCGGCATGCTGATCATCGGCCACATCGTGGGCAGCTACGACCTCGATCATGTGCTCGCAGCCGGCCAGCAGGTGCGCGACCACCCGCTGTACCTCACGGCCCTGGTCCTGCTGCTGCTGGGCGCCTTCACCAAGAGCGCGCAGTTTCCGTTTCACTTCTGGCTGCCCAATGCCATGGCCGCGCCCACGCCCGTTTCGGCCTATCTGCACTCGGCCACCATGGTCAAGGCAGGCGTGTTTCTGCTGGCCCGCATGTGGCCGGTGATGGGCGGCACCGAACCCTGGTTCTGGCTGGTGGGTGGTGCCGGGCTCGCCACGCTGCTGGTGGGCGGCTATGCCGCGATGTTCCAGAACGATCTCAAGGCCCTGCTCGCCTATTCGACCATTTCGCACCTGGGCCTCATCACCTTGCTGCTGGGCCTGAACAGCCCGCTCGCTGCCGTGGCGGCGGTCTTTCACACCATGAACCACGCTACCTTCAAGGCGTCGCTGTTCATGGCCGCCGGCATCGTGGACCATGAAAGCGGCACGCGCGACATCCGGCGCCTGTCGGGCCTGCGCTCGATGATGCCTGTCACCGCCACGCTGGCCATGGTGGCCAGCGCCGCGATGGCGGGCGTGCCGCTGCTCAATGGCTTCCTGTCCAAGGAGATGTTCTTCGCCGAGACGGTGTTCGTGGACTCCACGCCGCTGGTTGGCTTCGTGCTGCCCATTGCGGCCACCCTGGCGGGCATATTCAGCGTGGCGTATTCGCTGCGCTTCACGGTGGATGTGTTCTTTGGCCCGCCGGCCACCGACCTGCCCCACAGGCCGCACGAACCACCGCACTGGATGCGTGTGCCGGTCGAGTTGCTGGTGCTGGCCTGCCTCGTGGTCGGAATGCTGCCCGCCTGGTCCATCGGCCGCTACCTGGATGCAGCGGCAAGGCCCGTGGTGGGTGGAGAGCTTCCCGCCTTCAGCCTGGCGGTGTGGCATGGCTTCAACACCCCGTTCGTCATGAGCCTGCTGGCACTGGGGGGCGGAATCGCGCTGTACCTGGCGCTGCGGGCGCTGCGCGCCGCTGGTCGGGTGGATGCGCCGCCCCTCATGCACCGCATCCAGGGGCAGCGCCTGTTTGACGGTGCAATGACCTTGGTCACGCAGATGGGGCGCAACGGCCGGCGCCTGCTCTCCACCCAGCGCCTGCAATGGCAGATGCTGTGGCTGGTCTGCGCGGCGCTGGCCGCCGGCGCCATGCCGCTGTGGAGCCAGGGCATGCAACCGGGCCAGCGCAGCACGCTGGCGCTGTCGCCCGCGTTCGTGCTGCTCTGGGCCGTGGGCATGGTCTGTGCCGTGGCGGCCGCCTGGCAGGCCAAATACCACCGCCTGGCAGCGCTCACGCTGGCAGGCGGAGCAGGGCTTTGCACCTGCATCACCTTCCTGTGGTTTTCGGCCCCCGACCTGGCGCTGACACAGATCGTGGTCGAGATCGTGACCACGGTGCTCATCCTGCTGGGCCTGCGCTGGCTGCCCAAACGCGACGAAACCCTGCGCGTCGCCACCTCTGCCGAGCAGGCCGTCACCCGGTGGCGCCGCGTGCGCGACATGGCGCTGGCGCTGGCAGCCGGCGGCGGCATGGCCTGGCTGGCGTTGGCCATGATGAGCCGCCCATTTTCCGACAGCAGTTCAACGTTCTTCCTGGAAAACGCGCTCGGCCAGGGCGGCGGCACCAACGTGGTCAACGTGATGCTGGTGGATTTTCGCGGCTTTGACACCTTTGGCGAAATCGTCGTGCTGGGGGTGGTGGCCCTCACGGTGTATGCACTGCTGCGACGCTTTCGCCCCGCACGCGAAGCCATGGACCTGCCCGAACAGCAGCGCGACATGCCCGCCGACCTGCAGACCGACCTGCTCAATCCGCGCCACGCCACCGACACTGCCGTGGGCTACCTGATGGTGCCTGCCGTGCTGGTGCGCCTGCTGCTGCCCTTTGCCACCGTGGTGGCGTTCTACCTGTTCATGCGCGGGCATAACGAGCCCGGCGGCGGGTTTGTGGCGGGGCTGGTGATCTCGGTGGCGCTGCTGCTGCAATACATCATCTCGGGCACGCACTGGGTCGAGGCCCATATGCCGCTGCGCCCCCGGCGCTGGATCGGCACCGGCCTGCTGCTCGCCCTGGGCACGGGGCTCGGGGCGATCGTGGTGGGCTACCCGTTTCTCACCAGCCACACCTTCCACCTGAACCTGCCGCTGCTGGGCGGCATCCATGTTGCCAGTGCCATGTTCTTTGACGCCGGCGTGTTCACGCTGGTGGTGGGGTCCACCTTGCTGATCCTCACGGCCATTGCCCACCAATCGGTGCGCAGCCACCGTTACCACGCCCGCCTGGCCGAAGAAGCGGCCGAGCGCGATGCCGCCCGCAACCCCCCACAGGAGGCCACCCGCTGATGGAAATCGTTCTGGTCATCGCCATCGGCGTGCTGACGGGCTCGGGCGTCTGGCTGCTGCTGCGCCCGCGCACCTTCCAGGTCATCATGGGGCTGTCGCTGCTGTCGTATGCCGTCAACCTGTTCATCTTCAGCATGGGCCGCATGGGCCTGGCGATTGACAAGGAGCCGGTGCTGCGGCCCGGCCTGCCGCATGATCTGGCGCATTATGCCGACCCCATGCCGCAGGCGCTGGTGCTCACGGCCATCGTCATCGGCTTTGCCATGACGGCCCTGTTCCTGGTGGTGCTGCTGGCCTCGCGTGGCATGTCGGGCACCGACCATGTGGACGGCAGCAGCGCCCGCGACCTGCAGGAGATGCCATGAGCACCGCGCAGCGCACCGGGGCCGCCCCATGACCGAAGGCCTGACCGCACTGGTGGTGCAAGCAACCTCGGCACTGATGCCGCACCTGATGCTCGCCCCCATCGCCCTGCCCCTGCTCACGGCCGCACTCATGCTGCTGATGCGCGAGGAGCAGCAGCGCCTGAAGCTCACCCTCAGCGTGCTGTCCACCGCGCTCGGGCTGCTGGTGGCGCTGGCCCTGCTGCTGTGGTCGAACCAGCCCGGCGCCACCAGCAGCATGGGCGTGTACCTGGCGGCCAACTGGCAGGCGCCGTTCGGCATCGTGCTGGCCCTGGACCGCCTCTCGGCCATGATGCTGGTGCTGACCAGCCTGGTCGCGCTGGCCTCCAGCGTGTTTGCAGGGGCCCGCTGGCACAGCGCGGGGGTACATTTTCATCCGCTGTTCCAGTTTCAGCTCATGGGCCTGGCGGGCGCCTTTCTCACGGCCGACCTGTTCAACCTGTTCGTATTCTTCGAGATCATGCTGGCCGCGTCCTACGGCCTGCTGCTGCACGGCTCGGGCCGGTCGCGCGTGCAGGCCGGGCTGCATTACATCGCCATCAACCTGGCAGCGTCCTCGCTGTTCCTGGTGGGCGTGTCCATGCTGTATGGCATCACCGGCACGCTGAATATGGCCGATCTGGCGCAGACCATTTCGCTGGTGGCCACAGCCGACCGCGGCCTGCTGCACGCCGCCGCTGCCATTGTGGCCACGGCCTTTCTCATCAAGGCGGCGGTGTGGCCGCTCAACTTCTGGCTCGTGCCCGCCTACAGCGCCGCCACAGCGCCCGTGGGCGCGCTGTTTGCGCTGATGACCAAGGTGGGCATCTACACCATCCTGCGGCTGTGGACGCTGCTGTTCAGCAGCGAAGCCGGCGCCTCCGCCCTGTTCGGCAGCCTGTGGCTGATCGGCGGCGGGATGCTGACCATGGCCTTTGGCGCCGTGGGCATGCTGGGCTCGCAGCGCCTGACGCACCTGGCCGGATTTGCCGCCATCCTGTCGTCCGGCACCCTGCTGGCTGCTGCGGGCTTTGGCCAGAACCTGCTCACCGCCGGGCTGCTGTATTACCTGCCCAGCTCCACGCTGGCCGTCAGCGCCCTTTTTCTGATCGCTGACCTGATCGACCGCTGGCGCAACGACGGCGCCAGCTACGCCCCTTTCGCGCAGCGCGACAACGCCCCTTTCCTGAACGCCGAACTCGTTCCCACCGAAGGGCTGAACCTCGACGAGGACGAAGAAGTGCTGATTGGCCGTGTGATCCCCGCTGCCGCCGCCCTGCTGGGCCTGGCCTTTCTCGTCTGCACCCTGGTCATTGCCGGCCTGCCGCCGCTGTCGGGGTTTGTCGGCAAGGTCGCCATGCTCAGCGCCTTGCTCAACCCGCTGGGCCTGGCCTCCTCGGCGGGGGTCCGTCCGGGCGCGCCGGAGTGGGTGCTTTTTGCCCTGATGATCGCCACCGGCCTGCTGGCGCTGATTGCCCTCATGCGGGCCGGTATCCGCCATTTCTGGGCCACGCAAGCCCGCACCGCACCCAGGCTGCGCGTGCTGGAGGGCCTGCCCATCGCCGCCCTGCTGGCCCTGTGCATTGCGCTGACGGTGCTGGCCGGCCCCGTGATGCAGTTCACCCAGGCCACGGCCGACGCCCTGCATTCGCCGGGCACCTATATCCGCGCCGTGATGCAGGCAAAGCCCGTCCCCGGCCCGGCCGCACCGGGCAGTGCGGCCGGGCCCCGGGAGGCCCCATGAAGCGCCTGCTGCCCGCCCCCCTGCTGTCGGCTGCGCTGTTCTTGCTGTGGCTGCTGCTCAACCAGTCGCTCAGCCCTGGCAACCTGCTGCTGGCGCTGCTGCTGGCCTGGCTGATTCCCCTGCTCACGCGCGGGCTGCGGCCGCTGCCGGTGCGCATTTGCCGCCCCGGCACCGTGCTGCGGCTCGGCCTGACGGTGGTGGCCGACACGGTGGCATCGAACCTCGCCGTGGCGCGCCTGCTGCTTTCGCCGGGGCGTCCGCGCCATGGTGCCAACTTCGTGCTGATACCCCTGGAACTGCGCGACCCCAATGCGCTGGCCGTGCTGGCCATGATCGTCTGCATCACGCCCGGCACCGCCTGGGCCGAGCTCTCGCTGGACCGCTCCATGCTCATGCTGCATGCACTGGAGGTGGACGATCCGCAGACCCTGATCGACCATATCAAACAGCGCTACGAGCGGCCGCTGATGGAGATTTTTGAATGACCCACCCCGTTCTTTCCTGGACCCTGCCGATTGCCATGTGCATGCTGGTGCTGGCCATGGCGCTTGCCCTGGCACGAATGCTCAAGGGCCCCTCGGCGCAAGACCGCGTGCTGGCGCTGGACTGCATGTACCTCAACGGCATGCTGCTGGCGCTGGTGCTGGGTATCTTCTATGGCAGCAACACCTATTTCGAGGGGGCGCTGCTGATTGCGCTGTTCAGCTTTGTCGGCACGACGGCCATGGCCAAGTTTCTGCTGCGTGGCGAGGTGATCGAATGACCGACGCTGCGCTGCCGCTGTGGGCAGAAATCACCATTGCGGTGCTGGTGCTGGCGGGCGCGGCGATTGCGCTGCTGGGCTCGTGGGGGCTGCTGCGGCTCAGGACTTACTTCGAGCGCGTGCATGCACCGTCCATCATCGCCACCATGGGCTGCTGGTGCATCATGCACGGCAGCATCCTGTACTTCTCCCTGCAGGAGCAAGGCCTGGCATTGCACGCACTGCTGATCGCGCTGTTCGTGGCCATCACGGTGCCCGTGGCCAACATCTTCCTCATGCGCGCCGCCTTGTTCCGCGCGCGGCGCGCGGGCAGCGATGTGCCCCCCAGCCTGAGCCGCAGCACGGGTTTGCAGGAGCGCGATTCGTGACGGGGTTCGCGCTCCCATCACCGCGCCAATCACTCCTGAATTAATAGCTGCCAGCGCTTTACCGACAAGCGCTTAAGGCATATTTCATTCAAATTCTGCTCACGCAGCGCCAAAACCTCCGCCACCGGGGGTGTGAATCTCGAACATATCGCCCGGCTGCATCTCGGCCTGGCCGATATGGTCCAGCAGCTCGACCCGGCCATCGGCGCGCACCACCTTGTTGACGCCGGGCGCCCCGGCCTTGCCGCCCGCCATGCCAAACGCGCCCTGGTGGCGACCGTTCGACAGGATGCTGGCCGTCATCGGCGCGAGAAAGCGGATGCGTCGCACCCCGCCGTTGCCACCCACCCAGCGGCCGCCGCCGCCCGAGTTGGCGCGAATCGCATAACTTTCCAGCCGCACCGGAAAGCGGAATTCAAGAATCTCCGGGTCGGTCAGGCGCGAATTGGTCATGTGGGTCTGCACCACGCTGGTGCCGGCAAAGCCGCCCACCAGGGCCCCCGCTGCATCGAACACGCCGCCCGCGCCACTGCCGCCCGCAATGGTTTCGTAGTACTGGCAGCGGGCGTTGCCGAACGTGAAATTGTTCATGGTGCACTGGCTGGCCGCCATCACGCCCAGCGCCCCCAGCAAGGCATTGGTGATGCAGGTGGAGGTTTCCACATTGCCCGCCACCACCGATGCCGGTGGCTGCGGGTTGAGCATGGAGCCTGGCGGGATGATGACGTTCAGCGGCTTCAGGCACCCCGCGTTCAGCGGGATGTCGTCATCCACCAATGTGCGAAACACATACAGCACCGCCGCCATGCACACCGCCGTGGGCGCATTGAAGTTGTTGCCCTGCTGCGCGCTGGTGCCGGTGAAATCGATGGTGGCGCTGCGGCTGGCCGCATGCACCTTCACCGCCACGCTGATCTGCGCGCCGTTATCGAGGGGCAGCGTGAACGCGCCGTCCTTCAGGCGCGTGATGGCGCGGCGCACGGATTCTTCGGCGTTGTCCTGCACATGGCCCATGTAGGCCTGCACCACCGGCAGGCTGAACTGCTGCACCATCTTGCGCAGCTCCTGCACACCCTTTTCGTTGGCGGCGATCTGCGCCTTCAGGTCGGCCAGGTTCTGCTGCGGGTTGCGTGAAGGGTATTCACCGCTTTGCAGCAAGGCCATCATCTCGGCCTCGCGCAAAACACCGCGCTCGACCAGCTTGAAATGGTGAATCTGCACGCCCTCTTCTTCGATGCGCGTGGAAAACGGCGGCATCGAGCCCGGCGTGGTGCCGCCCACATCGGCGTGGTGGCCGCGGCTGCCCACATAGAAGCGGGGCTCGGCCTCATCGGCAAGGTACACCGGCGTGATGACCGTGATGTCGGGCAGGTGCGTGCCGCCGTGGTAGGGGTCGTTGAGCACATACACGTCGCCGGGCTGCATCGTGGCGCGGCCGGATCGCAGGTCCGCCTCGGCCTGGCGGATCACGGTCTGGATGCTCTCGCCCATCGAGCCCAGGTGCACCGGCATGTGCGGCGCATTGGCGATCAGGTGGCCTGCCGCGTCGAACAGCGCGCAGCTGAAATCGAGCCGCTCCTTGATGTTGACCGAATACGCAGTGTTCTGCAGCTGCAGCCCCATCTGCTCGGCAATGTGCATGAACAGGTTGTTGAACAACTCCAGCAGCACCGGGTCCACCGTGGTGCCCGCCGCGTATTGCACGGCGCGCGCCATGCGGCGGTCGAGCACCAGGTGGTTCAGCTCGGTCACCTGCGCCTCCCAGCCGGGCTCCACGATGGTTGTGGCGTTCTTCTCGGCAATGATGGCCGGGCCGGGAATCACGTCGCCGGGGCGCAGGTCTTCGCGCACCACCAGCGCGGCGTCGTGCCAGGCGGGAGCGCCGCTGGTGCCCACGGTGTACATGCGCACGGTGCTGCGGCGCGGCAGCTCGCGCGGCGGGTGCAGGGCGTGGCGCGGCTCCAGGGGCGCATCGCCGGGCAGCACGGCCTCGACCGAAACGGCCTCCACCACCAGGCCCTTGCCCTGCATCAAAAAGGCGAAACGCTGGCGGTAGGCGTTCTCAAACGCGGCGGCGATCTCGGTCTGGGTACCAAAGGGCACGATCAGCGCCGAGTCACTTCCCTCGTAGCGCACATGCACACGGCGGTGCACCACGGCTGTGCCGGTGCCCGCCTGCTGGCGCTGCAGCCCGGTGCGTGCGGTGCTGGCCAGCTGGTCCAGCGTGGCTTCGATACCCGCCAGCGCCTCGGGGGCCAGCTTGCATTCCACCGCCTGCTCGCGAATCACGTTCTGGTCCGCCAGGCCCATGCCGTAGGCGCTGAGCACGCCGGCCAGCGGATGCACCAGCACGCGGGCCATTCCCAAAGCATCGGCCACCAGGCAGGCATGCTGGCCGCCCGCGCCACCAAAGCACTGCAAGGTGTAGCGCGTCACGTCGTAGCCGCGCGCCACCGAGATCTTCCTGATGGCATTGGCCATCTGCTGCACGGCGATCTGGATGAACCCGTGGGCCACGTCTTCGGGCGTGCGCCCGGTCTGCACGGCGAGCGCGCCGAATTGTTCGCGCACCGTGCCGGCATCCAGCGGCTCGTTGGCGGCATGGCCGAACAGCTGCGGAAAATGCGCGGGCTGGATTTTGCCCACCATCACGTTCGCATCGGTAACGGCCAGAGGCCCGCCACGGCGGTAGCTGGCCGGGCCGGGGTTGGCGCCGGCACTCTCGGGGCCCACGCGAAAGCGTGCCCCGTCAAAGCCCAGCACCGATCCACCGCCCGCCGCCACCGTGTGAATGCCCATCATGGGCGCGCGCATGCGCACGCCGGCCACCTGGGTTTCAAACTCGCGCTCGAATGCGCCCGCGTAGTGGCTCACATCGGTGGATGTGCCGCCCATGTCAAAACCGATCACGCGGGCATGCCCCGCCAGTTCCGCCGAAGCGCTGCCAAAGGCCAGCTCCGCAGTCCGGGCCATGCCCACAATGCCGCCGGCCGGGCCCGAGAGAATGGCGTCCTTGCCCTGAAAATGGTGCGCATCCGTCAGCCCGCCCGAGGACTGCATGAAGAACAGCGGCACGCCAGGCATCTCGCCCGCCACCTGGTCCACGTAGCGGCGCAGGATGGGCGAGAGATAGGCATCCACCACCGTGGTGTCGCCCCGGCTCACGAACTTCATCATGGGGCTGGTGGTGTGCGATGTGCTGATCTGCGTGAACCCCGCCTGCTCGGCCAGGCGGGCGGCCGCCTGCTCGTGGGCGGTGTAGCGGTAGCCATGCATGAACACGATGGCCACGCTGCGCAGGCCGGCGTCATAGGCGGCCCACAGGCGCTCCTTGAGGTGGGCCTCGTCGAGCGGCTCGACCACCTCGCCCTGCGCGCCCATGCGCTCCTGCGCCTCGATCACGCGGCTGTAGAGCAGCTCGGGCAGCACGATGCGCCGGTCAAACAGGCGCGGGCGGTTCTGGTAGCCGATGCGCAGTGCGTCGCGAAAGCCCCTGGTGGTGATGAGCAGCGTGGGCTCGCCCTTGCGCTCCAGCAGCGCATTCGTGGCCACGGTGGTGCCCATCTTCACGCACGCCACCTGTGCGGGCGTCACCGCCTCGCCAGGCTTCAAACCCAGCAGGTGGCGAATGCCCGCCACCGCCGCATCGCGGTACTGCCCGGGGTTCTCGGACAGCAGCTTGTGCGTGACGAGCTGGCCATCGGGCCGGCGCCCCACGATATCGGTGAACGTGCCGCCCCGGTCGATCCAGAACTGCCAGCGGGGTACGGTAGAAGGTGGAATGGACATTTTTTGCTACTTTATCAATAGCTGCTAAGCGCAAAAGGCGATTTTCATCCGCATATTCAACCTGGAAACGGCGGTTGGATGCGCCTGCCGGTGCCGTGATCGGGGTGCCAGGC
>WOYI011200574.1_pt1 | contig 12298 bp, 9 predicted proteins | sample 6423411 | NCBI WGS metagenome assembly WOYI01 (sample SAMN13441803, study PRJNA592873) | oil field metagenome | biome: oil field; feature: oil-well bore; material: oil-contaminated soil; isolation source: oil-contaminated soil from oil-well borehole | place: Germany: Wietze | collected 2016-10-18 ... | reverse complement strand
CTAGCAATCCTCCAATGTTCGTATATACGAACGCTATTCGTAATTACGTTTATGTATGTATTGTACACGTAATCTGGGAAATTGCAAGGATTTTTTTGTAATGTTTCTGGGGCGTTGGTTTCAGTGTATCTTTGTATGGAAGCTATATAGAGATGAAGCATATCAGGCACACCTTGGAGTCTTGTGGTCAGCTAGTCCTATCAGGGCCTGACGTGAAGTGGATATAGGAATCGGTAAGGATCTGCCTGCTGGTGGAACAAAAAGTAGGAGCCAGTGATTTTTCCCAAATTCACTGACCCCTTATGTTTGCAAGCTTGTCTGTCCGGACCCGCTAATATCTTTCTACTCTAGTTTGCCACTACGTACAACATCTTTGTATTGGCCAGTTGCTGTACTGAATAGGAGAAGTTGTAGGCATTGGAGTCTACGATAAATTCACCAGCGAATGTTTGGAAGGTTGTTTTTTCAGGGATATAGGCTGTCAGCCTTAGCACAGCAGTCTCATTTTTGTTTGCTGCAAACAAGGAAGTAGCGGCTAGTGCCAGAAGCAAGGTTATTGCTAAGGTTTTTGCTAACTTCTTCATCTCTGCTCTCCCTGTTTGTTCTTCTTACATATATATGATGTAGTATATGTAAGATGTAGTCAAGATAAAAAGCATATAAATTGTTATAATATAAAAAATTAGAAAATGTCACATGTTAGAAGAAGTTTAGAAAAACTTATAACATATCACATAGTTATACATGTTATAAGTATGCGTATAAGTTGTCGAAGATGATACTTATGACAGGAAGGAAATGCCTTTGGTGTCACCTGTGTAAGTTTTAGGTTTTTTACTGTTTGGACGAAGTAGTGGCGTGACAAGAGACATCAAACATTATGCGTTGATGATATGACGTAGGCCCAGCGGTAGAAGTTGGTGTAAGTTTGGAATTTTTGGGTAAACGAATGGGAGGAGAACCTTGCGTTACAGATTTCACAAAATTCTGACCTGAACCAAAAAAATGGCAATCTGTTTGTCTTCCAAACACATTGCCATTTCTCGCTTCTTCTGGTGAAGAGTGTGCATAATCGGAGCGAAAGGACTTGAACCTTCGATTTCCTGCTCCCAAAGCAGGCGCCTTAGCCACTAGGCAACGCTCCGAAATCAAGGTGAGTATACGCACTTGAGCTTGGGAGCGTCAAGGGGTACTATGAAACAATGACAAAAATACAACAGAAGGCAGAAATGGTCTATGCAATACTGGACGAACTGCTTCCTCCCCATATCCAATTCCTTGAACAACGCGACCCTTTCAGATTTATGATAAGTGTCATCCTGTCAGCCCAGACTACCGATAGGATCGTCAACATAGTGACAGGACCACTGTTTGAACGCTTCCCCACCGTTGAGGCTCTTGCCTCTTCTCCCCTTGAAGAAGTGGAGGAGATTATCTTCCCAACCGGTTTCTACCGAATGAAGGCCAAGAATATAAAGGCCTGTGCCCAGGCATTGGTAGGTAAGGAAATTCCCTCAACGATGGAGGAGTTGGTCAAGCTTCCAGGAGTAGGGCGCAAGACAGCCAGCTGTGTGCTTGGGGATATCTATGGCAAGCCTGCCGTCATTGTGGATACCCATTTTGGTAGGGTTGTCCAGCGTCTGGGGCTTGTCGATACCAAGGATCCTGAAAAGATTGAAAGACAAGTTGCTCTCCTCCTTGAGGAGACTAAGCACTACAGGTTTTCTATGGCTGCAAACATGTTCGGCAGGACTGTCTGCCATGCCAAGAAACCTCTCTGTGAGGAGTGCCAGCTCAGAGACCTTTGTCCTTCTGCAGCCGCTTTTCTGCAAGCGTCCTCCAAAGGGTGATATCTCCTCGGCTCTGTATCTCTACAAGGGCGAGACGAAGGTTTGTAAGGGGAGGTAGGTGCACCTCGGCTTCCCTCTTCACTTTTCCAAGATAGATGCCACTGTAAGGATGGCTTACCCCTAGTTCTCCTCTGATTTTTTCGAGTTCATGTTGTTCTACAGGAAAGAAAAGAGTGTTTTCGTAATATGTTGCTTTCCCCTGTACTGTTAGAGGTAGCGGTGGGCAGGTAACGTGTCTGGGAAGGGAGGACTTTTCTGTTTCTCCAAGCAGTATACAACTTTCTTGGGCTCTGAAAGAGCTATCCCCACTTGCAAAGAAGAGAGCCTTGCGGACCTCTTGGATCTTAAGCCTCATATGTTGAGGAAGCAACAGTGCATAATAGGTTGACATATTTAGAGGATACTGACAAACTTGAACCTCTTCAAGGCCGAAATGTAATAAAAGATAGGTCCTTTGTCTTTACACAAAAGTCATTATCTGGTAATTTGGCTAAGGTTGAAGTCCTAATCGCAATTACCTTGCAATTATGCTCACGGGTAAGCCGTTGCCCGTGCAAGGGTAGCCTTGACTTTAACAGGCCTCATTTCGGCCAACGAATGAATTTATTTGGATAAGGTGGATATAGCTATGGCTCGTAGATGTGAGATTTGCGGAAAAGGAACGATTGCAGGAAATAGTGTTCCAAGAAAAGGTCAGGCCAAGAAGAAAGGCGGCGTAGGCCAACACATTGGCGTAACCACAAAACGCACATTCCGCCCCAATCTTGTGACAGTCAAGACTTTGATCAAGGGTACACCACGTAGTATCAAGATCTGTACTCGTTGCCTTAGGAGCGGAAAGGTCAAGAAAATCGTATAACTTCTAGTGTACGGTACTCGAACATGAAGAGCCCTGAGGGGCTCTTTTTTAGTATCTGCTACAATGATTCTCTTGTCCTGAAGGTGAGGACAGGGAAGAAGTGTATAAACGCTTCTGGGCGATGCCAAGTACAGTAGTCTTTTTTACGCTTCTCCGATAAGGTACATGCTATGGGAGGGCACTTTTGGTGAATACTATCAGAATACATGCTGTTGAAGGCTCTAATTTGGTCTCGGCAAGTGGTTGCGAAAAGCTTGTCAGTATTTTTGAGACACAGAAAGAGAGCCATCAGGTTTTTGTCATCGCTCCCTTGAGAGATGCTTCCTTGGATTTGGGAACCCTTCTCACTCATGCCCAGAGTCACGATGAAAGGCTCTGGTCTGAGCTGGAAAGGACCTTCTCCCTCTGGACAGAGCTCACCGAGAAAGTGCTCTCTCCCCTTGCAGGAGAAAAGGTGCAACAACGCATCAAGCAGGGTTTTTCTGAGATGGAAGATCTGTTGCGTGCTGTATGGCTTGTCGAGGACATCTCCCTCGGGTCCCAACAGTATATTGACAAGGTGCTTGGCTCTTGGGTCGCTGACATCTGTTGCCATTTCTTTGCTTCCTCAGGCATTACCTCAGACCTGCTTGAATTCCCCGCCACCATGCAGATGACAGAGATCAAGGCTCAGGCACTCTTTGTCTATGGGAAACTTCCCCAGGCGGAGAAGAGTGACCCGCATGAGGGTGTCAGCGAATATGCTGCGGCCTTGCTTGGTTCTCGGCTTGGTTCTTGTGGAGTCACCTTCTGGAATACAACTTCCCTGCTTAGAAACGCTGATATAACAGAGGTTCCCTCATCACTGGTCATACCCTCTCTTTCCTACTCTGAAGCCACCGAGCTTTCTTTCTTTGGTGCCCCTATCGTCCATCCCCAGGCGCTCCTGCCTGCAATGAATGCATCAATAGACGTGCAGCTGAAGTGGTGGGGTGATGTCACAGCAAAGGGCAGTGTCATCTCAAGTAAAGGTATCAACGGTTCATCCAATAAGGTGAAAGGGTTCAGCACCATCTGTGATGTGGCCCTCATCAACGTGGTAGGGGCTGGTATGAGTGGGGTTATCGGTATAGCAGGACGACTCTTCAGCGCCATGCGAAAGGCTTCCATTTCAGTTATCCTCATCAGCCAGGCATCGAGCGAGTACTCCATCTGTTTTGCCGTGCCCGAGTCCCAGAAGGATCTTGCCTGCATTACTGCACGGGAGGCCTTTTCACACGAGTTGCACGACCGTCTGATCAACAGCATCGAGGCGGAAGGCGAGTGTGTCATCCTCGCTGCGGTTGGCGAGCAGATGACCGGCCAGGCTGGGGTCGCCGGAAAATTCTTCTCTTCCCTAGGTAAGGCAGGAGTAAATGTCATAGCCATCGCCCAGGGTTCCAGCGAAACCAATATCAGTGCAGTCATCAAGGCAAAAGACTCTAAGAAGGCCTTGCGAGCCTTGCATGCTCGCTTCTTCCTTTCCAAGCAGGCCATCTCTGTTGGAATTTTCGGGCCCGGCAACATCGGCGGAACCCTTCTTGACCAGATAGCCAGCGAGACACTCAGGCTGAGGGACCAGTTTGGTCTCGATATCCATATTCGTGGTATAGCAAACTCCAAGACCATGCTCCTTCACCAGGATGGCATTGACCTTGCCACCTGGAGAGAACAGCTTGCGACTGAGGCGGAACCTTTGGACGTCAAGAAGTTTGCCAAACACATAGGGGCGACCTACTTCCCCCATTCCCTCATCGTCGACTGTACCACCAGCAGGGCTCTGGCACGGGAGTATGTCACCTGGCTTGAAGGGGGGATTCATGTCATTACCCCGAACAAAAAAGCAGGGACAGAGCCCTATCCGTATTACCAGTCCCTGTTTGAGACGTGTTTGCGCACAGGCAGGCGCTTCCTGTACGAGACCACAGTAGGGGCCGGCTTGCCTGTCATCTGCACACTGAAAGACCTTGTGCAGACAGGAGATAGGATCCATCGTATCGAGGGTATCGTAAGTGGCACCCTTGCCTGGCTCTTCAACCAGTATGATGGATCAGTACCTTTCAGCACCCTGGTACGGAAGGCCAAGGAGATGGGCTATACTGAACCTGACCCCCGCGATGACCTCTCTGGTATGGATGTCGGTCGTAAGAGCGTCATCCTTGCAAGGGAGCTTGGCTACAAGGTTGAGGTGGGGGACATTCCCATTCAGAGCCTGGTTCCTGAACATCTGAGAGGCCTGAGCTTACAAGAATTCCTCGAAAGGCTTGAGGACATGGATGATCCTATCAAGGAATTGTACACCCAAGCCCAGGCAAAGGGTGAGAAGCTTCGGTATGTGGGTATTGTGGACAAGGATGGCAACTGTAGTGCCTCACTGCTTAGCTTCCCTCTGAATCATGCATTTGCCCAGGCTACAGGAACTGACAACGTCATCTGCTTCACCACGGACCGCTATTTGAGCCAACCCTTGGTTATCAAGGGACCAGGGGCGGGGCGCGCAGTAACTGCAGGTGGTGTATTCTCTGATATCTTACGACTGGCCGCCTACCTCGGCGCCAGAATTTAGGAGGTTCTCATGAAGTTTGTCTCAACACGAAACGCATCGGTGCAGGTCACAGCCAGCGAAGCGATACTGCAAGGGCTTGCCCCCGACGGTGGGCTCTATGTCCCTGAGTTCTTTCCCTCGTTAGGATTGATAAACATCCATGAGATATCCTCCTACCCTGAACTCGCCTTTGAGGTACTCACCCCTTTTTTCGGGGATGACATTCTCAAGGATGATCTTGCAGAAATCTGCCTCGATGCCTTCAACTTTCCCGTGCCTCTGGTCAAGCTCCAGGAGAAACAGATGGTCCTGGAGCTCTTTCATGGGCCGACAGCTGCCTTCAAGGACTTTGGTGCACGCTTTTTAGCCTCAGCAATGGAGAAACTCCTGGAGAAGCAGCCAAGGAAACTGACCATCCTGGTCGCCACCAGTGGCGACACAGGAGGGGCCGTTGCCTCTGCCTTTGCAGGACGTAAGGGCATCGATGTGAAGGTGCTCTTCCCCAAGGGTAGGGTTAGCAAACGCCAGCAACAGCAGCTGACCTGCTGGGGTGGTAACATCAAGGCATATGAGGTTGACGGGACCTTTGACGACTGCCAGAAGATGGTCAAGGATGCCTTCATGGATACCAAGCTCTCCAAAGAATGGGGCCTCAGCAGTGCCAATAGCATCAACCTGGGACGACTGCTTCCCCAGAGTGTCTACTATGTCTACTCATCGTATCTATACCAGGGAGCCTATGCTACCAAGCCGACCTTCATCATCCCCAGCGGGAATGTGGGCAACAGCTGTGGTGCCTACTGGGCCTTTAGCATGGGTGCTCCCATCGAGAGGATCACCCTAGCAGTCAATGCGAACAAGACCATCCCTGACTACCTCAGGGAAGGGGAATACAAACCAAGGCAGAGTATCTCCACCTTGGCAAATGCCATGGACGTGGGCGCCCCTAGCAATATGGAAAGGCTCTTCAACCTGTATGATGATATCGGAACCTTCCGAAAGATGGTCAGCGCCACATCTGTCACCGATGATGCCATTAAAGAAACAATCAAGGAAGTCTACAAAGAGACAGGCTACGTAATCTGCCCCCACACTGCAACTGCTGAGAGAGTGCGTAGGGACCTTCCCCTTCAGGATGACACCATTGTGGTCGCCACCGCCCACCCTGCCAAGTTTGAGGCAGTGGTGGAGCCCTTGATAGGAATCTCCGTCCCTGTCCCAGAGGGCCTAGCCTCCCTGCTTGCCAAGAAAAGCGAGTATACGAGTGTGGGATGCGACTATAGGGAACTGTTTGCAGACTAACTATGGTTACATGGGGTATAGAGGAATAGGAATGCACAAGCACCAAGAGCCTGTGATCAACTGACAAGGCTCTTGGGATGTTATATAAGCCCAGTGTGCGGAGAGCTTCCCATTCCTGATGAATTTGACCAACCTGACGATGAGGCTAGTCATTCCCATGATCCAGCCAATAGGATAGGGCAGGACGACAAGCCCCCACCCCATCGGGCGCCCCGTAGAGCCTCCGATCCCACCGGATGCCCTAAGCATCCACATCATGGCAAAAGCCAATACTATCAGAATGAGTACCAATCCTTCTTGTGATTCCGAAGATACTGGCACCGCTGATGAGTCTGAGTGTTCGCTGTATTCAGATCAGTTTCAGCTTCACTTTCCTGGAGTGTCGGTGGAGGTAGAGAGTCCCCCTTCCGTTGCGAATATCCTTGAGAATACCAGGTACATCAGTAGGCACTGTTGCCGCACAGTACGTGATGCCAAGATGGTCGTAGAGATTTGGTGAAGCGATCGTAGAGGGTCCCATCAAGATTGAAGGTAGGCTTGTGGTGCCCAGCTTCTCAAAAATTTCTTCGGTGCTGTTGGTTATGAGGCTCGTTGCACTCAGGATGAGGCCGTCTGCTTCCGCTCTTGCCCAGCTATAGAAGCCTTTTTCTTCGCCAATTTCTTTTCCTATATCGTAGGGGCGAACCTCGATACCCTGTTTTTCCAACTGGGTTATGATAGGTCCGAAATATCCTATCATGGCTACCTTGCTGCCCTTCTTCAGTTTCAGGTCACCCACGACGTCTCCATCATCAGTGTCCAAGCCCATGGCAAAGCTATGGTTAAGGGCATTTGCCAGGGCTATGACCAGGCAACGGATTAGAGGATTCTCGTCATGAATTCTTTCCAACAGTTGGATGGCTGGTCTGCCTTCGAATTCAGTGCTTTCTTTGAATACAGTACAAGTTCCACTTTTTTCTTTGGGTGTATAGCAGAGTCCACAGTTCCCATTGGTAAGGGTCAGCGCGGTGTAGCCTAGTCCCAGATGAATCTCATCAATAGTTTCCAAGGCAGAGGAGGTCCTGAACTGCCTGAGTATGTTGTCGTTAAGTAGCATAAACATCTCCTATGCCCAATTGTACTGCATAAATTCCATTATGCAAGGAGAAATACAATCAAGAGCCACTCCATTTCTTGGGTGGCTCTTGATTGTATTACCATAGGCATTGTATTACGATCAGGGCGCAATGCAACAGCTCTCTCTCTCCCTCACTGCGATGACTGTCACAGCACCTTTCCCGAAGACAGATTCAAGATAGGTAGAGAATACGGTGAGCTTGTCGGTAGGAACATATGCCTGTATTGTTCCTGCAAACCCACCTCCATGGACGCGTACGGTAGCACTGTCACCAAGTACCTCCTTTGTCATGGCAATGCCGAGACTGAGGCCCTGTTCCTGGGTATAGGTGGAGGGATAGAGGTTCTGTAAGAAGCAGAAGGAGCTTTCGCCACTAGAACGGACTTTGAGCAGGTAGGTTTGCATATCCTCTCGCTTAAGGGCTGAGAGCATGTCCGATACCCGTTCATTCTCGCCAAAGAAGTGGATGGCACGCAACAGGGCACGGTCATTATGTAGGTCCTTACGCAATTGGGGCAAAGCAGCGACAAAGGATTCTGCTCCCACTTCCCTCAGGTTCCGTTTGTTGAAGAGGCTTGCAACTTGACGCATCTCTTTGGGCACTAAGGCGTACTCTGGGGTGAGGTCTGCATGGTTGCCTCCAGTGTCAACAATGACCAAGTGGTAGCCATGTTTTTCAAAGGAGAAAGGGACAGGAGAGACAACAGGATTTTTTGCATCTTTGAAGTCTATGCTGACAATACCACCGCTAGCGCAGGCTACCTGGTCCATAAGGCCCGATGGTTTGCCAAAGTATTGATTCTCGCTGAACTGTCCGATGATGGCCAACTCGATAGGGGAGAGCCTGTCCTCGTTGAACAGGTGGTTGAAGATAGTAGCGCACAATACCTCAATAGCAGCAGAGGAGGAGAGCCCTGATCCCTTGAGCACACGGCTTGTGGTATTGGCCTGCCAGCCACCGATGGCAATTCCTTTTTGCTTGAAAGAGAAGGCTATGCCACGAAGCAGGGCTTCAGTGGTATTCTTCTCGGCCTCTACCATTTCTAGTGATGAGAGGTCCACCTCAACAGGAGGATAGCCCTCACTGATAAGCAGCACACGATTATCATCTCTCTTTGATACTGCAGCAATGGTATCGAGGTTGATGGTGGCTGCAAGCACCTTGCCCAGGTTGTGGTCAGTATGGTTACCCCCCAGTTCACTACGTCCGGCAGTGGAGAAGAGCTTTGCCTCCTGTGTCTTGAATATCTCTGTATGACTTTTCAACAGGGAGATATAACGGGCGTCCATCACACTCTGGTCGTAGCATTTTGCATAGAGGTGTGGATATACCTCATGCAACAGCCCCTCTCTGATCATCTCTACAGTAGCCATCCTTCTCTCCTCCTGACATGCTTCCTTGCTATCCATACTACCACAGCTTTCTTGGCTCTAGGTAGGTGAAACTTTTCTGTCCCTTTTTTGAATTGGTGGGTAGTGCGTAGCATACCTTGCCTTGTTCAATGTACACGTGTACAATACTGGAACTATTAGTGCGTGTCAATTCCTTTGGAGGTCCCTATGCAGATAACACGAGACCTGGTTGCAAAGCTGGCAAAGGTCAGCAGTGCTACAGTTTCCAGAGTATTCAACAGTCCTGAAACAGTATCGCCACCCTTACGGGAGGCTGTGTTGCAAGCATCCCAAGAACTTGGATACATCCCGAACAAAACTGCAGGAATGCTAAGACGCCGGGGGACTGGCGTCATAGCCTTTGTGGAACTGGAGAAAGTGGGCAGACCTTACTATTGGGGGAATCTGGAAAGCTTCGACTGGTTCTTCGGCCGAAGCATCAGGGGAGTGCAGGAGGCCATCAAGGACACCTCTTGGCAGCTGAGGTTTTACAAGATCCGAACAAAAGTGGAATTGCAGACACTTGAGCGTCACTGTGATGGAATTCTTGCCTATGATGTGGATACAGAGGAGGAAGTCTCCCTTTTTAGAGATCTTACAATACCCTACGTGCTGTCGCATCACCTCAGTAAAGAGTCTGATGCTTCTGTGGTGGTAACCGACAATTATTATGGGGGCTTCCTCCAAGCACAATTCCTCAAGAGTCAGGGTTGTACGAGCCCCCTGTATATCACCGGATACCTAGATAGTGTGATTCCCCACCAGCAGCGGCTTCAGGGTTTCCTTTCCCAATTTCCTGATACCCATGTACTGGAAACAAGGATAGGCAAGCCTGATGCGATCATCGATATCCTTGAAATGGTAGCAAAAATGACACAAGAGGAGGTCATTGACAGTCTGGCGGCAGTCAATGACCTGACCCTGTTTGAACTGTTGCTCAAGAGCAGGAGCGTTCTTCCCAGCGTTGGCTATGATGCTTCTCCCTTCTACAGGCTCTTCAGTGGACCCTTGGCAAGTGTGGATATCCAAAGTGGTGAGATCTACAAGAGAGCAACGAACGAGCTACTCCTTCTGATAGGGGGAGCAGAGCCAGAGCCAAAGGTCGTGCTGCCAATGCTCTCAGAGCTTTTACCCTAGGGCAGATGCGTATAGCATCAGTCGAATTTTGATACTTCTTTTCTTTCAATGGAAATATCACGTGGTTTGCCTTTCTCCCTTGTGAAGCAGGTCTTTATGTATCCTGTTCTTGTGCATGAATCTTGCATACAATCTTTTCTTGGGGTATCTGGACAAAGCTAAGATATCTCGATCGAGCAAGCTCTTTATCGCCTCAACCAGCTCCCTCTCTGACCACTGGGACAGGATACCCGATCGGCTATCAGCACTATCCTGTTGACAAAGAAGCTTTGCCAGTGTCCCTGGAGTATACGCTATAGGACGGCTGTGCACAGTACGTACTATCTGTCTCATGCCGTCGGGTTCTGTGAACAGATTGTTGTTACAGACATCACAGCCACTGCAGCCCTCTAGGGTTTCTCCTAGCAGGTGCATCAGAGCTGATCGTAAGCATACTTGTGTTTGGGTGAAAATGGTGTATAGGGCAGAGAATGAAGAGCCTTCATGCGTTGTTTTTCTTTTCTCTTGCTCCCCTAACAAAACAAAGGAGTGTGCAATATTGCCATCCCTACCAGCCCTGCCACTTTCTTGCAAGAATGAGGCAACATCCTTGGGGAGTGTCCTATGGATGACTGTGCGGATGTTTTTCTTATCGACCCCCATTCCGAAAGCATTTGTAGAGAAAAGAACCCCTTCAGCAGTAGCAGCAAACCAGGATTCAAGTAAAACCCTTGAATATATTCCTAATCCGGCATGATAATATCTGGAAGGGATATGTTGGTGGGTGTTTGAGAAATCTTTGGCTGCAAGTTCACACTCCTTTCTTGTTGCACAGAATACAACAGCAGGACGAGAAGTTGGGCTCTTGAGCAACATCGCTAGGGAATGGGCTTTGGATAAGGTGTCTTGAACATGGTAGATGAGATTCTGCCTATCAGCGCTTGCTCGTATGCTATGGGGTCTTTTCCCTAAGAACAGCATTGCCTGCAGCTCATCGGTAATAGTTTTGTCTGAGGTAGCTGTGAAAGCCAAGATCTGACGAACCGATAGGTAGGCTATGACGGTTCCTAGGCTTTTATAGGAAGGTCGGAAGCTTGTTCCCCACTGCACCACAGTATGGGCTTCATCGACGACCAACAGGCTTATTGGATAGAGAGAGAGGGTAGCAATCACCTGGGGATTGAGCAAGCACTCTGCATTGGTGATGACTACCTTGGCCTCTTTATCAGAAATCTTCTTCCACATATTGCTTCGTTGCTCTTTGGTCTGACCGCCTCGAATGCAGACACAAGGAATGCCACTGGACTCAAATCGCTTGACTTGATCATTCATCAAGGAGAGTAGTGGATAGACAATGATTGTTAGTCCTGTAACCAGCAGAGAGGGGAGCATGAAGCAGACGCTCTTGCCCGATCCTGTAGGCAGGACCACCAGCATACCCTCGTGGTCAGTGTTTTCAGTATCGTGCTCAAGGATTCTTTGGATGATCAGCTTCTGGTATGGGTGTAGGTTCTGCAAGCCGAATTTCTCATAGGCGACCTTGTTGATGATATCTTGCATACAGAAGTAAGAGGAAGTGTATACGACAGTGCTTCAAGAGAAAAGGATTCTCGAAACACAAGCCATGATATTGGGGAACTATTCAAGGATCATACAGGCAATTTGTCTCAAAAATGTCCTTGTATTCGGCTGACAGTTTGGATAGAATTCATCTCAGTGAGAATCTGTAAGGGCCTACGGCTTAACCGGATGGTAGGTGGACGGTTCACGCAAATAGTAACTGACAAGTACTGGAGACTATCTATGCCAACCAAGACCATTAGGAATGTTAGAAAAGAAGATGCAAAAGCAATGTGTGAAATCTACAATTACTATGTTGTACATACCAATATATCTTTTGAGGAGCACCCTGTATCTGCTGATGAGATGGAAAAAAGAATAGAAGAGAAAATACACAAATATCCTTGGTTAGTATATGAAGAAAACGGAAAAGTACTTGGGTATGCATACGCCGGTAAGTGGAGAGATCGATCTGCATACCGGTACACAGTTGAAGATACAATTTATGTAAAGAATGGCGAATTTGGGAAAGGGATAGG
>WOYI010130100.1_pt1 | contig 12300 bp, 10 predicted proteins | sample 6423411 | NCBI WGS metagenome assembly WOYI01 (sample SAMN13441803, study PRJNA592873) | oil field metagenome | biome: oil field; feature: oil-well bore; material: oil-contaminated soil; isolation source: oil-contaminated soil from oil-well borehole | place: Germany: Wietze | collected 2016-10-18 ... | reverse complement strand
TTAAAATACCCTTATTTTGTTGCTTTTTATGAAAATAGGGTTAAAGTTGGGCTAACGTGTTATAGAGATTCTTCTCGCAGCGTCCAGGGTGTTCTTCATTAACATGGCAATAGTCATCGGCCCTACACCGCCGGGCACAGGCGTGATGAAGGATGCTTTGGCGGCAACTTCATCGAAAGCAACATCACCAGCCAATTTGCCGTTTTCCAGGCGATTGATGCCGACATCAATCACGACGGCTCCCTCCTTTACCATATTCGCTTTAATCATTTGAGGTTTGCCAATGGCGGCAATCAGTACGTCAGCCCGGCTGGTCACATCCTGTAGATTTTTCGTCTTTGAATGGCACATGGTAACCGTTGCGTTTTGCGCCAGAAGCAGGAGCGCGATAGGCTTGCCGACAATATTGCTGCGTCCGACCACAACTGCCTCTTTGCCGACAAGCTCAATGCCGGACCGTGATATTAATTCCATTATGCCTCTGGGCGTGCAGGGAACAAACAGAGGTGTGCCAGACACTAGACCGCCCACATTATAAGGATGAAATCCGTCCACGTCTTTGACGGGATCGATGGCGGCAATGATCCTTTCAGTTGATATATGTTTCGGGAGCGGGAGCTGAACCAAAATTCCGTGAACAAGTTTATTTCTATTTAATTTTTTAACAATCTGAAGCAGTTCTTCCTCCTGCGTTTCAGCAGGAAGTTTATATTCGCGGGAGAGAAATCCCACTTCAGCGCATGCCGTTGCCTTTCTTTTTACATATATGAGTGAGGCAGGATCTTCGCCCACAAGGACTACAGCCAGGCCGGGAGTAATTCCGTTTTGATCTTTGAGTTCAATAGTACTTTGGCGTACTTCATTGCGGATGTCCTGTGCAATTTTATTACCATCGATAACAGCAGCCATTACTTTTCTCCGCAAAAGTATAAAAATGATATAAGTAAAATCACAAGTGCGGCGGAATTATAGGGCAAAAAAATAGAGCCGGCAAGCAAAATTAATATATAAATTTTATATTGAAAAATCGTACATAGTTATAATATAAATATTTGGGAATTGATAGTCAGTTAACGAACAGTTTAAAGGCAAGGTAAGGGAATGAAGCGAGATAATGTTTTCGATAAACATCCCCTCATTCTTATGATTCTTTTACTGGTTATTATTTTGTTTGCAACCGATATCATCGGTAAAAATGTTTTCAAATATTATTACAAAGTACAATATAAAAAAAATAATCATGAAAAAGAATATCGGATTCCGTCAAATTATTATCACCATGATCTTAAACCCAATGTGAGTATTCCGAAAAATTCGTGGGGTATAATCTCTGCTCCAGTGGCCACAAATTCTCTCGGATTTAAAGACAGACAACCTCGTAAAATTTCACCGTCGCCGGATCATTACCGTATTCTATTCATAGGCGATTCTTTCACTGAAGGAGTCGGGATATCATACGAAAAGACTTTTGTCGGAATCATTGATAATGAATTGCATAAAAAAAATATAGAAGTCCTCAATGCTGCTGTTGTCTCCTATTCTCCGTCAATATATTATGCAAAAGTCAAATATCTGATTGATTTCGTCGGGTTGCATTTTGATGAGCTTGTCGTGTTTATTGATATTTCGGATATTGGCAATGAAGCAATTGAATATCGCCTGGACGGCGACAGAGTTGTGGAAAGAGAAAAGGACCTCAAGATAAAATATGATGAACGTAATGAAAAATATATTGATTTGCTGAAGAAAAGGCGAACGGTTTATCAAAAGGTCGAGCAAATACTAAAAAGAGACACGGTCATGACATATAATATTGTTAAAAAAATTCATGATATATTTTTCTCCAGAGATTACAGCTACGATTACGATTCTGTTAATCTCAGGGGTGCTTTGTGGACAACTGATAAATCAATTTATGACGAGTTCGGCAAGGCAGGCCTTGATGAAAGCGCGAAGAATATGGATCTTCTGGCAAATCTTTGTCGAAATAAAAGAATTACTCTCACAATTGCCGTGTATCCGTGGCCTGATCAAATCGTCAGACACGACTTAAATTCCATTCAGTCGCAATTTTGGAAAAACTGGGCAAAGAAGCATGATGTTAAGTTTATAGATTATTTCCCATATTTTATTTCATCAAATATCAACGCTGCCTCGGTTCGGAGCACACTAGACTCTTATTTTATTGCCGGAGATATACACTGGAACAGCGAAGGGCATAAAAAAATTGCCGATATATTTTTGCATAATTACAGGCCTTCGCACTTAAAGACGGCAGAATAATTATATTTGAATAATCATTTGAATGTGCTATCAAAGTTTTTAAATCATACGAAGAAATTAAAAGCTATGAATATCCTAGGTATATCGGCATTTTATCATGACAGCGCGGCCTGCCTGGTGCGTGACGGCGAAATTATCGCGGCAGCGCAGGAAGAACGATTCACACGCAAAAAACATGATTTTTCTTTTCCCGACAATGCAATAAAGTTTTGTCTGGAAGAAGGGGAAATAAGCGGTGAATCACTGGACTATGTTGCTTTTTATGATAAACCATTTATTAAATTCGAGCGAATTTTAGAGACGTATCTGGCTTTCGCCCCCTCCGGTATTCAATCATTTATTATGGCTATTCCTCTCTGGATTAAGCAAAAGCTGTGGATGAAGGAATCCATCAAGAAGCAATTGAACTATGAAGGGAAAATAATTTTCCCGGAACATCATGAATCTCATGCAGCTTCAGCCTTTTTTGCATCACCTTTTCCTGAAGCGGCCTTTCTGACAATAGACGGTGTCGGCGAATGGACAACCACCAGTTATGGCATCGGGAAAAATAATCAGATCCAAATTCTGTCCGAAATTTATTTCCCACACTCTCTGGGACTTCTTTATTCGGCCTTTACTTATTACACCGGCTTTAAAGTCAATTCCGGTGAATATAAGGTGATGGGACTCGCACCCTACGGAACACCCAAATATAAGGATTTGATATTATCCGAACTGATGGATTTAAAAGAGGACGGCTCGTACAAATTAAACATGAAATACTTTGACTATTGCGCCGGTCTCACCATGACCAACAGAAAATTCGAGAAACTTTTCGGCGGACCGCCCCGCAAACCGGAATCTAAAGTTACCCAGAGAGATATGGATCTGGCTCGTTCCGTTCAGGATGTGACAGAAGAGGTAATGCTGCGGATGGCCCGTCACATTTACAAAGAAACGAAGCAGAAAAATCTTTGTCTGGCGGGAGGAGTGGCTCTTAATTGTGTGGGAAACGGGAAAATTCTCAGGGAAGGACCGTTTGATAACATATGGATACAACCGGCTGCCGGTGATGCCGGTGGCGCTCTCGGAGCGGCTCTTTTTGTCTGGTATCAATATCTTGATAATCAGAGAATAGCCAATGGTCAAAGAGATTTTATGAAGGCGTCCCTGCTCGGCCCTGAATACAACGATGATCAGATTCTTCAATATTTAAATGCCAACAATATTCCTTTCGATAAGTTACCTTCCGGGGAAATGCCCGCCAGAATTGCCGATCTGATAGCTCAAGAAAAGACAATCGGCTGGTTTCAGGGAAGGATGGAGTTCGGGCCGCGCGCTCTGGGCGCCCGTTCCATTATCGGTGATGCCCGTTCTCCCAAAATGCAGGAAATCATGAACCTCAAAATAAAATTTCGGGAAAGTTTCCGTCCTTTCGCTCCCAGCGTACTCAGAGAGAAAGCTCCCGATTTCTTCGACATTGACAGTGAAAGTCCCTATATGTTAATCGTAGCGCCGGTTAAAGAGAATATCCGCAGAGCAATGACTAAGGAAGAGCAGGAATATTTCGGATTGGACAAGCTGCATGTAATGCGTTCCAGCATCCCGGCTGTTACGCACGTGGATTACTCAGCCAGAGTACAAACCGTGACCAGAGAAAGCAATCCCATATATTATGAAATGATTGATAAATTTGCAGAAAAACATAAATGTCCGGTAATCATTAATACCTCCTTCAATGTTCGTGGAGAGCCGATTGTCTGCACACCCCAGGATGCTTATCTGTGCTTTATGAGAACAAATATGGATTACCTGATTATGGGCAATTATCTGCTGAACAAAGAAAAACAAAAGCCACTGAACAATGATATCAACTGGCTGAAAAAATACGAGAACGACTAGCAAAATGGCAATTATTGAAGAAATAAAAAATATTAAAGGCAATAAATCCGACTGGAAAAAATTCGGAATTACGATGGGAATAATTCTGTCTATTATCGGATTTTATCTTTTATGGAAAAAAAATAATAACTACAATTACATTTTGTTTCTGGCCGCAGCTTTCTTTATTACGGGGTTAATTCTGCCCTCCATACTCAGACCCGTCTATAAGGTATGGATGGCCCTTGCAGTGGTCATGAATTTTATTATGACCAGAGTAATAATGGCTGTTATCTTCTACCTGATTGTAACTCCGATTGGGTTAATCGCTTCCTTGACCGGGAAAAAGTTTCTGGATGTGAAGATTGATAAAAGCGCAAAAAGCTACTGGATTGTCAGAGAAAAAACGAGTAAATTAAAATCCGATTATGAAAGGCAGTTTTAACGAAATCTGATTTAACGAGGGGTAAGCCAGTATGAGTAAATTATCAATAATATCAGAGCTATGGGATTTCCTAAAAGTCAGGAAGAAATGGTGGATTGTTCCCATTATCTTTTTCTTGCTGATCATCGGCATAATGCTGTTTTTGGCGGAAGGTTCGGCAGTTGCTCCTTTTATATATACATTATTTTAATTCTCGAGAAGAAAAAACGTGATTATGCTAAATCAGGAAAAATTGTCGACCCGAAAAAAGATAACAAATTATTTAATCAATATACTATTATTAATTATATCTCTTGGCGTTGCTGTTATTATTGTGGAAATAACTCTGCCGCTACTGAAAATCCGCAATATTGAAGAAGCTGTTTACCAGGTAAGAAGGCCTAATGTGCAAGGTATCTATGGCGCTTATCATCCCCAACTCTGGTATTCTCTGCAAAAGAATCTGCGTAATGTCCGTTTATTCTATCCGAAACAACTTGATTACACAGTGGACACAAACGCTCATGGGTTCCGCGGCCCGGATTGGGATTTGTCTGCAAACCGAAAAAATATTGTGATACTCGGAGATTCATTTGCTTTTGGCTGGGGAGTCCAATGGGAACAAACTGTAGGGGAAATTATAGAAAAACAACTACAAAAAAAAGACCCCGCTTATCAGGTCATCAATCTGGCCATGCCGGCATGGGATATAGATACAATTATCCGGTCTTTTGAATTATACAAAGACATATTAAAGCCTGTCGCGGTCATTTATGTTTTTTGCCCCAATGATTTATTGTGTGGTATTAAAAAAATATCTGCTACTGAATATGATATAGAATATCACCCACAGCCTGATGATGAAAAAAAATTCCAGGCAATGGTCGCACGTCAGCAATCAGGTTACTGGTCATGGGATAAATTTTTTCGCCGCTCCTACGTCAAGGCTTATCACGCACGCGTTCTCCGGCGTTTATTCGATAAAAGAATCAGCGCCTCTTTAAGCATGGATAAAGCACCTGCCGGCTTTGATTTTCCTCCGCCCATTGATGCACCCACTAAAAGTACACTGGACGAGGAACATAAACAGTTTGCATTATATTGCCTTAATCGTCTTCGTAATGATGCCGATGGGGCCCATCTTTACATAATAGATACTTCAGACAAATCAATTTTATATCTTAAAGATAAACCGGACAACCGGAGATGGGTTTTGCGTGAATTTAGTGAAAAAAATAGTAAAAATGTTTCATTCATTGATTTTGAAAGTTTTGTCCGCAAGACACCGGACGGACGGAAGTTTTATCTGGATTACGACGATCATTGGTCTGTCGCAGGACACGCAGCAGCAGCCGATTTACTTTTGAAAGAAATAACCATAAACAGGTTTTAAAAATATTTTGACACAGGAAAGGAGTTTAAAATGAAAGAGGTAGTAATTATAAGTGGTGCCCGAACGGCTGTAGGCGAATTCGGCGGCTCGCTAAAAGACGTAAAAACAGTTGATATCGGGGCATTGGTTATCAAGGAAGCGCTTAAACGCGCGGGATTGAGGCCGGCAATTGATGATTTTTCCAGAAGCTGCCGCGCTGACGGTCTGGGCAATTTTGAAATGACGGAAATAAATAAAAAATATTATGACTATGATAAATCCCTGAAACCTGTTTACGTGGAGGAAGTAATCATGGGCAACGTTTTACAGGGAGGACTGGGGCAAAATTCCGCCCGTCAGGCCTGTATTTACGCCGGAATGCCGGAGGAAACCAACGCCTATACCGTAAACAAAGTCTGCGCCTCCGGAATGAAAGCCATCGCGCTGGCCACGCAGGCCATTCAGTCCGGCAATGCCGATATTATCGTTGCCGGCGGAATGGAAGTGATGAGCAACGCTCCTTTTGCTGTCCCCCAGGCCCGCTGGGGATACCGCATGAGCATGCCTTACTCCCAAATTACAGACTTGATGGTTTATGACGGCCTTTATGAAATTTTCAACGGTTATCACATGGGCATGACCGCGGAAAACATTGCGGCCCTCTACAAAATTTCCCGCCAGCAGCAGGACGAATTTGCTTTTCAAAGTCATCAGAGAGCCAGGGCAGCCAACGCTTCCGGCGCAGTGGCCGATGAAATCGTGCCGGTTGTTATTCCTCAGAGAAAAGGCGATCCCAAAATATTTAAAGTTGATGAACGTCCCATGGATACATCCATGGAAAAAATGAGCAAACTGGTTACCGTTTTCAAGAAAGACGGCACGGTAACAGCAGGAAACGCTTCCGGCATCAACGATGCCGCGGCAGCGGTGGTGGTCATGAGCGCGGACAAAGCCAAAGAACTGAAACTGCAACCGCTGGCCAAAATATGTGGATTTGCCAGCGGCGGAGTTGATCCGGCTTATATGGGACTGGGACCGATTCCCGCAACGCGCAAACTCTTCAAGAAGCTGAACCTGACCGTAAAGGACATTGATCTTTTTGAACTCAACGAAGCATTTGCCGTGCAGGCGCTGGCCTGTATGAAAGAACTGGAAGTTGATGGAGAAAAATGCAATCTCAACGGTGGCGCAGTTTCTATCGGCCATCCCATCGGCTGTTCCGGCGCCCGCATCACCTACACGCTGGCCATGCAGATGAAAAAGAAAAATTTGAAACGAGGTCTGGCTTCTCTTTGCATTGGCGGTGGACAAGGCATGTCCATGATACTGGAAAACGTCTAAATTTATTTGAGACAGTTAAAAAAAGGGGGTGGATTTTTCCACCCCCTTTTTTGTTTGTTAACTTATTCTCAAATCTTCAACAGACCTTAGCCAATTAGTGAAGATAGGGCAACTCTCGCGAATTTTGGTCAGTCCAATTGCTTTCGCAATCATGATGCCGGTCGATGTCTTTTTGAATCGATCCGAGAGGTCTTCCAACCTCCTGGAAGGTGCTGTTTGAGGTGAATCATCAATATTCTCAGGTTCGCCACAATCTGAGAGAATTTTGTCAATTTTTGATTTTGACACATTTAATTGTTCGGCGAGTTTTTGTGGTTCACTAAACAGCAACGCTTCAAATTCGTGCATAGAGACATAGGGGATAAATCGTCTTTCAGAATCCCAGTCTCGAAAAAGTTCGTCCACCTTGGTCTTAGTAGCGCGGTTAATTTTTTCTGATTTGCGCTTCGGTGTGGATTGTTTCTTTGCCTCTTCTAATCCAGGCCAATCTTTTTTGATTCCATAATAATCCACGAAAAGGGTTAAATAAGTATCCGACCGCTGTTTCAGATGAAGTCCAATATCATTCTTCACTCTAGCGAATTTAACATCCCCACCCTTCTGTCCTGGCTTGGAGATAATAATAGGCCTCATAAAAACGCCTTTCTCGGCCAGATAGGGAACTAATATGTCCGATATGAATATTTTTTCAGTTGGTCCCTCCACAAGTGTCACGATTTCGGCGTAATCACTCATAGACAGGCCCTCCGGAAATCACATTCTTGCTCCAAAGTTCGCCGACTGAATAAGTTTCTAACCAGATATTGAAATCTTTTTCCTCCAGCCTCTCAAAGGTTGACGCCCCATCTTTACGATTAACTACGATTATATCCTCAACCATAAAATTATCTATTAGGGCTGGGGATTGCGTGGCCACAATTACCTGTGTTCGTTTGGAAGCGTTTTGAATCAGTTCGGCAAGAATGGAAATGGCCGCCGGATGCAAACCAAGTTCTGGCTCGTCTATAATGATCGTTGAAGGAGGATTTGGCTGAAGCAGCGCTGTTGAGAGGCAAATAAAGCGTAACGAACCATCCGAGAGGTGATAAGGCTGCATAGGATAATCCGAGCCTTTTTGCTTCCAGGAAAGATTGATTTTCTGTTTTTCACCAAATTCAGCCACATCCAACAGGAAATCATCAAAAAAAGGCATTACTAGCCTCACAGAATTCAGAATTTCCGAGTATACATCAGGGTGCTTGGTCCTGAGTCGAAGTAAATAGGGCGCAATGTTAGAGGCATTGAATCGCAACACCTTATTGTCTTGGATTATTTCATAATGCCTCATGGGTGCGTTTTTGCCGGTGTCATGGAAGTGATAAATCTGCCATGATAAAATTGCGTTGTACACGGGTATGCTGTATTCACTGTCGCGTGAGTTACTTTTTGCTTCCTTGACTAGCATAGAACTGCCATCCGGGCTGTCATTAAGTTCCCACCAGCGGCCTCCATAGTATCCGGGGTAATAACGGGCTTCACGTATAAGTGAACAAGTTTCAGATGGGCCAGGTTTAATTATAAAGCGATAACCACATGGACCAAAATGCATCGTGAATTTCATTTCCGACGTCATTTTTCGACCATTGAAAAGGAAATCGCTGATACCACCACCATCACGAATGTATTCGTTCAGCTTGCCGTCGATGATTTCACGCAGTAGACGAAAGAAATCAATCAGATTGCTCTTGCCCGCACCGTTACCGCCAATGAAAACGTTTAGGTCTGAGAGAGCAAAGTCCTCCAATGCCTTGATGGATTTAAATCCTTGTATTGTCAGTTTTCTTAGAGGATCAGCCATTTACCACTCTCCACATCCTAAATAAGCGTTCACGAGTTAAGCGCTCACCGTATTTATTACATACCTTTTCCATGTCTATTACGGAATGTAATCTACATCAATCACATTGATATGTCTATTGTTTCTTTCAGGAAGAAAGAAAATGGATTACCTTTTAAATATTTGCATTTTTATTGCCATTTTTCATTTAGTGCCTTTGCTTCTTTCAAGTCATAGAAAATCTCTCCATTCACCCCACATTTTATGGTTGAGCGATTACTTTATCGTGACATCTCTTTTCTTGACTGGATATCTCCTTTTATCTATAAAGAAATCTATGAAATATTTCATCCGGAATTAATCACCAAGGAGCATATCCATGTCATTACATCTCAAGAAATTAGAATCCTTTCACGGGAGAAAAGGCCCCCTGTTGTTGATTATCATGGACGGCATAGGTATAGGCAAAGCAGATGAAACGAATGCCGTCTACAGGGCCGATACACCCAACCTTGATAAATTATTCAAATCTGATCTGTACACACAACTGAAGGCCCACGGTACGGCAGTCGGACTGCCCTCAGATGATGATATGGGAAACAGCGAGGTCGGGCACAATGCCATGGGGGCCGGCAGGGTCTTTGACCAGGGCGCCCGTCTTGTCAATGCGGCACTCAAGACAGGAAGGATCTTTCAGTCCGGGGTCTGGGACAATATCGTACAGCGTTCCCAAAATGGCGGAACGATCCATTTTATAGGGCTGCTTTCGGACGGGAATGTCCATTCACATATTGAACAGTTGTTCATCATGATCGACAAATGCGCTGAGCTGAATTTAAAGAGGGTCAGGCTCCATGCCCTTCTTGACGGAAGGGATGTGGGAGAGAGGACGGCGCTTGATTATATTATTCCTACAGAGGAAAAACTAAAAAAGATCTCGGAGGAAAAAGATCTCGATTATGCCATCGCTTCAGGCGGCGGGCGCATGAAGGTAACCATGGACAGGTACAATTCCGACTGGAATATTGTCAAAAGAGGATGGGATGCCCATGTTTTGGGGGAAGGCAGAACATTTTCATCCGCATCCGAGGCGGTGAAAACTTTTTACGCAGAAGATCCTAAAGCAACGGACCAGTATCTACCGGCGTTCGCCATCACTGATAATTCAGGAAAACCAATTGGGACAATCAATGACGGAGATGCCGTGATCTTTTTCAACTTCCGGGGTGACCGCGCCATCGAGATATCGCGGGCATTCACCGAAAAGGAATTCAATGAATTCGACAGGGGACGTCTTCGGGATATATTTTATGCTGGAATGATGGAGTATGACGGGGATGCTCATATCCCGCCCCATTTTCTGGTGCAGCCTCCGGCTATCGATCGTACTATCAGCGAATACCTCTGCGCGGAAAAGGTAAAAACCTTCGCCGTATCCGAGACCCAGAAGTTCGGCCATGTTACTTACTTCTGGAACGGTAACCGTTCCGGTTATATTGATGCATCGCTGGAGAAATATGTGGAGATACCTTCCGACAGGATTGAGTTTGACAAGGCTCCCAAAATGAAGGCCAAAGAAATAACGGATACGGTTATAGAACTGCTGAAGAGTGGCGATTACAGATTCGGCAGGACAAATTTCCCCAACGGCGACATGGTCGGCCACACTGGCAAAATGGAGGCAGCCATTATTGCGGTGGAGACCGTGGATAAATGCGTGGGAGAGCTGCTGGCTGTCATCAAAGAGACAGGAGGCATTGCCGTTATCACGGCGGACCACGGCAACGCGGATGAGATGTTCACGATAGACAAAAGGGGCACAAAATCAGTAAAGACCGCGCATTCCCTGAATCCTGTTCCCTTTGTAATTTACGATCCTCTGTATCAGGGAGAATATCGCATAGCGGATATCAAAGACAAAGGTCTGTCCAATGTGGCGGCGACTCTTTTGAATCTTCTGGGGTATGAGAAACCCAAAGAGTATGATCCTTCATTGATAGAAATTGTGTCCACCTGAAAGCCATAAATTTAGCTCTACGTTCCAGGCTCAAAAATATAAAACCTGGTGTCATGTCAACGATACTCTGTCATTTCGAAGGAGCCTTCACAACTGAGAAATCTTAGATTTCTCCCTGCGGTCGAAATGACATTTCTGGATTGACACGACACTCGTACCTACTTGCAGAAAAACGATGTCATCTCGAAGGAACGGAGTGACTGAGAAATCTGCGAGATCACTAAATAGATTTCTCCCTGCGGTCGAAATGACAAATCACGAACTTCTGCAAGTAGGTACTGGAACTTTGAGCGTAGAACATTGAACACCTATTTCCCGATAAAATTCGGCTTTCTTTTTTCCAGAAACGCCTTCATGCCCTCTTTCTGATCCTGAGTGCCGAAACACTGAGCGATACAGCTTATTTCCAGTTTATTGGCATTATCCAATGGCAAATCAAATCCGTAATTCATTGCGTTCTTGGCCATCTTTAAAGCGAAGGGGGGAAGTTTGGCCAGTTTCAAAGCAAATTTTCTGGATTCTTCCAGAAGATTTTCCGGTGCGAAAACTTTATTTACGAGTCCTATTTCGTAGGCACGCCGGGCATTAATTTGACCACCGCCTAAAATCATTTCTTTGGCTATGCCCATTCCTACTAGTCGAGGCAGGCGCTGAGTGCCTCCCCAACCGGGCACAATTCCAATTAAAATCTCCGGCTGACCGAAAACAGCTTTCTCCGATGCGAACCGGATATCGCAGGCCAGAGCTATTTCCGTACCTCCTCCGAGAGCAAATCCATTAACGGCGGCAATAGACGGTTTGGGCATGGTTTCAATCAGCCGTAAAGTACGATGACCCAGTTCCATTAATGTGAGAATTTCCACTGAGGTGGAATCTTGCATCTGCGCAATGTCCCCTCCGGCCACGAAAGCCTTCTCTCCCGCGCCGGTTAAAATCAGTGCTTTGATTTTTTCATCTTTCTCACAGATTGTCGCCGCGTCGAGAATTTCCGTCATTACTTCGAAATTCATGGCGTTTAGAACCTTAGGTCTGTTAAAAGTTATTGTCGCAATTCCCTCTTCAACGTTAAAAATTATATTTTTGTATTCCATAGTCCTCCTTTCTCTTCCGGTAGCGCCAAGATGCAATACTGATGGTCTCGTAAAAAGTCGCTTTTGCCCTTTTTTGTCATTCCCGCGAAGGCG
>WOYI011278584.1_pt1 | contig 12304 bp, 12 predicted proteins | sample 6423411 | NCBI WGS metagenome assembly WOYI01 (sample SAMN13441803, study PRJNA592873) | oil field metagenome | biome: oil field; feature: oil-well bore; material: oil-contaminated soil; isolation source: oil-contaminated soil from oil-well borehole | place: Germany: Wietze | collected 2016-10-18 ... | reverse complement strand
CCGCCATCAATTTTATGTTCTTATGCTTGGCGGATTGGTGAAGTGCGCACCAATCTCACCCTACAATTTCTTTCCCTGATCCATTCCTGAAAACAAGATACCGGTGCATGACTCGTAGGGCGAAATTGACCCTCTGTTGGTCAATCCGCCAATAACATCGTGGAAGATCAAGACGTTTGGCTGATTGGTGAAGTGCGCACCAATCCCGCCCGCATGTTTGTTGGTGGCTTGCTCTCGGCAAAATGGTGGTTTGTCGACCCGACTGGCTGAGACCTTCGACCTGTGCTCGCCATGTAGTAGACGGGTATCAGGAGACTATCCATCCGTTTCACGGTGGGCACAAGCGGCACAATTACAGAAAAAAACTGACCCGGGCATTTCACGGGTCAGTTTTACGAGGCATTTAATAAAATTTAGCCCTTGGGCTTTAGCATATCCAGGAAACGCTGCCAGCCTTGCTTGAGGTTATTCTTGCGCAGGTTCCAGGTGCCAACAATACCGTAAGGCAGGAACATGACAATCAGGATGAAAATCAAACCAAACACCAGCGGCCAGCGCGCTCCGAACCAGGTATAAAAGAACTGGCTGAACACTTGCATGATGCCGGCGCCGATGATCGGTCCGACCAATGTACCCATACCGCCTAAAATGGTCATAATCAGCGCGTTCACGGTCATGGTAATGGAGGTCATCGAAGGCGTTACAGAGCTCGTCCATAGCGCGTACAATCCGCCTGCGATGCCAGCAAATACTGACGCAATCACAAAAGTGAGTGTGCGGTAGGTTACCGGATTGTAACCTACCATGCGCACGCGATCCTCATTCTCACGCGTGGCCTGAACGATGCGGCCCACAGGAGAATTGACTATGCGCCGCATCAGGAAGTAGCAAATCACCAGGAAAGCCAGCGTGATGAAGTAGAAGGTCAGGCGGTTTTGGGTGGGGTTCAGCCACAGCGGCACAGGCAAGCCGTGCATACCTTCATCCGCGCCGGTCCATTTTGAAAAGTCGGTAGCTTTCGAAAGGATGTGCAGTGCGCTGGAGAGCGCCATGGTGATCATGGCAAAATAAGGGCCCTTCAGACGCACCGAAGTGGCAGCGAAGAGTAAGCCGACCAGGACTGATACGATAAAGGCCATCAAGAAGACGAAGAGCAGGGCAAGAATGTCGGTAACGTTGACAGAGCCCAGCATGATGCGATAGGCAGAAGTGAACTTGGGGGTCACATGCATGATTAGCAGCGCTACCGTGTAAGCACCAGCACCAAAGGAAGCGGCATGGCCGAATGAAAGAATGCCGCCATAACCCATCAGCAAGTCATAGCTCATAGCCAAAACGGCCATGATGAAGAAGTTGATCAGTTGACCTTGCCAGAAGCGCGTCGGGCCGGCAGCCAGGCCGCCGCCGCTCAACAGACCGAAGGCAAAGGGAAATAAGATCATCAAAGCTGTGAAAATCAGGAAAGTTTTCTCTTTCACAATTAAGCTTTTGCGAGGTGTTTTCGGATTGTTCATGCTTACTCCTTCTTCCCGAAAAGACCACGAGGCTTAATCAGCAAGACAATGATCATAATAATGACCGTGCTCGCCTCAGCAATCGCCGGCGAAAGAGAAAGCTTGAGGGCGTAATAATCGCCGAAGGCGCGGGCCATGCCCAGGATGAGCGCGCCAACAAAGGCGCCTACATAACTGCCCATGCCGCCAATGACCACGGTGATGAAGCCTTGCATCTGATAGGTATCACCCATGAGCGGGTTGATCGGCAGGAAAGGCGCCGCGCCAATGCCTCCCAGGGCAGCCAGCGCCACCCCCAACGCAAAGACCAGGGTAAAAACCTGTTTGACGTTGATACCCAGGGCTTCCACCATCTGAGGGTCCTGCACGCCAGCACGAATGATCATGCCCATGCGCGTTCTGGTCATCAATACGGTGACAAAGATAAACATAACCACGCCCAGCAGAATGACAAACAAACGGTAGGTCGGGAAGATGACCCCTGAAATATTGATGGTCGACGAACCAGTCCGCAGCCATTCACCAACGGAGGTGGCTGCCTTGCCAACTGTGGCAAAAAGCGGCGGGCGGGACATCTGGTAAGCTAGCGGATCCCAGAGCAACTGCACAAGCTCCCGGATGACAAAACTCAACCCCAGGGTCATCAGGACGATGAAGAAGGGTCGAATGTAAAGCGGACGGATCATAGTAATTTCGATGATCGCGCCGAAAAGGATGCCAAAGAGGACCGCGGCCACAATCGAGAGGGCAAAGCGCAGGTTTCCATTCATCAGCAACACGATTTGTGGGGCTTGTTCGCGTACCAAAATGCTGACGATGAGCGAAACCAACAGGACGATCGGCAGGATTAGGTTTTTTCCAATTTTTTCCCTGGGGGCAAATTGGGATTTGTCGCCCGGTTTGCTCACAGCCACTGCCAGCAGCAAGCCGCTGATGACCAGCATGAGGGGTCGAATCCAGAAGCGCGCCATGGGTTCCTGCGCGCTGATTTCAGCCAGCGGATTGCCGACATTGGTAACAGTGGCTGCCACCATGGCGGTTTTGGCCAGACCTAAGATGTCGAACTGCCAGAATGCCACCAAAGCCGCCAGTGCGGCCAACACATAAAGCAGTTTGGGCAGGTTCTTCTGCAGCTTCTCGCTAAGGTTGAGGGCGATCAAATAGGGTTTGATCAACGGGATCAACAGGAGGCCGAATGAAAGTGAGAGCACGGCAGGCAGCATCCCGAAGATGAAGGTCGGATTGGTGTAAAACTGCCAGCCAATGTAAGCGCCCAACATGAACATGGCACCGTGCGCAAAGTTCAGCACGTCCATCAAGCCAAAAATGAGCGTCAGGCCGGCTGCCACCAGGAAGAAGAGCGAACCAAGGGTGAGGCCGCTCAGGGTAGTACGAATGAAGGCTTCCTGACCTGTAACAGCATAGAGTGCAACCAGGACGATTAGCGCAGCTGCAATGCCGATATACAGGCCGATCTTATTTCTCTTTAATTGCTTCATTTAGCCTCCTTAACGCGGGTTTTAATCGACGCGCCCAGGTATTGTTGCACCAGCTCTTCGTTGAGCACCAGGTCGCTCATCAGGCCGCTATGCACGCTGCGGCCGTCATCGATGATGACGAAGCGCTCAGCCAGTTTGCTGGCCATGATGAAGTTTTGCTCAACCAGGAGGATGGTGGTGGTTTCTTTGAGTTTGCGGATGGCTTCCATCATTTCCTGAATCAGGATCGGGGCCAGGCCTTCACTGGGCTCGTCAATCAACAGCAGCTTATTGTCGGGCACCAACGCGCGCGCTACTGCCAGCATTTGCTGCTGACCGCCTGAGAGGTGGTCACCGGGAAGCTTCTCGAGGCGCTTGAGGTCCGGGAAGAGCCCGTAGATTAGCGATTCGTGGCGTTCCAGGTCGCCTTTCTTGCGCTCTGCCAGCTTGAGGTTCTCAAGCACGGAAAGCGCTTTGAAGATGGCACGATTCTCGGGCACGTAACCGATACCCATGTTGGCGATGTTGAAGGCGCGTTTGCCCTGAATTTCAACCCCTTCAAAGATGACTTTGCCGGTACGCGGCGGCGTAAGGCCTAGGATGGATTTGAGGGTGGTGGTTTTACCCGCCCCGTTGCGGCCGAGCAAGACGGTAATGGCCCCGGCAGGCACATCAACCGACACCCCTTCGAGAATGTGAAACTGGCCAATGTAAGTGTCAATTCCCTGAACGCTTAAGAGGGTATTGGGTAATTCGATATATCCGCTCATGCCAGTTCTCCATACAAATCGCCGAGATAGGCTGATTGCACCTGCTTGTTATGCGCAATCTCCTGGGGTGAACCTTCGGCCAAAACCATGCCCTGTGCCATCACCGTGATGATGTCTGAAACTGACATGACCATATCCATGCGGTGCTCAACCAGGATGGCAGTGCGGTTGTTTTCGCGCACAACCTTGTTGATGATTTCAATTAACTCTGGCACCTGCTCAGAAGACATGCCAGCAGTAGGCTCGTCAAATAGCAGCAGCTCCGGTTTGCCGGCCAGCATGATGCCAAGCTCAAGCTTGCGTTTCTCGCCATGGGGCAGGTTACGCGCCAGCATATATTCGCGGCCGACCAGGCTTACCATCTCGATGACTTTTTCAGCCTCTTCGATGTAGACAACAAAATCGTCTGCGGGTTTCATCAGCTCAAAGTTGGCTTTGCCGAGAGCCTGGGCACTCAGGCGGATATTCTCCAGAACGTTCAGATTAGGGAAAATGTTAGTGATCTGGAAGGAGCGCCCAATGCCTTTGTGCGCGCGCCGTTGAGGCGGAAGATGGGTAATATCTTCGCCTTTGTAAAGAATTTTGCCCGTAGTTGGCGGCATCATCCCGCTAAGCAAGTTAAACAGCGTGGTCTTACCCGCGCCGTTGGGGCCGATGATGGCATGCATGGTCTGCTTCTTAACTTTCAGACTCACGTCGTCCACTGCCACTAGCCCGCCAAAAACCTTGCTCAGGTTCTGGGCTTCCATGATAATTTCATCAGTCATAAGGTACCTTTTCTCTGCCCTGGATCGCTGGAATTTAGATAATTATAAAATTAATAAGGCCTGTTTTATTGCTTGGGCAGTGCGTTGGTTGATTTATGAAAGGGAAAGGAACCTGAGTTCCTTTCCCTTTTTGAAATTAGATTAAGGGGCAGGGATGATGGGTAAGTCACCGCAGCGAGAGGCGTAATCGCCCGTCAGCGTGCAGGGCACACCCAGTTCATCATACTTGGACACGTACACGGTCTCGAAGAACGCGTACTCATTGATGCCGTCTTTGTTCAAGTCAGGATCAAGGTTGACCAGCTTGAGGATGTTCATAGGCTGTTCGGCCACATGATCTTCGGGGCGGATGTGGAAGGTGCCCTTGGGAGCTTCGAACATCAAACCTTCGAGGGCAGGGATCAAGGCATCACCAGAGGCGTCACCATTGGTCTTCTTGAGGGCTTCGGCCAAAGCAATGGCGGAAGACATACCACCAGCGGTGAAGAGGTCGGGGTATTCCTTGTACTCTTCAAGATGGCGTTTAACCAGCCAATCGTTCACTTCGGTCTTGGCAGCGGTGTAGTGGTAGACATTCAAACCGGTGGAACCGAGAGCCGAGCCAAAGACAGCCGCGAAGGAGGCATTGTCACCGAAACCGGTAGCAACGGTCATCTTCTCGAGAGCGCCGAGGTCACCAAGCTGTTGGAAGAGGGTCACATAACCGGTGCCTGACCAGGTCAGGAAGAGGTTCTTGGCGCCGGAATCCATAGCCTGCTGGATGTAGGGGGTGAAGTCAGTTGTGTCGAATGGGGCATAGATGTCAGCAATAACACTGCCGCCAAATTTGCCAACCGAGTAAGCCAGGGCGATACCGGAACCCTTGCCGAAGGCATTGTCCACACCGATGTGGGCAAATTCTGGGCCATTGTTTTCGACCAGGTACTTGGCGATGATGAGGGTGTCATCAAAATTGGTGCGGGCGGTGCGGAAAACATAGGGGTTGAAGTTGGGACCGGTGGTGAAGGAGCTGGCAGCAGGATCGATCATCAGGATCATCTTATTCTCGAGGGCGACATTGGTGAGGGCAATAGCGGAAGCTGAAGAAACAGGTCCCTGCAGCAATTCCACGCCGTCTTTCTCGATCAGTTCCTGAGCGAGGGAAACGGCCTTCTCAGGGATGCCTTCGTCGTCTTTGACGATGACTTCCACAGGGCGGCCAGCGATAATCCAACGGCCTTCGGCATCTTTTTCGCCGCCGGAAGCATATTCAAGGCCGAGCGCGAATCCGCGCTGCTGCTGTTGGCCGTAGAGGGCCATAGCGCCGGACATCATGCCAATCTGACCGATCTTGAGCACTTTAGCTTCGGCAACGGGGGCCTCGGTGGGGGCAGCGACGGGTGCTTCAGTTGGAGCAGCGGCTGGGGCTTCGGTTGGGACTGCGGCAGGTGCCTCAGTTGGGGCGGCTGGGGCCGGGGTCGGCTCAACCTTCTGGACGCAAGCGCCCAGTACCATGGATGCAACAAGCAACATGGCAACAACGGTAATAATCGACTTTTTCATTACTTTTTCTCCTGTTTGATTTGGTTTGTAGTCGGTTGTTTTGTACATCAAAGTAAGACCTTTGCTTGCTTTGTTGATACCTACATTGTCTGTGCGCTGTTTTTTAACACCCATCCAATGAGCAGTGTGTTGAGTGGGTCGGGCTTGTCTGCGCACAGTGCATGCCCGGAATTCGGAACGATTACGTATTCTGCGTGTTTGATTTGGTCGGCGATAATCTTGCTGTACTTGCGGCCTTTAATCATATCATCCTCTGCAACGATAATTAATGTCGGTGCTTTTATGGCACTTAAAGATGCCGTAAGATCGAGGTTGTAGAAGGAATGCATCAGGTTCTCAAAGGCTTTGAAATCAAGCGCGGCAAGGCGCGGTATGGAAGCTTCAAGGGCTGCCTGGTTTGCGGCTATGTAATCATTTGAGAAATTCAACGCTACAGATGTACGCAGCAGCAGCTCAGGGTCTTTGCGCTCGGCCGCGATCAGCCAGGGCATCGATTGAGCTTTGAGTATGGGGTCGATTTCGGATACGCCATCGATTACCACCAAGGATCTGGTCATCTCGGGGTATTTAAGGGCGAAAGCCATGCTCACCTCGGACCCGTAAGAGATGCCCGCGATGTGCGCTGATGGGATCTTGAGAGCCCTGAGCAGCGCCGCCAGGTCGTCGGCATGCTGTTCCATGCTGTATGGGCCTTCAGGGCGGTCAGACTGCCACATGCCGCGGCAGTCATACAGCAGCACACGCATGTGCGGCCGCAGTGCGCGGGTCTGATAGTACCAGCTGATTGTAGACATCATGATGCCGTTGGAAAGCACGATCACTTCGCCGTCTTCCGGTCCATGCAATTCGTAATAGAGGTTTATGCCGTTAGCTTCAATCTTTGGCATGCGTTCCTTTCTGACTATGCCGGCTCGAAAGCCAGCACCTTCTTGCTTGTGCCCTCAGGGCCGCGCTCAATGATGGTCATTTTGAGCGGTGTACCAATTTTGATGTTTTGCGGCTGACTGAGGTCAAGCCCAACAATCTGGGCGCTCATACGCGGGCCTTCTTCAAGGGTGACAATGCCAGTGCAGTAAGGGTGCTTGGCATCGTAACCGGCATTGACCATTTCGGTCGGGGGGATGTAGATGACGGTGTAAGCGGCCAGGGTGGCCTTGCCTGAGAAGACCAGGCGTTCCATCTTTTCGGAGTGACAAGCCGGGCAGATATAACGCTGCGGAATGGCTACATACTCGCAGGTCTGACACTTGGAACCAATCAGTTCATTCTGATTCAGGGCATCGTAAAAAGTTTTTGTTTCAAATTTGAAGTCTGACATCAGAACCTCCGCTCAAAGATATGGACAACACTGGTTTGACCTGTTCCGCCGACGTTATGAGTCAGACCGATCCTGGGTGTGCCGGGTAATTGACGCGCGCCGGCTGTGCCGTGCAGCTGCTTCCAGACTTCCACCACCTGGGCGACGCCTGAAGCACCCACCGGGTGGCCCTTGGCTTTCAGGCCGCCGCTGGTGTTGATCGGTTTCTCGCCGTCACGGGCGGTCTTGCCGTCCATGGCAGCTTTCCAGCCTTCGCCGGGCTTGAAAAAGCCCAGATCTTCCGTGGCCATAATCTCGGCGATGGTGAAGCAGTCGTGCACTTCAGCAAAGTCGATTTCGGCCGGGGTCTTGCCGGCCATGGCGTAGGCTTGTTCACCCGCGCCCACAGCGGAGGGAACGTGGCTGAGGGAGGCGCGCTCCGGCAGGGAGCCATCGCTGGCCTGGCCGGTACCAATCACAAAAATGGGTTGGTCTGTATATTTGGCAACCAGATCTTCCGCCACCAGCAACACCGCGGCCCCGCCATCAGAAACGGGAGAGCAATCGAAGAGGCGCAGCGGCCAGGCGATCATGGGGTTGGCCTTCGGGTCCCGCAGGAAGTCCATTTCGTCTTTCCATTCGGGCACTGGCAAGCCTTTCTGAATGGCTTTGGCTACTTTGCCAGCCATGACATCCGGAATGGTTTGCCCAAATTGGGCTTTCTCATTCAGAGCGCCATTGACGTGGTTCTTGATGCCAACTTTGAGCAGCGCGTCCAGGTCTCCATTGTGTTCATTCATGTAGGCGGTGGCCATGGCGGCGTAGAATCCGGGGAAGGTGAAGCCCGCCGGGATCTCGAACATGGTATCCGCGGCGGAGGCCAGGGCATCGGTCACTTGTGCGCCGGGCAGGTCGGTCATTTTTTCGAGACCGCCCACCAGCACAACGTCATATTGGCCGGAGGCGATTCCCAAAACAGCCTGCCGCAGGGCTACACCACCGCTGGCGCATGCATCTTCAATGCGCACACTGGCAATGGGGGAGAGGCCAATCCAGGAGGCTACGATGGGGGCAAGGTGCCCCTGGCGCTCGAATTGATCTGAGCTGAAATTGCCCATGTAGAAAGCTTCAATGTCGTTGGGATTAAAACCTTTTTGCACAGAAGTTTTAAGCTCCTGATAAGCTTCCACAAACAAGTCGCGTGAAGTTTTATCGGGGAAAGCACCAAATTTGCTCATTCCCACACCGACCACTGCGACGCCGCGTGCTAATTTTTTGGTCATCAGTTAATCCTCTTCTTCTTCAAGCTTTTGATAAATTACCGCGCCAGTGAGGTTTTCAGGACGATTTTTTTCACCCGCGGCAACAAGATTCATTTTAAGCAGGTCACCATCAACTTCGAAGCGCCCAACGAATTTGCCAACCAAACCAAAAGTGTGCTCGGTTTGATCCATGTCAATTTCGTCATCATTGGTTGACCATGTGCCAGCAGATCTGATAGCCATGGCTTCATAAACAGCCTCAAAGCTGCCGTCTTCCTTGAATTCGAAGAAGAGCCCAGGGTAAGGTTGGCTGGCGGCTTGGGTCCATTTTCCCAAAATTGGATTTGTCACGTATCTCCTTCTTAGCTACAAGTAGCGTTTATCTGGGACGATTCCCAGGCGGTGAGCTTCTTCACGGATGGACTCCCTGAAATCGGGGTGAGCAATCTTGATCAAAGCTTCCATGCGGTTCTTCACCGAAAGACCTTTGAGCGAGGCCGCCCCATACTCGGTAACGACGGTATCCACATCCTGGCTGGGCACAGTTACACCCGAACCCGGTGCCAGGGTAGGAACAATGGTTGAGATCGTTCCATTCTTGGCGGTGGAACGCAGGGCGATGATGCCGCGCCCGCCTTCAGACATTTGCGCGCCGCGGTGGGTATCAAGCTGACCGCCCGTGCCGCTGAATTGCCGTGCTCCGAGCGACTGCGAGCAAACTTGCCCAAGAATGTCTACCTGGATGGCCGTGTTGACGCTGATCATTTTATAGTTTTTGGCGATCACGTAAGGGTCATTGACGTAGCGCCCGCGCATGATTGCCACAGCCGGGTTGTGGTCCATATACTGGTACATTTCCTTGGAGCCAATGGCAAAGGCGGCAACGGACTTGCCGGGGTGCAGGGTTTTGCGCTTGTTGGTAACCACGCCCATTTGAATAAGCGTATACACACCAGGCACCAGCAGTTCACTATGGATACCCAGGTCTTTACGGGTGCCCAAAAATCCGGCGATGGCACTCGGGATGCCCCCAATGCCCAGCTGCAGGGTGGAGCCGTCCTCGATCATCTCCGCGATATGCCCGCCAATTTGCTCTTCGAGCTCGGTGGGCGTATCCAGCGGTACTTCGACCAGCTCGCTGTTATATTCCACAAAGTAATCCACATCCGAAACGTGCACAATGGTATCGCCTTCGGTCCAGGGCAGGTTTTCGTTGATTTCAAGGATGACCGTATCGGCTGCTTTCATCAATTCCCGCTCAGCCACCACACCCAATGAAAGTGAGAGGTAGCCCTCCTCATTGGGGGGAGTAGCCGTGCCGAACATAAAGTCCAATTTGCCGCCATGCCCTTTGAGTTTGTCGGTCGAGGCCTGGTGCAGGTTATTGGGAGTATAAGAAACCCTGCCTTCAGCGTGCACCTTGCGGTCTGGCACGCCGTAGAACCAGTTTTCATTGAAGAAATGGCCTTCCATGGCTGGGTTGAGGAAGATTTCGTAAGGGCGCATGGGCAGGCAGGTCCAGGTAGTGATGTCGAACAAACGCTCCATTTGGTGGCCGAGTTCTTCAAGCAAACCAACGGGCTCGGAAGCAGCGATGCCAATGCCAATGGTCTGACCTGATTGAACCTTCGCTACTGCTTCCTGGAGCGAGATCAGCTTGCTTCTGTATTCGTCATTCCCACGCATGCAATACCTCTTTCGCTTTAGGGCATGATGAAGCAGGTGGCTGCCTGGTTGTAACCAACCCCGGAGCCGCAGAAAACTACTCGCATGCCTGATCTAATGATGCCAGACTTCCAGGCGTCATCAAAGGCAATCGGCAGACAAGCCGAACCCATGTAACCCCATTTATCACCGATGAAGTGTGCTTTCTCAATGGGCAAACCCAGATCATCCATTACTATTTGGATGCTTTTCTTATTCACCTGGGTGAAGATGATGTGGTCAATTTCCTGGAGCTCAAAACCGCCATTGGCAGCGCACTCGCGCACGCGCGCCGGCCAACCCTGGTGGTTAACCGTGGGCGGGAAGGGCGTAAGCAGCTTGACCTTTGTGCGGCCAGCCTCAACACTTTCAACTGTGGCAGGCTCGTAGGTACCGCCAGAGTAAATGCCCCAGTGTTTGTGATAAGAGCCATCGGCTTTCATGGAAGTGGAAACGTAACCGGGTTTATCGGCAACGCCCAGCACTGCAGCGCCGGCGCCATCGCCATAGAAGAAGGCGGTCACGTCGTGCTTGACATCGGCTAATTTGTGCATCATGTAGGCGCCAATGACCAGGATGTACTTCATCTGCGGGTTAATGGCAAGTAGTCCGGCTGCCTGTGCCAACGCGGTCGGGAAGGACGCGCAAGCGCAGCCAACGTCGTAGGAGCCGGCATTGATGCAGCCGAGTTTGAACTGCACGACTACCGAGGTGGCGGGCGTGATGTAATCGGGGCTGTCAGTACCAACAATCACCATGTCGATATCTTCAGGTTTGATCCCAGCTTCGGCGATGGCCAACTTGCCGGCTTCAACAGCTAAATCGGAAGTGGCCCAACCCTCAGGGGCATAGAAACGGGTGGTGATGCCGCTTGAGGCTTCAAACTTGCCCACCACTTCAGCGAGTTTGGGGTTCACCTCACCCATCCAACCCGCAAAAGTTGCGTTTGTAATTTCATTTTCCGGGATATAGCGCCCGGAGCTAAGAATTGTTGCGTAGCGTGCCATGGTTTACCTTCCTATTAATAATTTTGATTGACTGTGGTAGGGCTCTGGCAGAATTAGGTGCCCAGAACGATGCCGCCATCAACGCTAATGACAGCGCCGTGAATGTAGGAAGCTTCGCTGCTGGAAAGCCAGCAGTAAACATCAGCGATTTCTTCGGGTTTTCCAAGCCGCTTGAGGGGTGCCTGCTTGGCCATGCCAGCCAGCACTTCTTCGGGCATCTTGAGAACCATGTCGGTGAGGATAAAGCCGGGGGCAACTGCGTTGACGCGGATGCCGTACTTGCCGAGCTCGCGAGCCCAGGTCTTGGTCATTCCGATCACGGCGAATTTGGTGGCAGCGTAGTTGGTCTGGCCAAAGTTGCCGTACAAACCGACCACAGATGAGGCGCTCACGATGGAGCCGCCGCCCTGTTTGATCATGTAAGGGGCTACGGCCTGGGTGCAGTTGAAAACACCCTTGAGGTTGACAGCAATCACGGCGTCGAAGGCGTCTTCAGCCATCTGCCCGACCAATTGCCCGTCTTTGTATTTGACAAACTGCCCGTCGCGGGTGATGCCGGCGTTGTTGATGAGCACATCGATGTGGCCGTACTTGGCGGCAACGTCGTCAATCCAGGCTTGCACTTCCTGGCGGTTTGCAACGTTCACTTTGTAGAAGCTGGCATTGTTACCAAGTTCCTGAACCAAAGCCTGACCAGCTTCCTCGTTGACGTCACAGATAACTACCTGTGCGCCTTCGGAGGCGAATTTTTTGGCGGTTGCTTTACCAATGCCAGCGGCCCCACCGGTGATGATAACTACTTTGTCTTGAAATCGCATACGAGTATTCTCCTTGTTTCAATATCAGGGCAAATCTGGATACAGAATGTCTGATAATCCATTGTTAACACATTTATAAGGGGAGGCGGTTACAAAAGGGTTACAAAAATGAAGGTCTTGTTAAATTGGTGCTGCAACCCTCCGA
>WOYI011537717.1_pt1 | contig 12312 bp, 12 predicted proteins | sample 6423411 | NCBI WGS metagenome assembly WOYI01 (sample SAMN13441803, study PRJNA592873) | oil field metagenome | biome: oil field; feature: oil-well bore; material: oil-contaminated soil; isolation source: oil-contaminated soil from oil-well borehole | place: Germany: Wietze | collected 2016-10-18 ... | reverse complement strand
ATACAACGGGTTTGCAATACAAGCGTATCCTACCTGCTATGCCTACCCTTCAGAACCTCGATGACCTCACTGAAAGGAATATTCTTCTCTGCAAGCAATACCAAGAAGTGGTACATAAGGTCTGCTGCCTCACCAAGGAAAAGGCTCTTGTTGTCGTCCTTGCTCTCAATGATGAGCTCCACTGCCTCTTCACCTACCTTCTGTGCGATCTTGTTCAAACCACGGCTGAAGAGATGATTGGTATAGGAACCTTCCTGAGGGTATTCACGGCGATCATTGATGACTTCCTCGAGATAGAAGAGGAATTCACTGGAAGTAACTTCAGAGGGGTCATTGACCTCGCTAAAGCACGTGTCACTTCCCGTATGACAGACAGGACCTGAAGGGATAGCCTTGATAAGCAAAGTGTCGTGGTCACAATCCTCGATGATCTCGCGCACCGTCAGATAGTTGCCACTGGTCTCTCCCTTGGTCCAAAGTTTCTGACGGCTTCTTGACCAGAAGGTAACCAGACCTCTATCGCGGGTTAGCTTAAGCGATTCCTCATTCATATAGCCAAGCATCAGAACCCTTCGGGTTACTGCATCTTGGACGATTGCGGGAATGAGCCCATCCATTTTTGTAAAATCAAGTGCCATGCAAAGTCTCCTTACTGCCCTTTACGCATAGTTATACCATGTTGTGAAAGAAAAATCTTTAGCTCAGGTATATCTATTTCATGAAAATGGAAAATTGAGGCGGCCAAAGCTGCATCAGCCTTCGCTTCGGTAAACACCTCTACAAAGTGGGCCATGGTCCCTGCCCCTCCACTGGCGATGACAGGAATGCCTACAGCCTCACCCACCCGTCTGGTAATGTCCAGAGCGAAACCCTGCTTTACCCCATCATGCTCCATGGAAGTCAGCAAGATCTCCCCACAACCACGGCCATAGACCTCCTTGGCCCAGGAGACAACCTCCAGCCCAGTAGGGATCCTTCCCCCATGCACATAGACTTCCCACCCCTGTTCTGTCGGGGTATCAAATAGGGGATTGCGCCTTGCATCAATGGCACAGACCACACACTGCGATCCGTACTGCATCGCCAGGGTGTCTATTACCGAAGGGTTTTTCACAGCCTGGCTGTTGATGGATATCTTATCAGCTCCGCTATCGAGGAGCACCCCGACATCTTCTGCATTGCGGATGCCCCCTCCTACGGTAAAGGGAATCCCTATATGGTCAGCAATGCGCCTTACCAGGGCATTGAAGGTGGATCGGTTCTCCACTGTAGCCGTAATATCAAGGAAGGTAAGCTCATCGGCCCCCTGCTTGCTGTAGAGCTGGGCAAGCTCAACAGCATCCCCTGCATCACGAAGGTTGATGAAGTTGACCCCCTTTACCGTCCTTCCATCCCGTACATCAAGACACGGTATGATTCGTTTAGCTAACATCGGTCTCCTCCCTGAAAAGCATGAGGTCCTTTAGTGTTATGGCCCCTTCATACAGGGCCTTTCCAATAATTGCCCCACCCAAACCAGCCTTATGCAAGGCATGGACATCTTCCATGGAGGATATTCCTCCAGATGCTATCAGGTGCAGGGTGGGCCTACAAGCAAGCAATTCGTCATATAAGGAAAAAGAAGGGCCACTGAGCATCCCATCAAGGGCAATATCGGTACAGATGACCCTAAAGAACCCTTTTGCTAGGTAGGAATCAATAAAGGATCCTACCTCTAGGGAGGAAATCTCCAACCACCCATGGGTTGCTATCATGCCGTTTTTGGCATCGGCACCTAGGATGAGTTTGTCTGATCCGTAGTGTGCAAGCCAGCTCTCAACCAGAGGGGGGTCACTTGCGGCTATGGAGCCGCAGGTAACCATGCTTGCCCCTGCATTGAAGGCGTCACGCAGGTCGGAACTACTCTTGATGCCACCACCAAAGTCAATGGTGAGGCTGGTATGGCTGGCAATGCGTTCCAAGCTCTTCAGGTTGACGATGGTTCCCCCTTTTGCCCCTTCCAGGTCCACAAGATGCAACCGCTTCACACCATAGGCCTCAAAACTCTTTGCCATCTCCAGAGGGTCAGAGGCGTACTCCTTTTTCGAGTCATAATCACCTTGGCTCAGGCGTACGCAGGAGCCTCCTATGATGTCGATTGCAGGAATAATATCCATCAGGCTTGCTCCAGAAAATTCTTCAGCATCTGCTCACCCATGCTACCACTCTTCTCTGGGTGGAACTGGCACCCCAAAAAGTTATCCTTTCGCAGGGAAGCGGTAAACTTCACCGAGGCGTACTCAGTAGAAGCGATCGTATCGCTAGAGAAAGGCACATAGTAACTATGGACAAAGTAGCACCAGATCTGGCCTGAGAGGCCCTTGAAGAGAGGATCATCCTCAGTCTTTAGGGTATTCCATCCCATGTGTGGTATCTTCTCCCCATTGTGGGGGATGAACTTCTTGACCGTTTCAGGAAATATGCCCAGGCACTGGGTATCATGCTCTTCACTGAAACTGCACATAAGTTGCATACCGAGACAGATACCCAAAAAAGGCTGCGTCAGGGTAGGCAGGAAAGTATCCAAACCACACCCTCGTAGGTAGGCCATTGCAGTCGAGGCTTCCCCTACACCGGGGAAGATTACCCTGTCGGCCTTTCTGAGTTCTTGTCGGTCATCAGTTACCGTCGCCTCATAGCCAAGGCGCTTGAGGGCACACAACACCGAACGGGTATTGCCTGCGTTGTATTTGACAATTGCTATGTTCATAGTACCCCCTTGGTTGAAGGCAGTGAATCACTGTGTGGATACTTGTGCACAGCCTTTTTCAAGGCACGGGAGAAGGCCTTGAATAGGGCTTCCACCTGATGATGCACATTCCCCCCAGATACCTTCAGGGCCAGATTAGATTGGGAGGCGTCACTGAAGGACTTAAAGAAGTGCTGGACCATCTCAGTAGGAAAGGTGCCCACATATTCCCGGCTAAACGATACATCCCACAACAGGGAGGGACGACCAGAGAAGTCCAAAGCTACCTCAGCGAGCACATCATCCATGGTAAGCAACTCAAAGCCATAGCGACTGATGCCTCGTTTCTCGCCCAAGGCCTCACGTACCGCCTGCCCGAGTGAGATCGCTACATCCTCAACTGTGTGGTGTTCATCCACCACCAGGTCCCCCTGTGCATGCAGTCTGATATCAAGGCCACTATGTTTGAGCACCTGCTCTAGCATATGGTCGAAGAAGGGAATGTGGGTATGAACCGAGCCCTCTCCTGTCCCGTCAAGGTTTACGGTCAGGGAAATCTCAGTCTCCTTGGTGTTTCTGATAACCTCAGAGGTACGTTGTTTTGCCTTGGAGTCATCAAGCAGGAAAGAAGCTATGGCGTTCCAGTTGTCACTGACAAAGATGCAGGTATCCTTAAGGTCATCATCCAGCTCACCTCTTTGCGACGGTGGGACAAACCAGATAGCCTTGCACCCTAGGTTATAGGCAAGACGCACATCAGTCTGACGGTCCCCGACCACCACTGAGTTGGCAAGGTCATAGTCACCATTGCGATACTTTTCCAGCATCCCTATCCCAGGCTTACGCCCCGGACAGTTGTCAGAAGGGAGTGAAAAGTCAATATGCAGGTCGTCGAAGGTGATCCCCTCCCCTTGTAGGGTCGCTAGGATTCTTTGCTGGGGCTTGTCAAAATCCTCCTGGGGGAAGGCGGGGGTACCCACCCCGTCCTGGTTACTGACCATGGCAAAATGGAAGGAGCTTTCCTTTCGTATCCTAGAAAGGGCACCGAACACCCCCGGGATGTATATGATCCTCTCATAGGTGTCAATCTGGTCCTCTATCACAATAATTCCATCACGGTCAAGAAACAGGACCGCCTCATACATCTTCCTATCCATCATGTTTCCTCATATGCGCCAAGGGCGGCCAAAAGCTTGTCATTCTCGCTCTTGCTTCCAATGGTAATCCTCAAGCAGTTCTCACAGTACAGTTCCCTGCTTCGGTTTCGGACAATAATGCCTTTTTGGGCAAGATAGTGGTAGAGATCATCTGCGTTGCCTACCCTGACTAGCAAAAAGTTCGCATCACTGCGAAAGAGCTTCACCACACAAGGCAGGGAAGCAAGTGCCTCTTCCATTCTCCTCTTCTCTCCCAGCGTAAGAGAGAGCACCTGTTGCACCTTATCAGCTTGTGCTAAATCCTTGAGGGCGAGCTCCTGAGAAGGGCCCCCCACATTATAGGGGTATTTCATGCTGGTGAGCACCTTGCAGATGGCTTCACTCGCTACTGCGATCCCTACCCTTGCATTGGCTAGGGACCAGCACTTGGAGAGGGTGCGCAACACCACCAGTTGGGGAAAGCTTGAGAGCAACGTAACCGCACTTCCCAAGGAAGAGAAGTCAAAATAAGCCTCATCGACAACGGTTATACCATCAAAGAGGGTACATACCCTCTCGATCTCTTCAAGGGAAAAGGCATTGCCCGTTGGGTTGTTGGGGGAGCAGATAAAGAGCAGCTTGCTCCTACCTTCCTCCATCCCACCTTCCCTCCGTTTTTTCTCTCGTTCAAGGAAGACTTCCAAAGCAGCGAAGTCGATGGCAAAGTCGGGGGTGAGGGGAACTTGTTCAACCAACACATCGTTGATATCGGCGAAGACACGGTACGCCCCATAGGTAGGACTCATGATGATAGCCTTATCCAACCCAGGGTTACAAAAGCAACGGAACAGGTTGTCGATGATCTCATCACTGCCATTACCTATCACCGTATTTGCAAACGGGAGACCCAAGACCTCGTCAAGGGCCTTTCGCACCTGGGTGCAGAGGGGGTCGGGATAGCGATTTCGCCCCTGGTCGCCGACAAAATCCCTCCAGTTCTCATTGGCATCGAGGTAGACCTCCGCCTCCCCGGCAAAATCATTGCGTGCACAGCTGTACGGAACAAGATTTGCTATGTTCTTACGAAGCAACTCTCTCATTTCTCTCCTCCCAATCGTATACGTACGGCATTGCGGTGGGCTGTAAGCCTCTCAGCTTCCGATAAGGTCACCAGTGTCTCACTAAGGTCTGAAAGCCCCTGCCTGCTAAGCGTCTGCACCGTAATCTTCTTCAGGAAGGAGTCGGTGCTTACCCCACTATAGGAATGCGCCCACCCGTTGGTAGGCAGGGTGTGGTTGGTACCGCTGGCATAGTCCCCTGCACTCTCACAGGAATAGGGACCAAGGAAGATGGAACCGGCATTGACTACCAACGCTTCCAACTCCGAGGGTTCCGTTGTGTTGATGATAAGGTGTTCAGGTGCATAGGTGTTCACCACCTTGGCAGCCTGAGACAGGCTCGGACAGACAAACGCATGCGAATGGGAAAGGGAAGAGAGAAGAAACGTCTGGCGGTCGAGGGTCTTCAGCTGAAGGGACAGCTGCTCTTCCACCCTATCCAAAAATGCAAAGCCACCCTCCTTATCACCCAGTATGACCAGCATAGACTGGCTGTCCAGGCCATGTTCGCCCTGGCTGAGCAGGTCACTGGCAACAAAGGCAGGGTCGGCGTCCAAGGTGGCGACAACCATAACCTCACTGGGCCCCGCTGGCATATCTATGGCGCAGCAGGAGGTGCTAACCTGCTTCTTGGCCTCGGTGACATACTGGTTTCCCGGTCCGAAAATCTTGTCCACCCTGGGCACACTTTCAGTGCCATAGGCCATCGCCCCGATTGCCTGGGCTCCCCCAAGCTTGAATACCTTGGTAATGGAACACATCGAAGCTGCATAGAGTATGGCAGGATGGATCTTAGCAGAACCATCAGATGGAGTACAGAGCACCACATCCTTACACCCGGCAACCTGGGCAGGGATTCCCAGCATCAGGGTAGTGGAGATCAAGGGGGCGGTGCCACCCGGTACATAGAGCCCCACCCTCTGGATAGGCACAATCTTGCGTGAAAGCTCAATGCCCTTGGTAACGGTGAGCCTCTCACCCTGGGGAAGCTGGGCCTCATGAAAAGCGCGAATATTGGAAGCCGCTTCTGATAAGGCCTTTTTTAAGGATGATGGAACCAAGGACTCAGCTTCAAGGAATTCCTCCTTCGAAACAGACAGAGAGGTAAGCCTAGCCTTGGTGAACTGTTCCTCCAATGCGAACAGGGCAGCATCACCTTCAGATGCCACGCGGTTAAGGATTTGAGCCACCTGGTCCTGGACCGTAGCGTTGGTATCGCTTGATCGTCTTAAGAGACGTTCAAGCTCTCTTCCTTCTGGGGCATAATTTCTACTCAGATACGCCATGGCTCTCTCCTACTCAGTCATCTTCTCGATGGGGGTAACCAGGATGCCCTGGGCACCGAGGGCCTTAAGCTGTTCGAACACATCCCAGAACAGGTCCTCGGCAACAACAGTCTGGACCGAAACCCAGCCCTTCTCCATAAGACGGGTCACTGTCGGGCTCTTCATGCCTCCGACGATGCCAGCCACCTGGTCGAGATGCTCTTCAGGAAGGTTGAAGATGACATACTTGTAGGAGGTGGCCCTCATAACAGCGTCGATGCGAAGGAGCAAACGGTCCAAGATGGCACTCTTTGCATCGCTTCCCATCTTCTTACGGCCGATCATAACGGCTGTGGAAGTGTAGATCTTCTCCACCTCCCTAAGGCCATTCATCGCAAGGGTCGCCCCTGTACTCACCAGGTCACAGATGACATCGGCGATCCCAACTGCAGGGGTCACCTCAACAGAGCCAGAGACCTGTACGAAGGTGGCACTGATACCTTTTTCAGAGAGAATACCATTGAGGATGTGCGGATAGCTCGTTGCGATACGCTTCCCTTCCAAGGAAGAGAGACCCTGGTAACTGAAGTCATTGGGAACTGCGATGCTGAGCCGACACTTGGCAAACCCAAGGTCGCGAATCACTTCAAGGTCGATGGCCTGCTCGTCATACTCGTTGCGTCCAACGATACCAATATCGGCGACCCCATCACGGACGTACGAGGGAATATCATCATCACGGACATAGAGGAACTCCAAGGGAAAGTTCGTCGACTGTTCCTTCAGCACTCGTGAATCTGAGCCAAACTTTATCCCACACCCCTTGATGATCTCCAAGGACTTCTCACTCAGACGTCCACTTTTCTGAATTGCTATGCGTAACACCTGCTCCATTTTTTCCTCCCAGAAAAAAACAAAAGAAAAACCCCCGCGACATGCGGAGGTCTGTATATAGGTAACAGCGCCCACCTGTCTAAGGTCGGATAATCATGCCATGATGATGGATGCTGTACTGGTTCCTGTTCATAGCAGAACAATAATGCGAGAGGAGGGAATAAGTCAAGACCTATTCAGCAGTAGTGCATACTTATTCATTGGATATGCATGATGGCCGCTCTGAAAGTGCGGCCATCATGCTGTGAAGCTTCTTCCATTTCTTCTATTTCTTTCTTCCCTATCTTTTCCACAACCCTCTTTGGGTAGTCCTACACAATCTTCTTGTTGCCCTTTGAAAGGTTTGCAACAGCAAAAATGGAGGTTCCAAGGATAAGCAGGAAAGAGATTGCATTGATGACCGGCGTCGATCCGTCACGTACCTGCATATACATATTTATCGGAAGGGTTGCCTGTGACCCTACCAAGAAGATCGTTGTGTTGAAGTTCTCGAAGGACATCAGGAAAGCCATTGCTGCCCCTCCTATGATTGAAGGCCTCAGGTACTTCAGGGTAATAAACCATAGTACCTCTGCCCTATTGGCCCCCAGATTGTAGGCGGCCTCCTCCAGGGAGTGGTCGAACTTTTTCAGCCTTGCAGAGACAACCAAGGCGACTATGGTAGAGATGAAGGAAGACTGTCCGAGAACAACTAGGGGAAAGCCCGGACCAAGAAATTTGACGTAGATATCGAAATGATTCTCGATAAAAAGCCCTATCGTATTGGAGAACATCAGAATGGAGATACCCAGGATGACTCCAGGGATGACCAGAGGGGCTATCATGAGGAAATAGAGGGCTCCCTTGAATCGGAAGTTCTCCTGCTCGAAGAGAAAGGCAGCACAGGTTCCGAGGAAGGTGGAGACCAGCATAACGGCTACAGCTACCTTGAATGAGGTAGCGAGGCTCCGCAAATTGGTCTGGTCATGGAAAATACCATATTTGTCCGGTCCGTTGCCAAAGAACCAGTCAAGGGTAAACCCCTGCCAAGGAAGGGCTGGATACATGGAGTCGTTGAAGGCGAGTACCATTGTCACCACCAACGGGGCAAACAAGAAGATAAAATACAGGATGATGAAGAGTCTGAACCCGTACTGGTAGCGCTTTGAGGAAGGTAGGCTCCTGATCATTTGACCACCTCCTTCAGGTTTTGTTTGGTTAGCTTGAGGATGACCCAGATGATCAGCGAAGAGAGAGCCAACAGCAAGAAGCCAAAGGCCGCTCCTTGGTTCCAATTGAAATAGAGGATTATCTGGTTGTAGATCTGTTCGGTAAACCAGAGGGAGTTCTTCCCTCCCATCAGCGTCGGGGTAAGATAACTTCCGAGTACCAGCATGAATACGATTATCCCCCCATTGACGAGCCCTGAGGCACAATGTGGGATGATGATAGTTCTCCAGATGGCAATCTTTGAGGCTCCAAGGTCATAGGCAGCCTCGATTATAGAGTTGTCAAGGTCATCCATGACGCCAATGACAGGAACCACCATGAAGAGCATGCTGGTATAGACCAGGCCCATTATCATGGTGATGTCATTGTAGAGCATCTCCACAGGCTCCTTGAATAGGCCTATCGAAACAAGGAAGTGATTTAGGACCCCACTTTCCCTGAGCAAGATCATCCACCCATAGACACGAACAAGCTCACTTACCCAGAATGGGACAAGGATGAGGATCATCAGGGCTCCGGCTATCGTCTGTTTCACTATCTTGGATATATAGAAGGAGACTGGAAGGGCTATTACCATAACCAGAAAAGTAACGAGAATCGAGTATCCTGCGGTACGGACGAAGGTAAGCCAGTAGATGGGCTCCTTGAAAAAGGCAAGGTAGTTGTCAAAGGTTAACTTGCCAGTATTGGCCCTGGTGAAGGAGAGCCTCAAAAGCTCCAGGTGGGGCAGTACGATCAGAAGGAAAAGCCATAAGGCAACAGGGAGGAAAAAGAAGAAAAAGCCCCATTTGATATGCTGTCTATTCTTCATCATATAGCTTCCAATCACTGCGTTTGAAGCAGATGCTCTTGTTCATGTCCCAACCGACCTGTATGCGGTCTTTTGCCTTGATGTTGTCATACTCCCTAGTCTGGGGAAGGGCTATCACCAGCTCTTCCTCACTTCCTAGGGGTTTTACCAACAACCTGCTGTTTCCCCCATCAAAGAGGATGGAAGTGACATCAACAGGAAGGATATTGAAGTTTTCTCGTCCCTCTCCTGGGTTGATAATGAAAGCCTCGGGGCGGATGAAGAGGTCATACTCCTCCTGTTCGCTTGCTATCTCATACCTCTCAGAGAGCTTGAAATCAAAAGCATTGGCATACCGTGCCACAAAATGCCCATCAGCAGAAGAGCGGAGTGTCACCCGCAACTTGTTGTTGTTTCCCACAAACTGGGCAACGAACGAGGACTTAGGGTCGTGGTAGAGTTCCTGAGGAGTTCCTATCTGTTCAAAACGTCCGTTGTTCATCACCGCTACTGTATCACTCATGACCATAGCTTCGCTTTGGTCGTGGGTGATGTAGACAAAGGTGGTTCCCACCAGGGACTGCAAGCTCTTCAGCTCCACCTTCATATGTTCGCGCAGTTTTGCATCGAGGGCACCCAGAGGCTCATCGAGCAAGAGTACCGTTGGTTCCATGATAAGGCATCGTGCAATGGCAATGCGCTGTTTCTGCCCGCCTGAGAGTTGGCTGATCTGTTTTTTCCCTGATCCGGGCAGGCCTACCCTTTCCAGCAATTCCCCAACCTTCTTATCGACTTCAGGGCCTTTCTCACCTCTCCGACGCAATCCGAAGGCAATGTTCTCATGCACATCCATCATGGGAAAAAGTGCTAGGTTTTGAAACACCAGGTTTACCGGCCGTTTGTTCGGGGCGACCCCGTCCATGTTTTTCCCATTGAACAGGAGTGTTCCCCCATCAGGCTTGTAGAACCCTGCGATCATGCGTAGGAGCGTAGTCTTGCCACAGCCTGATGGGCCTAGGATTGAGAAGAACTTACCGTCCTCCACTTCGAATGATACCTGGTCGACTGCGGTGAAATCACCAAATCGCTTGGTGAGTTTCTGTACTGAGAGTGCACTATCCATAGTGTTGTTTACCTTGAAAGGATGCCAATAGCTGTTCTAGACAGCTATTGGCTATGATTTAGTCTTGTCTGCTACCGAGCAGCCTTTATCTTGTCCAGGGTCTTACCTTCCATCGCCTCGATCCCTGCAGGGACGGTTGGATACCAGTTGATGTTTGCCAGTACTTCTGGAGGCAGGCCACGAGTGAAGTTAGCCTTGATCTCATCATCGAGATAGTTCACTGCATCCTTGGAAGCTGTTCCATACGTCTCACGGTTGGTGAAGAACGCAGCATTCTTAGGTTCCAGCATAAAGTTGATGTATGCATAGGCTGCATCGAGGTTCTCACTCTTTGCAGGGATTGCAAAGGTATCTACCCAGGCAAGAGCTCCACTGGTCGGTGCTATATAGTCAATGTTTGGGTTCTCAGCATGAAGCTTCCATCCGGCCTGCTCCCATGCAGAGGCTGCCCAGACCTCTTCAGAACGAAGGGACTGTAGCAGTTGATCCCCATTGTCCCAATAGGTCTTTACCGAAGGCTTTCCAGCGATCAGGACTTTTTCCATCTCGTCGAGGAATTTCTGGTAGGCAACTGGATCGGAGTAGAGGGAGAAGGGATCATACCCAAGGGAGAAGCCCATACCGATAAGGGTAGGTCTCTTTAGACGGTAGGACACCCTTCCAGCATACTTAGGATCGAGTAGGTCCTTGAAGTCCTTTATTCCAGGTGCTTTTGCCTTGTTAATCACCAAGCCTTCAGTTCCATAGACGTGTGGCACTGCATAAGACTTTCCGTCGACCAACGTATTTTTCTTCACTGCCTCAAGCAGTGAAGCATCAATCTGTGCTGTATTCAGCCTTGAGTAATCGATTGGCTGGTAGATGCCATACTCCGCAACTACTGAAGAGATGCGGTCCTGTGAGGGCTGAGCAAGGTCAAAACCACCACCACGGGTTGCTCTGAGCTTACTGATCATCTCCTCATTGTTACTAAGTGTAACCTCTACCTTGTAGCCGGTCTCTGCAGTAAACTTGTCTAACAGTTCCTGCGGAGCATACCCTGACCAGGTTATGATGCGTAGCACTGGATTCTTGGTCTCTCCTGTTGCCTGGGCAAAAAGAGAACCGCCCAAAATAAAAAGAACCATTAGAACAAGAACGAATTTCTTCATACCGAATTCCTCCTTTAGGAATTTGAGGTACTCACTTTCTCTCACGCCAATATGGTTAACCAATACTTTTTAGTCAGTACCTCATGCACATGGTAGGCCCTAGTTAGGCTAAAGTCAATTCCAAATAACAAATCATGAAAATGTAAACTAGCCCGAATAAGATTTACTGGGGATCCTTTGGACTCAGGATACCACTATATATAACGATCCATCAGTTTTCGATCCTTTCAGTCAAGCCACCATAGGTAGTCGGTTTTATGCATAGTGCATTTTCCAGCAACCGGAACAACAGCTTCCCCAAGGAGGTTGAGGTCCTACTATTGAGCCTGAACGTGAACTCATCCAGATACTACCCATAATGCTTTCTACTCACCGAACCCTGGTGGGTCTCTCGTCTTTGTCTATGGGGCATATTCTCATCGTATCCTCCAACGTTTATCATTGCCATATAGCATTCATCTATTTTTTAGAAGGCTCGAATGTATGCTTACAAAAAACTTCTAGCAGATTTCTTTCTATTGTAAGTGTCGGCATAAGCCCGTATAATCCACCCATGAATCGATGGCTGAACACAATTGAACATGAGTTGAACCGGGTGCTTCCCGAATCGTCTGACCAGAAGTGGATCGAATGGGTACTCGACAGTTCCGCCCCACCGACAGACACCACTACAATCGACCGGTTCAGTGAACCGGCACGGGACCTTATCCGACGGGGTGGCAAGCGGTGGAGGCCATTGTTCATGATGCTGACTGCCAAGATGCTGGGTGGCGAAAGGGCCTTGGCTCTGGCTGAACGCCTTGTCTCGCTTGTCGAATTGCCCCACAACGGTAGTCTGATTGTCGACGATATTGAGGACAAGTCGGATTGGCGGCGCGGTGGACCTGCCATGCATATC
>WOYI010273851.1_pt2 | contig 12312 bp, 12 predicted proteins | sample 6423411 | NCBI WGS metagenome assembly WOYI01 (sample SAMN13441803, study PRJNA592873) | oil field metagenome | biome: oil field; feature: oil-well bore; material: oil-contaminated soil; isolation source: oil-contaminated soil from oil-well borehole | place: Germany: Wietze | collected 2016-10-18 ... | reverse complement strand
GGCGGTGCGCGCGATGTCGGCGCCCTGGGCTATTTTGGCATGGCGTATTACATAGAAAACGCAGGCAAGCTGAAGGCCGTACCGATTGCCATGGCCGAAGGCAAACCCGCCGTGCTGCCTTCATTTGAAACTGTTGAAAATGGCACTTACCAGCCGCTTTCCCGGCCGATTTTCATTTATGTCAATGCAAAATCAGCCGAAAAGCCAGAGGTCAAGGAGTTTGTCGAGTTTTATCTGAAAAATGCGGCCAAGCTGACCAAGGAAGTGAAGTATGTTCCGTTGCCAGCCAAGGCATATACCCTTGCTCAAAAGCACTTTACCGACAAGAAACTGGGCACGGTGTTTGGCGGGGAAGCAGAAGTCGGTCTGAAGATTGAGGAACTGCTGGCGCGTGAAGCGAAAGATTAAGCGCATTCTGCATAGAGAAAGCAGTTTAAGCACGTGTTGACGTGTTGTTGAGTGCTCCCCGGCATCGGTTGCCGGGGAGTTTGTCAGTTAGCTGGTCTCGCTTATCATTAGCATTTTGTATCCCTCCATGAATCATGCCATGAGTTTGCCTGTACATTCCGTTGCCGGTGCGCAGATCAGTGATCGTTTGCGCAAAAAGGCTTCCCGCCATGTCAAGGAGCGTTTTATCGAGTTTCTGCTCTTCGGCGCTGCGGCGATATCGGTATTTACCACGGTCGCCATTATCTATATTCTGGTCAAGGAATCCTGGGTTTTCTTCCAGACCGTGCCGATTACCGACTTTCTGTTTGACACGCAATGGACACCGCTGTTCGATGATGCCCACTATGGCATCATGGTACTGCTCTCCGGTACCATCACCAGTTCGGCGGTAGCGCTGTTGGTGGCTTTGCCCCTAGGCACCATCATTGCCATTTTCCTTTCCGAATTCGCCGGCTTCAGGACGCGTGAAATCATCAAGCCTTTTCTTGAATTGCTGGGTGGCATACCGACTATTGTGTATGGCTATTTCGCGTTGACGTTTGTGGCGCCGCTATTGCAGAAAATATATCCTGACCTACCCGGTTTTAGCCTGCTTTCAGCCGGTCTGGTCATGGGCATCATGATTATTCCCTATGTTAGCTCGCTGTCGGAAGATGCCATGCGTGCTGTGCCCATGACATTGCGCGAGGGTTCGTATGCGATGGGCGCCACGCGGCTGCAAACCGCCTTGCGCGTAGTGGTTCCGGCGGCCACCTCAGGCATTGCTGCAGCCTATATTTTAGGTATTTCGCGAGCCGTGGGCGAAACCATGATCCTGGCCGTGGCGGCAGGCATGCAGCCAAATCTGACCTTCAATCCCGCCGAACCGGGGGCGACGATTACCTCCTATATTGTCCAGGTGGCTTTGGGTGATCTGCCGCATGGATCAATTGGCTACCAGACTATTTTTGTCGCTGGCCTGACGCTGATGCTGATAACGCTATCTTTCAATCTGTTGGGTTACTGGTTGCGCAAGCGGTATCGGGAGGTGTATTGAAATGGGTGCCGCAAAAAACAAACTTTCACACCTGCAGGAAATACGCCGCCTCATAGTGCGTGCCAAGCGTTGGGATTTATTCTTTGTCGCGCTCGGCATCCTGTCGCTGATGATAGGTGTGCTGACCTTTAGCGCACTGTTTGCCGATATGGTAAACCAAGGTTTTTCGCGCCTGGACTGGGATTTTTTTACCTCCTTCCCTTCCCGCCGGGCATCCAGTGCGGGGATTCTCTCGGCTTGGGTGGGTACGGTGCTGGTGATGCTGGTCACTGCCTGTGCCGCGATTCCACTGGGTGTCGCCGCGGGTGTCTATCTTGAAGAGTACGCGCCAAAGAATTGGATGACAGCCATCATTGAGATCAATATCAGCAACCTTGCGGGCGTACCATCAATTGTGTATGGACTGCTGGCGCTGGGGTTGTTCGTGTATCAGTTTGGCTTTGGGCAGAGCATTCTTTCGGCGGGACTCACACTGGCATTATTGATCCTGCCGGTAGTGATCGTTGCCACCCGTGAGGCCATCCGCTCTATTCCGCAGTCGGTGCGTGAAGGTTCTTATGCCTGTGGCGCAACCACCTGGCAAACGGTGCATGACCACATCCTGCCGTATTCAAGCGCGGGGATTCTTACCGGAGTCATCATTGGCATGGCGCGGGCCATCGGCGAGACAGCGCCGATCATCACGATTGGGGCATTGACTTTCATTGCCTTTCTGCCGCCGGCGCCTTTTGCGGGCGATCCACCGGCAGGGATGTTTGACTGGCTGTTTGCGCCTTTTACGGTAATGCCTATCCAGATGTTTAACTGGACTTCCCGCCCCGAAGCGGCATTCGCTCAAAATGCGGCAGCAGCGGGTTTTGTCCTGGTTTTTATGACGCTGGCCATGAATGGACTGGCTATTTATCTACGCTATCGTTTGCGTAAAAATATCAACTGGTGACCATATGCAACCCATAGAAACCCAAATCCACGCACAACCGACGGTAGGCAATCCGGCGCTGAAAGCCGAAGTTCGCGATCTGGACTTTTACTATGGCGCTTTTCATGCGCTGAAAAAAGTGAGTATGCCCGTGCATGAACTCAAGGCTACGTCGCTGATTGGACCTTCCGGTTGCGGTAAATCCACGCTGCTACGCTGCTTTAACCGCATGCATGACCTGTATCCCGGCAACCGCTATGAAGGCGGCGGCATCGTGTTGCATCCGGATGACACGAATCTGCTTGCTCCGGGTGTTGACCCGATCGAGGTACGCATGCGCATCAGCATGGTGTTCCAGAAACCGAATCCCTTTCCCAAATCGATTTATGAAAATGTGGCATATAGCCTACGTGTGCGCGGCTTGCGTAACAAGTCGGAAATGGATGACCGTGTCGAGGCCTCATTGAAGGACGCCGCATTGTGGAATGAGGTCAGCAACCGCTTAAACGAGTTGGGAGCCAACCTGTCCGGTGGCCAGCAGCAGCGGTTGTGCATCGCTCGTGCGTTGGCAGCTGATCCCGAACTTATTCTTTTTGATGAACCGACCTCGGCGCTTGATCCTATCGCCACGGCCAGCATTGAAGAGCTGATTACCGAGCTCAAGGAAAAAGTCACCATCCTCATTGTGACGCACAATATGCAGCAGGCTGCGCGTATTTCCGATTTCACCGCCTATATGTATCTGGGTGAAATGATCGAGTTTGGCGTCACCGACCAAGTCTTCGTCAAACCGCAGAAAAAGCAGACAGAGGACTACATTACCGGGCGGTTTGGGTAACTTAGAGTTAGAGCAGCGTTTGATCCAGCATTGCGTTGTTTTGCAATGTGTCAGGCACAAGCGAAAAGTAGCGGCTCGTCAAGCATTCCTTGGGCAGCGGCAACGCTGGCAGAGGCGGCTGGCAGATGCGCTTGCATGACGCCGGTGGCGACCGAGTTGCCCAGCAGCGCGATCGCGTATTCACCCAGTCAGCTGCTCGCCCATGATGCCGGAGTCGATGACTGTCGCCAGCAGGCAAGCCGACGAATCCAATGTCATTTCGTCTTGCCGATGGTGTCAAGCTTGTCCTGCAGGCTGAGTTTGTCGAGTTTGTCAAATGGCAGGTTGACGAAGATGTTGATCCGGTTCAGCAGAAAGTGGAAGGTCGCGGAAAATGCCTGTCGTTTCTGCTCATCCGTGCCTTCAACCAGCGAAGGATCAGGCAGCCCCCAATGCGCCGTCATCGGCTGGCCCGGCCATACCGGGCAGATTTCGTTGGCGGCGTTGTCGCAGACGGTAAATACAAAATCCAGCCTGGGCGCGCCGGGCGCCGCAAACTCATCCCAGCTCTTGCTGCGCAACCCATCGACCGGCAGGCCGGCACGCCGGAGCTGTTCAAGCGCCAGCGGATTGGGGCTGCTGGCGGGATGGCTGCCAGCACTGAAAGCCCTGAACTTCCCCCTATTCACGGCAAGGCTGTTAAGGATGGCCTCGCCCATGATGCTGCGCGCCGAGTTGTGCGTGCAGAGAAACAATACATTGAAAATGCGTTTTTCTTCCATGGCGTAAATACTATTGGCGCAGTGTGACGGTGGCATGACAACGCGCATAGCGGCGTAAATGGTCAAATCCGATACCACCGTTTCGCCAGCGCCGAGTTTTATTGTTTGCCATCCCTGCTTGGCTGGCGTTCCCGCGATACAGGCTTTATAATTGCGCACTTCGCGTTGCTTTATCGCCTGTCTTTCCCCCATGCGTACCAAACTCGTTGTCGGCAACTGGAAAATGCACGGTAGCCTGGCCACCAATCTGGATCTGTTGCAAGCCGTGCGTGCAGGTGTCACCGGGCGAGCGGATGTTGGACTATGCGTGCCGTATCCCTATTTCGCCCAGGCGCGCGGAGTGCTTGAAGGCAGCCCTGTGGCATGGGGAGGGCAGGATGTTTCGGAGCATGACCAAGGGGCATGGACCGGTGAAGTGAGCGGTGGCATGCTGGTTGATTTTGCTTGCCGATATGTCCTGGTGGGACATTCGGAGCGGCGTTCCTTTTTTGGCGAAACGGATGCCGTGGTGGCCGCCAAGTTTGCGGCTGCGCTGCGGGCCGGATTGACGCCTATCCTCTGCGTCGGTGAAACGCTTGCCGAGCGTGAGGCCGGTATCACCGGCGAAGTGGTCACACGGCAGCTGGATGAAGTGTTGGCAGGCAACGGCAGCGCGGCGTTTGCGTGCGCGGTTGTGGCCTACGAGCCGGTATGGGCGATAGGCACCGGACGCACGGCAACACCCGCGCAGGCGCAGGAAGTACATGCGCTGATTCGCGCGCGCTTGATGCGTGAAAGCGCTGACGTAGGCAAAAGCCTGCGGATTTTGTATGGCGGCAGTGTCAAGGCGGGCAACGCCGCAGAAATTTTTTCACAGCCCGATATTGATGGCGGGCTGATCGGGGGCGCATCACTGGTGGCTGCGGATTTTTTGGCGATTTGCGCCGCAGCTGGATGAATTGATCGAGGTTGATATGAACTTATTGCATACCATTTTTTTGACTATCCATGTGCTGGCAGGTTTGGGCATTATCGGATTGGTGTTGTTGCAGCATGGCAAGGGCGCCGACATGGGTGCAGCATTTGGCAGTGGCTCATCGGGCAGCTTGTTTGGCGCCTCCGGGTCGGCGAACTTCATGTCCCGAGCGACAGGCGTGCTCGCGGCGGTATTCTTTTGCACCAGCCTTGGCTTGGCTTACATTGCCTCTGCACGTCCGCAAGCCAGCGGTAGTGTGATGGATTCGGTGAGCACGCAACCGGTACCGGCCGCGCCTGCGCAGGCGCCGGCCGTGCCCGATTCAAAGGTAAAAAATATTCCGCAATAATCACCGTGTGATTGGGCGATATTCATGCCGTGATGCAAGCGGTAGCGAGTGGTTGCGATATAATTTTGTTTGTTTGATGCACTGCCGACGTGGTGAAATTGGTAGACACGCTATCTTGAGGGGGTAGTGGCGAAAGCTGTGCGAGTTCGAGTCTCGCCGTCGGCACCAGATTTTGTTTTACGTATTTATTTGCAGCAGCAATCCAGTCCATCCAATGCATTCAGGGGTGGTTGATCAATGATAGCGAGTGACACGGCATTGCCCTGACATGTTGGAAAATTACTTTCCTGTTCTGCTTTTTATCCTGGTTGGCATTGCGTTTGGTTGTGCGCCGATGTTGATGGGCTGGCTGATTGCGCCAAACCGACCCGACAGCGAAAAACTCTCACCCTTCGAATGTGGTTTCGAGCCTTTCGAAGATGCGCGCATGAAGTTCGATGTGCGCTATTACCTGATTGCGATTCTCTTTATTTTGTTCGACCTGGAAATCGCGTTCCTGTTTCCGTGGGCCTCGATTTTCAAGGAAATTGTCAATACCGAAGCCGTGCGGCTGTTCGGTTTTGTTGAGATGTTTGTATTTCTCGGGATTCTCGTTGTTGGTTACGTGTATGCGTGGGCCAAGGGCGCGCTGGACTGGGAGTAAGGGACGACATGGGTATCGAAGGCGTTCTGCAGGAAGGGTTTGTCACTACATCGGTAGACAAGCTGGTCAACTGGGCCCGTACCGGATCGATGTGGCCGATGAGTTTTGGCTTGGCCTGCTGCGCGGTGGAAATGATGCATGCCGGCTGCTCGCGTTATGACCTCGATCGCTTCGGCATTTTCTTCCGCCCCAGCCCGCGCCAGTCGGATGTCATGATTGTCGCCGGCACCCTGACCAACAAGATGGCGCCGGCCTTGCGCAAGGTGTATGACCAGATGGCCGAGCCACGCTGGGTGATTTCCATGGGTTCCTGCGCAAATGGCGGCGGCTACTACCATTATTCTTATTCCGTGGTGCGCGGTTGTGATCGCATTGTGCCGGTGGATATCTATGTGCCAGGCTGCCCGCCAACGGCGGAGGCCTTGCTCTACGGCATCATCCAGTTGCAGAACAAGATCAAGCGTACCAATACCATTGCCCGCTAACTGGCTATCAAGATTAAAGACCACGCATGAACCAAAAACTGGAACGCCTCTGTGCCTTGCTCAAGGAAATACCCGGTGACCGCATCAGCGGGATAACGGTCGCTTTTGATGAGGTCACACTGGAGGTTCCCGCCACACACTATCTGGCGGTCATGCAGCACTTGCGCGATGATGCTGCATTGTGTTTTGAACAACTGATCGACCTTGGTGGCATCGATTACTCTGAATTTCATGGCTATGCGGGCAAACGGTTTGCTGTGACCAGCCAGTTGTCATCGGTGACACATAACTGGCGCTTGCGGGTCAGGGTCTTTGCGCCGGACGATGAGTTCCCCGTGATCGCTTCGGTTACCGGCATATGGAATTGCGCCAACTGGTATGAGCGTGAAGCCTTTGATCTTTACGGGATTCATTTCGATGGCCATACGGATTTGCGCCGCATCCTGACAGACTATGGTTTTGTTGGACATCCCTTCCGCAAGGATTTCCCGATTTCCGGGCATGTCGAGATGCGTTACGACGCCGAACTGAAACGGGTGGTTTATCAGCCGGTGACGATAGAGCCGCGTGAAGTCACGCCGCGTATCGTGCGCGAAGAACAATATGGCAGGGGTATTGGCCGTGGCTGAAATCAAGAATTACACAATTAACTTTGGCCCGCAGCATCCTGCGGCGCATGGCGTTTTGCGTCTGGTGCTGGAGCTGGATGGTGAAGTCGTGGTGCGTGCCGATCCGCATATCGGCCTGTTGCACCGGGCAACTGAAAAACTGGCAGAGACACGCACCTGGATACAGTCGGTGCCCTATATGGACCGGCTGGACTACGTGTCGATGATGTGTAACGAGCACGCCTACTGTATGGCCATAGAGCGCCTGCTGGGTATCGAGGTGCCGCTGCGGGCGCAATACATCCGCGTGATGATGGACGAGGTGACGCGCATCCTCAACCACTTGATGAATGTCGGTTCACATGGGCTGGATATTGGCGCGATGGCCGTGATGCTGTACGCCTTCCGTGAGCGTGAAGACTTGATGGACGTGTATGAGGCGATTTCCGGTGCACGCATGCATGCTGCCTACTATCGTCCGGGTGGCGTCTATCGTGACCTGCCGGATCGCATGCCACAGCATGAGGCCAGCCGTTTCAAGTCGGCTGATGAAGTCCGCCGCCTGAATGAATCGCGGCAAGGTTCGTTGCTGGACTTTCTGGAAGACTTCACGCAGCGCTTCCCGACCTATCTCGATGAATACGAAACCCTGCTGACCGACAACCGTATCTGGAAACAGCGCACCGTGGGCATTGGTGTGGTCAGCCCCGAGCGCGCCTTGCAGTTAGGCTGCACCGGACCCATGCTGCGCGGTTCCGGCATTGAATGGGATTTGCGCAGGAAGCAACCCTACGAAGTTTATGACCGCATGGAATTCGATATTCCGGTGGGCACCAATGGCGATTGCTACGACCGTTACCTGGTGCGTATGGAAGAGATGCGCCAGTCGAACAAGATTGTGCGCCAGTGCATCACCTGGTTGCGTGCGAATCCCGGGCCGGTGATTACTGATAACCATAAGGTGGCGCCGCCGTCGCGTGAGCATATGAAGGCGAACATGGAAGAGCTGATCCACCACTTCAAGCTGTTTACCGAGGGCATGCATGTGCCTGCCGGTGAAGTGTATGCGGCGGTTGAGCACCCCAAGGGCGAGTTTGGCGTTTGGGCTGTTTCCGATGGCGCCAACAAGCCCTATCGGCTGAAAATGCGCTCGCCAGGTTTCCCGCATCTGGCCGCGGTGAATGAAATGATGAAAGGGCACATGATTGCCGATGTGACGGCCATTATCGGCACCATTGATTTGGTGCTTGGGGATACCGATCGGTAAGCCTGTCGAATGGATAACGGAACGAATATGTTGAGCGCTGAATCCCTGCAGAAGATTGATCGTGAAATTGCGAAATACCCCGCCGACCAGAAACAGTCTGCGGTGATGGCAGCGCTGGCGATTGCCCAGGATGAAAAATCCTGGCTGGCGCGCGAGACCATCGAGTTTGTCGCCAACTATCTGGGTATGGCGCCAATCGCGGCTTACGAAGTGGCCAGCTTCTACAACATGTACCACTTGGAGCCGGTCGGCAAATACACGCTGACGGTATGCACCAATCTGCCCTGTGCGCTGTCGGGTGGTGTGCATGCGGCGGATTACCTGAAACAAAAACTGGCGGTCGAGTTCAACCAGACGACAGCCGATGGACGCTTTACATTGAAGGAAGGCGAATGCATGGGCGCTTGCGGCGATGCACCGGTGATCCTGGTCAACAATAAGCGCATGTGCAGCTTCATGTTGCCGGAACAAATCGATTCCCTGCTGGCGGAGTGCAAGTGAGATGGCGCTGATCGAGGCAATCAATCCGGTGTTGTCGGCAGGTTGGTCCGGGGGCGATGCTGGCTGGCGGTTGAAGGATTATGAAGCGCGTGGCGGTTATGCCCAACTCAAGCGCATTCTGGCTGAAAAAATTTCGCAGGATGACTTGATCGGCGAAATCAAGAAATCCGTGTTGCGCGGACGTGGCGGTGCGGGTTTCCCGACCGGCCTCAAGTGGAGCTTCATGCCGCGCTCATTCCCCGGCGATAAATATGTCGTGTGCAATTCTGACGAAGGCGAGCCGGGGACATTCAAGGATCGCGACTTGCTCAGGTTCGACCCGCATGCGGTGATTGAAGGCATGATCATCGCCGGTTATGCGATGGGTGCCAGCCGTGGTTACAACTACATCCACGGCGAGATTTTTTCGATCTATGAGCGCTTTGAAGAGGCCCTCGAAGAGGCGCGCGCTGCGGGTTATCTCGGGCAGGGCATCTGTGGTGCCGAGTTCAACTTTGAACTGTTTGCGCATCATGGTTTCGGCGCCTACATCTGCGGCGAGGAAACGGCATTGCTCGACTCGCTGGAAGGCAAGAAAGGCCAGCCGCGCTTCAAGCCCCCGTTTCCGGCAAGCTATGGCCTGTATGGCAAGCCGACCACGATCAATAACACCGAGACTTTCGCGGCGATCCCGTTCATTCTCGGCATGGGCGGCGATGCGTTCCTCGCGCTGGGCAAACCCAACAATGGCGGTACCAAACTGTTTTCGGTTTCCGGCCATGTGAATCGGCCTGGCAATTACGAAATTCCGCTGGGCACCCCATTTGCCAAACTGCTTGAAATGGCGGGTGGCATGCGTGGTGGGCGCAAGCTCAAGGCCGTCATCCCGGGCGGCTCATCTGCGCCCGTATTGCCCGCTGACGTGATGATGGAAACCACCATGGACTATGACGGCATCGCCAAGGCAGGTTCGATGCTGGGTTCGGGCGCGGTGATCGTGATGGATGAGACAACTTGCATGGTCAAGGCGCTGGAGCGGCTGTCGTATTTTTATTTTGAGGAATCCTGCGGCCAATGCACGCCCTGCCGCGAAGGTACCGGCTGGCTGTACCGCGTCGTGCATCGCATTGAGCATGGCCAGGGGAGGGCGGAGGATCTGGATTTGCTGAATCGCGTGACCGAGAACATCATGGGGCGCACCATTTGTGCGTTGGGCGATGCAGCCTCCTTGCCGGTGCGCAGTTTCATCAAGCATTTTCATAGCGAATTCGAATACCACATCGAGAATGGCAAGTGCCTGGTCGATCCGGCGGTGCAATCCGCCGGCAGCGGTTTTTTCCGGATGGAGGGCGCGCAGTGATCGATATCGAGATCGACGGCAAGGCGCTGCAAGTCGAGCCGGGCGGCACCATCATGGATGCCGCGAACCAGATCGGCACCTATATCCCGCATTTTTGTTACCACAAGAAATTGTCGATTGCGGCCAATTGCCGCATGTGCCTGGTGCAAGTGGAAAAGGCGCCCAAGCCGGTGCCGGCCTGCGCCACGCCGGTAACCAATGGCATGAAGGTGTTTACGCATTCGGCGCAGGCAGTGTCAGCGCAGCAGGGGGTGATGGAATTCCTGCTCATCAACCATCCGCTGGATTGCCCGATTTGCGACCAGGGTGGCGAATGCCAGTTGCAGGATCTGGCGGTCGGCTATGGTGGTTCGGCGTCTGACTATCAGGAAGAAAAACGTGTAGTGCCCGACAAGAATCTGGGGCCGCTGGTGACGACAGAACTGACCCGGTGCATCAATTGCACGCGCTGTGTCCGCTTCACGCAGGAAATCGCCGGTGTCATGGAACTCGGCCAGGCCTTCCGTGGCGAGCACGCCGAGATCATGCCCTTTGTCGAAAAGACCGTGGATTCTGAGCTCTCCGGCAATATCATCGACCTGTGTCCGGTTGGCGCGCTGACTTCCAAGCCATTCCGCTTTTCGGCGCGTAGCTGGGAGCTATCCCGCCGCAAAGCAGTCAGCCCGCACGACAGTCTGGGCAGTAACCTGGTTGTGCAGACCAAGCATGGCCGCGTGATGCGTGTGTTGCCGTTTGAAAACGAAGACATCAACGAATGCTGGCTCTCCGACAAGGACCGTTTCTCTTATGAGGCGCTGAATTCTGCCGCGCGCCTGACGCGGCCAATGGTCAAACAGGATGGCGTGTGGCACGAAGTCGAATGGAATGTCGCGCTTGATTACGCGTCCCATGCTTTGCGTGACGTCGCTACGACACAGGGAGAGGGTGGCGCAGCCATCGGTGGCCTGCTCAGCCCGCATGCCACGCTGGAGGAACTGTATCTGGCGCAAAAATTGTTGCGCGGCCTGGGCTGCGGGAATCTGGACACGCGCCTGCGGCATAGCGATTTCTCGGCGGATGGGAAACGCCACGGCGCGCCATGGCTGGGCATGCGCATTGCCGAATTGTCGAAGCTGGACAGCGTACTGGTCATCGGTTCGTTCATCAGAAAAGACCACCCGTTGATCGCGCAACGCTTGCGCCAGTCGGCCAAGCGCGGGGCGAAGATCAGCTTGCTGCACAGCGTTGATGATGATGCATTGATTGCCTTCAGCGCACGGGCGATTGTCGCACCAGCGCAGCTGCCGAATTTGCTGGCGCAGGTGGTCAAGGCGGTTAGCGAACAGAAGGGCGTTGCGGTGGATGCCGCAGTGGCCGCCGTGAGCGTCTCGCCTGAAGCGCAAGCCGTTGCGCAGAGTTTGCTGGGCGGACGCAACACAGGTATTTTCCTGGGCAATTTCGCGCAGCAACATCCACAGGCTGCCACGCTGCATGCGCTGGCCAATCAACTGGCTACCGTACTAGGCGCCAAACTGGGCTTCTTCGGTGAGGCGGCGAACAGTCTCGGTGCCTATGTGGCCAAGGCGGTGCCGCAGGCAGACGGCTCTGCGCTCAATGCGGCGGCGATGTTGAGCAGCCCGCGGCGAGCTTATGTCGTGTTGGGCATTGAGCCGGAACTGGATTGCGCCGATGGCGCGCTGGCGCTGGCGGCTTTGCGCCAGGCGGCCAGTGTGATTGTGTTGAGCCCGTTCAAGTCGCAGGCAGCGCTGGCATATGCCGATGTGCTGCTGCCGGTTTCGCCATTTAGTGAAACCTCGGGCACTTTTGTGAATGGTGAAGGCCGCGTGCAGAGTTTTTACGCTGCCGCCAAACCACTCGGCGAAACGCGTCCGGCATGGAAGGTATTGCGTGTGTTGGCGAATCTGTGCGCCGTCGCAGGGTTTGACTACGTCAGCAGCGAAGAAGTCCGTGCGGAAGTTTTCGGTAGCGAAAAAGTGCCGGATTTCGTGGCCGGGCTGGATAATGGCATCAGCGGTGTGGCGATGGACCTGACATCAGCCGCGACTGGCCTGCAACGGGTGGCCGATGTGCCGATTCATTTCGCCGACCTGCTGGCGCGTCATGCGCCGGCCTTGCAGCAGAGCCATGATGCGCGGACGCCGACAGCGCGGATGAATGCCGC
>WOYI011169882.1_pt1 | contig 12329 bp, 16 predicted proteins | sample 6423411 | NCBI WGS metagenome assembly WOYI01 (sample SAMN13441803, study PRJNA592873) | oil field metagenome | biome: oil field; feature: oil-well bore; material: oil-contaminated soil; isolation source: oil-contaminated soil from oil-well borehole | place: Germany: Wietze | collected 2016-10-18 ... | reverse complement strand
TCCGGAATCACCTGCCGGCATGTTCCGGATTAGGGTGCCGACATGCACCGGAATGGGGTGCCGACTTGGAGCGGATTCTCCACGAAGAACTCAGGTAAGAGGTTTATGTAAGAGTACACGGGTTTTCTACGGGAGACCCTACGCAGAAAAATTCTGTTTGCGTTTTAAAAAGGGGGTCAACTAATGACCATTAGTATCTGATATAATTACATATTAAGCTTTAAATATTATTTAAAGCAGCAAGGAAAAAATAGGATAATTTCACAATGATAATATATGTATACGGTGTTTAAACGGGATTGACAGTATCAGTTTTCGCGTAGCTACAACAGCTTGGCAACGGCGTTTCCATTTCTCTTGCGCCTTCTGGCTCCGGTTGTGGGGTGAACTTTGCCTGTTCATTATCTTGGCTACACCTCTTGCAAAAAATGTTTGAAATGTATGATATATAGTGCTATAGTACACAGTGTCAGGGGAGGGTGATTTGCGACTCTTTAAAACAAAGTGGTTTGTGCGTTACGCACGGCAGGAACGGCTTGATGATCATAGCTTGTGTGAGGCCATTGAACGTGCGGAACGTGGGCTTTTGGACGCCGATTTAGGCGGTGGGATCATCAAGCAACGGGTGGCGCGGGCAGGACAAGGAAGATCGGGCGGCTACCGGCTACTAATTGCCTATCGCTCCGGCAAGCGGGCTGTGTTCCTCTATGGCTTTGCGAAGAACGAACGAGATAATATCGAGGCGGACGAACTGGATACGCTGCAAGAGATTGGGGCGGCGTGGCTTGAGGCAAAAAAAGAGCGCCTTGAATATGCAATTAAAGAAGGGCTTTTGAAGGAGATAATCTATGAAAACAGAGAAAAATAAACCTAGCCGACTTACACAAGCGTTACTTGAAACGGCCAAGGATATGAAGGACGCTGACCTTTTGAGTAAAGCGAATTATGAAAAAATTACCATGCGTCACTTGGGGTTGAAAAATAAAATAGAGATTGAACCGCTGACAGGTAAAGACATTCGCATGATCCGCGAACAAGCGCACATGAGCCAAGCGGTTTTTGCCAGATATCTCAACTTAACGGTAGGGTACGTTTCACAATTGGAGCGTGGCTCAAAGCGTCCGATAGGCGCGGCACTCGTGCTGCTGAATGTGATCCACCGCAAAGGGATTGAGGCTATTCTTTAGACAAAAGAATACATTTTGTCTAGCTATGCGCTATAAGTAAAAAGTCTTTGGTTTGTTTTTGTAGGTTGGAAATAGGGTTGGAAAAGTTTTTGTTAAGGAGGATAAACGTAATTGAAAATTGTCTTAAGTAATTGATTTAATTCTGGTAGTCCCACGGGGAGTTGAACCCCGGTTTCCGGCGTGAGAGGCCAGCGTCCTAACCACTAGACGATGGGACCATTTTGTTTGATGCAACTTAACTGACAACTGGTGGTAATTTTAAGAGGCTTAAGTTTGTCCTCAGGTTATTTCCCAGCTAAGTTGCGCGTGAATATCTAGTTAATCGAATAATAAAAGTCAAGGTAAAATTAAAACAGCGGGGTTGTTGAAAAACGCTCATCTGTCCCGATAAAATCGGGATTGCGCTTCAAGCCGCGCCGCTCAACGTATTTCGGTATACTTCTAGTGTAGTGTCTCAATGAAACTTTGTCATATCGACCAGCGGGAGATATCTTGTATCTTTTGACGATCATTAAGATTTCTCGCGGAGTATGATCCCGCGTACCCGAAATGCTCCGGGCAAGTTGCGGGACTTCGAAATGACATATTGTAAAGCTGTTATTGAAACACTACACTAGCGGTTCGGTTTTCTGCGCGACTTGCATCTGAACATCCCGTATCAAGTACGGAACACGCTTTTGAACAGCCTCCAAACATGGGATTTTCATAAAAAACCGTGCTTTTTTTAATTGTGCGTTTCGATATAATTTATCGCGTTTTGAATTCTTCTGTATACACATTCTTTTCCTAAAGTAACCATTACTTCGTCAATGCCCGGGCTTACTGTTTTTCCGGTCAATGCTACCCGCAGTGGCTGAGCAATTATTTTAAACTTTATATTTCTCTCCGATGTGAAGTTAATTAAAAATTCTTCAAGACCTTCTTTGCTGAAATTCTGTATGGAAGGAATCGTTTCGATCAATGCCTTCAAATGGGGCGAGACATCGGATGTCAAAAATTTTTGAGCTGCCTGTTCTTCATATTTAATTTCATCGGCAAAATAGAAATCAGCCATATTAGCCAGCTCCACCAGAGTTTTTACCCGCGGCTGTAAATCGGTGATCACTTTCCGAGTAAAGTCGGCATCGCCCGTGTTGATTCCGGCAGGCCAAAGGGGTTTCATCTCTTCCCTTAAACGTTCAGTGGAAGATTCCTTTATATAGTGTGCGTTCAACCAGAGAAGTTTTTCAGGATTGAAAACAGCAGGTGATCTGCCGACGGCGTCCAGATCGAAGAATTCGATCAGATCTCTTGGCGAAAATATTTCCTGATCTCCGTGAGCCCAGCCCAGGCGTACCAGATAATTGACCAGCGCCTCCGGCAGATAACCCATTTCTTTATAGGCCATAACGGATGTTGCCCCGTGGCGCTTGCTCAGGCGTGCTTTATCCGATCCCAGAATCATGGGGACATGAGCGAATTTTGGTACATCGAAACCCAGCGCCTGATACATCAAAATCTGGCGAGGTGTATTGTTGACATGATCATCGCCGCGAATCACATGTGTAATCTTCATAAGTGCGTCGTCGACAACGACCGCAAAGTTGTATGTGGGATAACCGTCGCCACGTTCTATAATCAAATCGTCCAGCTCATCATTATTAAAACTTATATTGCCTTTGATGAGGTCTTCCACAATAGTTACGCCTGTTTGCTCACCGCGGAAACGCACAACACTACCGGGAGATTTTTTTAAATTCTTGTCGCGGCAGGTACCGTCATATTTCGGTTTTTTACCTGTCGCCAGAGCTTGTTTTCTTTTTTCTTCCAACTCTTCAGAAGTACAAGTGCAATAATAGGCGTTGCCTTCATTGATGAGCTTTTGCACCATGTCGCGATGAATACCGACACGCTGGGCCTGAAAATGTGGTCCCTCATCCCAGTTTAGACCCAACCAGGTCATAGCATCAAGAATCGCCTTTGTTGATTCGTCAGTGGAACGCTGCTGGTCAGTATCTTCAATCCTCAAAACAAATTCACCGCCGTGATGGCGGGTATAAAGCCAGTTAAAAAGAGCTGTTCGCGCTCCGCCGATATGTAAATAACCGGTTGGCGAAGGTGCGAAACGGGTTCTGATTTTTTCCATCATTTTATTTTCCTTACTTTTTGTAGCCTTATAGGATTTAGATTGGCTTTTTGTCAAGTAACATGATTCTTAATCCATTGGTAAAATTAGCAAATTATACTTGACAAGGTGGGAAAATTATAATTTACTTCCCTGATTAATTAATCGGACAAAGTATTCACAAGGCAGCAGACTTTAGATGGCTAATTCTTTGAAAATTAACGTGTTTCTCGTTCCGGAAGAAGGGCAGAAATTCGCATTTTCCGAAGGAGACGCCTGGCTTCAAAGTTGTTTCAAGGATAGCGAAAAGCCTGATTTCGTCTTGGAAAAGGTTGATGTAAATTGTCTGATAACAATGACTTCGGGCACTATTTTAATTAAGGGTTTCTTTTCCGCGCTTATTGATATTTGTTGCAGTCGTTGTCTGGAGCGTGCAAACCTGCCCATGTGCAGCGATTTCGCTTATACGTTAACTCCCGCGAAAGCTGAAACAAGGGAAGATTTAGAGCTGACGCCGGAAGAACTGGAAATAAGTTATTATCAAGGTGATTTTATTGATCTTGCGCCTATTATCTGTGAGCAGATAATTTTGCAGGTACCAATGAAGGCACTTTGTAGTGAAGAATGTAAAGGTTTATGTCCGCACTGCGGCACTAACCTGAACACTTCTTCTTGTAATTGCCATCTGAATGTTGTTAATAATCGTATGGCTGTGTTAAAAAATTTTAGAGTAAAAAATTAACTATAAAAAAGGATAATTTATGCCAAATCCGGTAAAGAGACATTCCAAAACCAGGCGTAATCAAAGAAGAGCCCATGATTTTTTAAAATCACCTTCATTGTCTTTATGCCCGCAATGCAATGAGCCGAAACTGCCTCATCGCGTTTGCCCGACATGTGAAACTTATAAGGGCAGGGAATACAAAAAAGCAGAAAAGAATGCCTAGTGCATACTTGCAAAAGTTACCGATATGTCATTTCGACCGAAGGGAGAAATCTTATTCAATGATTATAAAGATTTCTCAGTCACTTCGTTCCTTCGAAATGACACGGTTAATATTGAAATCAAGCACTAGTCTTATAAAAAAGAATAACAATATCTTTAAGGTGGCGCGTGTGTTACAAGGCGGGATACACGGTATTGCAGGTATCGGCAGTTACTCATTGCCGGAATTTACGATTTGAAGAAATATTTTAGGCCGCGCCGCTTATTCCCGACTGTAAGCCGGATGTCTTTTATGATAAAAAATGTTCGCGGTCTTTTTCAGAATTGGAGTTTTACGAATAATAGGCTGGAGGAGGATTTTGCATGACATTAGAAGAAAAAGTCATTAAACTTGTTATCGATCAACTGGATGTAACAAAGGAGCAATGCGTTTTAGAAGCTTCTTTTATTGATGATTTGGGAGCAGACTCTTTAGATGTTGTTGAGCTACTTATGGAGATGGAAGAAGCTTTTGGCGTGGAGGTAGCTGACGAAGAGCTGGAAAAAATTGTTACAATTAAAGACGTAATTGATTTTCTTAAACAAAAAGGCATCAATTAGTTTGCCGTGCAGGATTTTAAACAATGAAAAGGCGTGTTGTTGTAACAGGTCTTGGGGCGCTGACTCCCTTGGGAAACTCACTCAGTGAATCATGGGATGGCGCAGTTACGGGTAAATCCGGCATCGGCCCGATCACCAAGTTTGATAGTAGTTCTTATAAATCCAGAATCGCCGGCGAAATAAAAAATTTCGATCCGTCGCAATTTGTCAATAGGCAGGAAATCCGCCGCTACGATAACTTTATTCTTTATGCTGTAGCGTCTTCGGAAATGGCTATGGCTGACGCGAAATTGACGATCAGCCCGGAACTTTCGGTGCGTACCGGTGTAATAATCGGTTCTGCTATCGGCGGTCTGTCAACGTTAGAAGAAGAATTTCAAATCTTACTTAGTCATAATAATCCCCGCAAAATTCCTCCTTTTATAGTTCCGGCAATTCTTGCCAATTTAGCATCCGGTCATGTTTCCATTCGATTTGGAGCCAAAGGTCCCATCAATTGTGCCGTCACTGCCTGTGCCGCTGGAACATCGGCTATTGGCGATGCTTATAAAACCATTGCCCATGGGGATGCCGATATAATGATTACCGGCGGTGTCGAAGCAGCGATAACAAAATTAGCTGTAGGCGGCTTTGCCGCTATGCGGGCACTCTCGCAGAGAAATGATGAGCCGCAGAAAGCCAGTCGTCCATTTGATAAAGACCGTGACGGTTTTGTCATCGGAGAGGGTTGCGGTATAATTATTCTGGAGGAATTATCTGTTGCTCTCAATAGAGGCGCTCATATTTACGCGGAGCTTGCCGGTTATGGGTGCACATCCGATGCTTTTCACGTGGCAGCTCCACCGCCCGGTCATGAGGGTGCTGCGCGCAGTATGCGGATTGCGATAAAAGATGCCGGTTTAAATCCTGAAGATATCGATTATATCAATGCTCACGGTACATCGACGCCGCTCAATGATTTATATGAAACTCAAGCCATAAACTTTCTCTTTGGAGAGCACGCCAAAAAGCTCATGGTCAGTTCTACGAAATCCATGACCGGTCACATGCTGGGAGCTACGGGAGGAGTGGAAGCCATTTTTGCGATCAAAGCCCTACAGGAGGGCATCATTCCGCCCACAATAAATCTGGATAATCCCGGCGAAGGATGTGATCTTGATTACGTGCCTAACGTCGCCCGACACAAAGCAATAAATACAGCCATGTCCAACACTTTTGGTTTTGGCGGTGTAAATGGAGTTTTATTATTTAAGAAATATATCGGCTGAGATGATAATATTTCATGTTTAGAAATTAAAAGCGAAAGAGAGAATACTTTTCATGTCTTTTTTAGAAAAGGTTGATTTGGAAGTAAGCCGTGCCATCGATCTGGAAACCAATCGGCAGGCAGGAAAAATTGAGCTGATTGCTTCAGAGAATTTTGTCAGTGAAGCTGTATTGGAAGCGCAGGGCTCCGTTATGACCAACAAGTACGCGGAGGGTTATCCGGGGAAACGTTATTACGGTGGCTGTGAATACGTGGATATCGCGGAAAGTCTCGCCATTGATCGTTGTAAACAGCTGTTCGGGGCCGATCATGTCAACGTTCAACCGCATTCGGGAACGCAGGCGAATATGGCCGTATATTTTGCCGTGGCGCAGCCGGGAGATACGATTCTGGGAATGAATCTGTCTCATGGCGGGCATTTGTCTCATGGCAGCCCGGCCAATTTTTCAGGCAAATTTTATAAGATTGTTCCCTACGGAGTCAGCAGGGAGACAGAGACAATTGATTTTGACGAAGTGGAAAAACTGGCCAGGGAACATAAACCCAAAATGATTATTGTCGGCGCCAGCGCTTATCCGCGGACGATTGATTTTATAAAATTCCGCAAAATCGCCGATGAAGTCGGCGCCGTAATTATGGCTGATATAGCGCATATTGCCGGGCTGGTCTGCACGGGATTGCATCCATCTCCTGTTCCTGTTTGCGAATATGTCACAACCACAACTCATAAAACTTTGCGCGGTCCGCGCGGTGGTGTGGTGATGTGCAAGGAGGCGTACGCCAAGACTCTCAACAGCAGGGTTTTTCCCGGCATGCAGGGTGGCCCGTTGATGCATGTGATTGCTGCCAAGGCTGTTGCTTTCAAAGAAGCGCTTCAACCGGAATTCAAGGAATATCAGAAGCAGATAATCAAAAACGCACAGGCCATGGCGGATGAATTAAAAAATCAGGGATTCAGGCTTGTTTCCGGCGGAACGGATAATCATCTGATGCTGATCGATTTAACCGGCAAGGATGTCAGCGGCAAGGACGCGCAGGACGCGCTCGACCGTGCTTCGATAACCGTTAACAAAAATGGCATTCCTTTTGATACCAGGGGGCCTCAGGTAACCAGTGGAATAAGAGTCGGCACTCCTGCCGTAACCACCAGAGGCATGAAAGAAAACGAGATGCGTTTGATTGCTTCCTATATCGCCGATGTAATTAAAGACATCAATAATGAACAGAAAATAAAAGCTGTCGCGGAAAAGGTAAAAATTCTTTGCGACCGTTTTCCTCTTTATCAAGGCAGGATTAAAAACCTGTAACCCAATTCGTGAAAGCGTGCAGCTATGGCCAAAAAGAAAGTATCCTCAGTACCTCCTCCGGAGAAAATAAATAAAAGGCCCGATTGGGATACTTATTTTATGGACATTGTCGAATTGGTATCCAAGCGCAGTACCTGCCTGAGGCGCTCTGTGGGTTCCGGATTGGTGCGTGATCGCCGGATTCTGGCTACCGGCTATAACGGCGCGCCCTCTAAGTTACAACATTGCCTTGATATCGGTTGTCTGCGAGATCAACTCAAAGTTCCTTCGGGTGAACGTCATGAATTATGCCGCGGACTGCACGCGGAACAAAATGTGATCATTCAGGCCGCCATGCATGGAGTTATTACCAAAGGATCAACGCTTTATTGCACCAATCATCCTTGCGTCATTTGCGCTAAAATGATTATCAATGCCGGAATTGTCCGCATTGTTATCCGCGACGGCTATCACGATAAACTGGCCGCCCAGATGCTTAAAGAAGCGGGAATAAGCGTCAAGCAAATCTAAACTCGAGAAAAAAGTAAGATAAGAAAAATAATGAAGTGTCCATTTTGTGGTCATACGGAAAATAAGGTTATTGATTCGCGAATAAGCAAGGATGGCAAGGCCGTCCGCCGCCGCCGGGAATGTTTGGGCTGCGCAAAGCGCTTTACCACGTATGAATATGTAGAAGACGTTCTGCCGATGGTCGTAAAAAAAGACGGCCGCCGTGAACAGTTCGACCGGCAGAAAATATTGAATGGCATCAAAAAAGCCTGCGAAAAGCGTCCGATCAGCATGGAATCGATAGATAAAGTTGTTGAAAATGTGGAACAGGCCTGTCAGGAAATGCAATTGGAAGAAATTTCGTCGACGCTTATTGGAGAAAAGATAATGAATGAGCTCAAAGTTTTTGATGGCGTTGCCTACGTACGGTTTGCTTCGGTTTACCGTCAATTTCGCGATGTCGGTGAATTCATGTCCGAATTGAAGGATTTATTAAGCAAAGGTAAAAAATAGATTATGTTTACCGGTATCGTGGAAGGATTGGGCAAGGTAAAGCGTCTGATAATGAAAGGCGCCGATGCTGTTTTGGAAATTGAAACAGGAATAAATCTTGCTGAAGTTTCCATCGGCGACAGTATTGCTGTCAATGGCGCCTGTCTTACCGTCACATCAAAAAATCAGCAGATTTTTCAGGCAGATGTTTCCGCAGAAACACTCTCCAGAACAACTCTTAAATTATTACAGGCGGGGCATAAGGTTAATCTGGAAAAATCACTGCGCGCGGGCGGTTTTGTAGGTGGTCATTTTGTTTTGGGTCATGTTGATGCCACAGGCCGGATTCTTTCCCTGATGCAGAAATCCGGTTCGCTGATTATGGCTGTGGAGATGAATGAAAATATCTCCCGTTATATTGTGGGAAAAGGTTCTGTGGCCTTAGATGGAATTAGTCTTACCGTGAACAAACTTGAAAAAAGCCGGTTTTATGTTAATATAATTCCCCACACGGCGGCTAACACCACTTTAGTGATAAAAAAAGAAGCCGATTTGGTCAACATTGAAACAGATATTTTAGGTAAATATGTTGAAAAATTATTACAAACTCCGCAGGGAATAGATAAAAATTTTTTGGCGCAACACGGTTTTTTAGATAATTAAGGATAATAAAATGGCAATAAGCACTATTAAGGAAGCAATCGAAGATATCAAAAACGGGAAGATGATTATTCTTGTTGATGATGAGGACCGCGAAAATGAAGGCGATCTTTTCATGGCGGCACAATTTGCCACGGCAAAAACAATCAATTTCATGGCCCGCTACGGCCGCGGTTTAATATGTTTGACACTAAATGAAGAAACAGCGGATAAGCTTAATTTGAAGCAGATGGTTCAGGATAATCAGGCTCGTTTCGGGACAGCATTTACCATTTCCATTGAAGCGCGGCACGGTGTTTCCACCGGCATTTCCGCCGCGGACAGGGCGACAACAATTCAGGCTGCTGTCAATCCGTTAGCAAAAGCTGACGATTTAGTCAGCCCCGGACATGTTTTCCCCATTCGCGCCAAGACGGGCGGAGTTCTGGTGCGCACGGGACAGACGGAAGGGTCGGTGGATTTATGCCGCCTGGCCGGTTTGACACCTGCCGGCGTGATTTGCGAAATAATGAAAGATGACGGCACGATGGCCAGGATGCCGGATCTGGAAGTTTTTGCCCGGGAACATAAATTAAAAATTGTTACCGTCGCCGATCTCATTGATTACCGGATGCAGAACGAATCGCTCATCAGGCGAATGGCGGAAGCGACGATTCCGACCAGTTTCGGCGGTGATTTTAAGATAATCGTTTACGAAAACGAGGTTGATGAATGGCAGCATATTGCTTTGGTTAAAGGTGAAATTAAAGAAGACGATGAAGTACTAGTACGGGTACATTCAGAATGCTTCACAGGTGATATTTTCGGTTCTCAAAGATGTGATTGCGGCGATCAGCTTCATCGCGCGATGAGCATGGTGGAAAAAGAGGGGAAGGGTGTTATAGTTTACATGCGTCAGGAAGGCCGGGGCATCGGTCTGGTGAACAAGATTAAAGCTTACGCCCTACAGGAAGAGGGCAAGGATACAGTGGAAGCCAATATAGAGCTTGGATTTAAACCGGATTTAAGAGATTATGGAATCGGAGCACAAATTCTTGTTGATTTGGGAGTGCGCAAGATGCGTTTATTGACCAATAATCCTAAAAAAATAGTCGGACTGGAAGGCTATGGGATTGAAATCACCAAACGTGTTCCGATAGAGATAGATCCTAACGAGAAAAACATACATTATATGAAAACAAAGCAGGAAAAGATGGGGCATCTCTTGAAAATATAACCCACAGACTGTTAAGAAATCAAATAAAGGATGGTAATAAACAATGCCGAAAATAATTGAAGGAAAAATCGTCGCCAAGGGAATGAAGTTTGGCATCGTGGCCAGCCGTTTTAACGATTTTATTTGCAGCAGATTAATTGAAGGGACCATTGACGCGTTGATGAGAGCCGGCACAGAAGAAAAGGACATTTCTATTTATAAGGTTCCGGGTTCTTTTGAATTGCCGTTGACGGCGAAAAAACTGGCCAAGAGCGCCCGTTTTGATGCCATAATTTGTCTGGGTGCCATAATTCGCGGCGCAACTCCGCATTTCGAATATATAAGCGCCGAGGTATCCAAGGGCATTGCCAGTGTTGGTTTAGAAACGGGAGTCCCTGTGATTTTCGGCGTGTTGACGACGGATACAATTGAACAGGCGATTGAGCGTGCGGGCACTAAAGCTGGAAACAAAGGCGCCGATGCGGCTATGACGGCAATTGAAATAGTTGATTTATTCAAGAAGATTTAATGCTAAGCTGCCATTATGTTGTGGCAAGAATGTCAAGAGAGAATGTAGTGTCATGTCAACGATACTCTGTCATTTCGAAGGAGCCTTCACAACTGAGAAATCTTAGATTTCTCCCTGCGGTCGAAATGACATTTCTGGATTGACACGACAGTAGCAATCTGATAATGTTGCGCTTTGAGGTTTAGGGACTAAATGCGTGGGCGGAGAAAGGCAAGGGAAATAGCCTTACAGGTTCTTTACGGTCTTAATTTTGTGAATGTTGATGTGCAAGAGGCTTTAGATCTTTTCTGGGGTAACTTTGTTGCTCCAAAAGCGGCTAAAGAATTTGCGGCATTTCTGGTTCAAGGCATATGCGAACATAAGGAGGAACTGGATAAACTTATTGCCGGTTGTTCGGATAACTGGTCTCTGGGGCGCATGTCCAGAGTAGATATAAATATTTTACGTCTGGCAGTTTTTGAATTTCTCTATTGTGATGATATCCCCCCGAAAGTTACTTTAAATGAAGCTGTCGATCTGGGAAAGACTTTTGGTTCAGAAAACTCCGGTTCTTTTATTAACGGCATATTGGATGCCCTTAATCTGCAATTAAATAATAAAAATGCAACTAACCCTCTCGACAGAAAATCCTGACCTTCCCAAACATGAATGCCTTGTACTGGGTCTTTTCGCTGATGAAAAACCGCCTCGTGGAACAAGTGGTTTTATTGATTGGCGCCTCAATGGCATGATTTCCAGAGAAATAAAGCAGGGAAACATCAGCGGAGAATTTAAGGAAAAGATTGTAATTCCCTATCCTAAGCGCATTGGCGCCGAAATGCTGCTTCTCTTTGGCTTAGGAAATAGTCACGATATCAATTACGATAAAATTTATAATGCCGCTTACCTCATTGCGGAAACCGTTTATGGAATGTCCAGACATAGCTTTGCTTTTGAAATTTGCGGGGAAGATCGAACCGGTCTTGTCACTGCGAATATTGTGGAAGCAATGGTTACCGGAATCTTTGATTTTCTATCCGAAGATGTAGAAAGAATCTCCAACATGACTTGTTGTATAGTTACATCCGGGGCCCATCTTCAAGGAGTTTCGTTAGGCATTCAGCAATTCAAAACCAATGTAAACGATAAAGGCTCTGTAGATATCAGCGCGTTAGAAAATAGTTTTATCTGATACATCTGCAAACAAACGATTTTTAAAATCTTGATGTTGTGAATTACTATTTCGGAAGCAGTTCAAAACAGAGTGCCCTGTTTAATAAAGATAATTTTTATCATTTGGGAGAATTATCCCTTTCAGCTTGACTAAATACTTAAAAATCAATCTATGCTAAAACTGCATATCGTTCTTTCCTTCTCTCTGCCGGGGCTTAACGGTTCGATTATAGTTTTGTTAACCAGCCTTTTCCCTGTATTTGTACCCCCATTTTCATTGAGGCCAGAAAGGTGGAGCGCAGGGCATCACTTAAAAGAGCCGCCCAAGGAATCGAAAACACGATTGGCAAAGTAATCCCTTCTGAGTTTGTTCCATATTTGTTCTGCCGGATTCAGTTCAG
>WOYI010330624.1_pt1 | contig 12334 bp, 11 predicted proteins | sample 6423411 | NCBI WGS metagenome assembly WOYI01 (sample SAMN13441803, study PRJNA592873) | oil field metagenome | biome: oil field; feature: oil-well bore; material: oil-contaminated soil; isolation source: oil-contaminated soil from oil-well borehole | place: Germany: Wietze | collected 2016-10-18 ... | reverse complement strand
GAAATTCGGCCAGATCAACAAGGTCCTGCCCTACCTGCGCTACGCGAAGCTGCCGGACTGATCGACAGGCCAGGGCCAACATCTCCACAGCTCCCAGCGGCCGGGCACCAGAGAGCGCCCGGCGCGCGGGTTCTTGACCGGGTCCTGTGTGCTCAATAAGGCTTGCCGTCGAAGGGCCACGGCGCGCCGCGCCCGCCTATGGCGTCTAAGGGAGGCTTGGAATGGGCCTGTTCAGCAAACTCCGCTACCGGATCAAGCGCCGCGCGCTGCGGGGGCGCGATCCGGCCGAGGTCTTCTCCGACTATGTCCGTATCAACAAATGGGGCGACAGGGAGAGCGTTTCGGGAAAGGGCTCCAACCTGCAGTCGACCGAGGAACTGCGCCGGCTGCTGCCTCCCCTTCTGGCCGAGCTTGGGGTGCGGTCGATGGTCGATGTGCCTTGTGGCGATTTCAACTGGATGGCCCATGTGGACCTCTCCGGGGTCGACTATCTCGGTGGCGACATCGTGCCCGAGCTTATCGAACGCAACCGGACGAAACACAGCCGCGCGGGCATCGCGTTTGAGGTCATCGACCTGATCGCCGGCCCGGTTCCCAAAGCTGACCTTGTCTTCTGCCGAGATTGCCTCGTGCACCTTTCCAATGCACATGTTGCCGCGGCACTGGCCAACATCCGCGCTTCCGACGCGAACTGGCTTCTGACAACAGTCTATGGCGGTAGTCCGAATGACGACATCTACACCGGCGAATGGCGTCCGATCGACATCTCCCGCCCGCCCTTCGGCCTGCCCGCGCCGCGCCGCCTGATCGCCGAGGGCAAGGATTGGCTACCCGGTCAGGCGAAGGACAAGATGCTTGGTCTCTGGCGCGTCGCGGATATCCCGGCCGGGGCAGGACAGCCGGCCCGCTGAACGGTGATGAAGGCATCCGTCATCAACCTTGGCAGTTCGACCCAGCGGCTGGCCTTTCAGGATATGCAATTGCGTAGGCTCGGCATCGATTTCGATCGGATCGAGGCGGTGACGGCAGAGGCCGCCTCTGCGCTGCGCCCTGCAGCATATTGGCAAAGCTGGGAACGCCCGTTGCGCCCCGCTGAACGCGCATGTCTTCTGAGCCATGTCGCCGCCTGGGAGCGGATCGCGGAGACCGGCCGACCGGCGCTGGTGCTCGAGGACGACGCGGTGCTCTCGCGGCGGGTGCCGGCGCTTCTGGAGGCGCTGGAGACGATGCCGGGGATCGATCACGTGACGCTCGAGGTCCGCAAGCGCCGCAAGCTGCTGGGGCGCGCCGCGCGTCCGGTCGGTCCGGGGATCGTGTTGCGGCGGCTCCTTCAGGACCGGACCGGGGCGGCGGCCTATGTCCTCTGGCCCTCTGGCGCCGAAAAGCTCCTGGCGCGCGCGGGCCGCGAGGCGGCGCTTGCCGACGCGATGATCTGCCGCGCCCATGACCTGTCAAGCTGGCAGGCGGAGCCGGCCCAGGCGCTGCAACTCGACATCTGCGCACGCTATGGTGTCGCGCCGCCGATCGAAACCCGATCGACGATCGACGGGGCGGGGGCGGACCGTCCGACGGCCGGCGCTGCGCAGAAACGCCGCCGCATCCTGTCCCAGCTGCGCATGGGCTGGCGGCAGATCAGCCATCTCGGCCGCGCGACCCGCCGTGAGGTCGCCCTCGATCCCGCCGACTTCACCTAGGCCTCGTCCTCCCACCAGGCGGTACGATCGCGGCGGTGGAGCGCGCGGAGGCGGGCGAAGGCGGTATCTTCGATCTGCATCCGGTCATAGACCGTCTTCAGGATCGACCCGGCCGGCCCCATCGCGAAGAACGGCTCGAGCCGCCAGTACATGTTGCGCAAGGTATCGTCGGTGCCGACGGTGAAGACCGACATGCCCTCGAAAAGCGGCACGAGGTCGGTTTGCAGCTTTTCGATCCGCGAAGGCTCGGGGGCGAGCGCGGCGGCGCCGGTGATGTAGCGCTCGGATTCGTAGATCTTCACGGTATTGGCCAGAAGCCCCGCCATCATCGCCACGGTGCGGGAGCCGGTATCGGGATCGTGGTCGGCGAGCGTATCGGCGGCCGAGATCAGCCAGCGCAGGTTGAGATGGCGGCAGAGGAAGTCATGCTCCTGATCCCAGAGCGCGCGGAACTGCGCGACGCTGTCGGCAAGCCGCACCTCGCGCCGGATGAGGACGATGAGCTTCGCGTGGTGGAACACCAGCTCCGGCTGGCCGGAGAATTCGCGGCGGAGGTTCCCCAGATGCCGGTCGAGCGACTTTTCCTAGCCGCGCGTCTGCACCGCCTCGCCCGCCGCGACGATCCGCTCGCGCATCGCGGCGAGATCGGCATCCGCCCCGGCGTGACGCCCCCCGCCCCAGCGCTTGCGGTGCTGGTTCAGCGAAAAGAATCGCGTCAGCCGCGATTTGCGCTTCGGGGCCATCTTCAAATTGTCCTCTGCATCAGCGGCCCGACCCAAAGATTGTCGCCACTGTCGCATTGAATGAGAAATCGTATCCTCGGATCGCCATCTTGAAGTCATCGGAAAGATCATCCGTCCCCAACTCGTCACGTTTCGTCGCAGAGGCGTTGATGAAAGCCTTCAGGCTCCGAGATGCCTGTTTCTGATCGAAATATGGCCGGATCTTGCGGCCGAACGGGTAATAGAAGATTCGGTCCCGTAGGTCCCTGATCTTCGGCCGAGGAAAGCGGAAGATCCCAGGATTGAGCCACAGGCTCGACAAAGGCTCAACCTTCGCTGTGTTGAACCAGGCAAGACTAAGAAGAACCTGATCCCAGACATTCTGATGTTCGGAGCATAGCGCGGACCAGTTGGCAATGAGCCGACCTACCGTCGGCGACTTGCCAAGATACAAGCAACTCGAGATGTCTTCCCAACCCTGCCGTCGAACGATCGCAAAGTCGAAGGGGTTCCCCATTAAGAAGCCCGGAGGGCGCAGGATCGCCGCGTCGGCGTCGATCCAGCAGATCGGGCCATCGCTTTCGGCCCAGACCCGTTCGACGAAGCGCGCCTTGATCCCGGTATTGGCGACCCAGGAGCCGCGCGAGGCGATGGGCTCGATCCGGTGCGGCAGGCCGAAGCGGTCGAGCGAGGCGCGCAGATCGGCCGCGAGCGTCTCGTAGGGCGTGTCGGGCGTGTAGTAGGAGACGAAGAGCGGCGGCCGGCCGCGCGGCGCTTCCAGCATCGCGATCTCGGCGCGGAGGTCCGCCTCGCAGACGAGGTCGCCTGCCTCGGGGCGCCGCAGATGCGCGACGATCCGTCCGGCTGGAGCGGCTTCGTCCAACGGCCGGAACCTGGCCTTCGCCGGCGCGAGGAAGTCGGTCAGGGGCGTGTCGTCGGCGCCGGGGGGCATGCGCTTTCCATCGTCGGGGTCAGGGGCAGGTGTCGCAGCCGCCACGGGCCGTGTCAATCAGACCGGGTGGGTGAAAACGAAAGAAGCCCGGGCGCTGGCCCGGGCTTCCGATCTTCGCAGGAGCGCGGCTCAGCCTTATTCGGCGTCGGCCTTTTCCTGCTTCTCCGCCGAAAGCTCCTCGCCGGTTTCCTGGTCGACCATCTTCATGCCAAGGCGCACCTTGCCGCGGTCGTCGAAGCCGAGAAGCTTGACCTTCACTTCCTGGCCTTCCTTCAGAATCTCGTTCGGGTGCTGCAGGCGCTTGTTGGCGATCTGGGAGACGTGCACCAGACCGTCGCGCTTGCCGAAGAAGTTCACGAAGGCGCCGAAATCGACGAGTTTCACCACCTTGCCGGTGTAGATCTTGCCCTCTTCCGGCTCGGCCACGATCGAATAGATCATGTCATAGGCCTTCTTGATCGCATCGGCATTGGCCGAGGCGATCTTGATCACGCCGTCGTCGTTGATGTCGACCTTGGCACCCGAGACCTCGACGATCTCGCGGATGACCTTGCCGCCCGAGCCGATCACTTCGCGGATCTTGTCGGTCGGGATGGTCATCGTCTCGATCCGCGGGGCGTGGGCCGAGAATTCCGAGCGGCCTGCCGTCAGAGCCTTGGCCATCTCGGCAAGGATGTGCAGCCGGCCGTCCTTGGCCTGCGCCAGCGCTTCTTCCATGATCGTGGGCGTGATACCCGCGACCTTGATGTCCATCTGCAGCGAGGTGATGCCGTTCTCGGTGCCCGCGACCTTGAAGTCCATGTCGCCGAGGTGATCCTCGTCGCCGAGGATGTCGGTCAGGACCGCGTACTTGCCGTCATCCTCAAGGATGAGGCCCATCGCGACGCCGGCGACCGGCGCCTTCAGCGGCACACCCGCATCCATCATCGAGAGCGACCCGCCGCAGACCGACGCCATCGAGGAGGAGCCGTTCGATTCGGTGATCTCCGACACCACACGGATCGTGTAGGGGAAGTCGGTGGGTGCCGGCAGAACCGCCTGCAACGCGCGCCAGGCGAGCTTGCCGTGGCCGATCTCGCGCCGGCCCGGAGGACCGAAGCGCCCCACTTCGCCGACCGAATAGGGCGGGAAGTTGTAGTGCAGGAGGAAGTTCGAGCGGTAGTTGCCGTGCAGCGCGTCGATGATCTGTTCGTCATCGCCGGTGCCGAGCGTGGTGATCACCAGGCCCTGGGTCTCGCCCCGGGTAAAAAGCGCCGAGCCGTGGGTGCGGGGAAGGATGCCGACCTCGGAGACGATCGGGCGCACCGTCCTGTTGTCGCGGCCGTCGATCCGGGCACCGCCCGAGATGATGTCGCCGCGCAGGATCGCCGATTCAAGCTTCTTGAAGGCGGAGCCGAGATTGGCGTCGGCCAGGTCCTCTTCCGAGAGCGTGGCCTTCACCGCGTCGCGCGCGGCGGAAATGGCGTTCACCCGCGCCTGCTTGTCGCGGATCGCGAAGGCGGCGCGCATCTGCTCTTCGCCTGCCTTCTTGACCTTGGCGTAGAGCGCCGAATAGTCGGCCGGCTGGAAGTCGAACGGCTCCTTCGCGCAGGCCTCGGCGAAGTCGATGATCAGGTCGATCACCGGCTGCATCGCGTCATGGCCGAACTTCACCGCGCCGAGCATCTCGGCCTCGGACAGCTCGTAGGCTTCCGATTCTACCATCATCACGGCGTCCTTGGTGCCCGCGACGACGAGGTCGAGCCGCTGCTCGGGGTTCATCCGCAGCTGGTCCATGTCGCTGACTTCGGGGTTCAGCACATATTCGCCGTTCGAGAAGCCGACGCGCGCGGCACCGATCGGGCCCATGAAGGGCACGCCGGAGATCGTCAGCGCGGCCGATGCCGCGATCATGCCGACGATGTCGGGATCGTTGACGAGGTCGTGGCTCAGCACGGTGACGATGACGAGGACCTCGTTCTTGAAGCCCGGCACGAAAAGCGGGCGGATCGGACGGTCGATCAGGCGCGAGGTCAGCGTTTCCTTCTCGGACGGACGCCCTTCGCGCTTGAAGAAGCCGCCCGGGATCTTGCCGGCGGCATAGGTCTTTTCCTGGTAGTGCACGGTCAGCGGGAAGAAGTCCTGCCCCGGCTTCTGCTCGCGGGCATAGGTCACGTTGGCCATGACGGAGGTCTCGCCGAGCGTGGCGATCACCGAACCGTCGGCCTGACGGGCGACTTTTCCCGTTTCCAGTGTGAGCTCTTCAGGGCCCCACTGGATGGATTTCTTTGTCACGTTGAACATATGTCGTTTCCTCTTGGGAGCACCCACGGGCGTATCCCGTGTCTCCCGTTCAAATGGCGGCCCCATTGCCGCCGCCCCCAATCCTTCGCATGCGCCCGGGGGCATGGGCTCACGTCACAGATGGCGCGGGCCATACAGGAAAACGGAGGGGTTGGGAAGGGGCGTGGGTCGCGGCGGGGCGTGAGCGCTTTCGGGCCGGGTTCGTCGTTGATGGCTCCGCGCCTGCGCCCATTGCTCACGCCGCCGAATGATGGCAAACAGAAAGAGAACAGGCTCTACTTACGAGTGGCCCTCAAAAAGGGGGCAGGTCGCGGTCTTCTTGGTCAGGATGTGTGGTTTTGCCATGGGCATGGGTCTTGTTCTTCTTGTGGTGTTGGGCATGGCGGGATTTTTCCTGGCAAGGAAGCTCGGGGGTCTGGGCTTCGTTCTGACGCTGGGCAATCGTGGCAGAAGCCGGTTCCATCGATCTGAACGGGACGGTCAAACCACCTTCAACGTCACCCCGGCAAGACCTTCGATCGCCGCTCTGGTCGCGATTGTCGTTGGTGTGATCATGCTCATGAATGTGGAGGCGCTGGAAATCATCGCGTTTTTTGGCCTGATCCCGCTGACCATGGGCGCGCTCGCCTTCCCGATCGGGGCGCGATACCGGCAACCGGCCACCATCACAATCGCCGATGATGCGGTTAGCAATGGCGGTAAATCCTGGCGGCTTGGCGAGATTGCGGATTTCAACGTGCGGCGGGGAAGCCGGATCAATGCTCACGAGCCGCCGCCGGTCGTTCAGCGGACGCCGGATGGCGGGCTGATCTATGGCAGCAAGTCGACGTCTGCGATGTTCTCGCGCGCCCTCAACAGACGGATGATCGATCGCTCTTATCTCGTCAGTTTGCGCACGCGCGCGGGAAGCGATGAGACGGTTTTGAGCGGTGGCCTGACGCTCGACTGTGCCGAAGCGCTACAGCGCGATCTGCGCGAGGCCCTTTCTAAGAATGCCAAGGTTTCGACAGGGAGTATCGCATGAAAACACTTTCAGTCCTCACGGTCGCTGTGCTGATCGCGAGTGCCGGGTGCGCAGCGGCGCAGACGGAATCATTTCCGGTAATCCAGACAGAGACCGCCTTCCTTGATGCCTGTGAAGAGGAATGGGTGCGGCGCGAGCCTGCTGCAGCTCCCTGGGCGCGGGGTGAGTGCCAGGTCAAATGGCGATGGGCCATCGCGGCGGGGCCGATGGCGGACGCCATACTCGCGATGAGCAAGGCCGATGACGATGCGGCAGGCCAGCAAGCGCAGGTTCCGATATCGGGGACGGCCATGCCCGCCGGCGTTGAAATATCCTTGAATGCAACGGGCATCCGCTTTGACTGGCAAGAGCCAGGCTCGGAGGGCCGGTACAACGTCACCGGTGCCTTGCGCAGTCGTGGTGTTACCCTGCAATCGCTCGGTTGCCCACAATACCCCGGTGCATCGATGGGCCGCGAAAAGGTCATGCTGGCTGGCGTGCCTGGCCGTCAGCCCTTTGTTGTAACGGTCTACAGTCGTGCGGCACCGACCGGTTTCGAGCCCGCGGTATATGAGGTCGATGCAGATTTCAGCGGCGACGTCCCTGACATGCAAGCGTTGCAGGCGGGCCGCTATCCTGGAGGCGGGGGCCGTGCCTTTGCGGTCGATCCGACCGGGTGGGTCGCGGAATGTCCTGATCCGGAATAGACGCCGGATCAAGTGCTCGCCCTCTAGAAGAGAGCGAGCTGGCGCAGAAAGCAGCGGACGGGGCAACTGGTGGTTCCCCAGAGTGTTAGCGGCGTTGCCGATGTTCGCCGACCGAGCCGAACTCGATCGGGCGGGCGGTCTCGAACGGCTGCCTGCGCATGGTCAACGAGCATGTCATGGATTTTTACGAGCGGGTCGAGATCGGCGCGCCGGTGATGGTCTACTGACCCTTTCGGCCAGAGCGGTCCGGCGCTAGAAGGGCGCCATGGCGCTGACCCTCATATCGCTCAAGCAGATCGCCGCGCTCGATTTCGACGCGGTGATCGACGTGCGTTCGCCCGCCGAATTCGCCGAGGATCACCTGCCGGGCGCGATCAACCTGCCGGTCCTCGACAACGAGGAGCGGGCGCGGGTCGGCACGATCTACAAGCAGCAATCGCCCTTTCTGGCGCGCAAGCTCGGCGCCGCGCTGGTGGCGCGGAACGCGGCGCGGCATCTCGAGGGGCCGCTCGCAGACAAGCCCGGGGGCTGGCGGCCGCTGGTCTATTGCTGGCGTGGCGGCCAGAGGTCGGGATCGTTCGCGACGATCCTCGCCCAGGTCGGCTGGCGGGTGGACCTCATCGAGGGCGGTTACAAGGCCTGGCGCAAGCTCGTCGTCGCCGAGGTCCAGGACCGGCCCGTCGCGGCACCGGTCGTGGTGCTCGACGGCAATACCGGTTCGGCCAAGACCGAGGTTCTGGAATTGCTGGCGGCGCGGGGGATGCAGGTGATCGACCTCGAGGGGCTGGCCAACCATCGCGGCTCGCTCTTCGGCGAAAGGCCGGGCGGGCAGCCGTCACAGAAGGCGTTCGAAGGGCGGCTCGCGACAGCGCTCGCCGCCCTCGACCCGGCTCGGCCGGTGGTGGTGGAGGCGGAAAGCTCGAAGGTCGGGGATCTCGGTGTGCCGAAGCAGCTTTGGGCGGCGATGCGCGCGGCGCCAAGAGTCCGGATCGCGGCACCGGCGGCGGCGCGGGCGGCGTATCTCGCGCGGGCCTATGCCGACGTGACCGAGGACGCCGCCCGGCTGGAAGAGGTCGTCGGACGGCTGCGGCCCGTCCACGCGGCCGAGGTGATCGAAGGCTGGCTCGGCCTCGCCCGGGCTGGGGCCTTCGCGGAACTCGCGCGCGAGCTGATGGAGCGGCACTACGACCCGCGTTACGACAAGCATCGCGCCCGCGTCGCGCCGGGAGGCGAGGCCGTGGTTGAGACCGGAAGCCTGTCGCCCGAAGCGCTCGGACCGCTCGCCGACCGGGTCGCCGGGGCGGTCGCCGCGCTGACCCCGGCCGGTCGCGGCCGGTAGCGGCGGAAGCCTCCGGCGGGGATACTTGGTCCAAGTGGAAACGAAGAAAGCGCGCCTGCTTCCACTTGGACCAAATATCCCCCCCCCCGCGGAGCGGCCCCGAGCGCCCGGCGCGCAAGCGGCGGGCGCGAGAGGAAGGACTGCGCCCGGAACGGGCGCGCCGTCGGATCGCCGCCGGTTCAGTCCTCGACCGTCAGGAACGGCGCGCCTTCGGTGACCTCGCCGATGATCGCCGGGGTCTCGCCGATGGCGCGAAGCCGGTGGACGAGGTCGAGCGCCACCGCGGCCGGGACCGCTGCGAGAAGGCCGCCCGCGGTCTGCGGGTCGAAGAGAAGATCGGCGCGCGGGCTTTCGGTCAGGAACATCCGCGCCATGGAGGCGCGGTTCGCGGGCAGGAGGGTGGAGCCGTGGCCGGTGGCCGCGAGCGCCTCGGCGCCGGGCAGGAAGGGCACATGCGAGAGCGAGATCCGCGCCGCCGCGCCCGAGGCGTCTAGCATCGCGAGAAGGTGCCCGGCGAGGCCGAAGCCGGTGATGTCGGTCATCGCATGGGCCTGGGCCGCGATGAGGCGCGCCGCCGCCCCTTGCGGGCGGGTCATCGAGGCCAGCGCGCCCGCGACCGCCGCGCCCGGCGCGGCGCGGGCCATCTCGGCGGCGAGGATCACGCCGGTGCCGAGGGGTTTCGTCAGGATCAGCCAGTCGCCGGGCGTCGCACCGGACTGCGTGATCGGCGCATGGGCGGCAAGGCCGGTCACCGTGAAGCCGACCGTCAGCTCCGCCCCGAGACTGGTATGGCCGCCGACGACATCGGCGCCTTCGGCCCCGAAGGTCTCGGCCGCCGCGGCCATGATCTCGCGCAGGGTCTCGGTCTGGAGCCGGGGCGACATGCGCGGCAGGATCACCTGCGCCAGCGCCGCCTGCGGCCGCGCGCCCATCGCCCAGACATCGCCCATCGCGTGGATCGCGGTGATCCTTGCCAGAAGCCAGGGATCCTCGGTGAAGGCGCGGACATGATCGGTGGTAATGACCTGATGGCCCTTGCCGTGGGTCAGCACCGCCGCGTCGTCGCCGGGGCCGGTGAGCACGTCGGGCCGGGCGGGGCGCGGCAGGCCCGACAACGCTGCCTTGAGATCCGCCTGTCCGACCTTGGCGCCACAGCCGCCGCAGAGCGGTTTGCCCCAGCCGATCTCGTCCGCCACCCCGGCGGCGAGAAGCGCCGGCAGGGGTGGGGCCACCATCGCCGGCAGGTCGTGGAACCGCGCCATGAACCTGCGGTCGATGCGATCCTTCCAGCGCCAGAGCCAGGCGCCGTCGAGCGGCAGGTTCCACTTGTCGGCGACGGCCCCCTTGCCGCCGGTCGAGATCAGCTTGAGGTAGTCCTTCTGCGGCCGGTAGCGCCGCATCGTCCCCCTGTCGGTCAGCGCCACGCCGAGGTTGTGGAGCAGGACCGGCGCCTGCCGCACCGCGTAGACCCCGGCCTTGGGGCGCGGCGCATAGGCCATGTGGGCGATGTCGCCGGCCGCGAAGATCGCCGGGTCGCCTTCGGTCTGGAGCGTCGGCGTCACCGTGACGAAGCCCTCGGTCAGCCGCAGCCCGGTCTCGGCCAGCCAGCCCTGCGGCCGGGTCGCGGCGGCGCCGAGGGTGAAGGCCGAGGCCACGCGGCGCCCGTCGGCGAGGCGCACGGCGTCCGCCTCCACCGCGACCACGGGGGCGTGTTCGAGAAGCGCGATCCCGGCGCGGTTGAGATGGCCGAGAAGCGCGCGCCGCGCGCCGCCGCCGATCAGCGCCAGCGCCGCGCCGCGCTCGATCACCGTCACCTCGGCGCCGGGGCCGAGCCGGTGGCGGGCGGCGAGGGCCAGTTCCACCCCCGCGACGCCGCCGCCGATCACCGCGACGGTCGGATCGGCGCGCCCGCGCGCGGCGCGGGACGCGAACTCCTCCCAGGCGTCGGCGAAGGCGTCAAGGGGTTTTGCAGGCACGGCATGGTCGGCAAAGCCCGGCAGGGACGGCATGTCGGTGGTGATGCCGATGTCGATGGAGGCGATGTCGTAGGCCACGTCAGGCCGCCCCGGCACAAGGATGCGCCGGTTCCCGCGGTCGATCCCCTCCGCCCGGCCGAGGATCAGCCGGGCCCTCGCATGGCGGGCGAGATGGACGAGGTCGATCTGCAAGGCTTCGCGCGGGTAGAGGCCCGCGACATGGCCGGGCAGCATGCCGGAATAGGCCGCCGTCGGGTCCGGGCTTATCAGCGTGAGCCGCACCCCGGGGATGGGCCGCATCCCCCACATGCGCAGCACGAGCGCATGGGTGTGGCCACCGCCGATCATCACCAGATCGCGTGTGAGCGGGATCTGAACCTGCATCGCCTGCCCCCTTTTCCCTTCCCTACCCCGCTCTGCCCGCTTTCGCCACGGCAAAGACGCCGCCCGGGCTTGGACATGGGGCCGCGAGCGGCTAAGGATCGGCGAGACGTCGCGGAGAGGGTCCATGCAGCGCATCTATGTCACCGGGGCGGCCGGGTTCATCGGCTACCACCTCTGCGAGCTGCTGCTGGCCGAGGGCCTTCGGGTCCACGGCTTCGACGGGATGACGGACTACTACGACGTGAGCCTCAAGCGCCGGCGGCTCGCCGGGTTGCAGCAGCATCCCGGCTTCGGCTTCACCGAGGCGATGCTGGAGGATCACGCGCGCCTTGCCGCCGACATGGCGGCGTTCAGGCCCGATATCGTCGTCCACCTCGCGGCCCAGGCCGGGGTGCGCTATTCGCTGGAGGCGCCGCGGAGCTACCTGTCGTCGAACATCGACGGCACGTTCAACGTGATGGAGGCGGCCCGCGACCTCGGGGTGAAGCATCTCCTCCTCGCCTCGACCTCGTCGGTCTACGGCGCAAATACCGAGATGCCGTATCGCGAGACCGACAAGGTGGACACCCAGGTCTCGCTCTATGCCGCGACCAAGAAGGCGACCGAGGCGCTCAGCCATTCCTGGGCGCATCTGTGGGGGCTGCCGACCACCTGTTTCCGGTTCTTCACCGTCTACGGGCCCTGGGGCCGGCCCGACATGGCGCCCTTCAAGTTCACCAAGGCGATCCTCGCCGGCGATCCGATCGACGTCTACGGCCAAGGCAACATGTTCCGCGACTTCACCTATGTGACTGACCTCGTCCGCGCCATCCGCCTGCTGATCGACGCGGTGCCGGAGCGGCCCGAAGCCCCCGGGGCGATCGCCGCGGGCGACAGCCTGTCGCCGGTGGCACCCTGGCGGGTGGTCAATATCGGCAATGGCGAGAAGGTGGCGCTCGGCGATTTCATCGCGGCGATCGAGGCGGCGACGGGGCGCGAGGCGATCCGCAACCTGATGGACATGCAGAAGGGCGACGTGCGGGCGACCTGGGCCGATAACAGCCTTCTGCGACGACTGACCGGCTACCGGCCGGAAACCGATATCCGCACCGGTATGGCGGCCTTCGTCGGCTGGTACCGCGACTATTACAGGCTCTGATACCCGGGGCGATTCGTCCTTGACGGGGCCCGGGGGCTGGCATACCTAGCGGCGCGAGTGGCTAGGTAGCTCAGCTGGTTAGAGCACGTGACTCATAATCACGGGGTCGGGGGTTCGAGTCCCCCCCTCGCCACCA
>WOYI010303929.1_pt1 | contig 12335 bp, 10 predicted proteins | sample 6423411 | NCBI WGS metagenome assembly WOYI01 (sample SAMN13441803, study PRJNA592873) | oil field metagenome | biome: oil field; feature: oil-well bore; material: oil-contaminated soil; isolation source: oil-contaminated soil from oil-well borehole | place: Germany: Wietze | collected 2016-10-18 ... | reverse complement strand
CTAGATCGTAGTAATTCTCGCTCGAATAGGTATATTTTATGTTCCTTTTGGAAAGCAATTCGGCATCAAGCCCGATTATCCCTAAGTTTTCCTCCGATCATGAGTCTCTTACTTCTCGTAAAGGCAAAAGACAGAATGGCCCGACTCCAACCACTGCTCCAATCTAGTCGGATCAGTAAGGGAAGACCTTGCGCCCGTCTTCGGGCAAAGGGGGATCCACGACACTGGTTCCGGCAAGTTTCGCGAAATTCTTGATAAGCTGCCAGCCTGGTGGATTCCGGAGAAAGCCTCCCTGTGTTTCTGGATGAAACTGAACCCCATAAATTGGCTTATCTTTATGCTTCATCATCTGGATAGGTGTGACATTTCCTCTGGCAAAGAGTTCAAACTGATCGGGAATGGAGGCGACTGCATAGGCGTGGTTCTCCCATACAAGAAGGCCGTTGTCGAAGCCGTCGATGATTTCATCGTCTTTCAGAAAAGTCACCTCGTGCCAGCGGCGTTCATCGCTGTAGTAGAGAACTGAGCCGAATACCCTGGAAATTATCTGATGACCGAGACAAATACCCAGTATTGGGACCTCGCCTCTGAGAATTATCTCTCCACCCCGGTACACGTTGTCGTCCCAGTCTATATAGTTCCGCATAGAATCGCCGCCGGCAATTATTACTGCCGAGTATTCGGTTTCGTCTTCCGGGAGTTCATCGTCGAAAATCTTGAAAATTTTGTATTCAATACCCTGTTCTGCCAGAGAACGTTCAATTGGCGAGAGCTTGAATTCGTAAGCGGGATCGTTCAAGAAAAGCGCGATGGTCCCTCCCTTCCCGTCAGAACCCAGAAGCAGCCCTGCAGCGCAAATCGTTAAGAAGACAATTAGTATCACACGAGCAGCCGAAACTGCAGCTTTATCTTTCATCGACTCTTGACACCTCTCACAGCGAATGATAAACTACTATTTGTGCGATGCCGGGGTGGTGAAATTGGCAGACACGCATGATTCAGGTTCATGTGGGCATATCGCCTGTGCGGGTTCAAGTCCCGCCCCCGGCACCAGATATTCAAGAGAGGACGAACTACGTCCTCTTTTTTGTTTTTCTCCCGACTAAAACAAAACGATTCGCTCGTCAAATCGCACTTCCTCCAATTACGGCCTTTCAGATGACCTGTGTGCAGTATACAACGCGTCCTAGAGGTTCGACAGTTCCGCTCTCCTGAAGAGAAGTTTTCTTACGTCGGAAAACTCCTTTCCGAAATAACGATCTTGCTTGTGATCGGGAACGATCTCCTCGATATCCTTAAAGAAGCCTTCAATTACCGGACTAGACGTTTTCGGGTGTCTAAAAGAAAGCGCTCTGAAGGCCAGGAGCGCCTCTATGGAGATCAGAGTCGCAACATTGTCTACTATTTTCCAGAGCTTTCTCGCTCCCCAGGCTCCCATGCTCACGTGGTCCTCCTGAAAGCCTGAAGTGGGAATCGAGTCTGCGGATGCGGGATGTGCAAGAGTTTTGTTTTCGGAAGCGAGTGCAGCCGCAGTGTACTGCCATAGCATGTAGCCGGAATTAAGACCCTCTTCTCCGTTGGTCAGGAAGGCGGGAAGGTTGTTGAGTTTCGGATTGACAAGTCTATCTATCCGCCTCTCGATCATGTTGCCCATGTCTGTCAGGGCGATCGAGAGAAAGTCCACGGCCAGCGCGACTGGTTCTCCGTGGAAGTTGCCTCCGGAAATCACGTCTCCGTTCTCGAATATCAAGGGGTTGTCCGTCGCAGAATTAACTTCTATCTTCAGGACCGACCTAACATAATCGATTGTGTCTTTCACCGCCCCGTACACCTGGGGAATCGTCCTGAGCGTGTAGGCGTCCTGAACTCGGTCGCAGTCCAGATGGGAGGTCCTGATCTCGCTTCCCTTGAGCGTCTCTCGAAGTCTTCTGGCCACGTAATTCTGCCCGGGATGTCTTCTTGCCTTTTGAACTCTCTCATCGAAGGGCGAAGTGCTTCCCATAAGGGCATCGACAGACATCGCTGCAACCAGAATTGCCTGTTCAAAGAGCTGTGTCACAGTGTGTGTTGCACAGGCGCCGATTCCGGCCATGAACGCAGTGCCGTTGAGAAGGCTCAGGCCCTCCTTTGATTTCAGTACTAGAGGCTGAAGTTTCTTGCTCTCCATAGCCTGAGAGGATGAAACTACCTCTCCGTCGAGAAAGCACTCTCCTTCACCTATCAGCGTCATAGCGATGTGTGCCAGGGGAGCGAGGTCTCCGCTGGCTCCGACGGAGCCTTTCTCGGGGACCAGAGGGGTGATTCCATTGTTTAGAAGGTCCAGAATTCTCTGAACGACGCACTTTCTCACTCCTGAATATCCTTTCAGGAGAGAATTAGCTCTAACCAGCATTATGGCCCTGACGAGTTCTTGCCGGACGGGCTCCCCTACACCGGCCGCGTGAGAGAGCACTATGTTTTTCTGAAGGGCGTCGACATCGTCGGGAGAGATTCGATGATCGGCAAGAATTCCGAATCCAGTGTTCACTCCGTATATCGTTTTCTCTTTGCTGATGATCTCAAGGGATTTTCGCCTCTCGTCCAAAAGCCTGGCCGCACCTTCTTCAATAGTACAGGGCTCATTGTCGAACGCAACACTGAAGATATCCGATAGCCTCAAATGTTCTCCGTCGATTTGCACTGACCCACCTCCGGGAGAGTCCGTTTTATCGGTAAAGATAATATTTGGATAAACCTTAAGCTGGCAAGTCTGCGACTCTCGATGGTCTGCAGAACGTGCCTATCTAACCCATTCAAGACCGGGAATCTCAACTTTTTTCTCCAGCATGCTGAAAAGCTTTGTGAAGAAGAGAACCACTACGAGATATATGATCGCAACGACGAGATACACTTCGAAGAACTGGAAGTTTCTCGAAGCGATGAACTTCGCCTGTGCCATCAGTTCAGGCGCACCGACTATATAGGCCAGTGAAGTGTATTTCAGCAGGTAGATGAATTCATTTGTCCATGCCGGGATGACTCTTCTGAGGGCCTGAGGCATTATCACCTGCAGTATCGCCTGTCTCTTCGTCATTCCAAGAGATCTGGCGGCCTTCATCTGATTGTCGGCAATCGACTGTATTGAGCCCCTGAGGTATTCGGCCTGGTAACAGCCGCTGTTAATAGCAAAGCCGATAATCGCGGCCATGAAGGGCGACAGGTTTACTCCAAGTGGCGGAAGGCCGTAGTACAGAATGAAAAGCTGAACGAGGAGCGGCGTACCCCTTATCACCTCTATGACTGCGGTCGAAATTCCGTAGAAAAGCTTGTTTCCATATACTCTTGCAATGGCTAAAATCACGCCGATCACAAATCCAATCACCACGGCGATCATTGTCATCTCAAGAGTGACGCCGAGGCCCTCAAGTAGTTTCGGCCAGTTCTCGACGACTATCTTCCACATTCTCTCCAATTCATTCACTCCCCGTAGAGCTCGTTGAGCTTGAAGAGAAATTCCTTGGTTCTGGGATTCTTGGGATTTTTGAACATCTCTTCGGGAGCGCTCTGTTCGACTATATGGCCGTGCTCCATGAAGATGATCTCATCTGATACGGTTCTGGCGAAGCCCATTTCATGAGTTACAACGAGCATCGTCATCCCGCTTTCGGCGAGATTCTTCATAACAGAGAGGACTTCCCCGATCAGTTCCGGGTCGAGTGCCGACGTAGGCTCGTCAAAAAGGATTATCTTAGGCTGCATTGCGAGCGCACGCGCGATGCCCACTCTTTGCTTCTGGCCACCCGAGAGCTGTGCGGGATACATCTTCGCTTCTCGCTCCAGCCCGACTCTCTTGAGTTCCTTCATCGCCAGTTCTCTTGCTTTTTCTTTCTCCACCTTCTTGACCTTGGTCAAGCCGACCATGACGTTCCTGAGAGCTGTAAGATGATTGAAGAGACCGAAGTCCTGGAAGACAAAACCTATCTCCTGGCGAATCCTGTTTATGTTCTTTGCCGAAGTCACTTCTTCCTCTTCTAACCAGATCTTTCCTTCATCTGGAGTCACAAGCATGTTTATGCAGGAGAGCAAAGTGCTCTTGCCGGTTCCGCTGGGACCGATTATCACTTTGGTCTCGCCTTCATTCATATCGAAGGAAACGCCTTTGAGAACTTCTTTGTCTCCGAAAGATTTCTTAAGGTTCTCAACTCTTAGTACGACTCTGTTTTCGCTCATCTCACCGTCTCCTTTACATCGAATCCAGGTATGGCAAGCCGCTTCTCAACGCTTCCAAGACCCCTGTTTATAATAAGTGTCACTATGAAGTACATAGCAGCTACCGTGAGATAGATAAGCATCGGTTCATATTTGGTGGCGATAATGTAGCCACCCTGGCGAAGAAGTTCTGTAACTCCAAGAGCATAAGCCAGTGACGAGTCTTTAAGGACTATCGTGAACTCGTTTGTCCATGGCGGTAGGGCGATCCTTACCGCCTGGGGAAGAACTACATTTATGAACCCCTTTAGATTGGTCATTCCCAGTGATCTGGCAGCTCTCATTTGAGCCGAGCTGACGGAGTTAATGGCTCCCCTGAAGATCTGCGATTGATAGGCGGAGGATCTGAAGCCCAGTCCCAATACTACCGCAACAAATGGGGAGAATCTGACTCCAATTCTCGGAAACCCGTAGAATATTAGAAAGAGAATTACCAGTTCCGGAATACTTCTGAGGACCTTTTCATAGCCTGCAATGAAGGCCTTGATCCACTTGTTTCCGTAGACCTGGCCGAAAGAAATGGGGAGGGCCAGAACGAGGCCCAACCCCAGTGTCAAAAAAGTGATTTGAAGTGTTACCCACATTCCTTTCAGAAGAGCGGGCAAAGAATCAACTATTAATCCGAGTTTGTCTATGACTTCCTCCGCCCTTCAATCAGAAGTGTTTGAGGTTCAGTTCATTGAGCTTTCCGGACTCTTCAAGTCTCGAAATGCCTTCGTTTATGAGATTGAGTAGATCCTTGTTCGCCTTGTTTACCGCAATTCCATAGTCTTCGTAAGTCTTGATTACTCCAACGATCTTTACCGGTCTGACCTTTGCAAAGCTTTCTGCTACCGGTGCGTCAAGAACAATCGCATCGATGTTCTTGTTTACCAGGTCTGTCATTGCAAGAACGTAAGTATCGTATCTCTTGAAATCACCCGTAAGGATCTTTGTCTCGACAAGATTTTCCTCGACCCAGAGATCACCTGTTGTTCCCGTCTGTACTCCGACGTTGTGCTTTCCGAAGAGAACAGTCACGGTCATTTCGCTGTCTTCCCTCACAACTACGCTCTGATCGGCTGTCCAATAAGGTTTCGAGAAAGAGACCACTTCTTCTCTTTCAGAAGTAATCGTCATTCCCGAGACGACGAGATCGAGATTACCAGATACCAGAGCCGCAATAAGTGAATCGAAGCTCATATCTCTTATTTCGATCTCAAAGCCCATCTCCTCGGCGATCGCTTTGATTAGATCGATGTCGAAGCCCACGAACTCTCCGTTCTCTACATATTCAAATGGTGGAAAATCTGCGCTTGTGCCGACCACATACTTAACTCCAAATGCAGAGCCAACGAAAATCAGCAGCGCGAGCAATACTAGCAAAGTTTTCTTCATAATACCCCTCCTTATAGTTGAAGATGAAGTGATTGTATATCAACATGCTTTCATTACCAAGAACCTCTCTTTCACCTCTTGCAAAGAATTGATGCAAAATGATAAGAGAGCAGCGATTATCGTACCCAAAAAAACCTCTCTTCAAAACCCGGCCGCAGCAATCCATCTGTTAATGCTACCGGTGCCCAACCGACCATGCGATTCAGCGACTCGAAGAGATATTTCCCATTGACATTATACCCTTTAGAAACACTTGAGCCAAAAACAACTGTTAACATATAGTGATGGTGATGGAGATGAAAATTGGTATTGCATTGAGCGGTGGTGTCGACAGTGCCGTAGCGGCCGCCCGATTGATTAGACAGGGAAACGACGTAATTGGTTATCACATGATAGTTCTTGAGGGCAACCCGCTCGCGAATGCGGCTGTAGATGATGCAAAAGCTGTTGCCGACCATCTCGGCATAGAGCTGAAGATTGTGGATCTGCGCGAGGAGTTTAGAAGAATACTCTATTACTTCGCCACTTCCTACATGAGCGGGGAGACGCCAAATCCATGCGTCGTATGCAACGATTCGATAAAATTCGGACTGCTGCTCGAGCGGATGTTCTCTTTCGGTGCAGAGAAGATAGCAACAGGCCATTACGCAAGACTTGTCTCCCTGGATGAAAAGGTTTTTTTGGCAAGAGCACTTGACAGAGCGAAGGATCAGTCGTATTTTCTTTCGAGAATCGGTAAGCATAAACTGCACGACATTCTCTTTCCTCTGGGTGAAATGACAAAGGATGAAGTCAGGCAAGAGGCTTCGGCGATTGATCTTCCCGTCCATTCGAAGAAGGATTCTCAGGACATCTGTTTCATTCCCGACGGAGACTACAGAAGCTTTCTGAAGTCCCGGGGAATTGAGGGTAAGCCGGGACCGATAACGGATGAAAGCGGAAATCTATTGGGAAGACATTCCGGGCTTTCGGGATATACCATCGGTCAGCGCAAGGGCCTGAGAGTCTCCGGGAGGGAACGTTATTACGTCAAGAGGCACGATCTCGAAAGGAACAGGCTCGTTCTGGCCCGTAGAGAGAGCCTGATGTCGGACTCGCTGACAGCGAGGGATCCAAACTGGTACATTGATCCAGGTGACGGATTTGAATGCCTTTGCATGATAAGAAGCTCGATGAGAGCTGTTCCTGCCAGCGTAAGCGTTCTGGCCGGCAACAGGCTTAGAGTTCACTTCCCGGAAAAAGTATGGGCAGTAGCCCCCGGCCAGCTGGCCGTGTTCTATATAGAAGATCGCGTGGTTGGCAGTGCCTTCATAGAAGGGAATTCCGTTCTTGAAAGTGGAGACGACACGTGATAGAATCTTCCAGACAGGAAGTAGTTCAGTTGGTAGAACGCTGGTTTCGGGAACCAGAGGTCCGGGGTTCAAGTCCCCGCTTCCTGACCAGAGCAGGCCCATCAGGGTCTGTTTCTCTTTTTCGTGGGACCAGGGGCAATCAGCTGATTCTCAGATGATCGTTTGTTTGAGTTGATCTGCTAGAACATTTTTCTAGAATATTCTTATAGAGAGCATTTCTCTTTGTATTCTCCTCTTATCGGTCTAGAGGTGGAGGGCTTTCTCTTGCTTTCGTCTATCGGAGGCATCGCTCTTCTTGTATTCCTTTTTTCCGTAATCTCCGCCTTTTCATTTGGAGACGTCTTCGCGGGAATCGTTACACTCATCTGCTCGGTCAGTCTATATTGAAGTAGGGCAGACGCGGTTTCATGTCGTACAGACAGATTGCCGGGAGCTCATTGTCGCCTCTTGGGGGCTTTGTCGCAAAGTACATTGTTGGAAACGTGACTTATCCGGTCAACTACTCGCTGAGGTTCTTCATTGCAGGGGGCTCGCTGTTCGTTGCTTCGCTTGAATTCGCGGGAGTACGCGAAAGGGAGGTTTACGGGGCTGAAATTCCCGGATTCTGGAAGATCATGAAGAGCATTCCAGAAACACTGAAGGACGATGCGAACCTGCTTAACTACATTGTCTTCAACAACCTCGCAGGTTTAGGATTGGTCTTGATCCCGTTCTATGTTCTCCTGGCTAAGGACAGCTTCGGGTTGAGCGGAAGCGACGTGGGCAGTTTTCTCCTGTTTCAGATTATAGGTATGCTTGGAGCAGTGGTTCTGTGGAATCGTTTTCCAAAGAGGAGAGGTTTGAAAAGACTGCTTATTACCTGCGCAATAATTGGCAGCTCGATTCCACTAATTGCATATTTTCTATGTTATAGTCTTTTTGCTTTCAGGCATTACCCTGAGCGCACGAAAGATCGGATTTGAGTGGCTTCTTTTAGAAATCTCCTACAATACGAACAGGGCTTTGTATACAGGTGTATCAGGCGCGCTTAGTCTGGTGACTGCACTCCTTCCTCTGATCCTGGGTAGTGTGCTTCGACACTTGGGCTTTCCGGTCGTTCTGGTAATCTCCAGCATCGCTATCGCCTCGGGAGTGTATTTTATGGGGAAGATCTATATCACCGATGACCTGGGATGAGGGAACTGCTGCTTTGCGCAGCTCAAATCCTCGTTAGAGCATTTCCCAATGACCGGCCAAACACCTTAGTAAAACTGCAATTTACTTGCTGCGAGTGCGGAAGTGCCGGAGCCTAGAGATTACGAAAGGAGAAGAATCAGATGGAGAGTGATCACTGCAGTTTTGTGTTGGCTCGCCTCTTCTGAGCTAGGGGAACCTGGTTCGATCATTTTGAAGAGCATGCCTGGTTTCACCCGTTTGGCTCAATGTTAGAATGATAGATGAGATAGTATTGAATATGAAAGTAAGCTGGCTCTGCTTTGCCTTCTCGAGGGTCTGAGAGATCGATCTGAGGTCAACTATGAGATATCGCGTGAGAATGCTTCCGATCTAGGGTGGCAGATTCAGAGAGTAAGGAGTTGGAAAAATGATTAAGGAAGTCGAGTTCGATAATCTTCCCGGAAAGTTCAGAGAGATTTTTTCTGGTTGTCTGGGAAGACCGGAGCAGTCCGATGAAGTGTTGAAGATGTATCAGGCTCCAGAGAGAAGACTCTTTGTGATGAGACAGGGAGGAAGCATAGTTGCTGTAGCCGGTTTGAAGCTCCATGAGCTTGAAGAGCCCGAGCTTCTGCATCTTGCCGTTAGGAAAGACAAGCGAAGGAGCGGCTTCGGCAGCACACTCATAAAGGCAATGATAGATTCCTTCATGATAGAAACTCTTGCAGTGTGGACAGACGAAGATGCCGTCGGTTTTTATGAGAAGATTGGCTTCGACATTGTGAATGAAATTCAGACTCAGAACGGACTGGTTCGCTACAAACTCCGTTTTTCTCGCGCTAAATCCCCTGGGAGGTTAGAAAGATGAAGATCTTATTCCTAAATAGACTTGACAGATACTGGGAAGGAAAGGTGGAAGAGCTTGCAAGAGCATTTCCCGAACATTCCTTCATCTCTTACTCCAGCAACAGTGATCCGAAAGCCCATATTTCCGATGCCGAGGTAATAGTAAAGGGAAATCTTTCCCAGGCCGACCTTGATAAAGCCAGAAACCTCAGAATGGTTGTCGTTCCATGGACTGGTGTCGATGGTCTGCCTCTTGAACGGCTCAGAGAACGTGGTATCATCGTTTCAAACACCCATGAGAATGCCGAGGTAGTTGCCGAAAGAGCCGTAGCTCTTGCCTTAGCTGTTACGGGAAGAGTGGTCGAACTTCATAACGATCTTGCTCAGGGGGTATGGTTGGGTCGGCCGTCCAATAAGGAGGCGACCTGGTACTCCATTATCGGGAAACGATGCTCTATTCTCGGCCTCGGCAGAATAGGGCAGGCGATAGCAAAACTGATCAGTGGCTTTCAATGCGAAGTAACGGGATTCAAAAGAACGCCTGGCAGCGAGTTCCCTTACGTGAAGAGAATAACAGACGATATTCAAGATGCCATCCGGGCCGGAGATCTTGTTTTCGTTGCTCTTCCGCTGACGAAAAAGACTGCGGGGATCATCGGTTCCGATCTGCTAAGTCAGATGAAAGGCAAGTACCTGGTCAATGTGAGCAGGGGAAGAGTAATCGAGGAGCAGGCCCTGTACGATGCTCTGAAGAGCGGAACTCTCGCCGGCGCGGCAATAGATGTCTGGTACGAGTATCCCTCAAGTGATAGGCCCGTAACACTTCCATCGAGATATCCAATTCATAGGTTTTCCAATGTAGTCATGTCACCGCACGTCGGAAGCTGGTCGGTTGAAAGTATGCAGTCAATGGTGAATGGCGCTTTAAAGAACATTGAGAGTTTTCTTCTTAAGGGAAAGCCGGAAGAAAAGATCGATCTTGACGAATTGTACTAGCCCTCTGGTGAAGAGAAGTCGCTATCTCTTCACCAGTGCACGCTTCGGCGGAAGAGATGTCTTGTGTTAAAATCTGGTTGAGAAAGCTTTTCGATGAGGGGTGTCCATAATGCCTTTGATCAGAGGTCCCGGCTCCAGTCTTTCCAGAAGATTGATGGGTTTTGCTGCCAGTCTGTCGCGTTTTGCTGTCGTTGTTATTTCTATCGTTCTAATCCTTCTTCTGGGTGTTCTTTTTTCGTTTGCAGAGATAGCCAGGGGCAGAAGTGAGTTTTCAGAAGGGCTTTTGAGACAGGCCAGATTTGTCCAGAGCGGTCTCAATTTGGACGAACTCTCGAGGCTTTCGGGGAGCAAAGAAGATCTGGACAAGCCTGAATACTGGAGACTCAAGAGCCAACTGGAGCAAACTAATGCGTTATTTCCTCAATACCGCTTCATCTACCTGATGGGACAGAAGGAAGATGGAGAGCTGTTCTTCTTCATTGATTCCGAGCTGCCCGGTTCAGATTACAAGTCTCTTCCCGGAGAGATATACGCCGATGCAACCGAGTACGATCTCGAGGTCTTCCGGGAGAAGAAGGCCAGAGTGCTGCCAGTAATTACTGACAGCCGGGGAACCTTGGTATCGGTAATGGTTCCCGTCACTGATGAGAATTCGGACAGGCTGCTTGCCGTGCTCGGCATAGACTTTGAAGCCAATGATTTCTGTAAAACCGTTCTGTCATATGCGATTAAGCCCGTAGTTTTCTCTCTGGTTCTGGTATTGATGGCGATACTTTCGGGATTCTTTATCATCCGCAGAGAGAAACTGACGCCTGAGAAAAAGGAAAAGAGAGTTCAAAGGTACCTTGAGGCGATCGTCTTTGCCGCATTTGGACTCGCTGCCACCATCATGGTCTCATCTCTAGTTCATGACAGGCAAGTGGCTGCTCGGAACGATACCTTTGCCGATCTGGCCGCAAATCATATAACTACGCTTTCCAGGGCGATGAAGAATACTAGAGACTTTCAGGTCGAGGCTCTTGCCAGGTTCTTTGAGTCAAGCAGCTTTGTCGACAGGCAGGAATTCTTGAACTACGTCGGTCCTATCGCGGAAAACAACGAACTGATTTCCTGGTTCTGGGTTGAGAGGGTTTTGCCGGGTGGGATAGAGTCGTTCGAAGAAGGTATCAGAAGGGAAGGCTTCCCAGACTTCTTTGTCTGGGAACCGGGTAAATCTGGCGGAAAGGAAAGAGTTCTAGATCGCGAGTCATATTACCCGATAATATACATTGAGCCTCTAGAGAGCAGCAGGAATCTGCTGGGACTAGACCTGGGATCTATCGGGTCGGTAGGCGAAGCAATCGAAAAGGCAGCTGCTTCAAAACTGATGTGGGCAAGCGATCCTGTCGTAATTCCGACGGACGAAGAGAAAGCCCTCCACTTCTTTGTTTTCAGACCGATTCTCGCGGAGAGAGCGGAAGGTTATGCAGGGTTCGTAGGGGCTATCTTTCATTCAGACGCATTTCTAAGCGCCGCTCCCGTTACTCTCAATTCTGGAGATCCAACCGTTGTCCTGGGGCTTTATCAGATTGACTCGGATGGAAAACCTGTACTGCTGTTTTCTACCGCGCAGGAATCAGCTTTTCATGATTATGAGTCTGCGGAGACTTCCATATGGCACTATCCGGAAACTCAGAACAGCATTGCCGTCCCGGTAATGCTGTTCGGGAGGCTTTTTGTGATTCTTGCCCACCCTGGGCCGGACTTTGGCGTCGGGTACCCTATAAACAACTGGATCTTCTCTCTCGCGATCGGACTGACTGTAACTCTGTCGCTTGCGATCCTGATCGGGTCATTGGGTAACAGAAGCTTCCATCTTGAAAGAGAAGTCGGGAAACGCACCGAAGAGCTAAGAGAGAGTCTGAAGATTGTTTCAAAGACGATGGAGGCATCGGTGAATGTTCTCGCTTCGGCCGTAGATCTCAGGGATCCTTATACCTCCGGTCATCAAAGGAGAGTCGCAGAGCTTTCGGTTGCAATCGGCAAAAAGCTGGGATTCGAAGAGAACAGGCTTACAGGGCTGAGGCTTTCAGCGATGATTCATGATGTGGGAAAGATACAGGTGCCCGCAGAGATACTGAACACACCAAGAAAGCTGACAAATCTGGAGTTCGATTTGATCAAGCTTCACCCGACTGCGGGACGGGAGCTTTTCAAAGATATAGAATTCCCCTGGCCTGTGGCGGACGCAATCTATCAGCATCACGAGAGACTTGACGGAAGCGGATACCCGGAAGGGATCTCCGGGGATCAGATAATATTGGAGGCCAGAATAATTGCAGTTGCCGATGTAATAGAAGCAATGTCTTCCGAAAGACCTTATGG
>WOYI010528602.1_pt2 | contig 12349 bp, 10 predicted proteins | sample 6423411 | NCBI WGS metagenome assembly WOYI01 (sample SAMN13441803, study PRJNA592873) | oil field metagenome | biome: oil field; feature: oil-well bore; material: oil-contaminated soil; isolation source: oil-contaminated soil from oil-well borehole | place: Germany: Wietze | collected 2016-10-18 ... | reverse complement strand
CGAATTTCCTGCTTCATCCGGTCGACTTCCTCAGAAGGTTCGCGTGAAGTTGTGCGGCTGGTTTCGAGCCCTAGTTTATCTGAGAGCAACAGGGTCAACAGCCCTTCCATGACGCTGCTGCCCGAAGCGCCTCCTTCGCCTTGACCCCCGCCAACCACTACTCTTGGCACCACATCCACTCGGGATTGCTGGACAGCTTCAGCGAAGCGGTTCATGACCTGCTGGGTCACCTGGTATTGTGGACCACCATAAGCAGCCACTTGTTCCTCAGTAGCAATAGCCTGGGCAATACCGGTTCGAGCGATCTTTTCAGCTTCTGCTTCCGCAAGCGCGCGGATTTGGGCAGCTTGCTGTAAAGCTTTCATGTAGTCAGCTTTACCCTGGTTGGAGAGCACCGTAATGCTCAGTTCGGATTCGGTGATGTTGCGTTGTTGTTCTGTACGTGCCTGGGCTTCGCGCAGTTCCCGTTCCTTGACGGCAGCATCTTGCTGACGTTGGAAAGTTTCGATTTGTTCAATAGCGATCTGGCGGGCACGCAGTTGATTCAAGATCACTTCCATGTTTTTATCGCTGCCAATGGTCGTGGGCGTGCCAATCAGTACCTCTTCCAGTTCCAGGTTGTAATGCAGGAACTTTGCCTTCATCTCCTGGCTGGAGAGATCCTGGATTTCGTTACGATCATGAATGAGCTGGATCAACGTGCGTGTTTGACCGATATTCTTGAAATAGGCTGACACCATCGGGTCAAGGGTTTGTTCCACCAACTTTTTGACGTCTCCAAAGCGCTGCACCACTAATGGAGCCTTCTGGTAATCGATATGGATCACCACCGAAAGCGGCAAGGAAGGTTCAAAGGCGTCTTTGGTGATCAGCGATACTTCTGAGAGGTTTTCATCCAAATTATGCGAGCCAACCTCAGATTTGATCCATTTCAAGATAATGTTGGTTGTAGGAACAGCTACCACTTTGCCGGCATAGGTATTGAAAGCATATTTACCCGGCAGCAACGGCACATTCCAGACACCCCGGCTGCCGATACTGACCAGTTCGCCATGGCGATACTCTGTTCCAGAAAGGTCTTCGCTGATACTGCCGGTATACGAAACAACTACACCAACAAAACCCACCTCGATGATGGTTTTTGGGATTAATTCCACTGTTGCAAACAGGCGGTTGAGGTAAAAAGTTCCTTCAACCAGTACCTGCAGCTGACGTCCGCGCAGACCATTGGCAGCAATGAAACGATCAGGCATTTGGAAATTGTTATGATAAGTCGCTTCATTGCTTTGGTCCTGACCAACAACTGGAGCGATGATCTCGCCCGATGGCAAGGAAAGTCCATCGTGAATAGTGACAATGCCAATCATGTCATCAGAGTCTTTGATGACCAAAGGCGTAAAACCCTTGCGGCTATTGATCACAGCCGTCATGGATTCGATCGCCGACTGATCATCTTTGCTCAATGCCAGGTAGTGCACGCGTTCCTCCGTGATAACCACAAATTGAGCAAGATTGATAGCATAGGTTCCTTCGCGCAATATCTGTCGTTGCGGACCACGCTGACCGCCGTTAGTTAGAAAGTCAGTCACATCCTGGAAGTTATTCGCAGTGGTATTGCTTGCAAGGACCTGCATTGCAGAAAGCGGTTGACCGTCGCGAGCGAATACATAGCCGATTTTGCCCTGGGGGATAGTCACCAACGACACCACAAGGACACGATATTGAATCGGCATCAGGTAATGAAGACCGCCTCGCAAAACATCGGGTTGATAACCAGCTTCACCGTGCAAGGCGATAAAGTTACCCTTTACAGACTTCCGACCGAACCGTTTTTCGACGATACCAATGCGGTTATTTGGAATGAAACGGATGCCAGTAAGCATGATTAGAAAAAGAATGATTGCCAAAGCAATCAAAACGAAGTATTGGTTGGGATTCATATGTTCTCCGGATCTCTTTGAAATTAGAGATACAAATAAATATACGCCTTTTTTATTTGAATAACAATAGATAATATATCTTCACGATTGCAGTGAAAGAAAAATTAAAGCTTGGAACAGAAGATGAAATCATCTTTATAAAATAGCTGCCCGATAAAGTGAACTGCACCTCCTTGGTTGGATTTTTTATCCAACTTTTGGTTGCAGTTCAAAGTAAGGGGCTTTTTATGATTTGAATTAGTCATCCTGTTTAGTTTATTCTTGATCCAGCAATGCTGATTGAGGGTTGCCATAAGTGTAGTTGTCCGAAAACTGATTTAGGTAATTTAATAGCATCTTGTTGATCCAGGTTAACTTGCCCCCAGAAACGCCAACCCCTTCCATTGGGTGGAGGGAGGAGGACATGGGTGGGTTTATTTGTAGGATAATTTGTGTGATCTTACCTGGTTTGGTTGCACAGATCATCGTAACTGGACGGCGTGGAAGCAGTCCCCAACAGACAAATTACCCGATAGTCTTCATTGCTCTGCCTAATTGCCGGATGATGTCCGATGGTAAGGTGGCGGCGGGGTGACCGACCTCAGCCAGCGCCAACTCGGCTGCGCAGGCGTGCAGCCAGACCGCGAGCGTGGCAGCATCGAAAGGCCTAAGCCCTTGCGCCAATAAACCGACAAGCAGCCCTACCAACACATCGCCGGTACCGCCATGAGCTAACACTGAGTTAGCAAAAGGTAAAACACGGTTAACACCTTGAGGATTGGAGATGATGGTATTTGCCCCTTTGAGGATCAGTGTTTGTCCCCATTTTTGCGCGTAGGTGCTGGAAAGTTTCAGGCGATTAGCATGGATTTCGTCCAAGGGCAGCCCACTTAACCGTGAGAATTCCATCTCATGCGGGGTCAGAACGGTTCGGTTCGGCAGGAGATTGCACCAATCGGGTTGGAAACTCAAAATATTGAGCGCGTCAGCATCGACAACCAGGGGCAGGTCAGGGGCATGCTCACGAAGTTGTGCCAGAACAGCAAGTAGAAAAGCCTGCGTACTTTCTGCCTGACCCAAGCCAGGTCCGATCAGAATAGCATCCTTGCCCTCCATCATTTCGCCAACCCTGAAATCTGTTGAGGACAAGTTTTCCCGCTCCCCATCCCCGATTGCATTACCTTTCTCTGGCAACAAGAGCCAAATTGCTTCAGGAATACTGGCAGCAAGGGGCAGGTAGATGGATTCGGGAATGGCAGCATAGACTAAGCCAGTACCGCTGCGCAAGGCTGCCTGGATGGAAAGGTTTGCAGCGCCTGTAAACTGGCGTGAACCGGCGATAACCAGCGCTTTGCCAAAGCTGCCTTTGTGCGAATCGACTGGTCTGCCTGGAAGTAATGATGCAGCTAATTCAGCGGTGATTGGTGCAGCAGAATAGTTTTCCATTGTGAATAATTTTACCAGTGGAATGGTGATGATAAGGCTGTGGACATACAGAGAACTAAGCGAGAGTTGCTTGCTCCATCCACGGTCGTCAACATGCCTTATGGAACCTGGATGACGCAAAAAGAATTTCCGTCCGGATCTTCCATGACCACATAATCTGCGCCTTCCTCGTAATTCCAATCCTTTTGGGTGGCTCCCAGGCTGATCAGGCGCCGCACTTCGCCAACCTGGTTGGTACTGAAAAGGTCCATGTGATGTCGGCGGGGATGGGGGCTGGTGACCCGGTTGAGCGAGAGCTGAAAACCATCACCTTCGCGTGGGATCAGGATGGCGAAATCAGTTTCCGGGGGATATTTGGGTATGTAATCTAAAGCCTGGCACCAAAACTTAACTGCGCGATCGACTTCAGTTACACCCCAGACAATAGCCCCAATTTTCAGCATACCTACCTCCAGTTTGATCCCGATAATTGTAGCCTCTCCAGAAAGTTAGTGTTCCTGGATTTCTTGTCAAAAAAAACAGTTGGCAAAACGCCAACTGCTTTTTATTATAGAACCAGACGATTTTTATTTCACTGTGATTTGTGTATAAACTGGGGTGATATTGCCGTCCCGGTCTGCCACCAGGAAACCGACCAGGTAGGTACCGTCAGGTAGATATTGGGTACCCGATTCGATCGTGTCTCCGGAGAAGCTGATTGTATCGCCGTTGTCAAAGGAAATACCTGTGACATTACCGCTGCTGTCAAGATCCATCCAGCGGCGGCTGACGGTAAACGTGTCGCCAATATTGGGGGTGATCTCATAGGGCGCGCTTGCTGTTGTGCTGCCGGTATACGTTAAGACCTTGAACAGCTTGTTATCACGGAAGAGCAGTTGGGCGGTCCGGCTTTCACCAGTACCTTGGTAAGTATAGGTGCCATCGACGTAATAAACTGCTTCGGAAGCGTTGCGTCCATAACTTTGCGGGTTGAAGAGCGCCAAAACTTCCTGGCTGCCATCGCTAATGGTGTAAAGGATGGGTTCAAATTCGAAATTGAGACGGAACTGCTCAGCATCTGGCCAAATCGGGTAATAGATGCCGGATTCCTGCCCTGTCTGCGGGCTTTCCAGGTAATCTGTATCGGCAACATAGATGCTGTTCGATTCCTCATCCAGCAAACCTGTGAAGAAATAGATGTACCCAATGTTTTGACCAGTGATGACCGTGCTGAGTTCCACAAAATTGCCAGGGGTTACACTGTTGGCGGAAGCTTCGATTGGTCCAACCTGTATGTTGCCCAAACCCGGAATCTGGCTGGCGCGTTCAATTGCTACTGGCTGTACCGCGGTCTCTTCGAAGTTCCGACCGGAGTAATGGTAGCCCAGGAAGTCATCCCAGAGGGAGGAACGGCTGAAACTGTCAGCGATCATAGTATAAGAAGACATTCCAGTCGCGGCTGTAGAATAGAGCTGGGAATTGGGGTAATAGATGGCGATACCGGTCGAGCCCGGTTTGGCGGGACCATGTTTCTCGGCCACAATGGCGTTGTTCAAACCAGTGATCACATTTTCTGCAGCAGCTCGAACATTGGCATCCTCGGTGTTTTTATAGATCAGTTGAACAAAATTACCCAGGTCGATGAAAGACGGGGGCACATTGCTGCCAAAGATGGAGGTGTACGACTGAGCGTAGCTGCGTGCCTGGGCAACCACGCGCTGATCCAGACGTTGAAGTTGATAGGCGAATCCATTCAAGCTATTAAGCAAGCCCTGGAAGTTCTCAAGGTTGACGCGGTAAGCGTAATGTTTTGTTCCAGCTGCTGGGCGAGTTGTTCTGCACTCATTCGATTGACAAACCAACCGCCGCCACTGGAATTTTGTGCCAAAAACTCAGCCCGAGCTTGATCGTCCAACACACGCTGATCCTGGCTGATGTAAGAATCGACGATATTTGTAGCCAACTCTTCGGTGGAAAGATCGGGGTTGTAGACCATCAGGCTGAGGAAAGCGGAATATGCCCAGCCCAAACCTGGTTCGGTTTCTTCGGAAGCGACAGCATACTTGGTGTACGGAGCCAGGGCGGAATAGACTTCCATCTGGCTCATCAAACAAGCATCCATACCGATCAACTCAAACTTGTCGATATTTGTTTTCGATTTGATTTGTCTTAGCGCACCTTCGATCTCGTTGAGGTAAAGGATATCGTCCTGTAGGGCTGAGGTCAAAGGTGCGTTCGAGCTGTTGTCCTTCTGGGCAGGAGAAGGGTCAGACCAACCGCCGGGCCAACCCATGCCGTGGTCAGACATGATCAGAACGTAATTGTCAGCCGGGTAGGTGCTGGCCGCCCAGGAGACAAAGTCTACCAGGGTATCAGCATCGCCCATGTTTACTTCCCCGATATCCGCAATCAAATCAGAACCAATACTGTTGAGGTTGTCATCATAGGTGACCAGGTAACGATGGGCAGTAGACCAATCGCCATCGCCGCTATAGCCACCACGATAGCGATCCAGTTGACTAACAACCATGACCTGGTCAGTTGAACCAATCATTTCGGCTTCGTTGAAATCGATCAGGATATCACGTTCTAAAGCGTTATCATCTGCGTCTTGGTAAAGCATGACCAACCAGGTTTTACCAGAGTTATTCGAGGGTATGGGTGTAGGCCAGATTGCGGTTGGTGAAAACGGCTGAATAACGGTGTCATCCGGAGTAGGTTGTTGAAGGACAAAAGAATCATCCTGGTTAGGTTGAGTAACAGCCGGTGTTTCTTGTTCAACTTGAGGTAGCAACGAAGTGCCGCCAGAACACATGCGGAAGAGGAAGAAGATAACCAGGAGCAACAGGATAATGCCTACGATGCTACCGCGTCCCCCTCGCTTGCCGGAAGTGGCGGAGCCCAGACCGCCCAATAGGCTGCCCAGACCACCACCAAGACCTCCGCTGCCATAAGAACCGCCACCGGAGGATGATGAGCTGCCACTCCAACCACTGCCACCGCTACCAGAAGTTGGTGGGGGAGTCATACCAATCCCGCCGCTGCTGGAAGATGTGGGGCGGGACGGCGTCTCACGGCGTACCGGTCGGGATGCCTGACCAGTTGGTTGCGAGCCTCTACGTCTACGTTTTGCGTTTACTTCGGGAATTTCATCGGACATAAAAACCTTCCACTTCTTTGATGAAAATATCGACCAATGAATACAAGATTCTATAAAAGATTTTAATCCATTTTGAAATTATCGTGGTCTCACATTATGTATCAGAGGGTGAGCGTTATTCGATGGTTCCGTGCCTGGATCAATGTTGAAGGGTAAGGATGATAGTTCAGGAATGGGAATGTTCGTGAAATTCTTCAGATTTGTTTTCGTGGGCATGAAAGTGAGAGTGGGTGTACGATTCAGTGACTTCTTTTGGTCCCTGCGCTGTCATGCGGGTGACGATGTGTTGGTGGGTATGCTCGTGCGTGTGTTGGACGCCAATCGTATCGTTGATCAGGAACCAGGTGGCAATGCCCATCAGAATCAGACCGAACCAAAAGCTGCTGTTGGGCTTTCCGGGGAATAATAACAAGGAAAACGCGACGCCTATGAAGGGCGCAAAAGTGTAATAAGCGCTTGTCTTGGCAGCACCCAAATCTTTTTGAGCTTTTACGTAAAAATTGATGCTCAAGCCATATGCGACGAAACCGAGAACCAATATGACCGGGATTACCCAGAGTTGGGGGAAGACTTCCTGGGTCGCAACTGCCAGGATCAAGGAGCCGAAACCGGATCCGAGACCTTTCATAATGACAATATCGGAACTGCTGCGGTTGGACAAGCGCCTGGTGAAATTGTTTTCAAGCCCCCAGGCGAGGCTGGCTCCCAGTACAAGCAGCGATCCACTGGAAAAACGGAAGGCAGCGCTGGTATCCAATGAGAGCAAAATGCTTGAAGCGGTGACCAAAAGAATCGCTGTCCATAATTTGGGAGAGATGGCTTCCTTAAAAATCATCAGCGCGATCAGTGTTGTTCCGACAATCTCGAAATTATTGAGCAACGAAGCGTTTGCGGCATGGGTGCTGCGTAAACCAAACATCAACAAGGCAGGAGCGAGAATGTCAAGCAAGATCATCCCGATGATAAAGGGTCTTTCTTCAGGGCTGATCGGAGCGATCTTTTTTTGATTGGAGCGATTACTGCCAAGCCATAAGAGCAGCATGCCCAATCCTGCACCAAGATACAGGAATGCAGATAAATAAAGTGGGGGAACCTCTGCCAGCAAAAGCTTGGAGAATGGCATATTCAGCGCATAAAGAGCTGCTGCCAGGATGGCGAATAAACTCGCTTTATGTATGGTAGTAATTTTCTTCTCCGAAGATGATTAGAAAAAAAGGTCGACACAATGCCAACCTTTTTTTCTTGTGAGTCTTTACTTCTTGCGGCCGGTGAACCAGTTGTAAATCAGCAGAACCAGCACCGCACCACCAATTGAAACCAGCAGTGTAGTCAGGTTAAAACCAGTCACGAGGTTAGTGCCTAATACAAGACTGGTGATCCATCCAGCGAGGATGCTGCCGGCGATACCGATAAGGATATCAATAAACCATTTATGATTGGTTTTCAACAGCCAGGAGGCTGCCATACCGGCCAAAAGACCAACGATAATTGAGGTAATTAATCCCATGTGAATTCTCCTTCTTTATTATGCATGTGGGGATTGCGCTTCAACAAGTCTGCGCAAAGCGTTTGTGGCGTTCTTGACGCGGAGCATATCACGAGGATTGCCACTGGTCATAAAACGACCGATGACGCCGCCACCAGTCAAGGTGTCGAGCTTGTATTCAACTTTGACCTCATCATCTTTGAGACCAAAGAAGCCACCGCTGCTGCGCAGGGTGAAATTGTGCTTGTCTTCATCGCCATCCAGATTGGTGAGGATTTCAAGTTCTTTTTCGGGGATAAACTTGGTGATCGTGGCAGTGCCGTCTTTATCACCGCTGCTCCAGTTGATCACTACGCCTTCAGCAAGCGGTTGGACATTGGAAACACTTTGTATAAAGGGGAACCATTTTGGCCACTGTGCAGCGTCGGTCAGGACTACCCAGGCGTTCTGGGTCGGGGCATCGATCTCCACTTCTCTTTCAAATTTTGACATATATACTCCTTTGTTGATAAAACTAATTGTTGGCAATGTTATTAGTCAACCTGACTATTCCATAAATGTAACTATATGATCTTTCAAGTATAGCATTGTAATACCGTCGAAGCCACAAACCTTGTCATCACTGTGTCTTTCGCCTTCTCATTTTGCAGAATTGCAGACCTACGGCTCCTGTTGGGGGAAGGTCATAAAGCGGGATACATCGATCATCGAACTGCTGCCGCTGGTCATGACCTGGGGTAAAATGCCGTTCCACTTGGTCAGGAAAAGATACTGCAGATACTCGTCTGTTAATGCGCCGGTGTCCGCAAGCGCTTTTTGAGCGTCCGCCTGACCTCGAGCCTGGGCGATCACGGTTTGGGCGTCGATCTCCGCCTGGGCCAGCTTTTGCTTGGAGGTCTCTACTTGCTGTTGTACCACCTGTTTGGCTTCAATTGCGCTCTGATACTCCGCTGAGAAATCGAAATTGACGATGTTGAAGTTTTCAACCACGATGAAGTAAGGTTCCAGCTGCTTGGTCAGTTCTTCTTCAGCCTGAAAGCGGACTTCATCGCGCTTGGTAATCAGTTCCTCAGCAGTGAACTTGGCAGTCACCGCCTTGAAGGTGTTTTGAATAGATGGCGCCACGATAATGTCGGCATAATTTGCACCTACATTCTGATAGACTTCTTTGGCATGGCTGCCATCAAGATGATAGTTGACCGCGATCAGTGATGTAACCACCTGCAGATTCTCAGACATAGCAGTCGCCTGGACTTCATCCTTTTGTGTGCGGACGCTGAGCATTACTGCCTTCTCTGCGAAGGGAATTTTGACATTGATGCCGGAATAGGCAACCCTGTTGACCGCGCCAAAGCGAGTAACCACGCCGATATTACCAGCAGGCACCTCATAGAGAGCGGATGTGATGAGGATAAACAAAGCCAGGGCGATGATCATCCCAAAGAAGACCTTTTTCCCCACTTTTAATCCTTTAAAACGGTTATTTCCTGATGTGTTTGAAGCTTTAAAGTTTCCGTCGAACATAGTTCACCTCTTTCCACACAATTAGAACAGAAAATCGCCAATACTACCATAGATAATATGGGGTTAATGCGCTTTACCGAAAAATCATGACTTCGCAGTTGGATTGTGCTGTCCAGGCAACCAATATGTTCTATCTCAACCATTTCTTGGTTTGCTTGATAAAATAGCCCAAATGGAAAAAATCATTGAGAATGAAACAACAACTTTAGAGATAAACAGCCCGATACCCAATTCAGAATCAGAGGTTGATCTTTTTAACTCCCGTTATGTTGGCTCTATAGCTCTTGCTCACGGAGTGCACGATCTGTACGCCGGCTTTTTACCACCGCTTCTGCCAATTATGATAGAAAAACTTAGTCTTAGCAACCTGGGTGGGGGTTCTTTGACCTTGTTCTTCTCCTTACCCTCACTCTTGCAACCCGTCATCGGTTCTTTGGCAGACCGCCGAAACTTGAAAATTCTGGTCATCCTGGCACCCTTTATCACTGGCGTTGTCATGACCTTGCTCGGGTTAAGCTCAACCCCATTGATGATGATGGCAATGTTGGTTTTAGCTGGCTTGAGCTCAGCCTCATTGCATGCCATCGGTCCAGCATTAAACAGCAAGCATGCCGGAAAAAAACTGGGTAGAGGAATGAGTTTTTGGGTTAATGCCGGTACTCTGGGTTACGCGCTGGGAACGCTTGTTTTGGTTTCAGCATATGATCTTCTTGGGCTGTCGAAATTGCCCATTCTGGCAATTCTTGGTGCTGTTGCTTCGTTGGTAATTTGGCATGGATTGAAAGATGCGAATACCTGTACGGGTGAGATTAGGATGCAGAAGAGCATCCCCAGGGATTGGGGCAGAATTCTGAGATTCATGGTTCCTGTAGTTTTCATCATCGCTACCCGGGCAATGATGACTGTCACACTCTCGACTTATTTTCCGGCTTTTTTGCTTGAAAGAGGAGCCAGCACATGGGTTTCTGGCGCTGGGATTTCCTTGATTTATATGGCAGGTGTGTTCGGGTCTTACATTGCCGGTAGTTTGAGCGATAAATTCAACCGAGTCAAAATTCTGGCGATCGTCACCATCGCGCTGTTTTCATTTATGATGGTTTTTTTGCAAATCAATAACTGGTTACAGATACCAGTGCTCTTTTTGATTGGTTTTTTTGAAATTGCCGCCATGCCGGTTTTGATGGTGTTGGTACAAGAAGGCTTCATGGAGGACAGGGCTTTTATCAATGGTCTGTTTCTGTCCCTCAACTTTGTTGGTACTTCCCTGGCAGTTCCTCTGGTAGGGCGTCTGGCTGATTTGTATAGCTTTCAGACCACTTTCCAACTTGCAGCCTATATCTTGCCCTTTGGTTTGATTGGCATGGTCTGGATTCACCGCAGTAATAAAAGCAGCCGGCTGGTTTAGATCCGGCTGTTAGATCCTTTTATTACGTTATTCCAATTTGAGATGCCTGTTAGTCTGCCGCATTATCCAAAGCATCCATCGCACAGCGAAAACCCAGATCGGCTCCGCTGTAAAATGGCAGGTCATATGCGCGGGAGGGCGTCCGCAGGTGGAGCCAACTCCCAGACCAGCCACCGCCGCGAACAACACGTTCCGAACCACTTTCGGGACCAAGTGGGTTTTCGGTAGGACTGACTTCGTAGTAATCGGCGGCGTAATAATCCGCCACCCACTCCCAGACATTACCAGCCATATCCATTACGCCATAATCGCTGCTTCCAAGTGGGTATGACCCGACCATGGTAGTATCGCCCACGCAGGTTGTAGCGTTAAGATTGTTCAGACTGTTGGCCAGGGTGCAGTCCGGGTCTTCGTTACCCCATGGATAGAGCTTAGCTAAAGTTGATCGGGCTGCCAGTTCCCATTCAGCTTCGGTTGGCAGGCGCATCCCCGCCCACTCACAATAGGTCTGGGCATCTTCATAAGTCACGTAAATGACCGGATAAAGAGCATAGTCAGGATTATCATAGTACTCTTCGCGGTTCTTGGAATGGGTTGAATGTGGAGCTTCGCAGACGCCTGCGTCCACACAAGCTTTGTATTGCGAATTAGTGACCTCATACCGGTCTATGAAATAGGATGCTAAGGTTACGTCGTGGTAGGGAAGCTCTGAGTCCAGGCAATCAAGGTCTCCATTGATTTCTCCGTTACAGCCCATCATGAACGAGGCGCCCGGTATCTCCACTCTTTCTCCAACGATGATCTCACTTTCGGCGACCGGAATAGGCGGGTTAGTCGGGAACAGGGTGGCGGTTGGTATGGGCTCAACAGTCTCAGTGGGCGGGAGCGATGTGTTAGTTGGGATCGGCTCAGGTGTGAAGGTTTGAGTCGGGTTGAAAACCTTGATATCGGTTGGAGCCTGTTCGGGTGGGCTTTGTAGTGGTTCGCAGGCACTTAAAACCAACAGGCTCATCAGGAGAAAAATGATGATTCGTTTCATGGTTTTTCCTTATCTCTACTGTGAAAGTGGCTGAAAGCAAAATACTTATAACGTTTCACAAGCTAATTATACAATATTAAAATTCAAATAAATATGTGCGGGAGTTGTGCGGGGGTCAGCACATGGTCTACACTTTATGGAAAACTTTATGGAAAATAGTGGACAAAAAAGGATGACTTTGCTATAATCTTTCCACTTTGGGCGCTTAGCTCAGCTGGTTAGAGCGCACGGTTCACATCCGTGAGGTTCGGAGGTTCAAGTCCTCTAGCGCCCATTTTTCATCTAGAACACAATTTTAAAATAGTCCACATCCGAGCCCTAAAGGGGGCTGCGCACAGGTTCGGAGGTTCAAGTCCTCTAGCGCCCATTTTTCATCTAGAACACAATTTTA
>WOYI010293963.1_pt1 | contig 12351 bp, 10 predicted proteins | sample 6423411 | NCBI WGS metagenome assembly WOYI01 (sample SAMN13441803, study PRJNA592873) | oil field metagenome | biome: oil field; feature: oil-well bore; material: oil-contaminated soil; isolation source: oil-contaminated soil from oil-well borehole | place: Germany: Wietze | collected 2016-10-18 ... | reverse complement strand
CGTTCGTTCATGCAACGCCGATACAGTCCCGTGCGCTACATCGCCGCTGCCAGACGCTCCAATGCATCGGGAGCAAGATCGGTGCGGGTCGCCCCGGTCAGTACCCCCGGCTCGGCGGACAGAACAGCCGCAAGCCCCTCGGCGAGCGACGCGTCGAGCGCTTCTCGCTCCCTATCGGCGAGATAGGGCGCTCCCTTGAGCACCGCGGAGAGCCGCGCGGCGGTGAGCGTCTGCGTCCCCGCCTTGAACGTGAAGAGGTCGGTGCCGTCAAAGACGCTCATCGCCTCCGGCAGCGTCACACGCATCCCACCCGCCGCATCAACGGCATCGGCAAGCTCACTGGCGGTGAGCGCCACGTACGGCAGCGGCTCCTCACCGCGCGCGCGGGCGAGCGCTTCGGCGGTGCCCGCTCCCCCGCCGAACGGGTACGCGTCGGCGAGCGTGTCATACGTGGTACCGGGGATGGAGACGGCGAGCGCAGGGCTCACCGGCTCGAGTGCGGCCGGCTGTGCGGTGACATCGGCGATCATCACGATCTGGCCCACCACGCTGCCGTTCTCGTCGGGAGACGCCGCCACGATGAGCACGCGGCTGAGCGCGTCGGCGGGCACGCCTCGAGAGCCCAGCACGCCGGCCTGCGCGAGGAGCGCCGCGGCGGCAACGATCACCGCGATGGCGCCCGCGGCCACCAGCACCGGATGCTGCCGGCTCTTGGGCGGCCTGTGGTTGGACTTCTTCGCCACTACTCGGTCACCCCCAGGTACGTGAGCACGCCGCGTGCGATGCCGTCGGCCAGGCGGTCCTGGTAGGCGGCGTCTGCGAGCTGCTTGTCGTCGTTCGGGTTGGAGAGGAAGCCCACCTCCACGAGCACGCTCGGCACGGTGGCCCAGTTGAAGCCGGAGAGGTCCGCGCGGGCCTTCACGCCGCGGTCAGTGGCGCCGGAAGACGCGATCATCTGGGCGTGGAGGAGGCTTGCGGCCTTGAGGCTCTCGGCGCGGATGGGCGCCACCCAGTCGTTGCCGGCCGGGTAGAGGGTGGAGATGCCGCTGATGTCGGCGTTGGTGTTGGAGTCGGCGTGCACGCGCAGGAAGAGGTCAGCGCCGGACTCGTTGGCCACCTGCGCGCGCTGCGCGTTGGAGATGTCCACCGCGTTGGTGGAGCGCGTCATCACCACGGTGACGCCGTAGCGCTCGAGGCGCTCCTGCCCCGTGCGCGCGAGCGCGAGGTTGAGCGCGTACTCGGTCTGGCGCGTCACCACGCCTGTGGCGCCGGCGGAGACCTTCGCCTTCGTCTCGGCGGCACCCGGACCCACCGGCTCCTGACCGGTGTTGGCCTGCGCCTGGTGACCGGGGTCGATGCAGACCACGATGCCGCTTGCGGCAGCCGAGGTGGGTGTGAGCGGGTTGGCGGCGGCCGCGGCCACCGCCCCGGGGTCCGCGTACACGAGCTCCACGGTGGCGCCGGACCTGGCGCGCTCGCCGGCGAGCGGTGTCTGCGAGAGCACGATGCCGGGTGCCGCCTCGCCGGGCGGCGTGGGGGTCGCCTTCACCACGAAACCGACCACCTCGAGCAGGTGCGTCGCCTCGGCGAGCTGCATGCCCACGAGCACGGGCACCTCGATCGGCACGGTGGAGGTGGCCTCGTGGGTGTCGATGGTGCGCGAGGTCTCCTCGGCGGTGTACGACTTTGCGGCGACGGCGCTCTGCGGGGAGTCGGCCGCGCGCACGAGCGCGAAGGACACGCCCGCGATGGCCAGCACGACCACCACGGAGACGGCGGCGGCGATGGTGTACACGCGCTTGCGCTTACCGCGCAGGCGCTGCATCCGTTCGAGTCTGCTCCGCTGGGTCATTGGCGACGTCCCGGGGGTTGGTTGGTGGTGAGCTCGCACGAGGTGCGGCGCACGTGGCATAGTCTAGCAGAGGGGGTGCGAGGGTCCGGCGGGCGGACCCAGCAGATGATAGTGCTTCAGGTGCCGATTCAGCTCCCGCAACACCTGTTCGAGGTGCGGGAGGTCGCTCACCTGATGACTCAGGCGAGTCTCCCACATCCTCGTGAGACCGGGTCGCTTGAGCGCCTCGTCCAAACGAGATGGATCGACGCCCTTCGATCTGGCCTTTGTGGCGAAGGCGGCCGGGATGAGATGGAAGTCGATCTCGGAGAGCCCCAGCAAGAAGTGCAGGTCGTAGACGTCTCGCGGCTCGGTGCGGCCGATGGTCGCGCAAAGCTTCTCGGTCAGGATCTCCTCAAGGGCATACGAAGGCATCGATCGATCGACCCGGTCGCTGAAGTCAGAGAGGATCGGTCTGGGACCCGCCGGGAAGATCATCGTCTCCGTGAGTGTGAAATCGAGCTTGATGTCCCGGCTTCCAAGGCGCGCCTGCAACGGCCCGACGAACTCGACGTAGGCGGTCAAGCTGCCGTCGCGCTTCTCGACTCGCCCGGGGGGCATCTCGAACTGGAATCCTTCACTCGTTGCGAGGCGCCTCAGGGCTCCTTCCAGTGCGCACAGGATCTCATCTGTCTCGATCGGCCGGATGACGGTGAAGTCCAGGTCTTCGGAGTAGCGATAATCCGGGAAGTAGATCTTCCTGAGCGCCGTGCCGCCCTTGAAAGCAAGATGATCGGCAAGCGGCGAATCGGCGATTCCGATCAGAAGCCAGGTGAGCACATAGTCCTTCTCGATCACGCGGTCGCTGATCTGCGCTCGATAGGCGAGCTGCGATACCTCGCGTTGCGTGATCATCGGCGGTTCGGCGTCATCGTACCGGTCATGTCGTCACCGCTGCTCGAAGTTCGTCGGGATCGAGGTTCGCTCGCACTCGCCACTTTCGGACATAGTGACCTTCGTCGGGCAGCGTCGGGTCGAGTAGCGCATAACTCTCCGAGACCATCTCCTTGAGTGCGCCTTCGAACTCCGGGTTTCCAAGCTCGAACACATCCAGCAAGTAGCCGAGTCGCTTGGCGACGCTTTTCCTTCCAAGCCTCTTCGTATAGTCCGCGAGTCTCCCAAGATCGATCTCGTCCCGCTTGACCCAGAGGCCCTTGGCGACTTCGTGGACACCACCGCAAAGATCCGGACGATCGAGGCAGTCGATGATCGTTCGCTCGAGATCGGATGCACGGACCCTCTGACTCGGCGTTGCCCAGACCTCAGTGAGCCCCCACATATTCTCGGGTCGTACAGAAATGAAGCGGTATGTCGCCCCCGCGAGCTGCTTCTCGATCCTGCGCACCGGGGTTGAGACATACACCGTGAGTACGGGATTAGCCGTCATCTCATGGATCTCGAGCGCGGAGAAGTGCGACAGATAGTAGTCCGCCGGCTCGATGAGGGAACGTGCGACAACGAACCAGTTCTCCGAATACTCCGCGTTCTCGCCAGCCGACAGCGGGACGATGAGATATGTTCCGCGATTGAGACGAACCAGCCACTTCTTCGCGATGAGTCCCGCGATCAGCAGATTGACCGCGGACGCGGAACTCCTGGTGGCCGCACGAGCGTCATCGGTGGTGAAGATCGCCTTGTCCGCAGACGCTAGATCGGCGAGGAACTTGGCTTCTGTCTTTCCCAGTGCCCTGGTGACCGTCATCGCACACCTGTTATGTTTCGTGTACACAATATGTCCTGTGGAGATAGATTATATCCACAGAACATCACATCGTCGAGTGCTCAGAAGGACGATCCAGCGACTACCCGCACGCCACGTGCACGGACTCACCTTCGCCCGCGCCCCTGCCGCGCGGGTTGATGACGAGGTCGACGTCACACCCGAGAACCTGCAGCAGCGAGAGGACCTTGTCGATCGACTTCGTGTAGTTCGTTTGGTCGATCAGGCGATAGAACTGCGCGGGCGACGTGCCGAGGCGGCGGATGATCTCTCGCTTCGACAGGCTCGTCACTCGTAGCTGCCGTTGAGCCTCAAGCGTGAGCCTGTAGAGGAGCATGTCCCTCATATAGGCGGGATCCCGGTTGTAGTCGAGGACCTGGTCCACGAGCACGCTCCCCTCGTCTCCGGAAGCGAGCCGGTAGGTGAAACCTTCGAGCGCGAGTTCCTCGTCTACTTGGAGATCACTGACCGGGTTTCCCCTATCGGGTGCCGGGTCCGATTTGCCATAGGGGAACGTGTACGAACCGCGCCACGTTCGTACGATGAAAACCTGCTGCTCATCGTCCGTCCTGACTGCCTCGATCCTCACAGCCGACCTTCCCTCTCGAGTTCATCGATCAGGTCTCTGATGCGCCGCGTGACTCGACCTTCGATCGACGTCTTGTTGTCCAGATCCCACTTCACGACCAGACTGCCATCACGAAAGACGTGCACGTGGTGGTGGTGATCGCCGATCCAACTCACGAATACGTGGTTGCCCCGGCGCACCTTACCCACGATGCAACGTTACCATGCACGGTAACACCGGACAAGACACGCGCGAGGTGATCATGGGGCCGCTCCGACTGTCGGCGGTGCTGACCACAGCACCAGATCTCCGGGACCTCAACCGGACCTTGCCGGATTCTGAATCGAATCCAACGACCGCGTTCGCGAACCTGTGAACTGCAGGGAAACCCTCATTCCCAGGAGTTCGCACATCCGCTACCCGCCGTGTTCGCGGTTTTGCGAACTGTGGCAGAAGGGCCCCACCCCCCGGGTAGCAGATATGCGAACACGCGAGACTCGGAGCGGCGGCAACAAGAAAGGCCCCCGCACACGCAGGGGCCCCGAGAGGAAGCGACGTGGTGGGCCCGGCAGGATTCGAACCTGCAACCAAGGGATTATGAGTCCCCTGCTCCACCATTGAGCTACGGGCCCGTCTGGTCACCCAGCGCCTCTGCAACCAGCTCGCCCATGATACCAGCATCAGCCACGCGGGCAGTATGCATCGGCTTGGCGTAATGCTCGAGGAAGAACGCCGCTGAGTGATGACCGAGGCGCTGGCTCACGACCTCCGGGTCGATGCCGGCCGCGAGCGCGATCGAGCCGGACGTAGCACGCAAGTCGTGGAACCGGCACGTCATCCCCTGCTTCACGCACCACTGGTGCCACGCGCTCGAGAACGAGTCCGGCCACCAGGGCCGTCCGTAGGCATCGGACACGAGCAACTCGCCCCATGTGACCACGGTGCCGTCCGCACGCACGCCCTGGGTGTGCCAGTCAGCTCCGGCGACGCGCTTTGTGATCTCCCGCCGCGCGAGCGCATCGCGCAGCACACCGACCACCTCGGGCGGAAGGTCGACGTAGCGCTCGTGGCCCGACTTCGGCCACTCCCGGATGGAGTACCGCTCGAGCGGAGCGTAGCCGAGGCGGAGATCGACCGACTTGTCCCAGGTCCGGCAGACCGTGAGCGTTCCGAGTGCGCGTGGATGCAGGCGAGACGGCAGCGTGATATCGGAGACGCGGAGCGCGAGCACCTCGCCGCGACGCATCCCGCACGAGAGCGCGAGCAGCGCGGGAACGAACAGACGCCGGGCGTCGTCGCCCGCCCGGGCGAGTGTGGCGAGCACCGCCACGGCCTCCTCACGCTCGAGCGCGGTCACACTCCGGCGGCGCACCCGGGGCCGGTCGACCCCTGCGCCTGCGGCCAGTACGTTGCGCTCCGCATACCCGAGCGCCACCGCGCGATCGAGCGCCATGCGCAAGATCACGTGTGACAGTTCGCGGGTGCGGACCGACAGACCGTAGCCGCCGTCGGCCTTCGGGCTTCCCATCTTGCGGTAGAGCGCGGTCACGTGTTCCGGGCGCAGCTTCGCGAGCGCGATCTCGCCCAACTCGGGCTTGAGGTAGCGCTCGACGTGACCGCGGTAGCCCGCTCCCGTCACCCGGGCGAGCTCGCCGTCGCGCATGCGCGGGTCCACGTAGGTGGCCAGCCACTCATCGAGCCACGCCCCCACCGTCATCCTGCGCTGACGCCGCATCGCTGTCCCCTCCCCGTGGCGCGTCATCCCGGCACGTCCGAGGATCGAGTATCGCGGCGAGACATCAGCCGGATCCTATCGGAGTCCAAACCGCCCCGGGTTCGCCACGTCCGCGAAACGGCGGAAGGCCCCCTCACACACGTGGCGCCGCCCCGATCGGGACGACGCCACGGTAGACACGCTCACACGCAGGAGCTAGAAGCGGTAGTACAAGTCGTACGGGATGGCGTAGAACGCGATACCGTCGTAGTGATACGTGTCGCGAAGCTGGATCTGGACGACCGCCTTCTCCACCGCAGAGACCGTGTAGAAGTGGGAGCCGTTCTTCATGTTGTAGAAGCGGTACACCGGCATGATCGGCGCCCAGTCAGACGACTCGGAGTACGCCTCGAAGCCCACACCGTCGTACGCGAACAGAGCCGGGTACGTGCTCTTCACCCGGTCTGCCTCATCGGCCGAGATGGTGTAGAAGTGCGACTTGGACACTGTGTTGTAGAAGCGGTGCACCTGTGCGCGCACCGGCTCCTCCTCCGGCGGGAACCAGCCGGCCTCGAAGACCATGAACGCCGGACCTTCGTAGGTGAAGATCGTCGGCCACGTCGCGACCACCATATCGCGCTCTTCTGCCGAAGCGGTGTAGAAATGGGTCCCCGTGCCCTGGTTGTAGAAGCGGTAGACGACAACCTCGCCGGACTGCTCCTGCCCGAACGCCGGAGCCGCCACCGCCATCACGGTTACCAGCATGACCGCCGCAAGAATCCCTGTGAACACTCGTGCTCGTGCCCTCTGCATCGCTCCTCCTCGCCTGAGTGCGCTCAACATGCGTCGTGCCCCGCGCCTACCTGACCAGCACATAGCCGCTCATCGCATAGAACGCGACACCCTCGAAGCGGTATGTGTCCGCGTAGAATATCTGTACCAGGGCCTTCTCTTCCGGTGAGATCGTGTAGAAGTGAGAGCCGTTCTGCTTGTGGTAGAAGCGGTATACCGGCACCAATCGGAGGTCCTCCGACGGCTGGGAATAGGCCTGGAAGCCGACGCCGTCATACGGGAACATCTTCGCGTCGGTGCTCCTCAGATGATCGGCTTCCTCGGCCGAGGTGGTGTAGAAGTGCGACCCGTTGCGCACGTTGTAGAAGCGGTGCACGGGCGTGGTGGGAACCTCTGGCCCGATCATCGCGGGATCGACCGACGTGTCGTAGGCGAACTCATCGTAGAGGTAGAATGCCGGACCCTCGTACGTGAAGATCCCGGACCACGTGGCGATCACATGATCGCGCTCGGCCACAGAAGCGGTGTAGAAGTGCGCGCCCGTCCCCTGGTTGTAGAAGCGGTACACGGCCGTGGTGGGCAGGGACTTCGCGTCCGCCGTCGCCGGCACCACGAGGACCGCGGCCAGGAGCGCACCGGCGATCAGAGCGGCCAATGCTCGAACTCTCATCATTCGTCGCATCACTTCCTTCGCAACGCTCGTCGCCGAAACTGTGACCATCATCGCAGTATAGGCGCGAATGGTCGAGCAACGTTGACCGGGCCATGCCACGAGGACATCTCTCGGGCGGTTGCGGACACCTCCGGCTATCCCTATAATCGGCAATCGCGCCTCACCAGGCGGCCGATACTCCTCGGTAGCTCAATTGGCAGAGCATCCGGCTGTTAACCGGAGGGTTGTAGGTTCGAGTCCTACCCGAGGAGCCAGCAAACAGACGAAGGCCCCGCATCTGCGGGGCCTTCTTGCGTTGCGCGCGCTGAGCGCCGCCCTACGGCAGTGCGGCCGTTGGATGGCAGTTGAGACACAGGTCGTCGGTGGACCCGGTCGTCGTGGCCTCAACCAGCAGGCGGTACCCCTCGGTCTCGTGCGGGAAGTTCTGGAACCGCGGGTTGTCGGTGGCTGTGTCGAACAGGCCATCGCCGGCCGGATAGCCGGTGAGATCGAACACACTCGGCGTGGCTTGCGTGCCGTCGGTCGAGAGCGTGCCCACGTTGCGCGTGTCCTCGTGGCACTGCTGGCAGATCGGCAGATGCCCGGCCTGCGCGCCGGTGCGCGGGTACGGCATCAGGTAGGCGCGGTTGTAGCCGGGCACGTCACTATCGATGCCGCCCGGGCCGAGCACGGTCGCACTCGTCGGATACGGCCCGACGCCGACGATGCCCAGTTCGCGGTAGTTGTACGGCACCTGCGGCGACGGCTTGGTGACCGAGGACTCCACGGGATGGTTGTGCAGCCCCGCGGTGCCGGACACGCGCCCCGCGTGGCACGCCAGGCACCAGTCCGATCCATAGTCGTTCACCGGTGTGGCCACGCCGCCCGGCTTGCGCTTCAGTAGCCTGCTTGTCGTGAGCACGGGTACCTTGTCGTACTCAGGCGCTCGCTGACGCTCGCCGAGGAACGCCGTGACCGTATCGCTCCCGTGTGGTGAATGACAGTCACTGCACGTCAGCGTGTCGTTCATACCGCTAAAGACCATCGTTGCGCTGCCGCCCGTGCTCGCGCTGCCGCCGGGCACTACGTTGGTCGTCTCTGTGGAGTGATCGGCCCCCACAGGCACGCCGCGTACAGCGAGCGTTCCGTACACGCCGCGGCCGCCGGTGCCGTCGTGGCACACTCCGCACGAATCTTTGACGGTGTCTCCCGGGAGCAGCTTGAGTGAACCAGTCGCGTCATGCACATTGTGGCACGTCTGACATGCGCGGGTGGTCGCCGTGTACCCGCCGTGAGGCCCGGTTCCGCCATTCGTGGTCCCCGGGGAGTGGCACGCGCTGCAGCTGGCCGAGGGCTCGAAGGTGCTGTTCCACCACTCCTGCGCCAGCGGCTGGCTGTTCGTCTCGAAGAACCCGTACGCCGGCGCAGTCCACGCCACTATGCAGACAACGAGCGTTGCGAGAACGATTTGCGGCTTCATAGTGTCCCGGTGCCCCCGCATCGCGTGATAAGGTGCGCTGAATCTAGCAGGTGGCATTTCGTTGTGCAATGCACGAGGGCCCCGCGATCGCGAGGCCCTCGGATGATACTTCTCGGCGCTCCCCTACTCCAGGTAGTCCTTGAGCCTGCTGGAGCGGCTGGGGTGGCGCAGTTTGCACAGCGTCTTGCTCTCGATCTGCCGGATCCGCTCGCGCGTGACGCCGAACTCCCGCCCGACCTCCTCGAGCGTGCGCGGATGCCCGTCCTCCAGGCCGAAGCGGAGCTCGATCACCTTGCGCTCGCGCTCGGACAGCGAGTCGAGCACCTTGGCGAGCTGCTCCTGCAGCATGCTGAAGCTCGCGGCATCCGGCGGCACGACCGCCTCGCCGTCCTCGATGAAGTCGCCGAGCTGAGAGTCTTCCTCCTCGCCGATCGGCGTCTCGAGCGAGACGGGCTCCTGCGAGATCTTGAGGATCTCGCGCACGCGCTCGGCGGTCATCTCCATCTTCTCGCCGATCTCCTCCGGGGTGGGCTCGCGGCCGAGTTCCTGGAGCAGCTGGCGCTGGATGCGGATCAGCTTGTTGATCGTCTCCACCATGTGCACGGGGATGCGGATCGTGCGGGCCTGGTCGGCGATCGCGCGCGTGATGGCCTGACGGATCCACCACGTGGCGTACGTGGAGAACTTGAAGCCCTTCTCGTAGTCGAACTTCTCGACGGCGCGGATGAGGCCGAGGTTGCCCTCCTGGATGAGGTCCAGGAACAGCATGCCGCGCCCGACGTAGCGCTTGGCGATGGAGACCACGAGGCGCAGGTTGGCCTCGACGAGCTGCTTCTTGGCTTCAACGCCGATGCGCTCGAGACGCTCGAGCCTTCGCTGCTCGGCACGCTCGAGCTTGATGCCCTTCTGGGCGGCCTCGTCGAGCTGATCCACAGCGAGAAGGCCGGCCTCGATCTTCATGGCCAGGTCGACTTCCTGGCGCGCCGTGAGCAGCTGCACCTTGCCGATCTCCTTGAGGTACATGCGCACGGGATCGCTCGTGAGCGGTGCGGAGGCCACGCTGTCGACCTTCCGGCGCGGCTTGCGCTTGGCGGCGGTCTTCGCGGCGGGCTTCGCGACCGCGACCGCCACCACCGCGTCCTCCGTCACGTCCTCCACCACGGCGTCGGGATCGACGGCCTCGTCGTGCGGAACGTCGTCGATGTCCACGTCGGAGACGTGCTCGTCGGCGATCTCGATGCCGCTCCTCTGGAAGAAGGTGTAGATGTTCTCGAACTGCTCCTCGTTGAGATCGATATCCGAGAGCGCGCCCTGGATCTCCTCGTCGGTCAGGTTGCCCTTCGACTTGCCCATCTTCACAAGCGTCTTGACCGCCGAGAGTTCGAGCTCGGGCGCCGTCTTCCCGGCGGCGTCCTTCGCGGCCGCAGAAGCCTTTGGCGCCGCGGCCTTTGCCGCGGCCCCGGCCGGAGCCTTCGCGGGCTTCACGGGCGCTTCAGTGGCCTTTGCGGGGGTCTTGGCGTCCTTCCCCGCAGGCTTTGCCGCCGGCTTCGCCTCGGCCGCCTTGGCGGGAGCCTTTGCGGGTGCATCCACGGGCGCCTTGGCCGGCGCCTTCGCAGGCGCCTTCGCGGTCTTGGCCGGTACGTCCTCGGCCTTGGCCTGCGCCTTCGCGGTCTTCTTCGGCTCCGCAGCGGCCTTCGCCGCCGGTACGGACGCTTCCACGCTCTTCTTGGGTGCAGCCGTCACTTAGGTGTGCTCCATCTCGCCGTCGGTCATCCCCGCATCACGTGCCTTCAGTGCCTGCTGTGCGCGCTGCAACTCCGCGATCTCGCCGAAGAGGCGGTCGTACGCGTCTGGCTCCTGCTTCGGATCAAGCTCGCGCAGTTCGGTCTTCTTACTGCGTATTAGACGCCCGAGCGCGAACTCCTTGACCCGGACGGCCACTTCGCGAAACGCGTATTCTACTTGTTCCACTTCACGGGCGTCCACCAACCACCCGGATACGAGTTCAGCCGCTTCCTTGTCCGAGCGCGCCACGGCCGTGTAGAGATCGTCTCCCGCCGCGGTCCCCGCGTCGATGATGGCGCCGAGCAGCCGCTTCGCGCTCTCGTCAGCCACAGCACCCTCGATAAGCAAATCCCGTGCCCTGCCACGGACCTTGGGCGATACCGCCGCCAGTCGCGCGAGTTCCATCTCGGCCTTCTGCTCCACGGTGAGCGGCGCCGCGGGCTGTGCCACCGGCGCGACCTCCCGCCCGGCGTCAGGCCCCATCCGCTGCGTGCGTGCGGTGGGCACGGCGCGCTGCACGGTGGTGAAGTCGGTCTGCAGTCTGCCGGCGATGTAGCCCATGTAGTCCTTGCCGAGAAGCGAGTCACGCACAGGCGTGAGCAACGCGGCAGCATCGCTGAGCGCCGCGCTCCGCCCCTCCGGACGCGAGAGGTCGTGCGCGGCGAGCCGCGTGTCGATCGCAAAGCGCAGGAGCGGCTGAGCGCCTTCGATCATCGCGCGCATCGCATCGGCACCCTCGGCGCCCACGTAGTCGGCGGGATCCATACCGCCCGGGATCAGCGCCACATCGAGGGCGATCTGGCCGCTGCCGGCCTCGGGCGTGATGCTCCAGTCGAGGAACTCCACCGCCCGGAGCGCGGCGCGCCTGCCGGCTTCATCGCCGTCGAAGAGGTATACCACGCGCTTGCCGAACCGTCCCAACAGCTTCACGTGCCGCTCGCCGAGGGCGGTGCCGAGCGTGGCCACCGCATTGGTGATGCCGGCCTCGTGCAGCGCGATCACATCGGTGTAGCCCTCCACCACCACCGCCGTGCCGCTCGTGACGATGTTGTTGCGCGAGCGGTCGAGCGCGTAGAGGTTCGCGCTCTTGTGGAAGATGGGCGTCTCCTGCGAGTTCAAGTACTTCGGCTCGCCCGCGCCCACCACACGTCCGCCGAAGGCGATCGTGCGGCCGTGCAGGTCGGCGATCGGGAACATGATCCGGCCGAAGAAGCGGTCCTTCGTGCGCGGACCGTCGGCGAGTGCGAGGTTGGCCTCGATCATCTCATCGCGCGTGAAACCCGCGCCGGTGAGGTGGTTCACGAGCGCGTCACGGGCCGGCGGCGCATAGCCGAGCCGCCAGCGCTTGGCCACATCAGAGCCGAAGCCGCGCCGCGCCAGATAATCGCGCGCCTCGGTGGCGCCCGAGGTGCGTAGCGTGGTGAGCTGGTGGTGGAAGAACCCGGCGGCGGCCTCGCAGGCGGCCACCAGACGTTCCTTGCGTCCGGCCGGGAGGCCCGCGCCGCCCTCCTCCACGATGTCGATGCGCGCGCGTTCGGCGAGGCGGCGGATCGCGTCCGGGAAGTCGAGGTTCTCGGCCTGCATCACGAAGCCGAACGCGTCCCCGCCCCTGCTGCAGCCGAAGCAGTGCCACAGCTGTGTTGCGGGGTCGATCTTGAAGCTCGGCGTCTTCTCCCCGTGGAACGGGCAGTTGCCCCAGAACAGGCGCCCCTTCTTCTTGAGGACGACCGTCTCCGAGACGAGCGAGAC
>WOYI011423797.1_pt1 | contig 12354 bp, 12 predicted proteins | sample 6423411 | NCBI WGS metagenome assembly WOYI01 (sample SAMN13441803, study PRJNA592873) | oil field metagenome | biome: oil field; feature: oil-well bore; material: oil-contaminated soil; isolation source: oil-contaminated soil from oil-well borehole | place: Germany: Wietze | collected 2016-10-18 ... | reverse complement strand
ACAAAGATTGTTCAAGGTTGCTCGAGGGCCACGTTGCAGGCTGTTATTCGGGGGGAGTAGACCTTGAGACCGTGGTCCATTCTGATGGAGAACCCTTTATTCTAGACATTCCCCTATAACAAATAAAACACATGAGGCTCTGTCCCCAGCCAGGGCTTGCGTAAGAAGCTCGGCCTTTCAGCTAGGGTTGCCACAAGAAGTGAGCGTGGTTCCTCAAGGTCGCCAAATACGATAGCGCCATTTGCAAGCGAAACACACAAAGGGGGCTTGCCTTCAAGGAGCCTTTCTTCGCAGAGGTTGCACTTCTCTACTACACCCTTTGTTCTTCTAGGAAACCCTGGGTTTGGGTTTTCTAGGAAGCGTCTGGGATCAAAATAGTTGAAGCTCCTTGCTCCGTAAGGACAGGCGGCCATGCAATAGCGACAGCCGATGCAGCGATGCGCATCCATAGCGACGACCCCGTTTGGCCTTTGGAACGTGGCACCCGTCGGACAGACCCGTACACAAGGGGGGTTTTTGCAGTGGTTGCAAAGAACGAATGTATTCAGATGCCGTAGAGACCGAGGGAAGGGAGAGTTTTTTTCAAGCCCGAGCGTCTCCTGAAGGCCTGTTTGTTTGCACCACCAAACCTGTTTTGATGGATCTGGAATTTGGGGCACGTTGTGCGCCTTATGGCAGGCCTGGACAAGGGTAGCAAGGAGAACGGGGTTGGCAAGCTTTTGGATATCGATTGCCAACGCAAGCCGCTTTCTTGGGCTTTTTTGGACGCTTTGGAAGGTCAAAGCGGCGCTTGCACTCGCAAGCGGTAAGCCAAGCACAGTGAGGCCAAAGGTCCTTAAGAACGTCCTGCGGCCCTGGTCCATTTTCGGACCTCCTTTGGTTCGACATGGCATGCGAAACATCGAATGGATACGCTCGAGTAGGTATGACAGCGATCGCAGAAGTCTTTCTTGTTGCTGTGGCAGTCTAGACATCCTAGGGTTAGGTCTATCCGGTAAGACCGGCCGCGGCTGTTCGTATAGAAAGCCTTTCCCTCGCGCACCTTTTCTCTTCGCCAAGAACCCAAAAGCCGCATGTGGTTCCGTCGCATCCAGGCTTTGGATTCTATGCAAGATTTTTCTTTGAGTTTTGCGATTGTGGGGGTATCAAGCTTGAGGTCAGGCCCTTTTGGGGCCTTACCTCCACTCGTCAAAAATGGGAATGTTACAAAAACAAAGAAGACCATCAGTGCCGGGAAGATCTTACCCGCGTCATACACCACTTGCTGGCCCCTTACCTTCAGGAAGAGGTTCTCCCCGGAGGGTCTTTGTACGGGGCTTTTCGCCACGCATCACGAGCGCGTTGCCCAAGAGCTCGTGAAGCCCATAAACCTCCACCCCTTTTGCCCAGTACTCACAAACCGTCGGTAGCGTGGCTCGGTCAATCGCACAGATGCAGCAGAGCACATTTACCCCATTAGCGTCTCGTACGAAGCGGACCGCGTTCCCCCTAGGGAACCCCCCTTTAAGCCGGACTTCGATGTTCTCCTCGGCACCAAGCCCAGCGCCCGAGCCACAACAGAACGTCTTTTCACGGATCGTCTCGGAGGGCATCTCGACAAAGTGTTCAATGGCATGCTCAAGGATGTAACGTGGCTCAGCAAACATCCCCATTGCCCGGGCTATGTTGCAGGAGTCGTGGAATGTTGCTACGAGCCCGTGGTTGCGAGAAGGATCGAGCCTGAGTTTGTTCTCGTGGATCAAATCGGCCGTAAACTCGCAGATGTGCAGGGCCTTGGTCGAGCGAGCGTGCTCAAAGACTGTGCCCGTCACTGAAGATGCAGGAACCCTCAGGAAATTTGGCGGGCCATTCATCGTATCCATGTACTGGTGCCACACCCGCCACATGTGCCCACACTCCCCGCCTAGGATCCAATCGACCTTAAGCCGTTTGGCCTCGGCGTAGACCTTGGCATTCAGCCGCTTCATGAGCTCAAAGCTGGCAAACAACCCAAAGTTTCCACCGTCAGACGCGTATGTACTGAAAGTATAGTCCAACCCGATCTCGTGGAAGAGCATCAGATACCCCATGCAAGTATAAATACCGGGCTCAGCAAAGTAGTCGGCAGAGGGTACCACGAACAATATCTTTGCCCCTTTCTTGTTGATAGGAACCTCGATCTTGATCCCCGTAAGGCTTTCTACCTCCTCCGCCAAGAACTCTAGGGACTCTTTCATCCCATGTGGTTGGATGCCCAGGTGGTTGCCCGTTCTGAAGCAGTTGGCAATCGGCTCGATTACCCAGTTTGGGGCTATGCCAAGCTCAAGCAAAAGCTCCCTAGCCAGCATCGTAATCTCGGCCGTATCGATCCCAAACGGGCAAAAGAGGCTACAGCGTCGGCATTCTGAGCAACGATAGAAGTAAGCGTACCACTCCTTAATAACCTCCGGGGTGAGCTTTCTTGCCCCTACGATGCCCTTAAGGATCTTGCCCGCATTGGATAATTCCCCTCTATAGACCGACCGGAGTAGCTCGGCCCGGATAACGGGCATGTTCCTCGGGTCAGCCGTTCCGAGGAAAAACGGACACTTGTCAGCACAAGCCCCGCAACGTACGCAGCTTTCCAAAAAAACCTTAAGACTACGTGACTTCTCGAGTCGGTCGCGGAACGTCCTGATGACAATGTCATGCCAGCCTTGAGGAAGCTTCCAATCCTCCTCCAGGGGCGACCAAGCGTGCGCGTTATTTAGGCTGAGATACTCTAAGTTTTTTGGCTTTGCGGGGTAAAGGATTGACCCTGGCTTAAGGTGTGGGGCTGGCTTGAGCAGATTTTCTCTTGGACAACCCTGTTTTCCAAGGCTTTCCGGACGCTCATTTTTGGCCATCTGGGGTCTCTTTTTGGTCCAGATCTAGGGATAGCCCCGCCTTCAACATCTTGTCTTTGAACTCTTCTTCGTACGCTTCGTAGGTGTGGAGCTTGACTGGATAATCCCAGGGGTTTTGGTAGTGGTTTCGTCTTGGGGTATTAGGTAAGGTTCGGGTAGGCGAAAACCATGCTCCAACCATATGGATAAGCTTACCAAACGGAAAGGATGCAGCGAGTGCGCTTGCAAGCGTCAGATGGACAAGGAAGAACGTCCCAAGCCTTTCTGGGCTTCTAGGCTTTAATGCAACAATCCCAAGCACAAACTCCTTGATCTCAGCTACATCCACGCGATTAACCTCGCGTACCCAAACTCCTGTAAGAACGATCCCTAGAAGCAACAGCAAGAAAAAGTAGTCCTGGGTCAACGAGAGTAGGCGCATCTTGGGCTGGATGATGCGCCGAACGAGCAGGCCCAAAAGCGCTAGACCAATCAAGATATCTGTTAAAAAGACCCTGGGGATGCCAAAATCAAGGAGCTCGTCCATTTGTCCTAGAAAAACAACAGCACTGGGTACAGGCTCGAGTGCGAAACGAAGATGCCTTAGCAGGATTACAAGGAGGCTGGCATGGAATAGGAGCGCAAGACCCCATAAAAGGCGTGCTGGAGGTTGGAGCACATCCTTATCTTTTAACACGAGAGATTTTTCGTCCCGGATGAGCGAACGAAACAGGAGGGCTTCGCTCATCACCCGTAGGGCTACCCCTAAAGCCGAAGAGGGGTTTTCAATAGGGTCTGGCTGAATCCAGATAAGCGAACGCTGCTGGCCTGCCGTAAGCGGAGTACAAAAGGGTACGGGTCTCTTAGCAAAGGCGAGAACCTTGACCACTACCCCCCCAACAAACAGGCTAAAGGCAAGATAAGGAATGACAACACCCACCCGCCAGGCAAACCACGGGTTCAGGCCACCTAGCACCCCCAAACCCCCGATCCCTAGGACACAGGCAAACGCAATTCCTAACTTTAGAAACATCTTCGCTGTTGCCCTAATTTTCTCCAAATCCACCATTCGTGAGTGACCCGCTCGGCCCTCCAGATGCTCTGCCAATAGCCACGAATCTACACTCATACCTAAAGCCGGGAGGATCACAATTAGGCGGATGAGCCTTCCGTATACTGCCGCACATGATGGCAGCCCTATCGCGACCGTTCACGGCAGCGCTTTTATCCGCAGCCCCAGCGAAAATGTCCGAGTATGCGCTTTAGCCTCTTTAAGCCTTAAGGCAAACAGGGCCTTCTTCGCTTTGCCATCAAGCTCGATCAGCTTCAAATAAGCCTCGTAGAAGCGCTCGCACATGCCATTGGTCCAATCTGGATAAAGCTTAAGTACTCTTTGTAGCGCAAGAAAATGCCCAAAAAACGCCGATGAAATGCCCTGGTCCAAGGCAAGGAGTCGCATCAGCCTTTCTACGGGCTCCCAGTTGGGTTCCTTTGGATCCGCGTTGCATACCCAGTCAAGGAGCACACCGGTGGCCTCCCTAAGCACGCTCCCAACGGGGTTGAGGAAAGGGTTACGCTCGATCATTAGGTACTTGGCAGAAACTTTGGGGTAAGATTTGAGTATGGCCTTCAGGAAGACTTCCGAGAGCCTATCCTTGCTTAAAGCAGCATATGCGTTCATCCGCTCCTTCCCTATACACAGCCTGTAGGTTTGGCTAGCCCTGCAATCTTACAGGCCCCCTTGGCAGGGCCAGAAGGGAAAAGCGCGTAGATTTCCTTGAGACTAAACCCCGTATCCTTGCATAATTTCCGGACCATCGGTGCGATCCCATACTCAAGATAATAGCTTCTTAAATAGCGGATGACCTTCCAGTGATCCTCGGTGAGCTCCTCGACCCCTTCGGTCTTTGCAAGGGCCTTGGCGACCTCTTCGTTCCACTTCTCAGGTTCCTGAATAAATCCATCCTCATCGATTAGAATGGAGTAACCGTCAACTTCAATGTTTGCCATCTCTTCCCCCCTAACCAGGCAAAATTAGACCACACCACCAAATCGTCAAATAAGACCTATTTCTTCCTGCTCTTGAAACAAGAAGGGTTTTTTGAGACAAGCCATTGCGTTGACAACCAGCTCCCCAATCCCTCCACAAACGATTCCATACTTCTCCGTAAGCTTGTAATAGTCAAAAAGATCGTTGAGTTGCCTCTTACAATTCGAGCATGGGGCACAAACATATTTCTTGGTTTTAGTGTCGAGGCAATCTTTAAATACATGCAATATCTGTTCTAGCTTCATTTTGCCCGAAACTTGGACACGCCAGTCCAGAAACCCTCTCGATGAGAGCATGGAGAGCCCCCCGCCCCCCCCACAGCAAAAATTATTCATTCCGGATGGGGTCATTTCCCTAAAATCCGGACAAAGATAGCGCAAAATATTACGCTGGGGCTCGAAGATCCCCAAATTCCTTACGATATTGCATGGGTCGTGAAGAGTTACGGGAAAAGCATTCTTATGGGGCAAGAACTTAACCCTTCCACTGAAGACAACCGACTCCAAGAGGGATAAAGCGCTTATTCTGGGTATGTTTAAATCTCCCATGAACAGCCGGTCTGCTGTAGAAAGAAATGCCTTGTGGGCATGTCCACACTCGCCGACCACGATCCTTTTTACCTTAAGATTCTTGGCGCTTTCCATGGCTTTAAAGCCTATACGTGCAAATTGGATATCATCATAAAATAGGCCGTAGTTGGATATGTCATACGCCCCAGAAGATAGGGTCCAATCCAATCCCGCCGCATTGAAAAGGATTGAATAGGCTTCGGGATTATCCGGCCAAGAAAGGAATTCGCCTGCATTATGAACGAGAAGGATGTCTGCTCCAGGCTTGTCCAGGGGAGTTTTTACTTGTGCTCCCAGCTTTTCGGATGCTTCTTCGTCCAGAAAGTCCAAGATATCTCGCAAGGCTTTTGGCGTCATCCCTGTCGATGACCCTCTTGCCATCCGCAAGAAGGTGCCGTTTTCATGGAACTCTTTAGGGGCCCAACCCAGTTCTTGGCTGAACAGTTTTCTAATTTCCCTAGCAATGAGGGCGTTATCGACTCCAAGAGGGCAAAATTGGGCACAGCGGCGGCATAGACAACAACGATACGCAAGCTCGTACAAGCGCACGAGGGTTTCCCAGTTTAAATGGATTCCTGTACCAAGTTTTGGTAGCCATCGATAAGGTTTGACATGGCGTTTAACCAACCCACGGAACATTTCTGAACGTGACGCAGGACGATAGAGCTCATTTCTTCCGCTGCCGAGAAAAACAGGGCATGCTTCGGAACAACCCTGGCATTTGGCGCAGAATTCCATGGATGTCAAGAGTGGCCGAAGGAATGGCCAATTGTTTTCTTTGGTAAATAGCTTTTGAAGCCCAGACAAAAACCCCTGAACCACTCTTTCTTCCTGCTCTTGACTCTGTGGAGGGAGCAGTGAGGTTGACAGCACTCCATCCAAATTGCCGTAGGCTCGAGATACGCCCGCGCTATTTTCTGCCCCTTTTATGCACGCTAAGGGGGGGGTGTCGTTGCATTCATGGCTTGCGCCTTCGGTGTGCGTCTTTTGAGAATGAAATTTAAATTTAAGCATCACTATCCAGGCCTTTGGCTGTTGTCTTGTTGCTCGTGCTGATCATTATACGATATAACCTTGTTTTATGAAGGCTATTGGTCCGTTGTGACTGTTCTCCAGTTTGCCTGCTTCATGCCCATCCTTATATGTGGAGCCGCCCATGCCACCGGTTGGTCAAACAACGTGGAAAGGTTTGTCGGCATGGTTGGCGTTTCCGCAAGAGGCCTGTTATCGCACCGAATCATGTACGACATAAAAATGGCGACAAAATGCATAAGCGTTACAACATGAACGTACACAAAACAAAAAACACCCACTAAAGCTTGCATGGCCGATTGAAAAGGCAATGCTAGATTTGTGTTTGCTGTTAGCAAAGCCCTTAGAAAAGTTTCTAATTCATTAAGGAAGTCTGTTAAGGCAAAGATAATCGAAGACCATCTCCAAGCGAGCATCAAGACTATGATCAAAAGGTTGAAGAAGCCTAAAAAAGTGGAAACGCGCCTTAGGTCTTTGTTAATCAACCTTGTCAAGATAAGTCCTGAAGCACCAAATACCCCTAGGACGCAGCCTAAAAAGCCAAAGGCGATCGAACCAAGATTAAGGAGGTTCAATGAAATACCTTGAAAGGATAAGAGAACCTTTAGGAGCGCAAACCATACCATCCCGACCAAACAGTAAAGCCCCAGATGCATGGGGTAAGAAAAAAGCCAAACCTTTTTATTGGCGTTCAAGAGGGTCTTCAAGAAAAGAGCCTCCTTAAGAAAGAGCCAAACCGGTATCCATGCCCTATACCGCGTAGGGGTATGCCTTTCAAAGCTCTTCCCAGAAGATAGATACTCATTAGCTGGCCCATCAGCTCCTTTAAAAACGGAAGCAAGTTCCCATCGAAGGCCGATTGGAGTCAGCACGAGGCGAATAACCCGATAAACTAGGGCACCGATAAAAATCGCTATTAGTAAATAAGAAAAAGGAACCAACACAGCTGTCGACATGAGTTGTTTCCCAGCTTAATTCGCTGAGGGGGCGCTCATCCTTATAAGGTTGAGCGAACAGTTATTCGTATTTACACAGCGTCTTCCCTCTATAAAGATGCAGTAAGAGGGGTGGATCCATGCAAACATTAATAGTCCTTCCTTGTTTCACCGCTCTCTAAAGAAGCATGGAGCCATGCAACCTCTTGTGTCAGTTTTGAGGCCTCGCTTATAACAAAGCCCTTAGTCAGCTTTGCGATTCCTTGGTAAAAGCCCAAAGAAGCCTTATCATGCATGATGTCACAGAAGCGTGGAATCCATTTTAGGATATGATCAATAAGAAATGTCTGCTCCTTTTCCATAAATGCAAACGCACCTTTACGGTTTTGCTGCTTCCAAGCCTGCGCTTCCTTTTCCGTAAGATATCTCATAAAATCCAACTCCAACCCGACGAAGTCCGGCTGGTCTTTTACGTCATCAGGTAATACAACCCCTGCATCGGCGTACTCTTTCTTAACAGACACGGTCACTGCCATGTTCGGTTGTTTTTCATTTGCTGAAGAATAAATCGACTCATAAGGTGGCGGAGGACCATAGCCAGGCTTTATACCACGCAGAAGCATTGTCCTCTCTACCCCAAGCGCAGTTTTTAGTTGCTCTTTATCTTTCTCCTGTGATTCGCGAATAAAATTTTCGATGAGTCCAAGCCCTTCAGACATATCGACAGGTAAATCCTTTGCCTGAGAAACAGAGGAAAGAAAACTTGAAAGCTCTTCGCTAGCTAGGCTTTCAGCCAGCTTATCGTCTGGGAGGCGACAATATACGGCACCCAAAAAGCCATAAAGCTCGCTGCGTGACGAAGCCATAGCGGCCCACTCTTCGTCCGTTATCGAATCCAGGTCAGCAGCTGGCTCAAGAACATCGATGAGATCATCGATAAAATCATGGATTGTCTTATCAACCCTCTGATCCCCCGCATGCACAACCATTGTCGCATCTTTTAGGTTAACCTCGATCACCTTGCTCGCCATTCCGATAAAAGGGTCTAGGGGAATCGAGTCTCCTCCGAAAAGGTTCGTGTTATCAATAATAAGCGCCTCTGGCTGAAGCTCACGAACACACTCCATGCCCCTCTCAACCCCGTACTCCGTTCCCAAGACTTCGTACGGCGTCGTTGAGCTAATCAACGTCTCAAGTCTGTCTCCAAGAATTGGCTGCGCTGTGGATATAATCAAAATTCGCCTCATTCGTATCCCCTTCGTTATATTCGTTTATCGACTTTCGTCAGAAGGAAGTTCTACATAATTCCCCATATAGTACGTATAAATACAGCGACCTTCGTCAATGAGCTGCCTCAAAGCTTCTTTGCATTGGTCTTTTGTGACTTGTCCGGCATACTTCTTGCTTACAGCAACAATTAGCTCACGTGGTCGCAATTTTCTTTTGCCTGTAGATTGACAAACCATCTCGTACATAGCCTCTTTAATTTCCTCAATAGACGGCATGTCACCCGCCCTCAAAACGTCAAGTAAGCAGAATGTCGATACGTCAGATCGGCATGCTTGTAATCGTCGATCATTTCTCTCCTGAACGGAATACCCGTTAGCCGGAAGAACTTCGGCCAACCAATCCGATCAATCCATTCTCCGATCCGCTCGAAGGGCTTGGCATGCTCGGCCCAAACTTCCACGATATGCTTAACCGCTGAGGTTACCTCAGGCCACCTCGGAGGGTTGTTTGGTAAATAGGGAATGACAAGCTTAGAAAACGTAGGTTTGCTCCTTGCATTGGATACCTTCCCCCCCACCCAGATGGATAAACCGTCGTGTTCCGCGTCTTTTACCGGCATTGCCGGGCAAACGGTATAACATCCGCCACAATACATGCATTTCTCTTCAATGACCTCTACCGAGGGCTTTCCGTCAACAATCGCCGGCCTTATAGCCATGGTCGGACATGTAGCAATGAGCGTCGGAACTTCACATCGCTTGTGAAGAGTTTCATGTTGGACTCTTGGAGGCCGCGTATGGATCCCAATCACGGCAATATCACAGCAATGGGCTGTGCCACACATATTGATACAACAAGCAACAGCCATCCGAAGCTTGCTAGGAAGTTTTTCCTCCAGAAAGTAATCGATGAGCTCATCCATAAGGGATTTGGTTAGCCCAGAGGCATCAGTAGCTGAGGAGTGGCAATGGAGCCAGCCTTGGTTGTGAATAATATTGGAAATAGTACTTCCCATCCCCCCAATAGGGTGACCCAAGGCTTCAAGATCATCCACAAGGGGCTGAATGTTCACCTCTTCGGTAACAAGGAACTCCACATTGTGTCTTGCTGTAAACCGTAAATAACCAAAACTATACTTATCAGCAAGACTTGCCAAAGCCCTCACCTTCTCAATGCTTAGCAGCCTAGGGGATGAGGCTCGTACCGTATATAACTTTTCTCCAGATTCTGAAACATGAACCATAATCCCAGGTTTAATTACTTCGTGATATTTCCATCTTCCGTAGTTTCTTTGAATTATTGGGGGTAAAAACTGCTCATAGTGAGGGGGCCCGGTATCGGTAATCCTTTCTCCTGAATACTTCATAAACTTTCTCCTTCAATCCGCTCCGCTTTTTCATAGCGCATGTAAGGGTTCTCACGGGGGTGGTCTATCATTTCAGGCACAGGGTCAATCCCTATTTTCCTGATGAAGTTTGCCAAACCAATCCTTTGGATAAATTCCCCCACTCTTTCTCGGTTTCTTCCTTCGTCACCCCAAACCTCCAAAATTCTATCAATCAAATCCTTTAAATCAGAGTACGAAGGGCTCGGTTGCCAAAAAGGAACAAGAACTGAGGCCAGCCTAGGCCCTTCCGTAATAGGAACCTTACCCCCTACCAAAATGGATGCTCCCCGCTCTTTTCCTGGTCTTAAGGCCTTTGTCATGACATTAATGCAATGCATGCACTTCACGCACGATGAATCATCAATGTACAAGCTTGATCCATTCCAACCCATACATTGTGCCGGACAGCGTCCAACAACCTCTTCCTGGATGTTTAACCCGGAATCTGCGTATTTACGGACTTCTTGTTGGTCAATTTGGATGTCATCCTTCCAAATTCCAATAATAGCTATGTCTGACCGAGCAATCGCACCAGCACAATCGTTAGGGCATCCAGAGCATTTAATTTTAAATTTATGAGGGAAAAAGGGACGATGCAACTCGTCTAAATAAGCCATAGTCATTTCGTGCGTTAATCTAAGCGTATCATAGCAAGCCCATTCACACCTGGCTGGTCCAATGCAACAATTAGGGGTCCGCATTACAGAGCCCGATCCCCCAAGGTCAAAGCCTATCCTTATAAATCCTTGAAACACCTCTTCTAGATATTCTTTTTTACAACCAAGGAAGATGATATCCCCAGTTGATCCATGGAAATTCGCCAATCCTGACCCGTGGCGCTCCCATACATCACATAGCTTCCTTAGTACTTCCGATGTATAGAACTTTCCAGCTGGTGCACCAACACGTAAAGTATGACATTCAGATACGTTTGGAAACTTATCCCCCGCATCCGAATATCGACCAATAACACCGGCACCGTATCCCCTAATTCCTACGATTCCACCGTGCTTCCAGAAATGAACTTTATCACGATATGAGAGTTCTAATTGGCCAAGGAGATCTTTGGCCATCGGCGACCTATTGGCAGCGCTTTTCAACTCTTTTACGAAGCTCGGCCATCTGCCCTTTTCAAGCTCGTCTAGTAAAGGTGTATCGTTGTCGCTAGGATTCTGTTGATTCTTTTCCATTGCAATTTGCACCTCACTTTGGTTGGGCTTATCGCATCTCCTGTTTACCGATGCAAGTACTTAGCCACTTTTCTAAACAGTATGCTTTATTCTTGGTATACAAATCAAGTGTCAAGTCCCAAAGGTGGTGTAATTTCCTCCAAGCAGATTGGCTCCTTCACGCCCTCAGGACAACGGGCCCGTTGTCCTGAGGGCTCTTTTTCTGGTTTTGCTCCGCCGACTGCCAGGAGACCGGCAAGGAGTAATGGGTGCAAGTCCCACAAAGACCCACTCCAAGCCCTTGAAGAACATCCCATGCAGGCCTACTCCCCTCGGAGACGGTGAGCTGGTGGAGGCGCTCCCACTCCCCCTCTCTCTTCTAAGGCGCACGCAGATTCCGCCGGCCTTGCCCTGGTCACGCCCGCGCCCCCTGGGGGCAGTACACCGTTCGCTGGCCAGTTGAGAAAGTCAATACACGGAATCAGTCTCCCCGAGAGGTTCTCGTCCGAGCTGAAGGACCTGGCCGAATAGAGGCTAAAACCCCCCATTCTCACGCAATTCCCCATAATTCCCAGTAGTACAGGCTCCCTTTAAAACCTAACACCTCGTCAAACCTATCATGACAGTACAAGACCTCATAAAATGCCTATAGCACAGGCCTTATAAAAAACCTGACATATGACAGAGTACTGACAGTCTATTCTGTCAGTCCAGTATTACCAATGTTTTTGCGTATACAGTCATCGCTTAAAATCTGACATATTACGATGTTTTTGTGTATACAGTCATTGATTAAAACCTGGCATATGACAGAGTACTGGCCGTCTATTATGCAGTCCAGTATTAACTATGTTTTTCTGTATACAGTTATTGATTAAAACCTGACAGGACACATGACAAAACCTGACATGTATCATGGAAATTTCAAGATCCATCCTTTAAAAAAAGACTATCCCAACACCGCTTTTAATTATACACACTTTGGCGCAACAATTGCAAACTAAGTTAAGGAGAGGGGTTTATCCCACAACCAAGGAGGTAGCCCATTAGACACATACTCTTTTGGCTATGGAGGGCCCAAGGGTTCTCATTGAACAACTAACGAAAGGAGGATCAAGACATGTCCAAGGGTGTGACGA
>WOYI010710202.1_pt1 | contig 12355 bp, 10 predicted proteins | sample 6423411 | NCBI WGS metagenome assembly WOYI01 (sample SAMN13441803, study PRJNA592873) | oil field metagenome | biome: oil field; feature: oil-well bore; material: oil-contaminated soil; isolation source: oil-contaminated soil from oil-well borehole | place: Germany: Wietze | collected 2016-10-18 ... | reverse complement strand
CCGAGTACAACACAATCGGAAGGAGTTCCGTCACTGGCAAACACATTAGTGCCAGTTGGATACCCCCCACCTTCGATCTTCCAGACCCGAAGCGGCCTTGTCAGTGTGATCGCATGGCCGACACTGCTTCGCTCCCTGTCGGGAGCAACGACAGATGGCTCATATCCCTCAGACTCAAGAGCACCAGTGAGAGCCACAATTCCAGGGGCAAATACCCCGTCGTCGTTTGAAACAAGCACTTTCAAAAGAAAAGCCCCTTCCGGTCAGATGATCATAAAAAGCAGGGTCCTGATTATCGGACTCATAATGGCCTGAACCACTCCAAGAACTAGCAGTATCATCAGCACGAAAAAACCGTACCTTTCCAGCCAGAAGAACACTCCCATCCACCGGGGCGGGAGCAGAACATAAAGAAGTTTCGACCCGTCAAGCGGAGGTATTGGAATAAGATTGAAAACCCCGAGTCCCAGATTGATCAGAACCATCAGAACGATAAATCTTCCTAAGGCAGGCACTGCAACAAAGGGACCCGGTAGAAATCTTACCAGAAGCCCGCAAATAACCGCGGTGACAAAATTGCCCGTGGAGCCCGCCAGGGAAACGATAATAAGGTCCCGGCGGGGGTGTTTGAAATTCCTGGGCTCGATGGGAACAGGTTTGGCCCATCCGAAACGGAATATCAAAAGCATAATAGCCCCGATCGGGTCAAGGTGAGCCAGTGGGTTGAGGGTAAGCCTTCCCATTTTCGCGGCGGTAGGATCTCCAAGGCGATAGGCAGCATAGCCATGACAGAATTCGTGAAAGGTAATTGCCCACAGAACGGCGGGCAGACTTAACAGAAGATCTCCCATGGCGGGGAAATGCGGCAAATCAGTTCACTTCCTTTCCTGGTTCAGTTCGATTAGAGGTTTTATAAACGGAGAATTTCCCGAGTATCCACTCCTGCTCATCCTCGCGGGTTTCCACGTCTCCGTCAAGCCGGGCCATTTTCAATCCTGAAAGGATCTCTCCGATGAGCGGGCCCTCCCGGAATCCCATCTCCAGTAAATCCCTTCCTGACAGCATCGATTCGACCTTCTGCAAACGGGTGAGATAGAGAAGGATCCTTCTCCTGACTCTCCAGCGCTCGGTTGCGGCGGCCCAGAAAAAAGCAGTGACAGGGCTGTATCCACTCAGGAACATGAATATATGGGAGGGCTTTTTGTCGCCCCTTCCGCCTAGCCTGTGCTCCGCACCGCCTATCTCAAAGAGGCCCTTTACGGCTATTTCCCGCTCTGCCGGAGAAAGGTTCAGTCTGTCCAGTACCTTCAGTCCTACCTCATCAGGAGAATCGGCCAGAAGCGCCATAAGGAAAGCTATCCATACCCTCTCACCCATGTCCGGAATGTCCCTTATCAGCCTCTTTCTGAAGGCCCCCAGACGCCTCAGGGTCCGGATAGCGCCTCTTTCAGGCATCAGCCCCGGAAAGACCGCCTTCCAGAAACCCAGCGAGTTCAATCGCCGGACTATCCCGAGGATCTTTTCCTCGAGGAAGAGCGGCTCTATCTCGCTGCGCAGCCGCACCCCGGAAAGATGGGCGAGAAGGCCTCCCTTGATGCAATTTTGCAGAAGTCTCAGTGTATTGTCCTCCATTTTGAATCCAAGACGCTGTTCAAGCCGGACACCCCGGATGATCCTTGTCGGATCCTCGACAAAACTGAGGTTTTGGAGAACCCTCAGCATCTTCCTCTGCACATCCAGGCGCCCTCCGAAATAATCGACCAATGTTCCCCAGTTGCCTCTGGTTATGGATATGGCCATGGCATTAACCGAGTAATCCCTGCGGTAAAGGTCGTGCTTCAGAGAGTCTATGGCTACCTGGGGCTGGGCCACCGGATACTCGTAGAACTCACGCCTGGCTGTAGCAACATCCACCTTGCGACCGTCGGGGAAAATTATCGTTCCGGTCCTGAATCTCTGGTGGATGGCCACCCGGCAGCCATCCCTGACCCAGGATTCAAGGAAGGCAACGGCATCACCTTCAATGACTATGTCGAGATCTTCATTCGTTCTCCCCAGGAGAAGATCGCGGACAAAACCTCCGACCGCGTATGCCTCCACCCCCATTGCGGAAGCTCTGTCCCCGAGTCTCCGCAGCAACCCGGAAACAGGCGCGTTGAGAAAGGTCGCCATTATCCCCGAAACTCTTTCTGTCCATGGCATCTCCGGAGCCACGTTCCTTGTTTCGGAGGGTAGGGACCTTGGGTACAGCGCCCTCAGAATATCCGTCCGCGTAACTATGCCAAGTATCTCCCCGTCTCTGCTTACGGGGATCCTCCCGATGTTTCTGGACACCATCATCCGGTGTGCTTCAGCCACAGAGGCCCCCGGCATAATTGTCATGGGATCCCCGGTCATGTAATCCTTGACGGGTGCCGAGCCAAGACCGTGGATCTTTGCCTTGTCGAGATCTTTACGAGTAATGATCCCCAATATTTTCCCTTCAAGCGCCACCGGCAGGGCTGCGTGCCCGTAACGTATCATCAGCCGGTAGGCTTCCTCGACCGATACTTCAGGGGGTACTGCCATAACCGGACTTGTCATGACCTCGCTTACTGTAATAAGAGGATGAATGTTCTGTTCAAGGCGGCTCTCGAGGTCAGCGAGGACATCCTGGGGGGCCACCCCGGTCAGCGTAACCGCCGCAGCCTGAGAATGACCACCTCCCCCGAATGGCGAAAGGAGCCGGGCAACGTCGATTATCTCCTCTCTTCCCCTGGCAACAACGTAGACCCTTTTATCCATCTGGACCGATGCCAGGGCCACATCAGCGTCAAAGTAATCCCTCATTCGGTGAACAAACAGAGAAAGTCCATCCACATAGAGAGGGTTCGTCATTGACGACAGGACTACCTTTGCCCCGTGAATGTATCTCTCTCTTGCGTTTTCTATCAGCCTGTCAAGGATCCGGCGTTCCGAGCTGTCCAGGGAGAGTTCAATGTGCGCCGGTATTGCCGTCATATCCGCACCAAGGGTTCTGAGGCTTAACACCGCCTGGAAATCCTTTTCCGATGTTGCTCCGAAGGTCAGTGCACCGGTATCCTCATAAATTCCCATGGCAAAGAGGGTCGCTTCCTGGGGAGATATGGCTATACCCCTTTCAAGAAGCCTTTCAACAAGGATCGTGGTCGTGGCACCGACGTTCTCAATAACTGAAAAATCCGCTTTTATATCATCCTGGACGGCAGTGTGATGATCATACACGTGAACTTCGAGCCCGGGACGGCCGAGAATTTCCGCGAAGGATGCTATCCTCGCGGGCGACCTTGCATCAACAACGATAAGAGTGGTTATCCGGTCCATGTCTATCTGGCTCGGGGTGAGGACATCCCATCTTCCCGGGTTGCGCTTTAGAAACTCTCTCACGTTGCGCACAGCAGAACCCGAAAAGCATGGCATGGCTCCCGGGTAGAGCTTAGATGCCGCTACCATCCCGGCAAGGGAATCGAAATCCGCCCCGATATGTGTCGTGATGATCTTCAACTTTCCGTCCCCTCCATGGCCCACAAAAGGATGTGCTTCGGGACGGATACACACTTGCTTACTGAGATTTGCAAGCCTTCCCCCGCGTGTATTCTTCCTATCAGAGCCGAAACTCTTTCAATACTGTCCTGTCTGGCAAAGGCGGTAACAAGAGATCCGGTATCCGATATTCGAACCTCGGGAACCAGTCCGCTTTCGTAGACAGTGTCGCGGAAATTCCTGGCTTCATCGACTGAAAATGCGTTGATGGAGATCCTTATTATCGAAGATGCCGCAAGGAAACCGCGGGCAAGGTTCCTTGCCTCGCACTCGAGCATTCCAGGACTTCCGTTGTTTGCCAGGACAAAATCGGCCATATTCTGTTTTTTTACCCCTTCAAAAAGCCAGCGCTCCCGTTTTTCTATCTCTTCCGGCCCCCACCCCCTTGCACTGTTCCTGGAAAGCCTGAGATCCATGGCGGCATGAACGTAAACCGTAAGATCGACCCATTCCGGTACTCCATTCTCAAAGAGCAGAGGTATCTCTGCCACCACCCATCCATCAAGACATCTGACCTTTTCTGCCATTATCTCTCGAACCTTCGGGTGGATAACATCGCAGAGCCAACGGTATTCGATTTCATCAGCGAAGATAATGCGGGATATGGCCGCATGGTCGGGTGTTCCGTCCTCCGAAAGGATCTCGCCACCCCATCTGCTTGCGGCAAGCGATATCAACTCTTCGGTTTTCCAGAGTTCGGCCACAACGGCATCGGCGTTCACAACATGGGCTCCCTCGTCCGCCCATATATTGGAAAGGGTTGATTTACCAGCCCCAACGTCTCCGGTTAGGCCAACCACCAGCAAAAGAGCTCTCCTCCTCACCTCTGTCCTCGGTGCTTTTGAATTCATCCGGGATCTCCCACAAAAACCTTGAAAACCCGTTCCTCTGGGTCATTCCGAAAAGGACACGGCTACGGGCCGCTGTCATGTAAAGTCTCTCCTCGGCCCTGGTCATTCCCACGTAGCAAAGTCGCCTCTCCTCTTCCAGGTTATCGGGATCGTCCATGCACCTGTAATGAGGGAATATGGTTTCTTCGAGTCCCGCAAGGAAGATCGCGGGGAATTCCAATCCCTTTGCGGCGTGAAGGCTCATAAGGCTTACGCGTTCGGTGTCCTCGTCCATAATGTCAAGATCTGTCACAAGCGCTATCTCGGCAAGCATAGTCTCGAGACCACCTTCAGAGGTGATCACGGAAAGAAGTTCGCGGACATTTTCCGCCCGTTCTCTCCACCCTTCAGGATCGAACTTTCCCAGTTCGTCCTCATAGGACATTTCCAGCATGATGTAATCGATCACTGACGGGATGTCCGTCCGCCTTTCAAGTATCCGGCCCATATGGACCGCAAGTTCACAGACCCCCTGTTTTGCCTTGCCTGCAAGGCCTGCTCCGCTTTGGGAGATTTCCTTCCAGATCATTTCAGCAGAGACCGACGGGTTCCGGTCAATATATTCACCAGTCTTTTCAAGACTCTTCTTTCCCAGACCCCTTGTCGGGACGTTGCCGATCCTTTCAAGGGCCGCAGAGTCGAAAGGGTTGACCGCAAGGCGCATGAACGCGATAACATCCTTGACCTCACGCCTTTCGTAAAAGGCAGTGCCACGGACGATCCGGTAGGGGATGTCGTTCCGCAGGAGAGCCTCTTCATAAAGGCGACTCATTGCGTTTATCCTGTAGAGGATAGCAATGTCTTTGAAGGGGTATCCCGTCTCACGAAGCCTCATAATCTCCCCGGCTACAAAGGCGGCCTCCTCCCTCTCGTTCCTTGCGAGAAGGACATGGATCTTCTCCCCGTTCGCCCTGGAGGTCCAGAGTTTTTTGGGCTTCCTTCTGGAGTTGTTGCGGATCACCCCGTTTGCAGCGCCAAGGATATTGCTTGTCGAACGGTAGTTCTGCTCCAGGATGACCACCCTTGATCTGGGGAAATCCTTTTCGAAGTTAAGGATCATGTTCATATCCGCACCGCGCCAGCCGTAGATGGATTGATCGGGGTCACCCACAACCATGATATGCGCGTCATCTCCGGCAAGTAGTTTCAGGAGCATGTACTGGGGCCGGTTAACGTCCTGGTATTCGTCCACAAGTATCCATTCGAAGCGTTCCCTCTCCCTGTTGAGAAGTTCCCGGTCATTCAGCATAAGATGAAGAGGAAGAACGAGTAGATCGTCAAAATCCGCAGACCCCTGGCGTATCAGTATCTGCTGGTATTTCTGAAAGATAGAATCCACCGGGTATTCCAGTACCCGGGGAATGAGCAGCTTCTGATCGCCCTCAACCTTGCCCCTGGATATGCTTTCAATGACCCATCCCGGTTCAAAACGTTTCTGGTCTATATCCAGATCCTTCATTATTCCCTTGACCAATGACCTGACATCGGATCGATCGATAATGGTCGATATTTTCCTTCCGGCTATTCTTTGGAGGTCTTTCGAGTTCCTGATCAGAAAGCGCAGACCGAACGAATGGAAGGTCCCAATATCCAGACCTTTCAGGTCAGTATCAAGAAGCTTTCGAACCCTTCCCTGCATCTCACGTGCGGCCTTGTTCGTGAAGGTGACCGCGAGGATCGATGACGGAGCCACCCCCATCTCCGAAACAAGCCAGGCAAACTTGTGGGTCAGCACCCTTGTCTTTCCGCTTCCGGCGCCAGCCAGAACAAGAAGCGGTCCCGAGCAGTTGCTGACCGCTTCGGCCTGGGTCTCATTCAAAGACGCAATGAGTTTCCTTCCTGCGGTTGTTATCATCTTCTTTTATCCCCCAGCCAACGGGATAGAAGCTCATTCCACTCCTGCATCCCGTCTCCGGCGGAAGCTGAGATCTCTATCTTTTCCGCGGAGGGGTTCAATCTTGTTACGTCCCCCCAGAAAAGGTCTTTGTCAAAAGGAATGTATTGGTAAAGGTCTATCTTGGTCAGCAGCACCGCTCCGGCCTCAGAGAAAAGATGCGGATATTTAAGAGGCTTGTCGGGTCCCTCCGGAAGGCTGGAGACAGCAACCTTATGATCCTCGCCAAGATCGAATTCGGCCGGGCAGACAAGATTTCCGACGTTCTCAATGAATATGATGTCAACCAGGTCAAGCGTCAGTTCCATTAGAGCCTTCTCCACAAGGTGCGCTTCGAGATGGCAGCCTCCATGAGTGTTTATCTGCACGGCCTGTGTTCCGGTTTTCGCTATACGCTCTGCGTCTCTTGATGTGGCAACGTCCCCTTCTATAACGGCCGACCTGAAACCTGCCCCCGGCAGTGTTGATTCCAGAAGAGTAGTTTTCCCCGCTCCGGGGGATCCTATCAGGTTAACCATGAGGATCCCTCGTTCTTTCAGATCCCGGCGAAGCCGGTTTGCTGTCTTTTCATCGGCCGCCATTACAGCCTGGCGAATGTTTATCCTTCGGGGCATCCTGATCCTCCACCTCCACTGAATCTATATCCAGTTCCATACCATGAGTTATCTCCGTATCACAGCTGCCGCATTCCGGACAAGAGAAAAGCACCTCTTCCCATGTCGAATCGCAGATCCGGCATTTCCCGGCAAACGGCAATTCGACTATCTCCAGTTCGGCGCCTTCGAGTGGGGTGCCTTTAGCCGCTACCGTGAAGGCGAACCTCATTACATCCGGGATAACCTGGCGCATGCTTCCGATCCTTAAAGTTACCCTTGTAACCATTTTCCATCCGTTCGTTTCAGCATGATCGGAAAGCAGATCAATGATCGAGCTCACGAGCGAGAGTTCATGCATTTTTTCTTTTTCCGTCAGCTTGAGATATGAAGACATTGTTTTCATGAAAAGGGGCTCCATACCCCGGACTTGTCTTCGAAAGCGTCAGTGAGTTGATACCTGAAATGCCCTGTCTGAGAACGCAAAAACCATCACCCACATCTGGATCACTTCGCAAAACGGCTTCCATGTGGCCGTTGTCACCTCTGATGATAACCATAGATCGATCGGAAAGGCCAAGATCCGCGAAATCTCCGGGAGATACAGCAACCTCGGGAAGGTGCTGATCCTCCTCAGGGGCCCCCGTGATCTGACCGTTGATGTATCCGGCAGCGTGAACGGTCACCATCCTGTATCCCCTGGAAAAGGGTGACCCTTCAGGGATCTCTTCCGGCATTCTCGCAAGCGCGCTTCCGCCGCCCCAGGTCTCCGGCTCGTTCCAGGAGTATATCCCCTCAGAGATCTGCTTGAGTCGCTGGTCGCCCAGAAGGATCCTGTCCATCTCGTTTCGTTCCCTTCCGAGATCGGTGTCGTACCCCATCTTCCGTGCCAGACCGCTGAATATCTCAAGATCACTTAAAACACCTGCGGGAGGATCCACAGCCCTGACTCCGCGGAAAACATACTGATGCCACCAGGATCCCCTCCAGTCGGGACCATCTTCAAGGAACATGGACGCAGGGAGCACGAGGTCGCTCATCCGCGCGGTCTCCGTCATAAATAGATCGACGCACACCTTGAAGGGAATTCGAGCCATTGCCTCCGCGAAATTTCCCGAACCGGGAGACTGCTTTGCAGGATTCGCTCCGCAGAAAACGGCGACAGCGAGAGGAGGACTTATCTCTCCGTATGAGTACCAGGAGGATACCGGTATCTTCCTTCTAACAGGGGAAGTCCGTAAAAGTGATCCCGGAAAAAGAGCCATCTCGTCCTTTCCGAAGACCACTCCTCCTCCACGCTCCTCAAGGCCGCCAAGAAGAACAGAAAGAGCGGCGAGAGCCTGGAACGTGTCAGATCCGGCAAGGTATCTCTGTATACCGTAACCGGGGTATAGAGCCAAGGGCCTGTTTTCGGTCATCCAGGCAGATATCTCGTCTATTTCATTTTCACTGAGTCCCGTACTTTCAAGGGCGGTTCTTCGATCAAGTCTCGAAAGCATTGCCTCGAAGGACTCCGGATTTGATACTTTATTTCTCCAGGAATCAGAAACAGAGTCCGTTTCAAGAAGCCGGGCGCAAAGCAGAAGTGCGAGCCACCCGTCGCTGCCGGGACGGACCCTCCACCAAATGTCCGCGCTCCGCGTAGTAGCGGTCTCTCTTATCTCTATCGCAGCTACTTTACCCCCCCTGTTCCGAAGACGCTTCAAAAGAGGGAGAAGGTGAGTGTTGGTCTCAACCGCGTTGCGTCCCCACAACAGGACTCCTCTGCTGAAAGAAACAAGAGTTTCCGGAAGCATCACAGGGGTAGATCCGAAAGTCTTTTTGAGCCCTGCCCCTCCAGCCGCCCCGCATAGCGAACCAATGGTAGTAGTGTATCCACCGAGGTCCGCAAAAACGTTTCCAAGAAGATTTTTTGAAAAATTCAGCGAGCCGTAACCTCTGGAGAAAAAAATCGAGAGCGGCCCCAGGCGTGAAATGGAGTCTTCGGTCCTGTTTGCCCAAAGAGACCATGCATCATCCCAGGAGATCCTATCCCAGGAAGAACCGTTCCTTCGGAGGGGGGTTTTAAGCCGGGAGGGGTGCCTCCTGACATGATCCCATCGTGAACCTTTGGGGCAGATAAAGCCTCCCCCTAGAGGAAATTCTGGATTCGGACCAATAGACAGGGAACCACCGTTCTCATGCCTGACCACGAAGGGGCAGGCATCAGGACAATCATAGGGACAGACTGAAGGAATTGCTTTTTCCAAGATCATCCACCTCGGGATCTCAGGATCGGAACGAGCGTTACAGCAAGCTGAAAATAAAGGTGGGGCCGAAAGGAAGACCCCACCATCCGAAAAATAATATTGAGACTTTTGAAGGAGTGAACTCTATTCCTCCGGAACGAGAAGCCCGTAACCTCCGTCATTCCTTCGATAAACGACATTTACGTTCCCATTATCTCCATTCCGGAAAACGAAGAAATTGTGGCCAAGGAGATCCATCTGCATGGTAGCCTCTTCCGGAGACATTGGTCTGAAGGGAAACTTCTTGGTCTTGACGATCCCTCCCGGTTTTTCCTCCGGTTCGGATATTTCATTGACAAAACCCTCGATCTCGAACGACACATCGATCGACCTCATGCGTGCCTTGTCTTTCAGGAACGACTTGTGCTTCTTGATCTGGCGCTCTATGCTTTTCAGACACTTGTCGAACGCCTTTCGAATATCGGGAGCATAATCCTCTCCCCTCATTATCACCCCGTTCAAATCAGCGGTGATCTCAACAACGTTCATTCCCCGATTGAAACTGACCTCTACCTGGGTGTCCCGGATGCGATCAAAGAACTTCTCTAACTTGAGGAGCTTCTTTTCCATGTAATTCTGAAGATCGTCCTTCAGTTCAACATTGCGGGTTACGAACCGGACATCCATGGCCCTTCCTCCAATCTTGCGTGTCATCTTGCTTGCCAACCTGAGGATATTCTATCACCAGGGGAACACACTTACAACGACTCTACCTGTTTACCATTGCAATTGTATTAAGGGGAGAGTGATATTTTTCGCTCCGCCATATCTTATGCCTTATAATCCGGGGGACAGCGATCTTTTCCGTTCACACTCCCTAAAAGAAATGGAGATGGTCAAATTTGAAGATTTCCGCAAGAGCATCCAGGATGGAACCCTCAGCGACCCTGGCGGTGGTTGCGAAGGCCAAGTCTCTCAGGGCTCAGGGGAAACCGGTAATATCATTCGGGGCAGGAGAACCGGATTTTAATTCTCCTCCGGGGGCAGTTAGCTATGCCGAAAAAGCGATCCGCGAGGGACAAACCCATTACACACAATCCAACGGCCTTCCGGAACTCAGGGAGGCGGTCAGATCCTACTATTCAAGCCGCTTTAACCTCGATTTCAGGTCTGAACAGATCATTATCGGAGCGGGAGCAAAACCGCTTTTATATGAGACACTGGCTTCACTGGTTGATCCGGGGGACGAGGTAATGGTTTTTTCTCCAGCCTGGGTCAGCTATGTCGAGCAGATAAGGCTTCTTGACGGACGAGAGAAGATAGTAGACACCACCGGTACAGGGTGCATCCCAGATGCCGCTATGACAAGAAAGGCTGTAACATCACGGACCGTAGGTATTCTTATCAACACCCCCAACAACCCTACAGGAGCTGTTTATGGAGAAGGGATCCTCCGCGAGATAGCTTCACTTGCCATGGAAAAAGATCTCTGGATCATCTTCGATGAGATCTACGAAAGGCTGACATACGGCTCCGCAACTCATCTCAATATTCTCTCGCTAATGCCGGAAGTTGCCGAAAGAACGATCCTTATCAACGGCGTGAGCAAGGCTTTCGCTATGACCGGCTGGAGGATCGGTTATGCCCTGGCACCCGATCGCATAGCCGGTAAGATCGGAGCCTTGCAGGGACACCTTACATCCAACGCCTGCTCGATAGCCCAGTGGGCTGCGCTGGGAGCACTGCGCGAAGGCAATTCAGACGTTCTCAGAATGAGAGATGAGTTCGAGAACAGACTTGATCTCATGGTCGACTTTCTGGGAAAGATGCCGCATATCTCTTTTACCATACCCAAGGGAGCCTTCTACGTTTTCGTTGATATCCGGAAGATCCTCGGAGGCTCTTTCAATGGCCAGATCATCAAAAGTGACGGCGAGTTCTGCGAGGCTCTTCTGGAGAGTGAATATGTAGCCGCTGTTCCGGGCAGCGCCTTCGTCGCACCTGGTCACATCAGGCTTGCTTATGCCAACTCCACCGAAGAGATCACTGATGGAATGAAAAGGCTGTATCGCTTCCTGGACCGGATCGTGTTACCGTAAAAAAAGGCATCCGCCTTAAAGGCGGATGCCCCTTCATTATTCTGGGACCTCCGCTAATCTTCCAGGATCTCCTTCTCCTTGAGTGCCGTTATCTCGTCGATCTTCTTGATGAACTCATCTGTGGCCTTCTGGATCGAGTCCAGAGAATCATGCATTGAGTCCTCGCTCAGGCTGCCGTCCTTTTCCATCTTTCTGAAAGTGTCGTTTGAATCCCGCCTCAGATTCCTGACCGCAACCCTGGCTTCCTCAGCGTATTTCTTGACGACTTTCGAAAGCTCAACACGGCGCTCGCCTGTAAGTTCGGGGATGTTCAGACGGACATTCTCTCCGTCCACCATCGGGTTGATGCCCAGCGAGGAAGCCTGGATAGCCTTTTCAACAGCCTTGACTGCGGTCTTGTCCCAGAGTGTTATGACGATCTGCCGTGCATCGGGTGTCGAAATCGTCCCCACCTGTGACATCGGGGTTGGTGTCCCGTAATAGTCTACCTTGATGTCGCTGACCAGCGCCGGGTGAGCTCTTCCCGTCCGGATGCCCAGAAGTTCCTTTTTGAGGTGCTCCACCGCTCTTTCCATCTTTTCCTTCATTTTTTTGATCTCCAGTGCAGGCATTCCCATCACTCCTTTTCCAGATGGACAATAGTTCCAACTTGCTTTCCAAGTATCAATATGTCCCGGAGCGTGCCCTCCTTGAGAATGTTGGCAACAAGAATAGGGATACGGTTCTCCATGCAGAGGGAAAACGCGGCTGCATCCATTATCTTCAACTGCTTTTGCAGTGCTTCAAGATATGTGATGCGGGGAAGCATTCTGGCGTCCGGATTCTTTGCCGGATCCTTATCATATATACCATCGACCTTTGTTGCTTTCAACAGACAGTCTGCCGATATCTCCGCGGCCCTGAGTGCGGCGGCGGTGTCTGTGGAAAAGAAGGGCGACCCCGTTCCGGCGGCGAAAATGACGATCCTGCCCTTTTCAAGGTGCCGCAGAGCCTTTCTGCGGATAAAGGGTTCGGCCAGCTCCCTCATCTCTATCGCGGTCTGGACCCTCGTCGGAACTCCAAGCCGCTCAAGGACATTCTGCAAAGCCAG